>Ga0308160_10003328_pt1 | contig 18232 bp, 24 predicted proteins | sample PhyFR1_FD_201036 | JGI IMG/M metagenome (GOLD analysis project Ga0308160, IMG submission 201036) | Phyllosphere microbial communities from UC Gill Tract Community Farm, Albany, California, United States - DLSLF.R1 | ecosystem: Host-associated > Plants > Phyllosphere > Unclassified | place: USA...
TACGGATTCCAGGTTCTGAATCAGTTTGAGTTTTAGAGAGGTATCGTAGTAAATCATTGTTGAGGATTCGATCGTTTAGCTAAAGAAATTTCAAAGAAACACACTCCAATTCGAGATCAGTTTTTCCAAACGCGAGGGAAAAAAGAGAGAGAGAGAGAGAGAGGAGCAGCTTACTTTAGGAGCGATGATCAAAATGGATTTGACTGTTGCTTCACGAATGACTGGTACGAGATCCCCGAAACCCGTGATCAAATGTGGCCAAATTTTTTCAACCACTTCTTTCGAACTCAACTTGTCTCCGTACACTTCTAATCCCTCCAACAATGCCATCCTCATTGCTCGATCGGGTACTTGAAACATTCTCAGTAAAGGTGGAATGATTCGAGTCGAGTATTCGATAGGTGAGAGGGGAGTCGAGAGGGAGAGGATCAAAGGTAGGAGGGAAGATGATGAGGAGGAGGAGAATTCGAAGGTGTGGAGGAGGGAGGGGAGGATCTTGTAGAGAAGGAAACCGGTAGGTAGGGGAGAAGTGGGAGAGGTACCGTTTACTTGAGGAGTCGAAGGAGTCGTTTGAGAAGAAGAAATAGCTTTGAGAGTTCGAATGAGAGTAGCTTTCTCATTCTCTGATGCGAGCGAGAATCCTTCTAGAGCAGTAGAGAGCTTGACTAATCGATTATTGGTCCACCAACCTCCTGCGTCGCTCGACGAATTGCCGAGTTCGAGGAATGTACTCGTTTTTAGACGAGCTGAGGGGTTGGGGTTGCCGAGTCGACGCCAGGGTTGAAAGAGAGAGGGAGGAATCGAGTCGCGGGTCTGAGGGAGTGAGGGTGTTTCGGAGGAAGAGGAAGGGGAGAGGTAGGAATTTGGGAGGGGTCCATTGAATAATTGGAAGATGAGGAGATGGAGTAGATAGGAATCATAAACTGATGGATCGTATCTATTTCCGTAGAGAGTGTCAGTGAGTGAGTGTGAGTAGTCGAGAGAAGCCGAGAAAAGGGAATTGGTCGTACTCTTTGAGTGCAGTCCAACCTCCTTTTCTCACTTCTGGTGAAGCATGATACTTCGAATCCGGTAACAATCCACCAAAGTTCTAAGCTCAACGACAGTCCCCCTACATCAGCTCCCTTCTCAGCGAGAACGTGTAAGAGTAAAGTCGTTTGGAACTTACCCACAGAACGGCATCTTGTTCTTCCAATTTCGAAGCAACCTCGAATCCACCCAACTTCCATTCCCCTCCTTTGGTTACCCAAGTCGTCTCTTTCCTTACACCTCCATGTACAGTTCCACTAGTATTGAGGAACCCAACTCCAGTAACCAAATGCAATAATCCATAAACTTTACTCTCTTGACTCCACAACTCTTCGCCCTTCTCCAACAATTCCGAAAGTGGTTCGACCGGTTCGGTAATGATCCAAACCGCAGTTTCCGATTCTGAACCCTCCAAGAATCTCAAAATGTTTGGATGTCTAGTAGATCTCAACTTTTTCAACGCATTCTTTGCCAAAGGTAACAACTGTCTCCTATCCCCTTGTCCTTGGGATTGTGTTTCAAAGTGAAAGATTGAAACTGAACTGTGATCATCCTATACTTGCTCGTCCAGCCAAACAAAAGAATCAGCTCCCCTCTCTCTCCCCACTATTTGAAAGAAGAGTGAGAGAAGACTGACTCGTTTGATTCCAGAGTAAAGAGTCCAAATTGATTTCCCTTGGTAAGATGTTACTCTGTCTCCCAAAGTGTAACCCGAGATGCCGGGTATTCCAGTTGCAGTCGCGTTTTGAAGTGCGGCGGAAGAGGCAGAGAGAACGGCAGAGGAAAGGGACGAGAGGAAATTCATGAGAGAGAGAGGAGTGGGTAGCTCGCTCACTAGCCGATAGGAGCGAGATTTCGGGAGAGTAGGAAAAGAAGCGAGGAAGGAAAGAGAGAGACGAATTCGCGAATTGATGACCAGGTTGGTCTTGTTCCTGCTCTCACTTTTCATTCTTACCCCTGCTCATTAGGAATCATGCCACCTAAAGCGTAAGTCACTCCTTACCTTCCCTCCTCTCTCCTCCTCCTCCTTTCGCCAGTGTGAGAACCCAACCTGATTCGCTTACGTCGCCTCATCTCAATCTCATCCCCTTCTCACCTCATACAGCGATTGGGAGAACTGTGAGTCTCCTCTACTCCCTCAGACTAAGAACAGGAACTGAGTGCAGATTGGGCATGCTACAGACAAGAACGATCCTACAAAGAAAGATGAAGCTAAAATCAACCGTTCGTCTCTCCCTCTCCCTCCCTCCTTAGCTTTCCCATTGATCGCCGACTCCATCTTGCGCGTGATATAGCTCTCGATGATGAAGATATTCAAATCTTACGAACCTATGTCCGTCCACTTTCCCTTCCCTTCCCTTTCACTGAGAGAGAGAGGAGCTGATGAGAGAGAGAATGGTGGGAAATTGTGTTGATTCAGGGTCAAGGACCTTATGCGAAAAGATTAAAAGATATCGATACCGAAATCAAAGATATTCAAAAACGAGTGAATGAGAAAATGGGTAAGATATCCCTCTCTCTCTCTCTCTCTCTCCTGCTCCCCTTTCTTCCCTCACTGACTCTCTCTCTCTCTCTCTCTCTCTCTCGTTGCACTTCGATTCGTATATTCGTAGGTGTCAAGGAATTGGATACTGGTCTAGCTCCTCCCAATTTATGGGATCTGGCAGCCGACAAACAAAGAATGGGAGAAGAACACCCATTACAAGTTGCACGTTGTACGAAAATCATCAAACTCGATCCAGATAGTCCACCTCCATCATTGGCACCGGGACAGAAACCTAATGCAGACGAACAAGACAAGTATGTGATCAATGTTAAACAAATTGCGAAATTTGTGGTTGCGTTGGGAGATCGAGTAGCTCCTACCGATATTGAGGAAGGTATGAGAGTTGGGTGAGTACTACACCTTCTTATTACTCGATCTTGAGAGAGGGCGAGCTGATGAAGTTTGAGAGGGAGAGGGTGTTAGAGTTGATCGTCAAGATTATAAGATTATGATTCCTTTACCACCCAAAATTGATGCTTCAGTTACGATGATGCAAGTTGAAGAGAAACCCGACGTGACGTACCAAGATGTAGGAGGGTGTAAAGAACAAATTGAGAAATTGAGAGAAGTAGTAGAAACTCCTCTCTTAACCGTACGTTTTCTCACTCTTCTCTCTCTTTCCCTTCTCTCTCTTACTCGGATCTCGCTGATGATGAGGGGAGTTCGAGTGCTTAGCCTGAGAGGTTTGTTGAATTAGGTATTGATCCACCAAAAGGAGTCATGCTCTACGGACCTCCAGGAACTGGGAAAACTCTCTGCGCGAGAGCAGTAGCGAATCGTACCGACGCGACTTTTATTCGAGTGATCGGTTCCGAACTCGTACAGAAATATGTTGGAGAAGGTGCGAGGATGGTGAGGGAATTGTTCGAGATGGCGAGGTCAAAGAAAGCTTGTATCATCTTTTTCGATGAGATTGACGCGATTGGAGGTGCGAGACATGATGATGGTGCTGGAGGAGATAATGAGGTACAGAGGACTATGTTGGAATTGATTAATCAATTGGATGGGTTCGATGCTAGGGGTAATATCAAAGTTTTAATGGCTACTAATCGGTAAATACTCTCTCTTCTCTCTCCCTTCAAAAATTGTGTGAGCGAGGAACTGACATCAAGTTTCGGGATGGATTTCAAAAAAGACCGGATACTTTAGATCCCGCATTATTACGACCAGGAAGGATTGATCGACGAGTTGAATTCTCACCTCCCGATGCCGCAGGTCGAGCTCACATCCTTCGTATCCATGCCCGATCCATGTCGGTCGAACGATCAATCCGGTTCGATTTGATCGCTCGACTCTGTCCGAACGCGACTGGTGCCGAATTGAGGAGTGTTTGTACCGAGGCGGGAATGTTTGCGATCAGGAGTAGGAGGAAAGTTGCCAACGAGGAAGATTTCTTGAAGAGTGTTGAAAAAGTCATTAGGAGTGGAAGTAAATTCTCGAGTACTGCTCTGTACGCTCTCTCTCTCTCTCTCTCTCACTTTTTACGAGGCTCCAAAGAGAAAGTATAACTGACGACGGAGTTTTGGATGATCTGCCAGTTACTCGAACTATCAATAGATTTCACTACCCACTCAACCCCTCGCCTTTACTACTACTACGCCTTTGTTCCTATTCCCTCGTCTCTCTCTCTCCCTCCTCTCTCCTCGTTCTACCGTTTCCCTCGTCGCTTGTTTTTTTCGCAATTTCCCTCTCTCTCTCTCTCTCCATCTCTCCTCTTTGTACCGAAATCGAACCGAATCCAACGCCTTCTACAATGATCGGCAAGTGACACTATCTTGAGCGAATACGAGCCATCGAGAAGTCGACGGATGACTCGAGCAAGCGAAAAAAAAACAGGGATTCGACTTTGCTCTCTGCTCGATATACGCTCGGGGTTTCTAAGCTTCGTCAAGGCCTCAAAGGTAATAGTATAAGAATGGATACAACAAAAAAGACTTTCGATTGGGAGGTACAGTACTGCTCAACGAAAACAACGAACAAAAACAGCAAAACACAAAAAAACCTTTTCAACTCACCACGTTCCCTCCCTTTTTCGTCTCTTAGCTCCCTCTCACAGCGATCGCCATTTTCGTTTCGAAAGCTTCAGACCTAATGGGCATTTCGGTAGTATAGAAAGGATCTTTTAATTGATCGGCATAACATTCGTAAACCCTCTTCAAAACGATCGATGGATTTGGATGACTCGGTGTCGTTAAAAGTACAAATTTGATCCCTAAACACAATCACACCAATCGAGAGCGTCAGTATAGCGAGAAATACACACAAAGCTGGGGAGGGAGGGAGGGGAGGAAGAAAGAGGGAGCAAAAGGAAAGGGAAAAAGAAGAAGGGGATTGATTTACTTACCTGTGGGAGTTTGAAAACAATTCATTTTGAACGTTTCTGCTTCAATGGTTTCTATCCCACTCGAAGGACCATCTAAAGGTGAAATTCTCGATGCGATGGCATGAATCGAGTGGAAAGTCGAAGCGAGGATTAAATAGTCGTTTGAATTCAACGCTGCTAATCCCTCTGACATCGGGGGAGAGGGGATGTTAATGAGATCTAGGGAGAGTGGTAAGGTAAGGGGAAGAGAGAGAGGATGAGTCACCTGCGTAAGTACGAGAATAGATGAGTCCTCCTGCTTTATTGATGATCCATAAACCGAATGAAGTAGAGGACGACATGTACTCGTGACTGAAGAGTACGTGAATGGTTTGCGAGGTCTAGAGATAGCTTTGAGAGGATGTGAGAGTGAGGAGACAAGTCCAGAGATGAGGCAAACAAGTTCTCTCTTCTCCTTTCAATCCAACTCGACCCCCCCAACTCAACCCAGCACTGAGCAGGCGATGGTATCGACCGTACCCTCTCTCACTGCCGCTGAGCAAACGATAGTAGTTTGTTCCGATATAGTTTCTTCTCTCCTCGACGCTCACTCGAAAGGACAAACCATCAACCTCAACGCATTGAAAACTACGATAGCAAAGAAACATGGTAGTAAAGTTGTACCGAGGTTGGTAGATATCATCAGTGCCGTACCACAAGAATCGAGGGATTTATTATTACCCGTCTTGAGGGCTAAACCAGTTAGAACTGCTTCAGGTGTAAGTGCATCTATACTCTCTCATCTAGTAGGGGAGAAGGGAAATCGGGAACAGGAGGGAGAGGAGATGGAAACTTCGCAGAGAGAAACTGACTTTCTTCTTGTTTCTTCCCCTCGCACCTTTCAAAAACGATATAGATCGCAGTAGTAGCAGTCATGTCTAAACCTCACAGATGTCCTCATATCGCCATGACTGGAAACATTTGTGTCTATTGTCCTGGAGGTCCAGATTCAGATTTCGAATATTCTACTCAATCTTACACTGTACGTTCACCTCTCTTTTCTCTCTCCCTTTTTTCGCAAGAGTTCTTGAGCTCAAGAGACTCGGAGGAGGATGTAGGGATATGAACCAACTAGTATGAGAGCTATTCGAGCACGTTACGATCCATACGAGCAATCGAAAGGTCGAGTCGAACAATTACGATCCCTAGGTCATTCCGTCGATAAAGTAACGTCCCCTCCTTTCCCTACTCTCTCTCCCACCTCCTTCTTTCGCTGACCCCCCAAGCGCATAGGTTGAATTCATTATTATGGGAGGAACTTTCATGTCCCTCTCTGAACAATACCGTTCTCAATTCGTTACTGGCTTGCACAACTCTCTCAGTGGTTACACGGGAACCGATATAGATGAAGCGGTGAGGTACGCAGAGATGGCAAAGACTAAATGTATTGGAATTACGATCGAGACGAGACCTGATTATTGTTTGAAACCTCATTTATCGTATGTCTCTCTCCCTTGCGAGGTCGAGTTGAGTAGGAACTGATGGGAGAGGAATGAACTTAGGTCAATGTTGAGGTATGGATGTACTCGATTAGAGGTGAGTTTCCCCTACTTCCTCTCTCTCTCTCTCTCTCTCTTTTGTGATTGTACTCGAGCGAGTGCTGATGCATAAAGTGAGTGATGGGGAATTGTTCAGATTGGCGTTCAATCAGTATATGAAGATGTAGCGAGGGATACGAATCGAGGACACACAGTACAAGCAACTTGTGAAGCGTTCCAAATGGCGAAAGATGCAGGATTCAAAGTAGTTTCTCACATGATGGTTTGTTCTCCCCGTCCTTCTCTCTCTCTCCCCCAATCTTCGCCTAATAACTCTCCACACTTTCGTTTCGCAGCCCGATTTACCGAATGTGGGAGTCGAAAGGGATATGGCACAATTTCATGAATATTTCGAAAACCCTTCATTCCGTTCCGACGGACTCAAGATTTATCCGACTCTCGTAATCCGTGGTACTGGATTGTACGAGTTATGGAGGACAGGGAGGTACAAGAATTACAGTCCGAACGCTTTAGTCGACATCGTAGCGAGGATTTTAGCTCTAATTCCGCCTTGGACTCGAGTCTACCGAGTACAAAGGTGCGTTCTCAGCTTCTTTTGAATCAACCTCTTTCTGACTGATTCAAAGAGTGCTTTGAGTTGTTACAGGGATATCCCGATGCCTCTCGTTTCTTCCGGAGTCGAGAATGGAAACCTTCGAGAACTCTCTTTAGCTCGAATGCGAGATTTCGGTTTAACCTGTCGAGACGTACGTTCTCGCGAAGTAGGACTACACGAGATCCACAACCGAGTTAGACCAGACGAACTCGAATTGATCCGAAGAGATTACGTCGCGAATGGTGGGTGGGAGACTTTTTTGAGTTACGAGGACCCGGAGAGGGATATTTTGGTAGGACTTTTGAGGTTGAGGAAATGTACGCGAGAGGGTACGTTTAGGGAAGAATTGGTCGGAAAGGATGGCAAGTTGAGATCATCGATGGTTCGAGAATTACATGGTTCGTTTTTCTCTTTCTCTCTCTCTCTCTCTCTCTCTCTCCTACATTCTTACTAACTCGGAATGAGTATGATTTTTAGTTTATGGAACAGCAGTCCCATTACACTCTCGAAACCCTACGTTGTTTCAACATCAAGGCATTGGAACTTTGTTGATGGAGGAAGCAGAGAGAATCGCTAGGGAAGAACATGGATCACAAAAACTGGCAGTGATTTCTGGTATTGGAGTTAGGAATTATTACGCGAGGTTGGGATATCAAGTTGATGGTCCTTACATGTCGAAAATGTTGGAGGATCAAATGGAGGAAGATGAGTTGTTTTGAAGGAGGGTTATCGACTTAGACGATTCTCTTTTTCGATTGCTTTTTAAGCACACTCCGTACAGAAGGTTTATCTCTGCCTCTCTATATACGTCTCTCCGACTTGTCTCGATAGCTCTTCGTTTGTGTGTTGTAACTAGTTATAGCGATTTCTGTCATTTCTCTCGCGAGCAAGTCTACGACCTTGATACGTCCCATTCCTCCTTGTCCTTTCTCCTCCGGCAGTTACTGTAACTCAGAAGGGCGACCATGTTCTACCGTCATTCCGTCATTCCGTCGAAGCGTTCAGATACCGAGTGAGATCAACCGTTTGATGAGTGGTCGGCTGTCTCCTCCATCGACGAATGCGATGTTGATGACAGGGAGAAAGGCTTAGCTGTGAGTCATGAGGAAGGTTGCGATCAGTGGGTAGTAGGCGAGATCGAGACCCTGTCGAGGACTCACCTGAAGAAAGTTGGAGAAAAACTCGATTGATGCCGACTTGGCGAGAGGTAGACAGGCGTTGTAAATACGGGAATCTGAACAGATTACTGAGTACAGTATGTACACCGTCGAAGACTATGAAGATCCAGAAAGGCAAAGCGATCAGCTCGAAACGAGTTTCGCATAACCTACTTCTTTCGTGGAAACTTACCTACTATGACCCCTCCCTAAGACTCCTTGTACTCTCCCCTCTCATCATCTGCCTCTTCCTCCTCGACATCCTCCCCCATTCCCTCCTCGTCATTCTCGGTCCTCTGAGCGAGTTTATTCAATTTCTCAAACAATTTCTCCATCCTCTTCGTCTCGAATTCCGGCGAGATCTGAACCAAGAGTTCATCTAGAGTGTCCCACCAACATTCATAAGCAGCTGATTCACTCTGCTTTACACACAACTCTGAGAAAGTGAATCAGTTCTCCTACGAAATACAAGAGTTAGATTAGAAGAAGAAGAGAGAGACTGAACTGGTATTTGACCCTGTGGATCCTGAAGCACTTTCCAACCATCTTGTGAACATTGAATCTCGACTGTCCTACCACACAAGAGCTCTAGTTCCGCGGTTGCTGATCGGTTGGATTTGTACTTTGATGGAGGAAGGATTGAGGATTGCTTGTAGCCCCAAGGGATCTCGGCTAGAGCTTGTTCTAGTTCTGATCGTGCGAATGAGGAGTCCATTCAATCGATATGCGAGGTGTGAGACGTAAGAGTGAGAGAGGTTTGACTCTGTTTCATCTTTCAAGTCTTTACACTTGACTAACAACCTCGCTTAGCACTTCTGAATCTCACGTATAGGATCAAAGCAATACTATAAACACCCTCGAACAGTCAGGCACTCGATATAGCTACAAACTCGCTCATCTTTACTCGACTCTTCCGGCATGTCTACTCAACCTCTCACAATAGTCATAAAGCTAGGTAAGCACTCTCTTGTCTTTCTATAGATCCTCTACTGAAATCACCCCCTATTCGAAAATTAATAGGTTCCTCGTCGATCCTGCAACCTTCGCCTCCTCATTTCCCTCAAATGTCGACCCTCTCCTCTCTCGCCGAAACCTGCGTCTCCCTCCGTTCCCTCGGTCATCGAATAGTAATTGTATCCTCTGGTGCGATCGGGATGGGTTTACATAGAATGGATTTACCAGCTACGACTTCATCTCCAGGGAAATCGAGAAGTATGGGAGAGAAACAAGCACTCGCGGCGATTGGACAAGGCAGGTTGATCGCTTTGTGGGATCAGATCTTTGGAGCGTTCAAGATTCCAATTGCTCAGATCTTGTTGACGAGGAATGATATCGCTGATGTGAGTTCCCTCCACCCCTTTCTTTTCTTTTCTTTCCCGCGATTTCGCTAAAGGAGACAGTGGAGAATATATAGAGATCAAGATACCTCAATGCGACTACTACACTCTCGACTCTATTATCACTAGGAGTGATTCCAATCATTAATGAGAACGACACGATCTCAGTATCCGAAATCTTGACCCTCAACAAATTCGGTGACAACGACACTCTGTCGGCCATCGCTTCTGGAATGTGTCACGCCGATTACTTGTTCCTCTTGACCGACGTTGACGGACTCTACGAAGACAACCCTCGACGAGTTCCGACCGCTAGACGAGTAACGACCGTTCGAGATATCGAATCAGTTCGAAAACTGGTCAGCACGAAAACTTTGGGAAGTTCGTTGGGTACTGGAGGAATGGAAACTAAATTGATAGCTGCCGAATTGGCGACCGCTGTTGGATGTAATACGGTCATCACTTTAGGAAACAAACCTGAAAGGATTTTAGAAGTTGTCAATCGACATCAACCTACGACACGTCCTACCACTCCCACTTCTTCTTCCTCGATCAATTCCACTTCCTTCTCATCTCTCCCAGGTGTCGAGTTCTCTTCCACCTCATCCCCCGATTCAGCTCCCCATACCTTGTTCACTCGAAAACCCACCCCACTCACTTCCCGTCGTTTTTGGATCCTCCATGGTCTAACCCCTCGCGGTACAGTCTATATAGATTACGGAGCCTACCGAGCAATCTCCCGATCATCTTCTTCAAACTCGTCCTCCTCCTCCTCGGAAGGTTCTCATGGGAATGGTGGAAGACTTTTAGCAGCGGGGGTAGTGAGGGTAGAAGGAAGTTTCGCTGCTGGTCAAGCGGTCAACGTGTGTGTCGTATTGAAAGATGAGAAAGGATTCGAGGTGGAAGAGAAAGAGTTTGGGAGAGGGTTGAGTAATTATAATTCGAGCGAGATTAATAAAGTTAAAGGATTGAAATCGTTCGTCTCTCTTTCTCTCTTTTGATCATGTCGAGTTGAGGGAGAGCTGATGTGAAGAGAGAGAGAGGGTGATAAACAGGAGTGATATTGAGAAAGTTTTGGGTTACTACGAGGCGGAACATGTGGTTGAATCAGTTGTTGAATTATCTAGGGGTGGGATCAGTACGACGACGACGACGACGAGTACAACGGGGGATGCTTCGAAGATTGTGGTGGAGGGATTGGAGAATCTGAGTGTAGGGGCGGAGAAGGAGTAAGGTGAGGAGGGTAGGGAAGAGAGAGAGGAGGAGGAGGGGAAAATGTAGATAATTATTTTATTCAGGAATGGAAAACTAGACCATGGAAGTATTTCAGTATTCGGACAACCCCCGAGTATTCTGAGAGTATCACATCGAGAAGTAACGAATCGTGAGAAAGGACTTGCGAAAAGTGAAGAAGTTAAAGTTGCTGGTTTCGTTCAACTTCCTTAGCCGCACTCTTTTCAGCTCCAACCTCTCGAGTCACAAGATTCAAAACCTAGTCAGGCAACACGCTCATCTCCTCGACCCTTGCTCGTCTCAAAAAGGGGTTTCATCTCATTTTCAACCTCTCGCCTCGACATCAACTCGTACGATTACTCACGACTAGCAGAGAACTAGCTGTTGAGGGGCAAGATGTTCTATTACTTGTGTCGAATCATCAAGTGAGTTCTCCGCTCGTTCTCCCCATCTCCTGTCCGGAGTTCTCCTGCCTCCTCTCTCTCGTCAAATACAGATTACTGACTGTACACACACATCTCATACACTCCCTCCAACCCTGCTCCTTCACCAATCACTTGAAAACCCTGACTCGCCGATTCGACTTGCTCGATTTTGTTTTACCCCACTTCGCACCTGACCTCCCTCTCCTTCTCCCTACCTCCTCTCATTCCTTCCCCTTCCCCATCTCCTTTGCCTACTCTTATAATACACTCCTCAAAATTGGGCAGTGTAACTGCATCACTCTTGTACCCAACTTATGCATCTTACAAAGCGCTCAAATCCTCCTCTTCCTCTTCCTCAACCGACACTTCTAGCGGGTCTCAAGTTAGTGTCAGTGAATTGGAAAGATGGTCAATGTATTGGTGTATCATTGCCATAGTCTGGGCGTTTCAAGATTGGATCGAATGGAGTGTTTCTTGGTTTGCTCTTTTCTTTTTTCTCCCTTCCCTCGTCCCATCTCTCCTCACATTCGAATACTTCGGGAATTGATGGGTTGGAATGATTCGAGTCAAAACAGGTTCCCATTCTATTTCGAATTGAAAACCTTCATTATCCTCTGGTTAGTACTACCTCAAATCCAAGTAAGAAACTCTCTCCTCTCTCTCTCTCTCCAGTTCTCGAGACTCCTGCTGACTGGGGGAGAGAAAGGGGTTTAACAGGGCTCGACATATCTATATCGATTCCACCTATCCCCCTTCCTATCATCTCACGAGCACGATATCGATCAATTCCTAACTTCGTCTAGTTCTCGCCTTCGCTCTTTGGGAGCTTCTTACCTATCCCGTCTCCTTCACTCTATTCGTGATACTCTACTCGGTACAACGACCTCGACTACCCAACTCGACGCTTCTAGTACTGGAGCGGGAGGGGAAGGGGAGGGGTTGAGGGGATTAGTATCGAATCATCAATGGTTCAATCAAGCAAACGCACTCAACGCCTTGGCGACAGGTTACGCGACTCTACGACCAATCTCACAACAACAAGAGGAACCAAGAACTTTCGAGGAGGCTAGGGAGAAAGAGAAACGTTCTACTGAACGATTGAGGAGGAAAGAACGATTACGACGAGAATTAGAGGAACTCTCATCTTCCGCCTCGAACTCGTCAGAAGATGAGGAAGAGCCCTCGAGCTCACCAGCAGGTTACTCTTCCTCCTCGTCCTCTAACTTGACGCATGCCAAACTTCGTCGAGGGGTTCCATCGTCGCTCTCGCCAGGACAAGGGAGCGGACGAGATCCGGTCGCGAAGAGATATGTTGAGAGTCAATTGGGAGGGGAAAGCGTCTTTGAGGAAGTTGGGGGTGAGGAGGAGCTGAAGGGGTATCCACCAATCTCGCCTGGGGGAAAGGGAGCTGGTGAGGGTGCGAAGAATGGAGCGGATCAGGGAGGAGGGGGTTGGTTCGGTTGGGGATCTGGAGGAGGAGCGGGAGGAGCGAAGGGTAAGCAGGAGAAGGGGAAGGGCAAGAAGGAGTGAAGTGATATCGGGTTGAGTGCGTGCGAAGTGTCGGTTTTTGTATCATTTTTCCTTTTTGTATCGTTTGTTCACTGGTTTGTATTTCGCTTGTTCGTTTGCTATACTATTGCTCAGTTTTATCGTTGCTAAATCTCGTAACCTTGAGAGTAAGAGAGTCTGTTATCGCCCATACTCCCCGCTTTTTCTCTCTCTCGTCCTTCGACTGCTCCTCTCACTTGACTTCACATGAGCGACTCTTCACCACCGTCGCGACCTCCTTTGGGTCAACAAACTAGTGTATCTCGTTCTAGTTCGTTCTCGCGAGCTGCTTCATTCCAATTCACACCTCGTCAACAAGGAGTTCCTTCCCCTCTCGAATCCCCTTTCCCTTCTTCAAACCCAACCTCTCCAATCCTCGGTCCAACTCCAATAATCAATCACAACGTACCTACTCCCACTCTAGGTCATTTGAGTAGACATGGTTCGTTATCCTCAAACAGATCTCGACCATCCTCTGTCGTACCTTCTCCCATACAATCTCCTAGAGAAGAACATAAAGGAACTTGGTACGTCTTTTTCACTTTAAAGAGCGAGAGAGAAGGGGAGAATATTGAACACCCCACTTTTGATGAATGGTTTAGGCCTTACTCAACTGCCAATTCATCCACTTCTTCCCTATCTTCACAAGTCACAGCAGGTGGTACTCACAAACCTTCTGAACGTACCCTCAAAGAAATCGAATCGAAAGAAATTTCATTCGGAATGAGCGCTGGTTCAACTAGTACGCAACTTCTTCTCCCTCCCTTCTCATTGCGAAAGTGGACAGAGTTTAGAGCTGATGAAAGGGTGAGATGATATATAGTCGAGAAACCTGATTATAGTGAAGCCAAAATTGTAGTAGCTATGGTTGGGTTACCGGCGAGGGGTAAAAGTTATTTGAGTAATAAATTACAGAGATACCTACTCGTAAGCCACCCACTATTTCTTTCCTTTCCTTGTCGTCACGTGCAAGAGAAAGAGAGACGCTAACGATCTTCTCGAGTGGGTAAACAGTGGTTGGAATACGATGTAAGTTTTGTCCCGAGTTTTACGAGTTTTAACTCGACGAGAAGAGAGCGACAACGACGCTCTCTCTTCCACTTTCCAACGACGCTCTCTCTTCCACTATCCTCCCGTCTGCCCTTGACTCGAAGAAAAGTGGCAGTGAACAGTTGAGCTGACATCGTTCTCGTTCCTATCTCTCTCTCTTTGCCCCTTTCCCTCAAAATCTAGGTCAAAGTACGTCCCCTCCACCTCCATCCCTCCTCCAATCCCTCTCGTCTCAAACTCACTCCCTTTTCTTCCTCCTCTAGGTATTCAACGTCGGTCAATACCGTCGAGCCAAATATCGAGAACTAGCGAAAACCTCTGGCAAGAAAGCCGACCAAAGTTCAAATTTCTTTGATGCTGCGAACCCAGAAGCGAGTAAAGCTAGGGAAGCGATGGCGGCTGAATGTTTGGAAGATTTGATCAAATGGTTGAAAGAAGGAGGGAATGTTGGGATTCATGGTTAGCTTCCCTCTTCCCTTTTCTTCGAGTGAGTGAGTGAAGGAGGAGTTTGAGCTGACACGGGCGTGAATGGGAGAGTTAGATGCTACGAATTCTACGAGAGCAAGAAGGAAAGCGTTGGCGGATAGGATCGCTAGGGAACCAGGATTAAAGTTGATTTTCATTGAGAGTTTATGTACGGATCCAGCCGTGATTGCAGCCAACATTGCCGTCAAAGTCGCTTCGGGGGATCCAGATTATGATGGACAAGAACCAGAACAAGCTGAGAAAGATTTCAGGGAGAGGATTAAACATTATGAGGATAGTTATGAACCTTTGGAAGAGAAATTGGATGGGGAAAGTTCTTATTGTAAAATGGTTAATGTTGGCAAACAGGTGAGCAACTTCTACTACTTTCTTGATTTGAGAGAGTGGGGAGCTGATAGGGGGACGAGGAGATAGGTGACGGTGAATAGGATTGATGGGTACTTACAATCGAGGATTGCGTTTTACTTGATGAATCTTCATTTGACTCCGAGATCAATCTATTTCACTCGCGTACGTTTCTCACACCTTGTGCTTTTATCACTTTTCCTCGCTCGAGACTGATAGCCGAAGAATATTTCCGTGAACAGCACGGAGAAAGTCAATACAACGTGGATGGACAAATTGGAGGAGACGCACCTCTATCACAACAAGGAGAGAAATATATGACTGCTTTACCGGCATTGATCAAACAGAAATTAGGAGATACACCTTTAACCGTTTCGTTTTCCCTCTCTCTCTACTCTGAAATCGCAAGTTTCCAACTGATCGAGAATTCGGAGAAGTAAAACAGGTTTGGACGAGTACTTTGAGGAGGACGATTCAAACTGCGAGTTTGTTACCGTATGAGAAGTTGACGTGGAAGAGTTTGGACGAATTGGATGCTGGAGTGTGCGATGGAATGACTTATGAAGAAATAGAGGTAAAGGGATTACTCTTCATTCTCTCGATCATCGAGATCACCGTACTGAACTGCAGATGTCGCTACAGGAGTATTACCCTGAAGATTACAATGCGAGAGATGACGATAAGTTCAATTATCGATACAGAGGCGGTGAATCCTATCGAGATGTCGTTATTAGGTGCGTTCGTTCTCGCTCTTCTAGATCTCTGCTTCTGTATTGATCTCAAAGAGCTTTCCGATGCCACAGATTGGAACCGGTCATTTTGGAATTGGAGAGACAAGAGAACATTCTAGTAGTATGTCATCAAGCAGTTTTAAGGTGTCTCTACGCATACTTGTACGTGATCCGACGACTCATTCATCTTTCTCGTGTCGGAGAGACTGATGGAGAAGTCTGATCGGTGCGTACAGCCATAATTTACCTCAAGAAGATTTACCATACATCAAAATCCCTCTGTACGTCTTCCCTCGCTCCCCCCTTCCTCTGTTCACTGCCCGGAGCTGATGATTGAAGTCGCTAGGCATACTGTGATCAAATTAACTCCGAAAGCTTATGGTTGTGACGAAGAACGGTTCACACTACCTATCGAAGCGGTCGATACTACTCGGTACGTCCTCTCAACCTCCTATCTATCTTCCTCCTCGAGAGGTACTGATGAGAGGTTCTTCCTGACGTACAGACCAAGACCTTTAGGAAGAGTCGATTCGATCAAGAAGGAGAGGGATTTAGGAACGCTCAGTCCGAGTACTTCGAGACCTCCTTCAAGAGGTAAACCATTCCCTGGTGTCAGCGAATAGCGGCCTCGTCCTCGTTCTCGGAGGAAGAGTGAGATGGGAGCCAAGGGAGTCGAGCGATGAGAGGAGGAGATCTGTCCGTTTTCGCATCGTAGTTCCGTCGAGTTCTCGTTCGCAAGTTGTAAATCTCGAAGTACTTGAGTCTCTCTCTGTCTTCGTCTATGTGAGCTGCAATTCATCTCTCGCGAGAGAGCCCACGATAGCGAAGGATGCGATCCGAATGAGCCATTTCGACAAGAACAACAAAACTGAACAACAAGCTTGAAATAAAACTGAACCGAGTGAGTGGAATAATTAGCAAACTATGAAGCATCAATCAACCTTTCAATCCTGCAACTTGATCCTTTCACTAGGTAACAACCTCCCCGCCATCAAGCACTGTTTGATCCAATTCATATTGACGATCCCTTTGTGACCATTCAACAAACCTTTCACAGCTCCCTCCATCGTCGAATTGCTCTGGTCAAAGTCGAGGAAGACGTGAGTGTAGGATTGAGCAGAGATGAGGAATTCCGAAGGGGATTGAACGAAGGGAGATGAGGAAGGGAGAGGGAGAGGGAGGAAATCGATTCGAGATGAGGAACAGCAAGAGAGGAGCGAGAGTAACATGTAGGCATGTCGATTGAAGGATAGTTTCTGCACAAAACAAATGGAGTGATCAAGTCAGCGAGGGCTCTGTTCAATGGTCGTAGTGGAATAAATGATTGAAACTTACCTCTTCGCGACTCTTCCCTTGCTTCTCCATGATGACCAAGAAGGATTGATTCTTGAAGACTCCTTCACCTTGTTGACTTCGTTCGAGAGAAGAGAGATCGTAGCTAGATTTGAGGAGTGCTCTCAATTGTCCTCCGATTCCTGCTGTCTTCATCGATCGAATGTAGCCTGATGGGAGTAGCCAATCCCTCCAGTCAAGTCGAGTGCCCTGTGAGCGTAATCGAGAGCTGTGATCAGCTCGCTGCTCCTAGAAAGAGATAGAGAGAATGCAGAGAAACTCACAGCTTTGATCGAAGCACCGGCGAATTCGAGTGAACAACAAGGGATTCCGAGAGCGAGAGCAATGAGGAATTTCATCGTAGTCGTTGGTCGATCAGCGAGTAGTAGGATAGTATCGATTCCGTTGAAATCGGTAGGCGGGAACGAGACTTGAGGTTTCTTCGTTTGTTTATCGATACCAGACTCGAACAGGTGCTCCCAATCAATGATGGTGGCTCCATTGTCTTTCAACTTGTCGAGAAATCGTTCTCTATCAACGGGTTTGAGCTCTTTGACGTTGGGTTCCGAGGGAGATTTCGAACTGGCATAAGTAACGAGGAATGCGATCCGACCGAACAATCCCCAATTCTTCTTGTCGTTGTCCTCGAAGGCACTGATATCGGGTCGAGTAGGTGGAGGAATGACAGGAAGTGGTTTGGCGTTTGATCGGACTTTTCCTTCGAAAGCGTCAATTTCGTCGGGAGTAAGTTTTCGATTGTTGAATTGATGAGATCGAAGAGGCGAGATTCGAATAGCCTCGACCAGGAAGCGTTGACTTTGACTGCTGTCTTCTCCAAAGTTCGCTGCCTCCTTGACGATGGCGACGTCCATTGCCTCGAGTGGTCGTCCTTCTTCGCCCTCGTCCTCTCCATCTTCTCTTTCGTTTCGATCAATCTTCGATACCCTGAACTCGCCGACGCGAGACTCGGCTTGCGTTTCCGTCTCCGAATCATCCGGAAAGTATAATACGTAATCTCCCTTTTCCAACTCGCATCGTCGAATCTCGTTTGATCTCAGTTTGCCAGTGTTTCCATCGTCGAACTTGACGTTGAAGTGTTCCCTCGAGACTGATTCGATCGTACCACTGTAGTAGTATCCATCATCTCGCCATAAACCGAAACATCTCGAGAAGGGTGCTGAGGGAGGGAGTTTTGATCCGATAGAGGGTTTCGTGTCGGAAGTTTCTGTTCGGGCATCATCCTCCGGTGCGAGATCGAAGCGTAGACGAGAAGGACCAGCGACAGGTGGATCAGGTTCGGGAGAGTCAGGGGCAACGGTCGCTCGGGAAGAACCAGTCGTACTCCTTCTGCCTTTCGAAACAACGACCTTTTTCGACGACGCCCCAGCTCCAGTTGATACTGCTCGTTTCGCACGTTTCGAAGTACTGGAAGTCCCGGCGTTCGGTGGTGAAGGTTGGCGTTTACGTTTCGATGTAGCGGGTTTCGCTGGTCGACTCTGTCGTGCCTCCTGCTCCTCCTCCATTTCCTTGTCGTCGCTTCTTTCGATGATGGTAGGA
>Ga0308160_10003329_pt1 | contig 18229 bp, 14 predicted proteins | sample PhyFR1_FD_201036 | JGI IMG/M metagenome (GOLD analysis project Ga0308160, IMG submission 201036) | Phyllosphere microbial communities from UC Gill Tract Community Farm, Albany, California, United States - DLSLF.R1 | ecosystem: Host-associated > Plants > Phyllosphere > Unclassified | place: USA...
GCGACCGAGATGCCGCGCTGCTTCTCGATGTCCATCCAGTCGGAGGTGGCGTGGCGGCCGCTCTTGCGGCCCTTGACGGTGCCGGCCAGCTGGATCGCGCCCGAGAACAGCAGCAGCTTCTCGGTCAATGTGGTTTTACCCGCGTCGGGGTGGGAAATGATGCCGAAGGTGCGGCGGCGCGCCACTTCGCGCGCGACGAGGGCGGGCGTTGCTGCCGCGGCAGGCGGCGCGCTGACGGCGTCGGCGCCGTCGGTCGCGAGGATGTCAGTATCGTTGGACATAGTCGAGCCCCAATTGGCCCATGAAGAAAACCCTCGATTTTACCGATTCCGAGGGTGTTCGTGTGAACAGAATGGGGCGCTTATTCGCGCACGCGGCGCCAGCCTGCGCGCGAGGCGCCTTCCGACTCGGCCGGCGCGACACCCGAGGTGATCGTGTTGCCGTCGGCGGTGGTGGTGATCATCTTCAGCGCCCCGGACGGCAGGCGCACGATGATGAAGCCGACCGCGGCCGAGGCGTTCGACAAGGTGCGCCCGGCCACCTGGAAATCGACCCCGGCGCTGTTCTTGATGGTCTCGCCCAGCGGCTCGCCGGTGCAGACGTTGAGCTGGTAGACGTTGCTGGTCCCGCCCACCTTGCAGCTCGACGAGGAGCTCGGCAGGTTGGTCACGACGTTCAGGCCGCCCGAGACGATCTTCGGATCCAGGTTCACGCGCTCGCCGGTGTTCAGGGCGAAGTCGACGTACCAGCCGCTCTGGGTCGAGAAGTCGACCGCCGGGCCGCTGATCGAATACGAGGTGCTGGTGCCGCTGATCTTGGCCAGGGTCTGCTTCGCCATCTTCGAGGTACTGCGCCAGTCGGCAGTCGGAATCGAACCGGCGTCCTTCAGCACGTAGGCGCTCTGCACGCCGGTGCTGGCGATGTCCACCTCGTCGAGCAGGCGCCCGGTGCCGAAGGCGACCACGCGCGTGGTGCTGCTGCTCTGGCTGCCGTCCTGGGCCACCGTGTTGACCAGGCAGGTGGTCACGTCCGGGCGCGTGGTCACCGGCTGGTTGCTGCCGGCGCTGCCGAGCAGCAGCACCGACGGGTCGCCAGGGGCGGTGAAGTCGTAGCGCCACATCGCGCCGTCGTTGTCGCCGCCGTAGACGAAGGTGACCTTCGGATCGGTGTTCGGGTTGCTGGTGATCGCGGTGATGCGCGCGAAGCCGGTCGGGGTGTCGACGTACTGGCTGTCCTGGGTCTTGCCGGCGATTTTCGGCGTGGCCTTCTTCGACAGCACGCGGCCGGTGGCGATGTCGACCACGTACAGGTAGCCGCGGCCGTCGCCACTGGCGATGCCGTCGGTGCCCGGCACGTTGTTGTAGCCCGAGGTCAGGAACACGGCCCAGTACTCGACGCCGCGCGCATCCTTCCAGGTGCCGAACTGCGGGTTGCCGAAGGTCAGGCCGATGTCCTTGTCGTAGTTGCTGCCGCTGCACACGGCGGTGTCGGCGCACAGTTCCCACAGCGCCTTGGGGGCGTCCGGGTCGGTCACGTCGAGCGCGTAGTAGCCGCGCCCGCCCCCGTTCAGGCCGGCCACCAGCACGCTGCGCCATTCGCCGTTGATCTTCACGTCGGCCACCTCGGGCGAACCGTCGGTGGTGAACTGGTGGTTGGTGCCGTAGGTCGTGCTGGCCTGCAGGTACAGCTTCTTCATCGTGATGCGCGGCGCGTAGGCCCAGGTCTCGACGCCGGTTTCCGCGTTAAAGGCGTGCAGCATGCCGTCGTTGGCGGCCACGAACACGGTCGGCTGGCGCGTGGTGTTATCCAGCTTGTAGGCGTTGTAGTCGTCGAGCGGATACGACTTGCGCGGGTCGCGCAGGTAGGCCGGCTTTGACGAGGCGATATCGCCCAGCACGATCGGCAGCTGGGCCGAGGCGCCGCCCGGGATGGTGGTGGTCTTCGAGTAGGCGCGGAACAGGGTGTCGTTGGCGTTCTGCTGCTGGCCGCGCAGCCAGCGCACCATGTTGTCGCCGTTGTTGACCAGCTTGCGGTTGGCGTCCGACAGCGTCAGGCACTGGGCCAGCGCGCTGCACTTGTCCTTGAACCAGGCCTGCTCGGTGTCGGTCATCAGGCCGAAATCGAAGTCCTTCAGGCCGTCGTCGGTGTCGTCCTTGCCCTCGAAGTCGCGCATCAGGATGCGCCGGTCGTCGGTGGCGGTGCCGACCTGGCGCCCGACGGTCTCCGAGGAATTCCAGCTGGCCGTGCTGCCGACCACGCCGGTGACGGTATTGATCTTCTTGTCCGACAGCTCGCCGTACCAGCGCACGGTGGTGAAGGTGGCCGAGAAGATGTCGTTGTCCTGCTGCGAGATGTTCGGGGTCGAGGTGGCCGCCGCGGCCGCCGCGCCGATCTTCACCTCGATGTTCGACAAGGCCGCACGCAGGCCGTCGATCACCTGCAGCGGATCGGAGGCGCTGAAGTACTTGCCGTGGCCGTTGATGGCCGCGTGCCACAGGTCGTCCACGCGCGACTGGTAGGCGGCGCCGCCGTCGTCGACCTGGGTCTGCGGGTTCGGCCACACGTAGGGGCCGTTGTTGTTCCACGGGCAGCCGGTCTGCACGCCGGTGATCAGCTTGTAGAAGTCGCTGCCGACCTTCGGCGCGGTGTCGTACTTGTCGTCGTAGGTCATGATGCCGTCCACGCCCAGGCCGAGCGCATAGGTATTCATGTGCAGGCGCGTGTTGTCGCCGGCGGCCGCGGCCACCAGGCCGTTCGGCTCGTTCCAGTTTTCCAGCGAGGGGCGCAGCGAGGTCACGGCGTCGTTCGAGCCGCCGTTGTACCAGTACAGGGCGACGTCGGCCAGCGAATTGGCCGTTTGCACGCTGGTGTCGACGCAGCCCTTGCTCTTCGAGCAGAAGCGCGACAGGTCTTCCTTGTTGTCGTTGTTGACCACGCCGTCGGCAGCGCCGCCGTTCCAGTAGCCGTCGGTGGTCACGAAGGTGAAGTTCTGCTGGCAGGGGAACTGCACCACCTCGTTGCCGGCCGAGTAGGCATAGGGCGAGCGGTTGGCGTACATCTTGCCCACCGCGTGCAGGCCCTGGCGCACCGGGGTCGAGCCGCTGGTGCTCATGTCGTACAGCGCCTTGTACCAGGCGGTGCGCGCCGCGCCGGTGAAGGGTTTCGGCGGCTGCCTGATCGTGCCCTCGGCCGCGGCCGTCGACAGCGACACGATGCCGACATTGTAGTTGTCGGCGATCGGCTGGAAGGCCTGGCCGACCGCCGTCTTCATCATCTGGTTGCGGCTTTTATAGTAGGCGTACCAGTTGGCGAAGTTGGTCATCTCCTCGGCATAGGTGCAGCTGGCGCCGCTGCAATCGGTGCGCTTGACGTCCTTCGGGTAGCTGGTGCGGGTCGAGACGATGTCGGTGCGCACGAACACCGAGGCGCCCAGCGGCGTTACATCGGTCGGCACGCCGTCGCTGATGCCGGGCGTGGCGCCGAAGCTCAGGTAGGTCGTGCGGCCGCTGGTGTTGTTGGTCAGCGAGCCGAGGACGATGTTGTCGCCGACGCTGTCCATGCTGGTGCTGACTAGGCAGACGTAGGAAGTGCTGGCGGCGGCGCAGATCGGGCCGGCCGTGTTGGCGCTGGTGCCGCCGACATAGGCGGTGATACCCTTGGTGGTGCCGATCTTGTTCTTGATGAGGGTGGCCACGGTGGCGCTCGAGGAGCGCGAGCCGATGCTCAGCGTGCTGTTGTTGAACAGCGAGACGCCGCCGTAGCTGAGGTTCGACAGCACCTGGGTCTTCGAGTTGTTCGAGGTGCCGGACACCTGCAGCAGCGCGGTCACGCGCGTGCCCGAGTTGACGATCAGGTCGCGCCCGCCGCGGCTGCCGTCGTTGACCACGGTGCAGGGGCCGACCGCCTTGCTGCTGTTGCCGGCCGGGCAGCTGATCGGCACCACGGCCACGATGTTGTTGGCGTCGAGGGTGATGCCGAATTTCGAGCAGGCCGGCACGCTGCCGTTGGCGGTGCGCAGGCAGGCCGTGTACTGGTTCGCCAGCCCGGTCTTGGCGATGATCGACGTTGCCAGCGCGGCCGCCAGCGCGGTCTGCTTGGCGGCGGTGTCGGTGCCGTTGGCGGCGGTGACGGCGGCATTCGTCAGCGTGAAGGTGCCGTTCGGCTCGACCACCTGCACGCTGCTGATGCTCATCGAGTTGGTGTAGGGCGAGGCCTTGATGGTGATGGTGCCGTACCAGTCGGGGTTGCGGTTCGGGTCGGAGAAGCGCGGGTACTTGAAGTCGCCCACGAACTTGGCCTGGCAGTTGGTCAGCGCGCGGTCGCTGCAGAAGCGCACCTTGGCCGGCTCCGGATAACCGCTCGGCGCCGCCGCGCCCACCGCCGTCACCTTGCAGTTGGTGAGGGTGGCGTCGGTGCAGTACTCGGCAACGTTGATGGCGTAGTAATAGGGATTCGAGACGAAGTACTCGGGCGTGTAGCGCGCGTCGTTCGGGAAGGTGTAGCCGTTGGTGTTGTAGCCGCAGTCCGAGCCGTCGCACCAGCGCAGGTCGGGGAAGCCGGCGACCAGGTTGGTGCTGTTGGCGTCGCGGGTCAGCAGGTCGGTGCGGTCGACGCCGTAGATGTCGGTGGTCACCGAGGTCCAGCTGCTGGTCTCGGCGGCGTTCTGGTTCGGGTAGGAGCTGCCGTCGGCCTTGACCGGCGGCAGGTAGCGCACTTTCGGATTGTAGTACTGCTTGTTGAAGTCGGCGCTGGCGAAAGGCGGGTCGCCCGGCTTGCAGCCGCGGATGCCGCCGGCGATGGTCGCGCGCGCGCGGCAGCTGCCCGTGTTGTTCACGTAGTCGGGCGTGTAGTTGAAGGTCATCGAGCCCGAGTTATCGTACAGCAGCATCAGGTTCGGCTTGACGGTGCCGGTGCCGCTGATGTTCAGCAGCGGCACGCTGGCGATGCTGGTGGGCGCGGCGCCGGCCGGCGGCGCCAGCAGCGACGCCAGGACGATCGAGGTAAACAGGGTGAGCAGGCGGTTCATGCGCGTTTCCATTCTCGTTGTCCGGTCGCGGACCGGTTCTTGTTCTTGCGGCTGGCGGCGTGGCGTCAGCCGCCGATCAGCACCACCATCTGGTTCACCACGTTGCCGCCGCGCGCGCCGGTCAGGCGCGCCGTGACCACGTAGTGGACCTTCGGCGTTTCGGCGAATTGCGGCGAGTCGGCCGCCAGGCTGTCGCCAACGCCGATGTGGGCGCCGCCGGCGTTCGGGTCGGCCGTCTGCACGCAGGCGTTGCCGACGGCGTCGTAGGCGCCAGTTAGCAGGCACAGGCGGTGCACCACGTACTCGATGCGCTTGCCTTCGTGGACCACGGTCTTCTTGCCGTTCCAGAAGGCGTCCGAGCGCGTGGTTTGCGTGGTGTCGAGCGTGGCGAGGTAGCCATGATCCGCCGCATCCTGGTTCAGGAGCGCCTTGTTGCCGGCCGCCGTCGTGCTCAGCCACTTGAAGCCCGCGTGCAGGCCGGCGTCGACGGCGCGGCTCTGGGCCGCGTCGTAGGCCAGGTTGGAGGCGGTCAGCGTGGTCGAGTTGCTGGACTTGAGCAGGTAGATGCTCGAGATGAGCATCACCAGCAGGATGATCAGCATGACCGGCAGGGCCAGGCCGTCCTGCCGCATTGGCGGCGTGGTAGGGGTCGTGCGCATGGTTCAGGGCCTCCAGCCGGCGTTGCGCAGCGGGACGATGGTTTCGAAAACGCGGTAGCGGTAGCAGCGCCAGTCGGGGTTGCCGGCGTCGACGCCGATCGTGACCGCGGAGGCGGCGACGCCCTCGGGCACGGCGCTGGCGAACACCACCGGTTGCGCCGTGGTGGCGCTGCAGACGCCGTTCGCACCGGGGCGCTCGCGCGCGGCGCTCCTCGCCACCACGGCGATGCGCAGTGCGGCGATGTGCTGGTAGTCGGCGGCGCTGCCGATGCCGCCGGCGCCGTCGGCGTCGATCATGGTCGACGACCAGCGCCGCACCTGCAGCCCGTCCTCGGGTGTGAAGGCGCCGCCGACCCGGGTGTCGAAGCCGTACTGGGCCTTGATCGAGACGATGTTGTCGGCCACGGTCTGGGCCGTGCCGCCGGTGCCCGCCAGGTCGGTCGAGCGCAGCTGCAGGAAGCCGTTGTCGACCGACCAGGTATGGAAGGCCAGGCTGCGCGCCGGGCCGAGGTTGAAGATGCGCGCCATGCCGGACGTGAAATTGGTACCGAGCGCGCCGCTGTTGTAGCGGTAGCCGGCGCCGCCGGCCACCATCACGTACTGCTGCGACGGCGGCGCGCCGAGCTTGCCCGGGTCGGCCGAGATCTGGGCCAGGGCGCAGTCGCCGTTGCCGATGTTATCCGGCGCCACCACCACCACGTCGCCCAGGCTGAAGCCGTAGGGGATGCGGTCGACGTCGAGGCGGGTGCCGCCGATGTAGTTGCTGGTCACGCGCAGGGTGCCGGTGCCGCTCATCGAGCTGCCCGTATACAGGGTGATGCGGTCGGGGCCGTTGCCGCCGGATTCGATCACCGCCGGCGCCAGCGGCGTCACCGTGACCGAGCCGCGCGCGGCCTGGGCCAGCGCATAGCCGCCGGTGTCGGCGAAGCGCGTATTGCAGCCGACCAGGGTCGGGTCGTTCAGGCCGAAGCCGGCTTGCTGGGCGTCGCCGCTGATCGAGAACATCGCCAGCATCCCGTTCTGCATCGAGTCCGAGCCGCCGAGGGCGCTGGCCTTGTTCTGTTCGGCACCGGTGATCAGGCGCGTGGCGAACACCAGCGCCAGCAGGCCGACGACCACGCTGACCAGCAGCTCGACCAGCGAAAAGCCGGCGCCCTGGCGCCGTGCGGGCCGGCGCGCCATCACATCGCCCCCGAGATAAAGGCGCGCACTTCGTGCTTGCTGGCCAGCTCGTTGGCCTTGCGCTGCCAGTCGATGCGGATCACGACCTCGCTCGGGTCGGGCGCCGTGCCCTCTTCCACGCTGACGCTGATGGTGGCGCCGGGAATATGGGTGCGGGTTTCGTCGTACCAGGTCGCGAGGCGGTCGCCGGGCGTGGCGCCCGCGGCCAGCGCATAGTCGCCGAGGTGGGTGGGGTCCGTGCTCATCACGCCGATCAGCTTGTCGGCGGCCATGGTCGCCTCGGCGCGCATGCCGGCGTCGCTCAGCGCCGAATAGGCGCGCGCCTGCAGGCCGATGGTGCCGAGCAGGCCGATGGCCAGCAGCACCGCGGCGATCAGGGCTTCGATCAGGGACAGGCCGGCCTGGCGGCGCAGGGGTAAACGGGTCATGGCGGGCACCTGTGGGGGTCGCTGCTGGCGGCGTCGGGCTGGCATTTGGTGGCGATGCCGGCCAGGGTCAGGACCACGGCGGCGGCGCGAAAACTCTCCGCGTGGCCTGCGGCGGGCTCGAGGTCGATGCGCGCGATGCGCGGCGAGACCGTGGTGTCGACCCAGCCGACCGGGGTGAAATACACGCTGTCGGCGTCGTCCGGACCAACGCTCAAGGCCAGCACCCCGGTGCCGGGCAAGGACTCGGCGCTGCGCAGCACTGACTTGAAGCCGGCATTGCCTTCGGGGTCGTGTTCGGCCACCGTGGTGGTGCTCGACCACGTGCCGCTGGCGTCGTTGCAGGGGGTGTTCGGGCGCGGGAAGCAGATGTCGACCTGCCAGTCGAGCTGGCCGTTGGCGTTGTCACTCAGCACCAGGCGGCTGGCGCTGTTGTGGGTCAGCGCCTGGGCGCGCGCCAGGGCAAAGCCTTCGGCGTAGAACTGGGACGCCGCCTTCGCACGGCTGGCGTCGATCCATGCCGCCATGCGCGGCGCGCCGGCGGCCAGGATGCTGGCCAGGATGGCAAGCGCCACCAGCGATTCGATCAGCGTGAAGCCGCGCTGGCGCATGGCGGTCAATCGCTGCACTTGCCGTTTTTGCCGCTGATCCAGCAGCTGGTGCTGGCGCTCCAGCCCTCGGCGATGCGCGCCGCGCTGAGCGCGGTGCTGCGGCGGCCGTTCTGGTCGATGGTGAACGCAAAGCCGGCCGCGGCCTTGCGGCCGGTGGCGGTGACGGTATAGGCGGTGGCGCTTTCGGCCGTCACCGCATAAGTGAAATTCTCGCTGGCGGCGGGGAAGCCGGCGGCGTCGCCCAGGCCCTCGTACGCATGTTCGTTGGCCCAGAACTGCTCGGCCAACGGCTGCACGCCGGCCAGGGCGGCATAGGCGTCGGTGAGGCGCGTGCGCAGCATGTAGCCGCCGTAGGCCGGCACCGCGACCGCGGTCAGCAGGCCGACGACGACCAGCGCGATCAAGAGTTCGATGAGCGTAAAACCAGCCTGGCGTTGCATGGAATCCTCGGGTCGGGGCGCAGGGCGCGGGAAAAAACGGAAAGGAAAGTTGCCTTGGGAGAATAATACCCGAGAAAGCTTGCATTACCCTGAGGAAATGCTGACAGGATCCTGACAGCCGCACGGTTGGCACCGCTGCCACCGTGAAATCGACCGTAGGGTGGGCACTTGTGCCCACGCGGTTATAGCGGCCGACATGACCGCGTGGGCACAAGTGCCTAGCGCGGCCCGGCCCATCCTACAAGCACAGCTGTTCACGGAAACTGGACCGTAAAGACCGCCCCGCTCCCCTCTTGCGCCTCGCCGAGCACCAGCTCGGCCCCATGCAAGTTGGCGATATCGCGCACGATCGCCAGGCCGAGGCCGCTGCCGACGCTCTGCTCATCCAGCCGCACGAAGCGCTCGAACACCCGCGTGCGCAAATGTACGGGAATCCCCGGCCCATTGTCCTCGACGCGCAAAAAGGCGCCGCCATCGGCAGCGGCGCCGCAAGCCACCGTCACCCGACCACCCGCCGGCGTATAGCGCAACGCATTGTCGACCAGGTTGTCGACCAGGTCGCGCAGCAGGAAACGGTCGCCTTGCAGCGGCGCCGCGTCCAGCTCGAAACCGAGGTCGATGTCCTTGGCGGCCGCCTGCTCGACAAAATGCTGGATGCTTTCCGCCACCAGTGCCGCCAGGTCCAGCGGCAGCAGGCGCGCGCGGGCGAAGCGGTTCGGCTCGGCGCGCTCGAGCGAGAGCAACTGGTTGGTCTGGCGGATCATGCGCTCGTTCGCCCCCAGCATCAGCTTGAGCGAACGTACGCTGTCCTGGTCGGCGGCGTGGCGCGCGGCCAGCCATTCCAGCTGCAGCTTCAGGCCCGCCAGCGGCGTGCGCAGCTGGTGCGCGACATTTGCGCGGAACTCGTCCTGGGCGCGCGCGCCGGCCTCGATGCGGCCCAGCAAGGCGTTGAAGGCGTCGACCACCGGCGCCAGTTCGCGCGGCATGCCGGCATCGTCGAGCGGTGCGAGATCGGCGCTGCCGCGGGCGTCGAGGCGGGCGCGCAGGCGCGCCAGCGGCGCCAGGCCATTCCCCACCGAAAACCACACCAGCCCGATCAGCGCCAGGCTGAACACGCCTTCGAGCAGTACCAGCGAGCGCACGATGGCCGAGCGCACTTGCGCCCGCGCACGCACCGTGCGGGCCACGCTGAGGGTGGCCGGGGCACCCTGCCAGTCGAGCGCGGCGGCGGCGATGCGCACCGGCTCGCCCTGCAAGCGGGCGTCGAACAGCCCGGCCCCGGCCGGCGCCGGCAAGCCGGCATCGCCTGCCAGCAAGCGCCCATCGGCGCCGTGCAGCGCGGTCCAGCTGGTTTCGCCGGCGCCATCGTTCGGCGCGCCGCCAGCCGCCAGCGCCGCCGGCCCCTCGGCCCGCACCCGTCCGGCCAGGGCGCCGGCGGCCGCGCGCAGACCCTCGTCAAAGGCGAGCTGGGCCGGCGTCCAGGCCAGCAAATAGGTGAGCGCCGCGGCGCCGAGGTTGAAAACGAGGATGGGCCCGACCAGCCATTTCAGCAGGCGCAGCCGGATCGAGCTCATGCGCCCGCTTCGAGCAGGTAGCCGAAGCCGCGGATAGTGCGCAGGGATACGCCGGCGCCGTCGAGCTTCAGGCGCAGGCGCGACACGTACACCTCGACCGCGTTCAGGGTCAGGTCCTCGCCCCAGGGCGCGATGGCGTCGACGATCTGCTGCTTCGACACCACGCGGCCCGCATGCTGGAGCAAGTATTCGAGCACGGCCCACTCGCGGACCGACAGCTCGAGGGGACGCTCGCCTACACGCGCACGGCGCGCACTACTGTCGAGCACGATGTTGCCGAGCGCAAGCACGGCGCTCTTCGGCGCATTCCGGCGCGCCAGCGCGCGGATGCGCGCCACCAGTTCCGGCGTGGCGAAAGGTTTCACTAGGTAATCATCGGCCCCGGTCTCGAGGCCACGCACGCGGTCCTCGACGGCGTCGCGCGCGGTCAGCAGCAGCACCGGGGTGGCGGCGCCGCGTGCACGCAGGCGGCGCACGACCTCGAAGCCATCGATGCCGGGCAAGCCGATGTCGAGTACGGCCACCATGGGAGGAGTGCGCTGCAGGAGCGCGTCGGCTTGCAGGCCGTCACGGGCGATCTCGACCTGCATGCCCTGGGCTTGCAGGGTACGGGTCAGGCCGTCGGCCAGGACGGCATCGTCTTCCACGAGCAGGATATGCATGCGGCTAGATATGGGGAAATAGGATTGGCGCACATTATGAGGCAAGGTGCTTTCCTGGCCAAAACAGTCTACGTAACCAGGTGCATCTTTCCTAGTAGGACTGCACTGACAAAACATCCTACGAGGGGCCTACACAGGGGCAACCCCTAATCTTATGTTCGGCAACAGACTATAGCTTTAATGTACACACATCGCGATAAGGCAAGTTCAACAAGCCGAAAATCGCTCCCGGATGTAATGAAGCTAGAGATAAGAGGACAGAAAATGAACAACGCTCAACTTGGTGGTGCCACGCAAAAAGCGCAATCGGTCAACCAGATTCCTTCGACCAAAGAAGAAATCAAAGCTGCGTCGCGTCCAGTTGTCAGTGTCAGCGGTACCCAGCAGAATGAACTGCTGGCAGCCCTTCCGCGCAACGACCTGGAAACCCTGTTCGAGCACCTGGAACTGGTTCCTATGCCTTTCGGCAAAGAACTGTTCGAGTATGGCAGCAAACTGGAATATGTGTATTTCCCTACCACCGCAATCGTGTCGCTGCTGTACGTGATGGAAGACGGCGCCACCACCGAGATCGCCGTGGTCGGCCATGAAGGCGTGGTCGGCGTGTCGCTGTTCATGGGCGAACGCGCCATGTGCAGCGCCGTCGTGCAAAGCGCCGGCTACGGCTACCGCCTGAAAACCCAATACCTGCGCGACGCCTTCATGAAAGGTGGCTCCCTGCCCCAGCTGCTGATGCGCTACACCAATGCGCTGTTCGCCCAGATGGCCCAGAACGCCGTCGGCGGCCGCCACAGCTCGATCGAACAAAAGCTGTGCCGCTGGCTGCTCGACCGCCTGGACCGCTCGCCAGGCAACGAACTGAAAGTGACCCAGGAACTGATTTCCATCATGCTGGGCGTGCGCCGCGAATCGATCACCGCCGCCGCCGGCAAGCTGCAGGACGAAGGCCTGATCCAGTACCGCCGCGGCAACATCACCGTGCTCGACCGTGCCGGCCTGGAAGAGTATGCAGGCGAATGCTACAAGGTCGCCAAGACCGAATACGACCGCCTGCTGATGGACGTCGCACGCTGATCCGCGAAGTACCCAACCGGAAATAAATGTGAGTTTTGGCAAACAGAACCGGATGCGGTGCAAGGCGGCGAGCGCGCCGCAGTGCGAGCACTGCAAGCGCGAGCCAACGCAGCAACGCGCCGGTTATGGCAGCCGAAAACACATTTATTTATGGGTGGGTACTTAAACCCGCACTTCCCCAAGATCGTCGTTACCCATCGCCGGCAAGACTGGCGATGGGGCCGGCGCTTCGATTGGTACCGGATTCGCCAAGGCCACCAGGCTTGCACCCGGCACTGCCACAGGCTGGACACCGGCCCCCAGCGGAATGCTGGCCCGCACGCAAGTCCCTACCCCATTCACACCGCGCTCGACATCGAGCTTGCCGCCCAACAGCAGCGCGCGCTCGCGCATTCCCAACAAGCCATGCGATTTTGAACGCGTGAGCGCGTCGGTCGGAATGCCGACGCCGTCATCGCTCACTTCCAGGTCCAGGCTGTCGCCTTCGCGCGCCAGGTGCACGATGACATTACGGGCCTGCGCATACTTGGCGATATTGTTCAGCGATTCCTGCACGATGCGGAACAGCGCGATCGCATGCATCGGCCCGGCCGCATCGATGTCGCCATCGACCAGCACGTCGCAGTCCAGCCCGGTGACGCGCGCATAATCCTCGCAGTAGCTTTGCAGGGCCGCACTCAAGCCCAGGTTGTCGAGCAGGCTCGGGCGCAAATCCTCGACTATGCGGCGTTTCAATTGCACCGTGTCGACCAGGGTCGAGCGCGCCCGGGTCAGCATCGCCACCAGCTCGGGCCGGGTGCCGCGCAATTGTTCGGCAACGCTGTTCAGGTCCATGCCGATCGCCGTCAGGTTGGCGCCCATCTCGTCGTGCAGCTCGCGCGCCAGCTTGGTTTTTTCTTCTTCCGACACGTGGATCAGGTGGCGCGACAGCACCGACAATTGCTCGGTGCGGCGGGCAACGATGGATTCCAGCTGTTCGTTGGCTTGCTGCAGGGCGTGCTCGGCATCCTTGCGCGCGCCGAAGCTGCGCCGCACTGAGCCGTAGAACAAAAGCAGCACGGCAATCGCCGCCGCATTGATGCCGATGCCCAGCATGACGGCGTGGCGATATTGCCCATAAAAAGCGTCGCTGCGCGCATTCAGCAATTCGTTCTGCTCGCTCAGCATGATCACGACTTGCAGGCGGATCTCGTCGCTGTCGTTGTCGCCCGGCGCACCGGTGATGGCCAGGATGTCGTTGATCCCGCCCTCGCGGTAGATGGCCAGGGCTTGCTGCATCATGCCGAGCTGGCGCTCGACCAGGCTGCGCAGTTGCGCGAGGTTCCTTTGCTGCGAGGGATTGTCGGCCAGCAGCTTGCCGAGCTTGCTCAGTTGCTGGTCGATGCGCACCGGCGCCGTACGCACGCCGCCCAAATAGCTTTCCGAACCCGACAGGAAATAGCCGCGCAAATTGCTCTCGGCATCGGTGACGAGCAGGTTCAGGTGCTGCAGTTCGTCGGTCACCTGGGCCGTGCGGTCCTGCAAGGTGTTCGCGGCCTTCAGGCCGTCCAGGTTACGCAGCAGGAAATAGCCGTTCACCACCAGGATCAGCACGCAGGCAAAGCACAGCAGCGTCTTGTAGAGCGGCAGTGCGCGGGTGCCGGATGGCGCCGGATCGGTGGTGAAATACATCTGCGGCTTCCTTTCGCGCAACTTATCGGACGGGCCGATTATAGCCTTGCATGGCCATTGGCGCAGCCAGGCGGGGCACTAGCGTCGGTGGGAAGCGACAGAATGGACGAGCAGCGCTGCGCAATGCACAAGACTGCGCAGACAAGAAACAACCGGGAAAGGAAATGGCGCCTGGCCTTGCTGGTAACGGCGGGCGCCGTGGCCGAAGCGGAAATACAAGCGGACGCCGGGCGGCGTCCGCAAGCCTGCTGTTAGTCGAGCAGGTTGTTCTTCATGGCGTAATAGGTCAGGTCGCTGTTCGACTGCAGGCCCATTTTTTCCATGATGCGGGTGCGGTAGGTCGACACCGTCTTGATCGAGAGCGACAAGGCGTTGCCGATGTCCGACACGGTGGCGCCCTTGGCCAGGCGCAGGAAGACCTGGAACTCACGGTCCGACAGCTCGGTGTGCAGCGCCGTGTTCGGGTCGCGGTCGAAGCTTTGCGCCAGTAGTTCGCCGACGGTCGACGACACATAGCGGCGGCCCTGGTAGACGGTGCGCACGGCGGTCTTCAGCTCGTCGGCTTCGCATTCCTTGTTCAGGTAGCCGTTGGCGCCCATCTTGAACAAATTCAGCGCGTATTGCTGCGCCGGGTAGCCGGAAAGAATCAGCACCGGCAGGTTGGGCTGGCCCTGGCGGATGGTGCGCAGGATATCGATCCCGCTTTGGTCGGGCATGGCGATGTCGAGCAGCAGCACATCGCAAATCTCGCGACGGGCGATATCGAGCGCCTCACGACCGGTGGCGCCCTCGGCGACGACTTCGAAATCGCCGGAGGACGAGAAAATCTGTTTGAAACCTGCTCGAACTATCTGGTGATCGTCACAAATGGCAACGCGTATCATTGTCTTCCCTTAAATTTTCCTGGCACAGGAAAGAGCCGTGCGAACAATTTTTTGCGCCCCGGCTGTCATGCGTTGGATGAGCTAAGCGCATGTAACATTTTAGCACTTCGCCGCCCATCTACAACAGGCGCACGAATGCCAGAGTTATGCCTTCGGCGATGCCGGATGCGAAGCTTGTTTTAACAATGCGAGAATGTCGAGCAGGTCTTCGCGCAGCTTGGCCGTATCGACCGTTGGCGCTTCCTCGGCTTCCACCTGCTCGATGCCGCCGGCGAGATCGCTGGCGCGGTTGTCGAGGCGGTTGCGGGCGCCGCTGATGGTGAAGCCCTGCTCGTACAGCAACTCGCGGATGCGCCGGATCAGCAGCACTTCGTGGTGCTGGTAGTAGCGGCGGTTACCACGACGTTTGACCGGCTTCAGCTGGGTAAATTCCTGCTCCCAGTAACGCAGTACATGCGGCTTGACCCCGCACAATTCGCTGACTTCGCCGATCGTGAAATAGCGCTTGGCCGGGATCGGCGGCAACGCGGCGAGTTCATTCTTGTTCGGTCGGTCGTTCATGGCTCACTTATGCGGCGCGCGCCAGCGACGCCGGGCTGGTCTCTTCGACCATGCCCTTCAGTTTCTGGCTGGCGTGGAAGGTCACGACGCGGCGCGCCGTGATCGGGATTTCTTCCCCGGTTTTCGGATTGCGGCCCGGCCGCTGGGGCTTGTCGCGCAACTGGAAGTTGCCGAAGCCCGACAGCTTGACGGCCTCGCCGCGCTCGAGCGCGTTACGGATTTCGTCGAAGAAGGTTTCGACCATGTCCTTGGCTTCGCGCTTGTTCAGGCCGACCTGCTCGAACAGCAGCTCGGCCAGCTCGGCCTTGGTCAGGGTAGGCAGGTCGCGCTCGGCTTCCGCCCGTACCCGCGCCACTTGCATCGCACGATGCAGGTCGGCCGCCAGCGCCTCCTGGAATACGGCCGTATCAACGTCGTTGTTATTAATTTTGAAGCCCTGCCTTCGGATCACGTGTTTTGGACGATGTTATCGCGGCGCTCGCGCGGTATGGCCGCGATGACGCCGCAATGCTATCAACTACCCGCGCAATTTTGCGCTGTGTTTTTCTTTTGCAGCCTCAGCCACAGCAGCCATCAAGGCCTCTACGGCATCGTCCTGCAAGGTCGATTGAGTATCTTGCAAGCTAAAGCGGAAAGCAAGCGATTTTTCGTCCGCTTCCAGGCCCTTGCCGCGGTATTCATCAAATAAAACAACGGCTTGCAAGATCTTGCCGTTCGGATGAGCGGCGGCCGCGGCAGTGAAACTGTCGAGCACGGCCTGGGCCGGGACGTCCTGTTTCACCAGCAAGGCGAGGTCGCGGGTAGCGCCCGGGAACTTCGAAATTTCCGTGTAGCCCGGCACCACGCGCGCCGTCAGCGCGGCGGCGTCGACCTCGAACAGCACCGGCGCCTGCGGCAAATCGTACTTTTGCAGCCAGCGCGGATGCAGTTCGCCGATGAAGCCGACGTTCTCGCCGTCGAGCTCGATGCTTGCGCAGCGGCCCGGATGCAGCGCCGGATGCTCAGCCTTGTTGAAGCGTACCACACGCGGCGCGAACAGGGCTTCCAGGTCGGCTTTCACGTCGAAGAAGTCGACCGCGCGGGTGGCGCTGCCCCACTGCTCGTCCACGGCCGGGCCGTAGGCAATGGCGCCCACGCGCTTCGGCTGCTCGAAGCCGGCGACGGCCAGCGGGCCGTCGGCCACCGCGGCGTTGCGCTTGAAGATGGCGCCGACTTCGAACACGCGCACCCGGCCGGCTTTCCGGTTCAGGTTATAGCGCACGTTGGCCAGCAGGCCGCCGATCAGGGTCGAGCGCATCACGCTCATCTGGCTGGCGATCGGGTTCTGCAACTTGATCGGGGCATTGTTGCCGGCGAAGTCCTGCTCCCATGCGCTTTCAACGAAGCTCATGTTCACCACTTCCTGGTAGCCAAGATCCGCCAATTGGTGGCGCACGGCGAACAGCGAGCGGGTGTTCTCCGGCTCGATCAGCATCGCGCTCGGGGCCACCGGCGGGTTCGCGGGAATGTTCTCGAAGCCATACACGCGTGCGACTTCCTCGATCAGGTCTTCCTCGATCTCGATGTCGAAGCGGTAGGACGGCGCGGTGACCGAGAACTGGCCGGCTTCATGGGTGAACGGCAGGCCCAGGCGGGAGAAGATATCGGCGACCATTTCGTCGGTGACGGCGACGCCGATCACTTTCGCGGCGCGCGCGGTGCGCAGCACGACCGGCTGGCGCTGCGGCAGGTTGACGACCTGGTCGTCGACCGGGCCGACCTTGGTCTCCGGCGTGCCGCAGATTTCCAGGATCAGCGCAGTGATGCGCTCGATGTGCTCGACGGTATGCGCGAAGTCGACGCCGCGCTCGAAGCGGTGCGACGCATCGGTCGAGAAATTGTATTTGCGGGCACGACCCTGGATGGCGTTCGGCCACCAGAAGGCCGCTTCCAGGTAGATGTCGGTCGTGTCGAGCGTGACGGCGGTCGAGTCGCCACCCATGATGCCGGCCAGCGATTCGATTTCCTTGTCGTCGGCAATCACGCCAACCCACTCGTCGACGGCGACGGTGTTGCCGTTCAAGAGTTTCAGGGTTTCGCCCTGCTTGCCCCAGCGCACGTCGATGGCGCCATGGATCTTGTTCAAATCGAAAACGTGCGAAGGTTGGCCGACCTCGAGCATGACGTAGTTCGAGATATCGACCAGGGCTGAGACCGAGCGCTGGCCCGAGCGCTCCAGGCGGCGCTTCATCCATTCCGGCGTCGCGGCCTTGGCGTTCAGGCCGCGGATCACGCGGCCGGTGAAGCGGCCGCACAGGTCCGGCGCCGAGATTTTCGCCGGCAGGATTTCGTCGGTGGTGACCGGAACCGCGCGTGCGCTCGGCAGCGACAGCGGCGAACCGGTGAGCGCCGACACTTCGCGCGCCACGCCCAGCACCGACAGGCAGTCCGCCTTGTTCGGGGTCAGCTTGATGGTGAACTTCAGGTCGTTCAAGCCGAGGTAGTCACGGATGTTGGCGCCGACCGGCGCGTCTTCCGGCAGTTCCATCAGGCCACTGCTTTCTTCCGAAATCTTGAGTTCCTTGGCCGAGCACATCATGCCCTGCGACTCGACACCGCGCAGCTTGCCGACCTTGATCTCGAAGGCCTTGCCATCGGCGCCAGGCGGCAGCACGGCGCCGGCCTTGGCGCAGATCGCCTTCATGCCGGCGCGCACGTTCGGGGCGCCGCAGACGATGTTCAGCAAGGTGCCGGTGCCGACGTCGACCTGGCAAACGTTCAGGCGGTCGGCGTTCGGATGCTTGGCCACTTCCACCACGTGCGCCACGACCACGTTCGAGAACGGCGGCGCGACGGCTTCCACTTCCTCGACTTCGAGGCCGGACATGGTCAGCAGGTGGGCCAGTTCGTCCGAATTCATTTTCGGATCGACCAGGGAACGGAGCCAGTTTTCGGAGAATTGCATAATCTTTTTACCTTAAAGCCGCGCTATTTATCAGGTTTTCTTCTTAATTGAACTGCTTCAGGAAACGCAGGTCACCCTCGTAAAACAGGCGCAAGTCGTTGATCCCATAACGCAGCATGGTCAGGCGCTCGAGGCCGGAGCCGAACGCGAAGCCGATGAACCGTTCCGGATCCAGGCCGAAATTACGCACGACGGTCGGGTGCACCTGGCCGGCGCCCGACACTTCCAGCCAGCGGCCTTTCAGCGGACCGGAGCCGAAGGCGATATCGATCTCGGCCGACGGCTCGGTGAACGGGAAGTAGGAAGGACGGAAGCGCACCTGCAAATCGTCGGTCTCGAAGAAGGCTTTGACGAAGTTCAGGTAGACGCCCTTCAAGTCGGCGAACGAGATGTCTTCGCCGATCCACAGGCCTTCGACCTGGTGGAACATCGGCGAGTGGGTGGCGTCGCTGTCGACGCGGTAGGTGCGGCCCGGCGCGATCACCTTGATCGGCGGCGTGTGGGTGCGCGCATAAC
>Ga0308160_10003330_pt1 | contig 18229 bp, 32 predicted proteins | sample PhyFR1_FD_201036 | JGI IMG/M metagenome (GOLD analysis project Ga0308160, IMG submission 201036) | Phyllosphere microbial communities from UC Gill Tract Community Farm, Albany, California, United States - DLSLF.R1 | ecosystem: Host-associated > Plants > Phyllosphere > Unclassified | place: USA...
GGTCCGTGCGTGGGGTGAGTAGACTAGGACAAGTAGCAGAGACAGCATCATTGATCACATTCAGCTATATAACGATAACGACATCAAACGAGAATGAGCAATATAGTACCAGAATCAGCTATCGAGGATAGTCCACCTCCACAACCCGAGGCTGGACCTTCAAGCGGGAGAAACAGGATTGAAGACGCATTTAGAGACTTCGATGTCGAGTCATTCGATTGGAACGCTTACGAGGGGACTTATAAAGGTAAGCTAACACTCCTTCGTGGTAACCAGAGCTGACGTCTAGGTCGAGCCCTTATTACTCGTCTCACCCATATCCCCAATCTGATCCTCACTCCGCCCATCCCGACCGACCCTAGAACCCTCCTTGTTGCTCGAACCGCCCTCCTCAGAGCCATACCCCATATCAAGGAAACATGGGATCACAGACTCTACCTACAATGTATCAACCAGATCAATCAGACTCTGGGTAAATCAACAACGATATCAGGTAATGCAGGTGCCGATAGCGATAATGAGGGAGAGGAAGACGGGGATGAAGATGGGGATGAACCCATGACGGGTGGAGGGGAAGAGGCGGAAGGGAAGGCTGATATGGCTTGGGTTCATCGAGTCAAGGATGAGGAAAAGAAGGAAATGACTAAAACGGAAATTGATTTAAGGGGGTATATGAGTAATTTGATCAAGGAGTCTATTCGAGTGAGCTTCCTGTCGCATGCAATACAGAAGAGAAGCTGATGGTAGGTCACTCATCTCGCTATTGCTCAAATGGCGGTCAAGAGTGGTGATCAGACCGCTGCCCTGAAGGCGTATGGAAATGCAAGAGAATATTCGACTAGTCCGAATCATCAGCTCGAACAAGGTCTTGGCGTACTTGAAGTAAGCTCATCCCTTCAAGTCTTACGAAAGGTGGACGAGCTGACGATCAGACCTGCCTGATGTTCAACAACACCGTCCCGCTTGCCAGTCTCATCGGTAAACTAGGCGCTACTGCCGAGCGAGCCTACCCCGCACCCGTACGATCCAAAGCAATAGGAGACGCAGGAGCAATCACCGCAAACGACATCCGACAAGACCAAGAAAGGAAAACACAAGCCGATCACGGTCGAATCGCAGTCAACACCAAACTAGCAGTAGCTGAAGCTATGATCGCAATGAAGCCAAACAAGACATATGGTACAGCTGGAAATATATTGGCGAGAATCAATAAATCGGGATTGGGAGATTGGGAAGGACAAGTCATTTCGACTAATGATGTTGCGCTACTCGAGGGAATGTGCATACTTGCAACGGGATCTAGGACTACGATTCGAGATGATTTACTTTCGGCAAACTCGTTCCGATCGTCATTGGCAGATGATCAGCAGTGGTTAATCGAGGCTGTGAGGTTATCGACCGAAGCTCAGTACGGTGCAGTGATCAGTCTGATCCAAAAGGCCACTGTGAGCTAGAGCCTCCGTGTCCCGGCACCAAGAGCTGACCTCTAGCCAACACTGCTATTAAACCCCTTCCTCGCTCCTCACCTCAATGGGCTGATGGACTTGATCAAAACCCGCTCAATCATTCAATACATCCAACCCTTCTCGTCCGTCTCGCTACCCACCATGTCATCTTCACTCGGCATGTCGGACGATATGCTCCTAATCCAGATCGAACAATTGGTCGAAAAGGGAAAACTAAAGGGAAGGATCGACCTTATCGATCAGGCAAGTCTTCAGTTATTGATGTAGGGGGTGAGCTGATCTTGTAGGTGTTGCATGTCAAAGCATCTGATGTCAGGCAGGACGCTTACAAGTCCGCTTTGGACGTGGGTAAATCCATCACTGCTTCGACCCGCGCTGTTATAATTCGTATGAAGATGTAAGTCATTGCGCCTCAGGTGTGGATCGAGATGCTGATTTACTCAGGCAAGAAGCAAAGATTACAGTAGCGCCTGTTGATTTGAGTACAACACCCTTAGCGATCACAAATTCGGAATTGTCGCAAGATGCTCAACCGCCAAACCAGGAAGAAGGAGTTGCTAATCAGGCAGCATAGATTGATAAACAGTCTGCAAGCCGAGATGGGAAGAGGCTTGGATCAAGTGTATAGCATTAGAACTGCGAACGTTACAGGAAATTAATGATATAAAGAGTCCCCAATATGTACAAATGCCACCAGTACTGAAACTACTTTGACCGAACTTCCCCCTCCTCCAGCTCGCTAGCCTCTCTTATAGGTGACGACAAGCCCTGACCACCCGTCGAAGCATTCACTCGGCCAGTAGCGCTTCTGTCGCCCTGCATGTATTCATGTGTATCGCTCTTCCCATCATCTGAGCCGTCGTTATCTCCCCGAGTCCCCGATCCGGGAGCACGATAGCCATCGTCTGCTCTGACGATCGCCCCGTCTTTCGTTTGGGGCATGGCAATGGCCAAGGGGATTGAGAGGGCATTGCGGAGTTTCTCCTCGACAGCAATAGTCTTTTTCGTTCGGACACCTCCTTGCCAGATTAGGATTGCCGCCCTAAGTGTCAGTATGGACGAAGAACGTACGAGAGATGAGGGACGAAACTTACCCTATACCGCAGAGGAAAGAGAGGGGGATTAGGGACCCGGTTGTCCATGCTGGTCGTTCATGTCTGTCTGGCTTGTCAGTTCTAGTCTACTGAGGTTGACTCACTCAATCCCCACATACAGCCACTGGACAGTCAGTATCAGTCCGAGGGGAGTATGTGACGAAATAGCGCTTACCAGAGGATACTGCAGGTCAGCTCGGTTCCGGATTCATTCACTGGGTTGTACTCACCATTGGAAGAAACTGTTTCCGTCCATCAACTGTCAGGATCAGCACGAAATAATTTGGCTTCGTCTTGAGCTTACGATTGTATTCCATAGAGCCCAAGCCATCGGGAAAGCCTTGTGAGTCTTGGTCGCATGTGGTTTGTACCACGTCTACAATCAGCCCCCTCTCACGCAACACCCGATAAGACCTACTTGACTAGCAGCAAACTTTTCCTGCTGGACCCGTAAACGCTCTTGATCACGTTCCGTCAATACCTGTCTATCAGCTTGTGCTTTCAAAAGGATAGCTTACAGAGACGTAGTCCTTTGCTTCTGCTGGATCTGGGATATCGTTTGGATCTTCGATAGGTGGTAAACCTTGTTTATCTCTTAGCCTTTCTGTCCGACGCTTGAGTGTCCAAATCACTGAGATCCCTGATTGTTAGCATTTGACTACAGTCGACAGAGCCAGAACCTACGATAGGTGTCGATGACACGCCATGGAATCAATCCCACACCAGTAATGGTGAACAAACCATTACAGACCTGACTTGAGATTTCGACCCATTTATCCTGTGTATCTTTACTACTAGTCGGGATCCACCCCAACAGAAACAAAACAATCGCAGCTCCCCAGAAAGCGCACAAGAAACCATAAATCGCCGTGAAAGCTCCAATGGGCGTTTTGACGAATGCCCAGAAACCCCTCAAGCCACGCTTGATTTTCGCTCGTTTCGATGACGCCAAAACATTCTTGACGTGTGTATCTAGTTCGTGATCGTCTTCTGCGGAAGTATGTGAAGATATTCGGACGGGTTTGATGGTCTGTATATCATCCGGTTGGGGTGCTGGGGGGTACATCCTTGATACGGTTGAAGAACGGGATCGAGGTTGACGATTGTTGGAACGGGTAGTAGATGATCGTCGTCGTGACGACATGGGTGGTACCTGATCCCCTTGTTCCTCTTGAATGAGTGTTTCATCTGACCTTTCCTTTTCGGGGCTTTCGGGGATCCTCACTTCTGGTCTCCGTGACCATAGCGCAGGGAAATGGGGTACGATAATCGAGTTGGTCATGTTTTGCAAGTGGTTCACTAGAAGTCAGTATGATTTGCTGGGCAGAGGACAGGAGCGTACCGGTAGAGACCTCTGGATCGATGACATCCAACATCCCCACAACCTCATCATCCAATTCCTCCTGCTCATTGCCCAGCTCAAAATGGACAGGGGACCCTTCCCGCTCCCTCCCCTCTTCAAGATTACGCGGGTTAGCCGAGCTCGATCCCCTCCGTCTTCTCTCATTGGGCCCACTTCCCCTACGTCCAGATGGTCCAAGGGCAACAGCTACTGTATGTGCTCGATTACGCCTAGCGGTAGATACGGGTGTTGTGATAGGTGGTGCATCATCGTTATCTGAACCCTGGTCGGTGTTGACGGTATGCAAAGGAAGCAAGGCAGACTGTGAGCGATCTACTGTTGGTCGCATTGGTGAATTACTCGAGTCGGATTTGGAGAATGGATTCGAGAGGGATCCGACTCGCAGTCGGCTCATTGTTTACTCAATCTCCGAGCTTCGGCCAGATCGTGAAAGGAGGTATTGAAATGACTCCTTGGGCCTACAGTGAATCAATCCCGAAGGGAGTAGCTATATAGGCGAAGCGGATTGGATCTGCAAGAAGACGAAGAAGAAAGTAGAGTGAGACTTGTGATGCATATGGGTAAATGATCTACGCTCTAGTCTAATTTACCCTTACACCGGTCGGGGCAACTCCGGGGCTGGTTACTGGTTGGTAGAAATGGGCAGCTCATATAAAGAAGTACGTACAGAGGTGTAGGTCGATGCATGAATAACAGCCATTCAATCGCTCTACCCCTAGCTATGGACAAGCACTGATGACAGCTTCGTGCAGAGTTGAAACATGGTATGAAAGAAGAAGAGGTAACCAGGGGAAAGTGTTTGTGTCTGTGTGGTGTGTTTATTGTCCCCCTGTCTATCCCTTTCCCCCTTCGCCCTCTTCTATTCCTTTAGACTACCTCTCCCTTTCGAAACTTACCTTTCAAAGCTTTCAAAGTATACCGAGCAGATATTTGAGCACAGACACCGGCCCTGCTGTCAAGCACTTGTCACTCAACTCATATTCATACTCAAAACAATAACATTACAGGTACTCTCGTTCATTCCACTATTAGTCCTTCACGACCAGACTCCCTTTGACACCGATACAATACTTCCCCGCCTCGCCGAGGACGCGTTTCATCTATTACCTGGTCAGCTTTCAACAAGGCCGAAACGAATAGTTCTATGCTCTTGTCTACAACATAACAACCACACGGATGCCATCCATATTCTCCAGATCAAGGTCGAGTGGGTCAGAGAAAGACAAGAGACCGAAACCACTAGCTGTTCAATCTACCACACTTCCTTCGCGATCTAGTTGGGATAGGGATGGGGTTGCATCGCCTCTTCCTCGACCTGATAGTGCTGGATTCAGACGGGTTAGTGGGTACAGGCAGGAAGTGGAAGTAGGTGAATTCGGGACAGCTCCAGTAAAACCTCAGTAAGCTAAACGGCTCCGTATCTAGGCTAGTAAAGCTGATCAGTAGCACTCTTGCCAACAGGAATCAATTTGATTCACCTCCCCTCTCGGAATCAGCACCACCAGCCCTCCCGCCCAAATACTCTTTCCTACCCCTCCATATACCATCATCGACCGCTTCATCCAATTCAATCGATTCATTCGCATACTCGTCCGACGAGATCACTTCTCTGAGGCCGTATGGGATATTGGCAGGGCCGGGGAGTAAGATCATACTAGGTATTGAGGAGGTCGGGAAGGTGATTAAGGATGTAGGGGCGGAACTGGAAAAGAGGGGTAAGCTTTTCTAGGCCCTTGCGAGCCGAAAAGCTGATGGTATAGCTCTGGCGACTCCCTGGCTGTTCTCGAATCAAGCTCTGGACCTGGACCAAGCAAGGGTCAAAAGACTCATCAATGCTTATATCGAATCTCTTGGGTATGTCTCTGAGTTGGGCGAGACTGACTTCAGATCACGATCACTGGCCCGCTCGAATCGAATGGGATTACGACCCGGATCATTCCAGCAGGATCTCCAATTTGCCAAAGAACATGAACTTGCTTGGTTACTCCGCTGGGCATTGAGTAGGATTACAAGGCTCAAAGAAGGGTCGAGGGAGGTCTGCCATGGGTTGCTTGAATGGGAGGTGTACGAAGAATGGAGAGGTCGTGAACGAGGTAAGCTGCCTGCTCCATCTTCAGATCCGAGCAAAGCTGATATAACAGCCGCCCATTACCCCCTTGACGCGTTTCCACACTTGTCGGCATTGATACCGTCCAACCTCTACGACCGAGTCTTGACGCCTCTCTTCCAACTTCTATCCCGATTCGCGGCGCATTCCCACTTGTCTGGTCTCACACCCCACGCTTTATCTTCTCTGTTTGCCCCTTTGATCTTCGATATCCCGGCGTCATCGCCCGCGATGCTCGCTCATGCTACATTCGTCCGAGCCGCTTCTGCTACCGAACATCTCTTACTCGCCTTCGTCCGATCACAGAGTACTTCCAAATCAGAACTAGGGGTCAAAGACCTACCGACCCGACTTCGAGAATGGGTCATAGGCTATCCATCGATGTTGGCAACCGATGCTGAACTAGCCCGAGGTAATCCCAGGAAGGGAGCCAAGATGGTCCGATGTGAACGTGTAAGCAGAGTGGTCAGAGCCTACACCCGTGATCTGGTAGTCCAAGCCGAATTATGGGCATCAGAATTCCAAGATTGGGATCAATGGAATCGAGTCATCCTAACACATCGAAGTGGAGAGATATCCCGACCGAAATTCTCGACTGCTTGGAAAAGGAAAATGGCTGTCAAAGAGACGTTACCACTTCCCGCTTCTGCTTCTGATCTGCAGCGACAGATGAGTTATGGGAAAGCCAGAGCTCCTGGTGCGAGTCGAGAGAGGGAGGGGAGGGAGAGGAAAAAGAGTGATGAAGGCGAAGCTAGATTTGGGAGCTTGGCAGGGAAAGAATGGAGTATGTTTGAAGAAGGAGGGTTTGATGCTCCCAAAAACGAGAGTGATCGGAAGGACATGAAGTCTAGGCTGCAATTCGATCTGACCGAGAGCGCAAAAACGGTAAGCTGAATGGTGACTGATTTAAGCTGATATTCAGACGGTATCCGAGAAACGTCAAACCATGAATTGGTCCGAATTCGCCTCTTCTTCCGGTGGATTCTCAAGAACAGACCCACACTTAGCAGTCTCGCTAACATTCGCCGAGCCCCTCTCGGAGTCCATAACATCCTGGCCATCCGAAAGAGACGCCCTTCAACGTAAACTCCATAAATCCCAAAAAGACTCCATCCCATTTCATTATGATACGTCCATCAAAGTTGACGTGGATGTCGATAGTGAGTATGGAGAAACTAGGGACGACAAGGGGAGGGTATGGATCGAAGAGGCTTTTATGGACTGTTGGGCTGATTTAATGATGGGTTCAGGGTGGGTTGAGAGGGATGAATTGACCTTCAAAGAGTCTAATTGGGTCTTGGTATGTCACTGTGCGGCGTAGGACTGATAGTAGGTCGAATATAAAGCCAGACCGAGCCGGAATGAGCCGCCGCAGGATCCATCGGCAGACCCACGTACGAGCGATATCTGTATCATATTCGAGGAAACCGTACCTCTAGTGAGTCGTCCTTCCAGCTAGGATACCAGCAAGCCAAGAGACACCCGCTGAATGGTAGGACTACCAACTTGCAATCGCGAACCCACAACAGAAAAAGAGATTCGCCAACATGTTCTCATCCAAGAACAGGCGCCGTGATTCTCAGAATGCCCAACACCCCTCTCTAGCCCGTCGAAAGGGTGAAGAACAAGATTTTGACAGGATGCTCATGTCCCGCTCAGTCACCAAGAAAGTATCCCTAGGAGCAAGAGAAGAAGCAGGTAGTATTTGGCATCGAGAACCTCCTGTCTCCCCAAACAAGCCCACACGGGTATTGTCGAGTCAGTCAATCCCTAATCAGGCGATGGTCAGGAAGAGGACGAAATCAACTACGAATACTCGAAATAATGGTGAAGGGGAGGAGGAGAACAAGGCCTCGTTCTTCTCGAAACCGAGGATTGCAAGGAGAGTCAAGACGAATGAAGACAATCGAGGAAAGGCCAGGAAAGATAGAGAGAAGGAGAGGGCGAGGGAGCATGAAGTTGATTTCGAGATTCATTCAGCTAGTGGAGTGAGCTCGGGTGGGACTAGTCCGAATGATAAAGATGGTTTGAGGCCTGTCAAGAAGGTCGATGAAGAGGAGAAATGGATGGGTGAGTCTGTGTACGGAGTAGACAAAGATTCTAACTGACGACTAAGACATCTTGATTGCAAACGGAGCAAAGAGGATGGATCGACAAGATGCCAAACCACCCCGAAATCTAGGTGTCCCTTCTACTACTCATGGCCTACCGGCGTCTCCTCGTCCTCAACACCATCAACTCCCTCCAACGCCTCACCCAGCTCCGACCCAACACACGCCCGAACTCTCGTACGATAACGACAGATCGCCAGATGATGAAGCCCATTCTATAGCTCCTGCTACACCCCGAGCATCGGCTTTCTCGCATGAAGGACCATCTCCCCGCGCCTCTGAAGAACAAGAAGATCCATACGCACACGGTTTAGCTCGAAGGCATCAGGGACATAGTCCTGGCCAGGAATATCGGTATTCAGATGAAGAACCTAGGTATTCTACCGACGCACCTTCATCTGGTGATTTCACCAGTCGCTCCAGTGGCGAAACGAGTGATCAACATACAGACCGCGAGCGCGAGGGTAGACCTCAACCTGTTTCTCACGCACAACAGCGGGAAATTCCGATCATAGCACCCATCCCAACAAGGGATACAATTCACGGTATAGTCTCTCAATACGCTCAACGACATTCAATGGTATCATACGATTCACGCTACGATGACGATTCACAAGCTAGTATCTCCATGTCGACCGATATCTCTCCCAACAAATCAGTGGGAAGGAGCCGAGGTGGAGAAGGAGATGAAGATAGTGGGGAGGATCAGTTTGAGGAATTAAAGTCACCGTTACATCCTCCTGTACCCACATTTGATTTGACTCCTGGAAGAGAACCTAGTCCGATGAGATATAGGCATGGAGAGCCGCTTCAGTTTGGTAAGCTATCCTCTGTGGTGAGAAATTTGAGCTGACAAGTAGTCGGAGAAGAGGATGAGACCACTACCCACTAGATGAAGCGAGTCGTGCTGCTGGGTCAGGCACCTGTGCTATGGCATCGGATTGACAGGCGGTCACTTGTTTCAGATTGATCAGGGAAGCAAGACTGTGTATAGTCCAGACTCTGGCCTCTTTTTGTACATTATATACCATGCTTATGCCATACGACAGTCGACTCTCTCTTCTACCGTGTAAGACAAACTTCCAGAACTTGACTCGTGAAACCGGAACGCGAAAAGATCCCTTTAATCGACTGCAGGCGGCTCCAGCGAAGTCTTCCGGGTGCCACCAGACAACCGGTGGCCACCAGCATGGATGAGGGCCGCAACGAACGCTCCAAGACATATGCTCGCCCGATTTATACATATAAAGACATCACTGACAGATAGAAAATAGAATCCAGATCCGACCTAATGACCATTTGCCCCTACATGTCCATTCACCTTGACCTTCTCCGCCTCTTCCGAATCATCTTCATCCTCATCCAACTCTCTCGCTTGCTTCAATGCAAAAGCAGCCTCTTTTGCATAATGTTCCTTCATCTTGCCCTTGAACTCTTGTTTCCTAGCTTTGGCCTCTTCATCCTGTTCATCTTCGGAATCACTAAATACCTCGCCGGCATTAGCGGCTGTATTTGCGTGTGTTGCTCCCAAGCCCATTGGGGCTGGAACGGTAGGTTCAGCCGCTGGGGAAGTTGATCGACCCCCTGGTCGGACGGGTTGCGGTTTGTTGGGAAGTGAGAAAGAGGCGGAACGGGATGAAGATGCGGATCGGGAAGATGAAGTAGATGATGCTCGACGCATACCGTCGGAGGTTGAGGGTGTGGGTGGGAGACTGCAGATGAGTATTGGGATACTGTCAGGAACGAGCTGACTCACCTTCCATTCTGAGAGGCGGGAGTGATGGGACTCTGAGGAGTTTGGCCGGCTCGCAAGTCGAATCCGGGCACGTCTGATACATCAGCTTTGGCGCACGAAAGCACATCTCAGCTTACCACCAAGGACGAGATCGTTCTCGGCATCGTACCTCACATACGGAGTCTTGGGTTCATCAATCTTCCTACCCTGGTCAGCGCGGGTCGACCACGTATGACGAGAACCAATACTGACATCAACGAGTCCTTCTGGATCTCGGTCAAGGCAATGTTGGCTTCATCCCAAGTGAGTCCACTATTGATCAGCAATGAGCAGCATGAACTGGGAAGGAGGGACAAACTGTTCATTGGTCCGAGCCCTTGCCTCTGGCTCAGGTTCCTGCCTCTCTTCATCGGTCCTAGCGACTTGATCTTCATTTCCAACATAACTAGGCCTTCGGAGGGGGTTCTTGAGAATACCTCGCGATGGAGCAGGTCGGCTGGAACTTCTAGGGGAAGTTGCTAGTTCGTCCATTCCCGTAGGTTGTTGAGCGGCAGGGATATCAATGTGGGTAGGTCGCGAGTCGGACATGGTGGTTTGATTGGTTTTGGTAGTGAAAGCGGTGACTCTAGAGGTAGGGGCTTATGAAATACTTCTGACGATGCTTTCTTTCTGATGACAGCGTGTATGGTATTGTTGAGCGTGTACTGTATGAACGGGTAAGTGATAGAGTGACCAGAGTGGGTGTGGAAGGTTAACGTCAGAGGCGTTGCAGGTCAAGATATGCCGTTACCTTAGTCTGTACACGTGGGTAACACGTGCAGGCGGATCAACTGTCTTGTCGGTCAATTGCTAATGTTAATGTTCTTGGTAGCCTACATTGCACACCTAGATCAGTCATGGTAAGTCATAAGCTAACAAATAAGATCTCCACTGATGCGCTGGGTAGTCCGTTACAATACATACCACACATGGTGACATCAAGGTAGGCCTCACACCGGGGAAATAGCAGGGAGGCAACGACTAATGTCTTCAGATAGAGGTATTCTGCGAAGCAGTACCCCGTACAGCAGAGGTAAGCTCCACCCCCATCCATGATATACTGTAGAGGAGAGTTGACAGTCAGAACTTTCTAGCATTATGTGCATCAGGAGCATACGACAACACCCTCTTTCACCGTAATATCAAAGGATTCATGGTCCAAGGAGGTGATCCCACGGGAACTGGAAAGGGCGGACAGAGTATATGGGGACGACCATTCAATGATGAGATACGTCAGACTCTAAAGGTAGGTCTTTACTCCCTCGTTTAATGGTTATAGGAGACTGATGAACAGTTCAATGGAAGAGGAATTGTGGCTATGGCAAATGCTGGTCCCGATACAAATAAGGCCCAGGTGCGTGATGTCTTCGCTCAGTCAGCAATACAAGACTGAGATCTAGTTCTTTATCACGTATGCGAAACAAGCGAGCTTAGATGGGAAATACTCTATATTCGGAAAGTGAGCTTCTGACCTAACGGGTGATGGTAGAAGCTGACGCATAGGGTTATTGATGGGGCGGATACGACGTTAGATCAGATGGAGAGGGTACCTGTTAACCCCAAGAACAGGCCACTGGAAGAGATCAAGATGACTAGCGTAAGTTCCAACTTTGATCTATGGCTGAAGAGTAGATCACAATACACGCCAACCCCATTGCGAATGGTCAAAGATAGACTCTCTAGTCAGGATAAAGATACGACTCCATGGAGGAAGAGACGGCGTCGGAGATACCCTGCATTGCATGTCATTTGGCCCACTATTGTATGCACAAATATTGTACAGTTATCACACTTGTAATTATACGACTGTACGGACCGTCCACTTAAAATCCGTTTCTAAATTTCTAACTGTACCAGGCGCCTGCGCCAGGACGTCTTTGAATCTGATAATGACGATGCGGGATGAGAGGTTTGGTGATGTTGAATAGCTGAATTGCTTCCTGCTCATTAGCTGTGACGCCGGAGTACAATCCGCTACTCACTCGCCATGTGTTCATATCAAGCTCGATGACGGCTTGATTCTTTGGTACATCGCCCGTCTCTTCCATCTGTTTATCACTCTCATTACCTGCCTAGTCAGCTTTCGAACTAGATATTCCATTTAGCTGACATACGTATAATAACCTGACCATCCTCATCCACCTGGATCCCCGCACTCCCTTCCTTGATTAGGAAACTAGCATAAAAGATATTCTCGACCGTCTGTCCATAATCATCTGGATTTATGACTAATTCCAGGAAATTGATCCCTTCCCCTTGATCCTTTTCTTCCAGCAACTTTTGTACAGTCATGACATTATGAACCATATCGTCCGCTGCGGCTTTTTCACCCTTTTGTCTGGCTTGAGTCTGGAGTTCTTGAGGACGTTGTTCGACTCCTACTGATCGTCTACGTGCTCGTTTTTGGGTTACTCGTTTCGTATGTTCTACCGCCAGTGGACCGTACCTAGTTGTCAGCTCACTTCCTATTGTGGGGAAAGGTAAGCTCACATGAACTCGACACCGGGTACACGCCTAGTATGTTTGGCAGCTAGCCAACCGACCTTTTCCCAATCCCCTAATCTCCCTTTCCGTGCCGTTCGATGTGCAGCTTGTGAATCCTCCAATTCATCCTCACTAGAAGGTGACATGTCTTCTCTTTCCAGTCTATCAAGTCCAAGAACTCCTTGTACTCTTTCCGTCAGCTTTGGCTATCGTCGAGAATAAGCTTACCTGATCAGGAACTCGTCGATGTTGAATGACCCTCCTGCTACTCGGTTCTTCCTTGCCATAGCTACCGCACTCTCCACCGTCGACTGCATCAGACGTGCATCTAATGCTGCAATACCTGTATCCTTCGCTACACCGTCAGCCTGATCCATTGTCACCCTTGAATGACTGACTAGCTTTGAACAGCACTTCTCCAGCCTTGACAGCCGCACGCATATCATCAAATGTTCTATTTGCCAGATCCGCCTTGGTCTCTACCTGATCAGCCTACTCCCTCAATCCAGCCACATACCCTCTGCTTTAGACATCAAATCCCTAAATTGTGCCGTCAATCTGATTTTCTCTTCTGGCGCTTGCTGATCAAAGTATTCTTCGGGTGCGGTACCATATCGGCTCCTCTTGACCGATTCATTCTGGTTTTGCGAGCTGTTGGACCCACTACCACTCCCACTCCCGCTAGCTATGGCCCGGGGCATGGTGCTTGATGACATTGCTTGATTGATGTTGATGGTGAGGAAGGGAAATGAGGACATGCAATACATATATTTCAGCTTCTACCGACGCGTCGTGATTATACCGCGGGAAAGGTGAGTCACCTCATGTCGCTGCCGCGCGTTGCCCCACTCGTACCTTGCTCGTCTTGATTTCTGTTCTGGTTTCCTTTCCTCCTTTCCATCAATTACTCTTCCTATCATCGTATACAATGCCTCTCTCTCCAGTAGGAGGATCGAGAGCTCCCAGGTAAGCTGTCCAGACGTCTACGTGTCAAGAAACACCCAGCTGATCATATACAGCGTGGCTGGAGACATGGCAGAACCAAATCCCACGATCCCAGCTCAAGGTAATTTCCCTTCCCTCCATGATCAGCCAGCTCATCACTAACGACACAGACCCGGAGAAGTAGCTCGACCCACCCGCTCATGGTCCAAGCTAACAATCAGCTGTTTCCGCATAATGCTAGCAACAGACAATCATATCGGTTACGCCGAAAAAGACCCGATCAGAGGACAAGACGCCATCAACACATTTCGAGAAATCCTGGAATTAGCACGTAATGAAGAAGTCGACTTCATTTTACTAGCTGGTGATTTGTTTCATGAGAATAAACCCAGTCGAGGGGTCATGCATCAGACAATTGCGCTGTTGAGGGAATACACAATGGGTGATAAAGCTGTTTCGGTACGTCAGCTGGCATTGGCTGTTCGCAACTATAGCTGACGATTAGTTTGAGCTGATGAGTGATCCAATGGATGGGAGTGCACCTGGATTCTCGTAAGCTGGGACCAAAAGAACTGCAATCAGCTGATCATCAGGTTCCCTGCTGTGAATTACGAGGATCCGAACTTGAACATCTCCATCCCCGTCTTCTCCATTCATGGTAATCATGATGATCCACAGGGTACTGGTCCTGTAAGCTTCGTTCTCCTTCGATTGAGGTGCAAGCTGATAGATCTAGGAAGGAGCCCTCTGTGCGCTTGACGTCCTATCCGTGTCAGGTGTCTTGAACTACTTTGGTAAACTCGACCTAGCTTCAGACGAAGCAGCTGTCGATTCGTCCGACCAAGGAATCCGTATCAAACCCATCCTACTTCGTAAAGGAAGTACGAATCTGGCAATGTACGGAGTTGGAAATGTCAAAGATGCTAGAATGCACTATGAATTAAGGAGTAACAGGGTCAAGATGTTTATGCCGGAAGGAGGGGAAGTGAGCGAGGAAGATTGGTTCAATATCCTCTTGGTCCATCAAAACAGGTCAGCTTCTCCTTGCGGTACCTAGACGACCAAGCTGATGGTCAGAGTCAAGCATGGGCCTCAGCAGAGTGTACCTGAGGGAATGTTTGATGATTCTGTCAAACTTGTCGTTTGGGGACACGAGCATGATTGTCGCTTGACACCCGAAAAAGTTGAGGGGAAGGATTATTATATCTCACAACCTGGTAGTTCGGTAGCTACCAGTCTAGCACCCGGAGAGTCTATACCCAAGTAAGTCACCCCCTCGTGTAAGGAAGTGGGCTGACCACCAAGACACGTCGGTATTCTCTCAGTCCAGGGGTCACAATTCCAAATCGCCGAGATCCCCCTCAAAACCGTCCGACCATTCGAGATGGACGAAGTGGTCTTGACGCAAGTAGCAGAGATTGAGAGGAACAAGGTGAACCTAGAAGATAAAGATACCATCACCGCATTCCTGAGGAAAGAGGTCAGCTACCGAGCACTGTGGTTAGCACGAGCTAACAAACAGGTGGAAGGTTTGATCGAGACTGCTAGGAGTAAATGGCAGGATTTACATCAGGATGATGATATCGAGCAGGAGATGATGCTTCCTCTCATTCGTCTCAAGGTAGGCTGCTTGCGCAAATCTTGCACATCACAGCTGACAGTCCAGGTCGAGACGTCCGAAGCGAAAGAAATGACCAATCCCGTAAGGTTCGGACAAGACTTCATCGGGCGAGTTGCCAACCCCCGAGACATTTTGCAATACTACCGTAAAAAGAAGCAAGCCGAGAGGAGTCTGTCTACCTTCGGATCCAGTCGTTACAAGCTGACTGGTAGAAACGAAAAACAATCCAGATGCCCCTGATGAAGAGGAAGAAGAATGGGAAGACAACGACGAGAATCCAGCAGCGGCCACCGTCTCTGAACGGCTCTCAAAGTTACGAATGGCCAATTTAGTCAAACAATACCTTCAAGCTCAGAACTTGGAGGTATTAGTGGAGAACGGATTAGAAGATGCCGTCATGCGATTTGTGGACAAGGACGATAAAGATGCTATCAAAGAGTATGACATCTGAGTCATGTGAAGCTGATGATAGTTTCGTTGCAGATACGCTGAGAAGTGTGGGTAAGGATATGAAATCGAAAGATATGGATGAGGATGATGTCGAGGAACATGTAAGTCGCTCTCGCTCAATCAGAATGAGGATTCGTGATTCTGACGGACAGATGACTCGAGCGAAGGAACAGTGAGCTACAGTCCGCTTATCATTTGGAGCGACAGCTGATCGAAAGGGCCGCATCTCAATGGACAGCCGCCAACGCAAAGGGTCGAGATGATGACAAGAAGGTATGTATGATACCCTTCTGCAATTCTGCTGACTGGTAGAAAAAGGGTAAAGGCAAGAAACAAGTCGATTCGGACGAGGACAGTATGCGTAAGTAGCCATCGTCCCTGAGATGTCGAAGCTAATGACCAGTTGCCGAAGATGATCAGTACGCCCCCTCACGCTGCGAGGTCATGCGAGACTGACATACAGAATGGACCTTGACTCGGATGCGTCCAGCATCCCCGCCCGAGGTAAAGCTTCTTCCTCAAAGGCGAAACCAAAAGCCAAACCAAAAGGCAAACAGGCACTAGTAAGCTTTGAACGCCGAGAATCCGTGAATAAGCTAACACCCCAGTTTGACGAGGGATCAGACGACGACGACTCTGTCGAAGAAGTCCTCCCAGCCAAGAAAACCCGGGCACCAGCCAAGAGACCAGCTGCGAAAGCTCCTGCTAAGACTACTGCTGCCAGTCGAGCCAAAGCTGCCAAAGGCCCAACACAGACTCAATCGCAATTACCATTCAGTAGAGGTGGGAGGGGAAAGACTAGTAATCCCATCGAACTTTCTGATGAAGATGATTGAAAGGTCAGGTCTGAAGGAAAATCGATGAGTTGGAGTGACGATATTTCATGAAAAGACGAATTTTTTGTATATAGTATAATGCCTGCATTGCCCATTCACTATGCATCATGCCTCGATGACATTGCTTGTGCATATTCTGAGTCGAAAGGAATAGGAGGGAGCATGAGAAGCAGTTAAGGATTCGGCAAATCGGCATACATACGTAGAAGTAGAGGTGCGATGAAAACTACTTGTTGTGCACCTCCACCCCGCAACGGGTTACATCAATCCCGGTGGGTGACTTGTAGGCAGGTAGCACATATTCACTGTCAACGGCCCCCGAAGTCACTTGTCCAGATACCGAAAGCCGAAAGCAAACGCCGATATCATCCAAAACATCCTTATCTATCTACCATGCCAAGAACCGCAAATTACACTAGTCTCCCTTTGGAATTTAGTTATCTTTGCAACGACTACAGACTACTCCGATTGTTCAATATACACATCTCATAGGTCATTCTGGGATGGTATCATGATATGATGATAAGCTCTCTGAAATTCACCGCGCACGGCCATTCGACAGTTGAGGTCTAACGACTAGCGTGAGATCGGTCCATGGGCCATCCTGACTAGTCTCCTCTCCTCTTCGTCCACGTCGTCATTGGGAGAACTCCACCAGCTGGCTGGATATGAGCGTGATCAGCTGATATCAGGCTGCTTCTCGATGTAGCCACTGATAGGGGAATGCTCGATCACGGCAGAATAACTTTGACTAGGACGTACCATATCGTAATTATCTGATTTTAGTGAGCATGATGGAGTATCACTTTGGAACAGTGTTATTGGCTTTCAGATGGTTATCAATACCTGGGACGATTGTAGAGATATGTTCGATCCGCTTACAAGTGTATAAAGCGCCTGATAGCTCGCTCGGATTCTTCTCTTCCCATCACATCAACCCATCCTTCGCTCAAACCATCCACCAATCTACCCACACGAAAACACGCCACCATGAAGTTCTTTACCACCCTCTTTGCCCTTCCTCTCATTGGGACTATCTTCGCCAGGCCCGTCCCAGCCAGTAGTAAGCAGGACAAGCGACTACTCGGACTCGACCTCGACCTTGGATTAGGGGAAGTTACTGAGTCTCTTGATCTCGTTGCTCTCCTTGACCGATTGACCGCCGACTTGGTACGTCTTCTTATCCCTCAGGCACTGTTGCCGAGTCCGAGCTGACAGGTAGCAACCACCACTCGATGCCTTGATCGGCGAGCTTGGACTTGACGATATTGTCACCGTCCAAGGGGAACTCGATACCGTTAAATCCCTCCTTGAGACTGTTGATGATACACTCGCAGCAGTCTCCAAGGGTGACGTTTCCGGCGCAGCTGATGAAGTGTAAGTCAGGATCTTGCCGTGTGTATATAAAGAATTCAGCTGAGTGATCAGTGCGGCTGAATTGAGTACCCTCCTCGAGACTGTCGAAACGACCTTGAATGGTCTACCCGATTCCCTGACTGATGTACCGGTTGTTGTGAGTCCATTCGGAGCGGATTTCGTGGTCATTTAGTCGGAGACAAAGCTGATGACAAAGGGAGAACTAGTCACTGGAATCCAACCATTATTGACGTCGCTTGTTGACACCCTCAACGGTCTGGTCCCGGGACTATTGGATGCTCTAGGCGGCCTACTCACTGGCGTCACGGGTGAAGTAGGGGGACTGTTGGACGGTGTCCTTGGTGGCCTTGGTTTGTAAGCATATGGTGACGTGGGTAGACAGCGCAAGTCAGAGGGAGATGTCGCTCGTATCCCTAGGGTGTCGGTACCAATAAAGTAGTAGGACGAATGCACTGATGAGTCACAAGAGATCTGTCAGCGCCTTCCAGCTACATGATTCCAGCAATGTGCCTATATGAGTTACAGTGCCTGATTGGTCGAATGAGGGAATATCCGCTTTTTACGGAACATCAACACACACCGGCGTCTGATTTTGACTGTC
>Ga0308160_10003331_pt1 | contig 18217 bp, 12 predicted proteins | sample PhyFR1_FD_201036 | JGI IMG/M metagenome (GOLD analysis project Ga0308160, IMG submission 201036) | Phyllosphere microbial communities from UC Gill Tract Community Farm, Albany, California, United States - DLSLF.R1 | ecosystem: Host-associated > Plants > Phyllosphere > Unclassified | place: USA...
CCGGGCGTCTCGGTCGATTACGTCGACAGCGAGCGCGTGACTTATTTCTCGCGCGGCTACCAGATCGATGCGCTGCAGGTCGACGGCCTGACGATCAACCAGAGCGGTTCTTCCTTCGTGCAGCCCGACACCGCCGTGCTCGAACGCGTGGAAGTGCTGCGCGGCGCCTCGGGCATGCTGCGCGGCGCCGGCAATCCGTCGGCCACGGTGAACATGGTGCGCAAGCGTCCGACCCGCGCCTTCCAGGCTTCCACCGCGCTGACCCTCGGTTCCTGGGACCGCCGCCGCGTGGAAGGCGATATCTCGGGTTCCTTGAATGAATCCGGTTCGGTGCGCGGCCGCGTGGTGGCGGTGAAGGACAAGAAGGACTTCTTCCAGGATGCCAAGCAGGAAGACCGTGCGGTGCTGTACGGCGTGATCGAAGCCGACCTGGGCGAGCGCACCACGCTCACCGGCAGCCTGCAGTACACCGACCTGGACGCCACCGGCGCCTGGGGCGGCCTGCCGGGCAACCTGGACGGCACGCCCTTGAACCTGGCGCGCAGCACTTATCTCGGCTCGGACTGGAACCGCTGGAACCGCACCAACGAGCAATCGATGCTGGAACTCGCACACCGCTTCGACAACGGCTGGACGGTCAAGGCGAATGCGGCCTACACGCGCCTGGCGTTGAAGGACGACGGCTTCGTGCAGACCTATTTCGCACGTCCTGCCGGCGCCACCAATCCCTACCTGATGACGGTTACCACGGCCGAGTACACCGGCAACGAGAGCAAGCAGGGCGCGATGACGGTGGTCGCCAACGGCCCGTTCAACGCCTTTGGCCGCAAGCACGAGCTGACGGTCGGCCTGGAGCGCGTGCGCGTGGATACCACCGAGAGCTGGGGCATGGGCAACCTGTACCCGGTGACGGTGGACATCCGCAACTGGGACCCGGCGAGCACCTATCCCGAGCGCGAAGTGCCGGTGCCGAACACGCCGGCGCGGCCGAACATCACGACCCAGCAGGGCGCCTTCGGCACTTTCAAACTGTCGCTGCTCGATTCGCTGCAGGCCCTGGTCGGCGCCCGCCTGAGCTGGTGGGAATACGATTCGCACGGTAGCCCGACCAGCAACTACAAGGTCACGCGCGAAGTGACGCCGTTCTTCGGCCTGGTGTACGACGTGTCGAAGAATGTCAGCGCCTACGCCAGCTACACCGAGATCTTCACGCCGCAAAACGTGCGCGATGCGCAAGGCGAAATCCTCGACCCGATCCGTGGCGAAGACTATGAACTCGGCCTGAAGGGCGAGTTCTTCGGCGGCGCCCTGAATGCCTCGGCCGGTTTGTTCCGCATCGAGAACGTCGGCCGCGCGGTCGAGGACACAAGCTCGATCAACCCCTGCCTGCCGTACTTCACCAGCGGCTACTGCCGCGTGGCGGGGGGCAAGCAGCGCAGCGAAGGCTGGGAAGCCGAGCTGTCCGGCGAACTGCTGCCGGGCCTGCAGGTGATGGGCGGCTACACGAATACGCGCACCCGTTATGTCGTCGACACCGCGGCGAACACCGGCCAGCCGCTGCGCAGCATCGACCCCAAGCACCAGCTGCGCGTGTTTGCCACCTACAAGCTCGACGCGCTGGCGCCAGGCCTGAGCGTGGGCGGCGGCGTGCAGGCGCAGAGCGACAGCTTCGTGCGCTCGGGCACGATCACCTCGCGCCAGGGCGGCTACACGGTGGCGAATGCCATGCTGAGCTACCGCTTCAACCGGAACCTGGCGCTGCAGGTCAATGCCAACAACCTGTTCGACAAGGTCTACTACAAGAAGTTTGCACCGACTGGCATCGGCTACTACTATGGCGACCCACGCAATGTGTCGGTGACGCTGCGCGCTAACCTGTAAGTCACACCACGCACGAAGCATGCACGAACCGGGGTCCGGTGCGTGCATGCTTCGTTCGCAACGCTATTGATCACCCTTCACTGCGACTGCGACAGCGTCCCGCCAAAGATCACGCTGCCATCGGCATGCAGGCCGCTTGCGCCGCCCGTTCCTGCCTGGGCTGCGCTGTTCTGGGCTGCGCTGCTGGCCGGGCTGGCGCCGTTGTCGTAGTCGACCACCTCGGCTTTCGTGCCCGGTTCGAAGTGCGAAATGCGCACCCGGACGCGGTCCCCAAGGCCGCTCTTGCCGTCCGCGACCGTGCCCAGCGTGAAGCGGTAATTGGCTTTGCCGTTTACGGTGCCAACGCCGCTCACCTGCACCCGCTTGCCGTTCACCGCCAGCGCGTCGATGGTGGTGCTGCGCAGCGCCAGGCCGGCCACGTTCACTTCGACAGCGGCCGGGCCGGCGCCGGGACGTGCGCTGCTGGCGTCGGCGACAAAGGCGAAGCTGCCGGTGGCGTGGCGCGCCGCCATGCTGCCTGCGAGGCCGCTGTCTGCCTTGCGCGCGGCGGCGGGCGAGAAGAAGCTGCCCTGGCCGGTGACGGCGCTGCTGCAGCCGCAGATCGTGAGCTTGCGCTCGACTGCCGTACGCTTGCCGCCGCTGTCGAGGATGTCCAGGCGCACCGTGTAGATGCCGGTCTTGCGCCAGGCGTGCTGGCCGCTGACGTTGCCGCTGCCGGCCGCCTGGCTGACGATGCCGGCGCTTGTGGTCCCGTCGCCCCAGGTCCAGGTGGCCTTGTGGGTGTCGCGCAGGTCGACGTCGCGGAACGAGGACGAGAACGACAGCAGGGAGTTCACGCGCGTCGGGCCGGTGAGCTTGATCGGCGCGGCCACCGGCGCCTGGTGATAAGCCGCGCTCGGCACCAGCAGCACCAGGCCGGTGTTGCCGACGGCGGCGATCGAACCGTTGTCGGACACCGCCTGGGCCTGCCACAGTTCGAGCTCGGGCGGGGCGCCCGGGATGCGCGTGTTCAGGTCGACCACGCCGGCCGTGCGCGTCCACGCGAACGCGCGGCCATTCAGGCTGCCGACCACCTGCCCGAGGTTGTTGACGTCGCCGGTGTTCGAGACGTCGGTGCCGGGCGTGCCGATCAGCTGCAGGCCGCCGTCGCGGCTCCAGATGAAGCCGTTCGGCTCGACCGGCGCGTCGTAGTACTGGCCCGTGACCAGGCCTTTTTCGCTGATGCGCTGGGCAAACGCCAGGTAGCTCGGTTCCGTGCCGATTTTCTGCAAACCGCCGCCCGGCGTCCACAGGAAGGCCTGGCCGGACAGCGAGGCGTCGAACGAGGCGCTGCCGACGATCTTGCCCGCCTCGTTGATGTCGAGGCCTTCCGAGGCCACGCTCGAGATGCTGACCAGCGATTGCAGGCCGCCCGCCTCGGTCCAGCGGAAGGCGCGGCCGAGGATGCCGAGTTCGGGGCCTTCGGAGTAGCCGACCACGGTGCCGGCTTCGTTGAGCGCGTTGGCGCTGGACGCATTGCCGAAGGAGCCGAGGTCGACCACGCCGGAAGCGGGCGTCCAGCGGAAGGCGTGCAGGGGCGAGCGGCCGGGGGCGGTGGCGACGGCGCCGGCGACCCAGCCACGGTTGTTGATGGCATTCCCGAACGAGCGCCCGGAACCGGGCGGGTTGAGGTCGACCATGCCGCTGGCCTTGCTCCAGCGGTAGGCGTGGTAGACCTCGCCGGCGGCATCGACGGTGGCGCTGCCGGCGATCTGGCCGTAATCGTTCAGTGCGCCGACGTCCGCATTCGGGCCGCCGAGCGTGCCCAGGTCGCGTACGGTATGGCCATCGTAGAACTTGGCCCGGGTGCCGGTTCCGGCGGAAAATTCGGTGAACGCAACCTGGCCCTTGACGTTGATTTCCGCAAAGGCGCTCGCGGGCGAGAGCTGGATGACCCGGTAGTTCGGAATGGGTGCCGTACTGCCGGATGCGCTGGCGGGGGCAGTAGCCGGGGCCGCCGCCGCGATTGCCGCCACCGATGCGGCTGCAGCAGCAGCCAGGGGCCGCAACAGCCAGGGCTTGCGGCCTGCACGGTGCAGCATGCCGCTCGTATTTCTCGCTTGCATTTGTTCCTCCTGATCCAGTGTCGTGCGCTCAATCAACATGCCACGCAGGAATAGGTGCTAGATGAACGCAGTCGTTCCAGCTTAGGGACAGGTGTGGAGGCCGCTTCTGGCGCAGATCAAATGAGAAGCTCGGCAGTGCGCAGGCATGGCAAACGCGTGCGCACTGCCGTGCACCATCATCAGGAGGGAATTGGTGCCAGTATATTTCCCGACCGCTGGCGCCGGTAGGGCAGGCAAGCTGCCGTGTTCGTGTGAACAGGCGCCATGTTGGCCCACGAATGTGACAGGCGTTTGACCGCCAGGTGACAGTTTGCTGACGCTACAGTCTTTTTGCCACGGCCTGGGCCGAGGCTTCGATCTTGAGGCCCAGCTTGCGCAGCAGGGCGCCGGCCTCGTGCGCCAGTCCAAGGTCGGGCGCCAGCATGTGCACTGCCGTGGCCAGGGCCACGTCGTCGCCGGTGCCGAACATGCGCGTGCTTTCCGGCGCCGAACGCCGCACCTGCACTGCGGTGTCGGCGCCGCCCTGGGCCGGCAGCGTGGCCGCCAGGTGGTGTTCCAGGTCCGCTTCGCGCAGCACCAGGCCCTCGGCGCCGCTCTTGCCGCGCAGGGGCGCCACCGCCACGTCGGGCACGATGCCGCGCGTCTGGATCTCGCGCCCCTTGGGCGTGAAGTAGCGCGCCACCGTCATCTTCACGGCGCTGTCGTCGGACAGCGGGAACACGGTCTGGATCGAGCCCTTGCCGAATGTCGGCGTGCCGACGATCCGCGCGCGGCCATGGTCCTGTAGCGCGCCGGCCACCAGCTCCGCCGACGAGGCCGAGCCGCCGTTGACCAGCACCGCCAGCGGCACCGTGCGCGTCCAGGCGGGCAGGCCGGCCAGCATGTCGGGTTCGCCCGGCTCGCGGTAGTAGCGCGGGGCAACCGTGACCCGGCTCTCGGCGCCGGCCATGCGTCCCTTCGCCGTGAACAGCAGCGCGTCCTGCGGCAAGAAGGCGCCGGCCACGCCGACGGCGGACGCCACCAGCCCGCCCGGATCGTTGCGCAAATCGAGCACGATGCCGCGTGGCGTGCCGGCGGCGTCGAGCGTGGCCAGGGCCGCGGCCAGGTCGGCAGGGGTGCGGCCCTCGAAGCTGGAGATCCTGATCCAGGCCACGCCGGGCGCGGCCATGCGTGTACGGACGGTGTCGGTGCGCAGCGCGGCGCGCGTGACATCGACACTGCGGACTTCTCCCTTGCCGCCACGGCGCAGGCCCAGGGCCAGCGCGGTACCGGGCACGCCGCGCATGCGCTTTTCCAGTTCCGCCGGACGCATGCGCAGGATGGGGTCGCCGTTCAGCGATACCAGCGTGTCGCCGGGCTCGATGCCGGCCTGCGCCGCCGGGCCGTCGTCGGTGACGGCGACCACCTGCATCTGGCCGTCCTCGACTTCGACCTCGACGCCGATGCCCACGTACTCGCCCAGCCGGTCCTGTTCGAGGCCGGCCAGGTCGTCCTTGCCCAGGTACTGCGAATGCGGATCGAGCGAGGCGAGCATGCCGCCGATGGCGGCCGTCAGCAGCTTGCGCTCGTCGGGCGCTTCCACATACTGGGACTTCACCAGCGCATAGGCCGCGATCAGCTGGTCGAGTTCTTCCTTCGGCAGGGTGACGGTGTCGCCGGCATGGGCCAGGCTGGCGCAGCACAGGGAGATGGCAAGGGCAAGGCGGCGGATCGGCATGGTGGTTTCCTTTTTGTTCAGGCCGATTCTGGGGCGCCGCGCTGTTAGCTGCGGTTATGCATTCGTAAGCAACTGTAAGCGCCCGCCTTCCATTAAAGTGTATCCTTAAGGGAACATTTGCAGGCGGTAGCCGCGCCGGCTGAAGCCGGTCTATACTGCGGGCACGGATGTATTGACGCAGGTGTGGCAGCACGCAACCGAGAATCCAGGAGACCGATCCACCCATGCTCATAGGAAGTTACGATCCATCCCTGGTAATGGTCTCGGTGCTGGTGGCGATCTTCGCGTCGTACACCGCGCTCAGCGTGGCCGGCCGCGTGAAACAGGCGCATGGCGCCGCCAGCCTGGCCTGGACCGCCGGCGGCGCGCTGGCGATGGGCAGCGGCATCTGGGCCATGCACTTCATCGGCATGCTTGCCTTCAGCCTGCCGATCCCGCTGGGCTACGACGTGCCGCTCACGCTCCTGTCGCTGCTGCTGCCGGTGCTGGTGTCCGGCATGGCGCTGTGGCAGCTGCGCGCGCCGCTGCTGCGTCCGCGCGAGCTGGCGTCGAGCGCACTGCTGATGGGCGTCGGCATCGCCGCCATGCACTACACCGGCATGGCGGCGATGCGCATGTCGCCTGCCATCGAATACGATCCCTGGCTGTTCGCGCTGTCGGTGCTGATTGCCGTCGGTTCCGCCGCCGGCGCGCTGTGGATCGGCTTTCGCCTGCGCCAGGGCACGGCCGGCGCCTGGGTTGCGCAATCGGCGGCCGCCGTGGTGATGGGCTTTGCCGTCGCCGGCATGCACTACACCGGCATGGCTGCCGCCGGCTTCCCCGAGGGCAGCGTCTGCCGCGCGGCCACCGGCTTGATCAGCCAGCAGAACCTGGCGCTGATCGTCGCCGCCGTCATCGTCGGCCTGCTGATTGTCGCCTTGCTGTTCTCGGTGCTCGATGCGCGCCTGCAGGCGCGCGCCGCCAGCCTGGACGCCTCGCTGGCCGTGGCCGAGGAACGCAAGGCCCTGTACCTGCAGGAAGTCGACGCCCGCGTCGAGGCCGAGCGCATCAACCAGCTAAAGGACGAATTCCTGTCCACCGTGTCGCACGAGTTGCGCACGCCGCTGAACGCCATCCTCGGCTGGTCGCAGCTGCTGGCGCAGAAGCAGGCCCCAAGCCAGGAGATGCTGCGCAAGGGACTCGACACCATCGAGCGCAATGCGCGCGTGCAGGTGCAGCTGATCGACGATTTGCTGGACATGAGCCGCATCCTGTCGGGCAAGGTGCGCCTCGACCTGCAGCCGGTAAAGCCGGCCGAATTCGTCGTCGCCGTGGTCGAATCGCTGCGTCCGACCGCGATGGCCAAGCGCATCCGCGTCGAGGCCGAACTCGACGAGGAGGCCGGCCCGGTGCTGGCCGACAGCGGCCGCATGCAGCAGGTGCTGTGGAACCTGGTGTCGAATGCCGTCAAGTTCACCCCAAGCGGCGGCTTGGTGGAGGTGGCGCTGTGGCGCGAAGGCGAGCAGATGGCGATCCGGGTGCGCGACAACGGTCCCGGCATTCATGCCGACTTCCTGCCGCACGTATTCGACCGCTTCCGCCAGGCCGACACCTCGACCACGCGCCAGCACGGCGGCCTGGGCCTGGGCCTGTCGATCGTGCGCCAGCTGGTGGAGCTGCACGGCGGCACGGTGATGGTCGACAGTGCCGGCGAAGGGCAGGGCGCCAGCTTCACCGTGCGCCTGCCGCTGCAGCCCGCGCTGCCCGACTGGCGCCTGGCGCCCGCTGCATCCGGCGATGGCGGCGAGCATCCCGGTGCGGGAGTCTTGCCCGATTTGTCCGGCATGCGCGTGCTGGCGCTGGACGATGATCCCGATTCGCTCGAGGTGCTGCGCACCATCCTGTCCGCGGCCGGCGCCCACGTCGCCGTGGCGCGCACGCCGCACGAGGCGCTCGCCCTGCTGCGCACCGAGCGCCCGCACCTCCTGATCAGCGACATCGGCATGCCGGGCATGGATGGTTTCGAATTCATCGGCCGCGTGCGTGCGCTCGATGACATCGGGCTGTGCCTGATGCCGGCGCTGGCCTTGTCCGCCTTTGCGCGCAAGGAAGACCGCGACCGCGCCTGCGCCAACGGCTTCACCGATTACCTGGTCAAGCCGGTCACACCAAACCTGCTGGTCGAAGCGGTGGCGGCGCTGCGGCCCGCCGCGCAGGCGGCCGCGCACGCCGTCAAGTCCTGAAAATCAGGCTGAAGTAGTCAAGCCTTCACGGCCAGGAATTCTCCCTTGCCGACCGGGACCAGGCTGGTGCCGAAGGCGTCGTCGTCCTTGACCGCGGCGACGAAGTCCGCCATCTCGTGCGCGTGCGAGGTCGCGTTGTCGACCACCAGCAGGCCGCCTGCGCGCAGCACGCGGCGCAGGTCCGGCCACCACTCCAGGTAGAGACTGCGCGCCGAATCGAGGAAGACCAGGTCGGCCGAGGCGTCCGGCGCTTGCGCCAGCCAGGCGCCGGCGTCGCCTTCGACTTGCGTGATGACGCCGTCCAGGCCGGCCGTGACGATGTTCTCGCGCGCCATCGCCACCTTGTCGGCGGAGCGTTCGATCGTCGTCACGGCGCCGCCGATGGCGCGTGCGGCATCGGCCAGCCATAGCGTCGAGTAGGCGTTCGAGGTGCCGATTTCCAGCACGCGGCGCGCACCCGTCGCGCGCACCAGCACCGACAGGAATTCGCCGGTATCCGGCGTGATGTTCAGCATGCGCGTGCCGCTCTTGCCGACGGCGGCGTCGTTCTGGTTGCCGAAGTCGGCGAGTTGTTCAAGCTGGCGTTTCAGGGCGATGTCCATGCGATTTCCTTCAACAAAAACCCGGTCATGTTGCCACAAACGCAAACCCACCGCTGCCGGGCGAACGTTGTTATCGCACGTCCATACGCCGGCTCTGCGGGCGGTTGCGGGTTCCCCTTCGGCAAGAAAGAAACGATAATCATCGTTTCCGGTTAGCCGAGCACAGGAGCAGCAATGCAAGACCACGACAATGATAGCCAGATGCGTGACAACGACCAGCCCGCCAGCCCGGGCCGCCGCCGCATCTTCCAGGCTGCCGCCGCAGCCGGGATTGCCGGCAGCTTGCCAGCTGCGCAGGCCGCACCGGCAGCCAAGCGCGCTGCCGCCAAGCCGGCCTCGCTCGACGCCAAGCTGAAGGCGAACGTCAAGAACGTGGTCGTGATCTACCTCGAGAACCGCAGCTTCAACAACCTGTTCGCCAACTTCCCCGGCCTGGCCGCGCCGCTGCCGGCCAGCGCGCCCCAGAAGGACCGCGATGGTTCCGTACTGCCGACGCTGCCGAAAATCTGGGGCGGCATGGTGCCGGGCCGCCAGGACATCGGCGGCAAGGAATACCTGATCGGCGAAGACAAGATCGCCAACCTGCCGAACGGCCCGTGGAAGCTGGTCGACGGCGACGGCAAGCCGCTGCCGGAAGGCCTGGTCACGCGCGACCTGGTGCACAATTTTTATCACAACCAGATGCAGATCAACGGCGGCAAGAACGACGGCTTCGTTGCCTGGGGCGACTCCGGCGCGCTGGTGATGGGCCATTACGGCGAGACCGACAAGCACCTGGGCCTGTGGCAGATCGCGCGCGAATTTACCCTGTGCGACAACTTCTTCATGGCGGCATTCGGCGGCTCTTACCTGAACCACCAATTCCTGATCAGCGGCCGCACGCCGGAGTTCTTCAACGCCGCCGAGACCCCTGCGAAAAAGAAGATCGCGGTGCTGGAAGACGGCCCGCAGGGCACGCGCCTGGCCGTCGCCCCGGATTCGCCGAAGAGTGCGCTCGATGGCAAACCGAAGTTCGTGCATTCCGGCGCGATCACGCCGGATGGTTATGCGGTGAACACCATGGCGCCGCCATACCAGCCGAGCTGGGTGCGTCCGGCGCCGGGCGGCGACGCGAACGTGGCCGATGCCAGCGACCCATCGGTGCTGCCGCCGCAAAGCTACGACACCATCGGTGACTTGCTGTCGCGCGCGGGCGTGAGCTGGGCCTGGTATGGCGGCGCCTGGCAAGCGGCGATCGACGGCCGCGGCGCCGGCCGGCGCCCGAACTTCCAGCACCACCACCAGCCTTTCAATTACTTCAAGCAGTTCGCGCCGGGCACGAAGGCGCGCGAAGAACACCTGCGCGACGGCGGCCTGGGCGACAGCCCGATCTCGAACCGCTTCATCGCCGATGTGGTGGCGGGCAAGCTGCCGGCTGTCTCCTTCTACAAGCCGCAGGGTAACCTGAACCTGCACGCCGGTTATTCCGACATCGAGTCGGGCGACGCCCACGTGGCCAACGTGATCGAGCACCTGAAGAAGTCGCCGCAGTGGAAGGACATGGTGGTGGTCATCACCTTCGACGAAAACGGCGGCTGGTGGGACCACGTGGCGCCGCCGCAGGGCGACCGCTGGGGCCCGGGCTCGCGCATTCCGGCCATCGTGGTGTCGCCGCATGCGAAGAAGGGCGCGGTGGACCACAACTACTACGACACGACCTCGATCATGCGCCTGATCACGCGCCTGCACGGCCTGCCGTTGCTGGAAGGCCTGGCGGCGCGCGATGCGGCATTTGCGTCGCGCGGCGCGCGCGGGCCGGGAGACTTGACGGCGGCGCTGAGCTTCCGCTGATGGCCGGCGCGGCGGCCTTCATTCGTTGAGGTCGTCCGCGTAATCCGCATTCGGATAGAGCGGCTGCTTGCGCGGGCGCTCGGGCATCGGGTAGCCGTGTTTCGTGGTCCACACCTTGATGTTCGGGATGACCCCGGGCTTTTCGCCGGCCGGGCATTCGTGCAAGCAAAGCCAGGTCTTGCCGTGGCGGCCGATGACCGGTTTCGGCGGGTCTTCGAAACGCGACCAGCCGACCAGCTCGCCGATGAAGGTGCCGTGGGACGCGTAGGAGGTGACGTCGATGTAGGGCTGGTCGCGCGCGTAGAGTTGGGCGGTCCATTCGCGGCAGCCGAAACTGCCGGTGTAGCTGTCGCTGTCCCAGCCCGTGTCGTAACGGCGCCTGTCGTCCGAGCTGCACACAGCCGGCGAGAAGGTGACATCACCCGGAATACCTTGCGACCATTTGGCGAAATAATATGGTTCCGCGCCGGGAGCATCGTCGCTGATCAGAACAAGAGTATCGAGCATATTCCTTTTGCCTGACATTTTGCCAAGGATGCCCTGTTGATTGATGATGCGGCCGGTGCGGTCGAATGCGAGCAGGACGACAGCAATCGGCCGCGCACCAGGCACGGCGAACGTGGACGTGGGTTTTAATAGTGCTGCGGCGCTCAAATGATCTTTCTTCTTCCCAAGCATTTTTTGTTCCGCATTGAATTCCTTCGCTACTCTGATTCGAATTTGTCTTGTTTCTTCTTCTTCGGCGAACAGCACGTAGCGAATTTCCCACGGTCGGTCAAACCATGTCTGTGGTGTGGGCGAGGCGTGTGCGACCGGTGTAGCCAAGGTCAGCATGGTTGAGAGGACAGCAAGAATGGGATTTCTCATAGTATTTTTGGCTCCAGGACAGTGATGTGCAGATGGTTGTTATGGGTCCGTTCGTTCGCATTCGCTTCGCGCTGTTCATTGGGAGCCGCCGGGATGTTGTCCGCCGTGTTGGCATCCATGTACCACGGGTCGAACAGCTGCTTCACGGACTTGTTCAGGCCCAGCCGGTCGCGCAGCTTGCGGATGAGCTCAGGTTCATTGCGATTGCGCTCTTTGTCCCATTCCTCCTGCGCCTTAGTCTCTCGTTCCTTTAAAGCGAGGGCATGTTTTTTGGCATCGGCCAGCCCCTGCTCCAGTTATGAGGTTTTCTCGAGATCGCGGTTTTTATTCAGCTGTTTTTGTGCTGCATCCCGCTCTTTTTCCGCAGTAGCAAGCACCTTCTTCACCTCCTGATAATCCTTCCACAACGTCTTCTCGCGCTCGCTGACATTGCCATTGCGCGGTGCCCCTGCCTTGATCAGGAACGCCCGGTTCAGGTAGACCCGCTTCTCGCCGCCTTCGAGATAAGTGATATCGAGCCCCAGCCCGGCACGGTGGGCGATCGAGCCGAAGCTGGGGCGCCATCCCGATGTCACGGCGACCGACGTGACGCCGGCGGCATGCGCCTCGCTCAGCAGCGCGGCAAAGGCGCACGGATGGGTGCGCGGCAGGATGCCGGTCAGCCAGGGGCAATGCGTGGTGTTGGCCCGCACGTTGTCCTGCATCTCCGCGCGAAACTCCACCCTGAGCGTCAGCTTCGGCGCGGCATCGCTCGCCGGAAAATTCACGATCAGTTCCGGACGCGCCAGGCCGGCATAGATGCTGCGCACGGCGGCGCGGACCGTCGGGGTGGTGTCGGGCGGCAGCAGCGCATCGGCTTCGGCGGCCGTGTACAGGTGCGAGATCTGCATCCAGATGTCGCCGGTGAGGGCCGCTTCGTACACTTCCAGCCGCTTGCCGGGCGTTGAGGTCGAGCGACAGGCCGGCTGTTTCAGCGTGGCCTGTTCATGGCCGATGCGTCCCGTTCGCTCGGTGACCTTTACGTGCACGTCGTTGTTGCCGACCTGGACGGCATATACCGGATTCCTGCGGTGATTGGGATGCACGTCGCTGTTCAGGAACAGCGCAACCTTGCTGCCGGGGTTCACCATGAGGTTGATGGTGCGCTTGTCGCGCAGCGCCCCCGGCTTGTCCGCATGCTCGGGCACAACCTGGCCATCGAGCGCCACCACATAGGGCAGGGCCAGCCCCGCTTTGGTCGCCCTGGTGTCGAACTCGTAAGTGACTTTGCATTTCGGTCCGACCAGCACCGTCGTGACAGTGCCTTCCGGAGAGAGTGTGCAGCTTGCGTCGGGAGCCGGGCCGGCCATCCGTGCGCCGCCGCCGCTACTGGCCATCGACTGCCGTGCCGGATTCCCAGTGCAGCCTGACAGTGGCGGGATCGTGGCCGGTCACGCGCTCGGTATGGCCGTCGGCGTTCGTCACACTGCGCAGGACCGATCCATCCGGCAATTCGATACGGTAGGGCATACCGGGCACCGGTTTCCCGGTGCGCTCGTCCACGGCGCGGAAGGAACCGGCGTTTGGCGCGACGGCCTGCGCTGCGGATGCGACTATCGATGCTTCGGCCTCGGACCGGTCGTCGATCATCATGAAGCCTTTCGCAGCCTTGGCAATCAGGACGGCGCCGCATGCGGTTGTCATGCCCTCGACCGCTGTGCCGATCCCGGCGAAACTGTGGAAGCCCAGGCCGTCCACGATGGGGAAATCGCCTTGGCACTGTGGGCAGCGCGTCATATGCCCTTTCAGGGCGATCGGATGGCCGTTCGCGGTCGCACGTGGATTGCCTTCCAGGACTTCACCCCCGTGCGAGGTCGGGTCACCATTACAGATCACGGCACGCATTGCCATGGTTGGCCTCCATTTGTTTTCGCAAAGCGTCCACTCTAGATTTCCCAAAGTGTGGAACCTTGACCTTCCGCAGGCGGCACTTGAGGACGAGCAGGAATGCGACAAATATTGCCAATAGGCTAACGCGCGCTGGGTTCGTCAACGCGGCGATACACTGCGGCTTGGCTCGAATTTCGTTGTCGTTCCGTTACCGCCAACGCGGTGCGGCACGCTTCGGATATGCCGATGTCACATTGAACAGGAACCGGCACGGGAGACAGGATGCCGGCGCCTTCCCCAACCCCAGGAGAGCATCATGCAAAAAAACAAAGCACTGAAAGGTCTGCTCGCCGTATCGGCCGCAGCAGCCATGTTCGCAAGCTATGGCGTCCACGCACAAACCGCAACCGAGCTGCAGGCCCAGGGCGCGCAAACCGGCACCAACATGACCGGCAAATCGGCCGCTGACGGCGCCGTCAGCAACACCAACAGCCAGGGCATGGAAGACCGCAGCAGCCAGGTTGGTTCCAGCACTGCCGGCCAGGCAACGGGCAGCTCGTCCTCGCACGGCGCGCACGGCATGAGCGGCAGCACCGGCACCTCGGACGCCGGCATGACCACCCAGTCGTCGTCGATGCAGCAGGGCGCCTCGGGCGCGGCCGGCGCCACCGCCAGCTCGAAGCTGGCCAAGACCGACACCAAGGCCATCACCGACATGGCCATGGCCAACATGGCCGAAGTCGAAGCCGGCAAGCTGGCACAAAGCAAGAGCCAGAACGCCGAAGTGAAAACCTTCGCCCAGCAAATGATCGACGACCACGGCAAAGGCCTGCAAGAAGTGCAGACCCTGGCGCAATCGAAAGGCGTGACCCTGCCGACCGAGCTCGACGCCAAGCACAAAGCCATGGCCGCCAAGCTGGAAAAAATGACCGGCGACGCCTTTGACCGCGAGTACATGAAGACCGGCGGCGTCAAGGCCCACAAGGACACCCTGGCCATGCTGAAGAAGCATGAAAAGGCCGCCAAGGATGCCGACGTCAAGGCGCTGGCCGGCAAGATGATCCCGACCGTCGAGCAGCACCTGAAGGCCGCCGAGCAGAACGCGATGGCCAAGTCGGGTACGACCTCGGGCAAGTAAGCGCTTCGGCCGGCCGCGACGGCCGGTGAAGCTTGCAAGAGCACGTGGCCTGCGGGTCCGCGTGCTCTTTTCGTTTCGGGAAGACGATTCCTCCTTTCGCTTTGATGGCGTACCCTGGCTTATACTTCCAGGCATGACGATCCCACGCTGCAGCTGGGCCAATCCGGCCAATCCACGCTACCTCGACTACCACGACCACGAGTGGGGCACGCCCTGCCATGACGAGAACCGCCTGTTCGAGATGCTCAATCTCGAAGGCGCCCAGGCCGGCCTGTCCTGGGAAACGGTGCTGAACAAGCGCGACAGCTACCGCGCCGCCTTCGACGGCTGGGACGCCGAGAAAATCGCCCGCTACGACGACGCCAAGGTGGCCGAGCTGCTGGCCAATCCCGGCATCGTGCGCAACCGCCTGAAAGTCGCCGCGGCGATTTCGAATGCCAAGGCCTACCTGGCCCTGCGCGCCGAAGGCCAGACCCTGGACAGCTACCTGTGGGCCTATGTCGACGGCAAGCCGATCGTCGGCGACTGGAGCGAGGGCACGCGCCCGACCAAGACGCCGCTCTCGGACCGACTCTCGAAAGACCTGTCGAAACGCGGCTTCAAGTTCGTCGGCTCGACCATCATCTACGCCTACATGCAGGGCATCGGCATGGTCGACGACCACGCGCCGCATTGCTTCCGTCACGCGGGCGCCAAGTGAGCCCTGCTTCGTTCTGGCAGGGCCGCGAACGCTACACGGTGTTCGATACGCAGTATGGCGATGGCAGCCGGGTGGCGGCGCTGGTCGAGGCCTGGCGCCGCGATCCGGCACGGCCCGCACGCCTGCACATCGTGGCGCTGTCCAATAACATGCTGCCGGGTTTTCACCGCGTGCCCCAGGATGAGGACGCGGTCACGCTCGACCTGTTGTGCGCGCCGCTGGAAACCGCGCTGGCCCAGCTCTCGGCGCGGGTCGACTTCGCCTACGTGCACGGGGCGCCGGGAGCCGGCTTCGCGCGCGCACTGGCGCGGCTGGCGGCAAGCGACGCGGTCCTGGCTGCCGATGCGCTCGACGACGAGCAGGTGGCCGCGCTGGCAGCGCAGGGCTTCGTGTTCGACGACGATAAAAGCAGTGCGCGCTTCGCCAGCCGCAAGCCGCGCCAGCCTTTGCCGCCTGTGCCGCCGCGCCATGCCATCGTGATCGGCGCCGGCCTGGCCGGCTGCGCTGCCGCCCAGCGCCTGTGCGCACGCGGCTGGCAAGTGACCCTGGTCGAACGCCATCCGCAAGCGGCGATGGAAGCCTCGGGCAACCTGGCCGGCATCTTCATGCCGCTACTCTCGAAGGACGACAACATCCCGACACGCCTGACGCGCGCCGCCTACCTGTACGCGCTGCGCTACTGGAACAGCATCGGCGGCATCGGCCGTGCGATCGAAGGCGCGGCCTGCGGCGTGATGCAGCTGGCGCGCGACCCCGGCCACGCCGCTGCATCGCGCGCCATCGCGGCGGCAGGCACCACGCCGCCGGAGTTTGCCGAGTGGCTGGAGTCGCCGGAGGCGGAGGCCTTGCTTGGCCTGCCGGCGCCGGATGGCGCCTGGCTGTTTCGCCAGGGCGGCTGGGCGCGGCCAGGCAGCGTGTGCGCGGCGATGATGGCGGCGTGCGGCGAGCGTTTGACGGCGCGCTTTGGCGTCGGCAGCGTTTCTCTCGAACGCGATGGCGAGGAGTGGCTGGTGCGCGCGCTTGATGGCGCCGTCATCGCGCAGGCGCCGACCGTGGTGCTGGCGGGCGGAGCGGCCTCCGGCGCCTTCCCGCAGGCGTCGCGGCTGCCGCTGTCTGCCTTGCGTGGCCAGGTGACCCACCTGGATGCATCCACGCTGCCGTCGCTGCCGTATGTGCTGTGCCGCGAAGCCTACCTGACCCCGGCCGCGAACGGCCTGGCCTGCGCCGGCGCCACCTACGATCTCGACGCCGATCCAGCCTTGCGCGCGGCCAGCCAGCAAGAAAACATCGAACGCCTGCAGGCGCTGGTCTCGAACCCGGAGGCGGGCAGGGAGGCGCCGCTGCAGGGCCGCGTCGGCTTCCGCTGCGTGGCGCCGGACCGCCTGCCGCTGGTCGGCGCGCTGCCCGATTTCGAGGCCGCCGGTACCACCGAGCGCCTGCGCGACGTGCCGCGGCATCCCGGCCTGCACGGGCTGCTCGGCTACGCCTCGCGCGGGCTGATCTGGGCGCCGCTGTGCGCCGAGTTGCTGGCTGCGCGGCTGGAAAACGAACCGTTGCCGTTGGAGGCCAGCCTGGTCGATGCACTCGATCCGGCGCGCTTTGTATTGCGCGCGCGCCGCAGCAGCCGTGGGCCCGAAAGCGCCAGTACCTTTACCTGATCAGCTTTCAGGGTCGTAGTGGAACTCGCGCAGCTCTTGCGCGCAGCGACAGGCTTTTGCGAGCCTTACTGCCCACTCAACGGCAAGCGTCCGGGATGGGAGCTCGACCACGCAAAAGCCGCCATCGAATTCCTTGGTCTGGCGGTAAGTCTCGGCCGTGCAACTGCCGTCAGCCGCCACCATCACCGGGCCGGACTAGGCATTGATTCCGCCGCCAAACACGTAAATTCCAGCTGCCTTTGCCTCACGAATAACAGTACGTGATGCTTCGCTGACAGCCGCCATCTCCTCGGCAGGAACGTTCATCGCACTCGCAGTGAAGGAGACAAGAAACTTTGTCATGGTTCGGTGCTCTCACTAGTCATATTGAGCGAAGGCGGAGACAAGAGGCCGGAGATAGCAGGCGTTATCGATCCAGATTGGCACGCGCATCTTTTCGCCTTGCCAACAGTCCAAGCGCCGTTGTTGCGCACGAAGGTTCAGACGCGAAGTCTTCCACAAGCGCAGCGAGCGTCTCGTTATCAACCTCGGACCAATCCGGCTGGGATGGGTATAGAAGCTGAATTTCATCCACCAAACTCAGTTGAAGGCGTGTTGGTTCGTCGGTCATCGATTCTCCTGTTTTACTGCCATCTACCTCTTATAGCGGAGCCTAGAAGCACTTTTTTGAAACCGTCCGCTTCTGGCCCAGGCTGTGTAAAAACGTAGGCAGATGTAAACGAAACCGGTTAGGTAAACGTTGAAGAAGTATCTCATCACTGGGGTGCCAAATGAAGCGCTTTATCGAAGGCGAAAATCGCGGACAAGGTACGCTGCTTCCTGAGCTCCTGGACGACTACGTCGCCGAGGACAATCCGGTTCGTGTGGTCGATGTATTTGTCGAAGAACTTGATCTTGCCAGCCTTGGATTCGGGAGTGTGAACCCGGCCAAGACCGGGCGACCGGCTTACCATCCCGCTGTGCTGCTCAAGCTCTACATTTACGGCTACCTTAATCGTATTCAATCGAGCCGGCGGCTTGAGCGCGAGGCCCAGCGCAATGTTGAGCTGATGTGGCTCACGGGGCGCCTGGCGCCCGATTTCAAGACGATTGCGAACTTCCGAAAAGATAACGGCAAAGCGATCGGCAAGGTCTGTCGGCAGTTCGTCATGCTGTGCCAGCAGATGGATTTGTTTTCGGATGCAGTCATCGCTATCGACGGCAGCAAATTTAAAGCCGTCAACAGCAGCGACCGCAATTTTACCGATGCAAAACTCAAGCGCAGGATGGCGGAGATCGAAGCAAATATTGGTCGCTATTTGGCAGAACTCGATACCGCTGATTGGCGGGAACCGGCCATCGCACAGTCGAAAATTGTCCGTCTCAACGACAAAATCGCAGCAATGAAATCTCAGCTGGCGATGCTCAAGGAAATTGAAGTAAAGCTGATAGAGACTGGGGAAACGCAGATCTCGCTGACTGACCCGGACTCGCGCTCGATGATGTCGCGCGGCTCAGGCATTGAATCGCCACGACATCTGTAGACACTCCTGAGCCATAATATCGGGCACAAGGAGAACGTATGAGCGGTAAGCGGTACACAGAAGAATTCAAGATTGCAGCAGTCAAGCAGGTAGTCCAGCGTGGGC
>Ga0308160_10003332_pt1 | contig 18215 bp, 27 predicted proteins | sample PhyFR1_FD_201036 | JGI IMG/M metagenome (GOLD analysis project Ga0308160, IMG submission 201036) | Phyllosphere microbial communities from UC Gill Tract Community Farm, Albany, California, United States - DLSLF.R1 | ecosystem: Host-associated > Plants > Phyllosphere > Unclassified | place: USA...
TTTCGCCAAGCGAGCTTGACCCTGAGGAACAATAGATGAATTATTGATAAGTTCTTATTGTTCTTCGAGAACAATAAGATTTCGTCGAGGTTGGCCGAAAGTGGAATAAGTTGGCGTAAGTTGGTTTGGCGCGTTATCCGGCTAGCGTGGATTGAGATGTGAACGCGCGTTGTCGAAGTTATTCGGATGTCGGCGAGAATTAGGTCCATTTAGGTGATGATCGATATGATTCCGTGACAGAAAGGTACATACGCTTTACTACATGTATATAAGCTATAGAGCAGCACTACCTAAATGCTTTCACTTTTTACTGTGCTCACCAACAATCAACTAGAGCCATGAAGAATCAAATGATCAACACCATTTTGCTTGCAGCTTCTTTTGTGAAACCCCTCAGCGCCACCCCACTGGGTCAACCTACCCTACTGTACTTTTCATATGAGCTTAAACCTGAAGAGAAACCTGGTGACTGCTTCTGGAAGGACACCATGCCTGATGGCCAGAATTTCCAAACTGGCTATGAAGGGAACCCTGAAGCAGTGTTGGTTGGTACATTGGAATTCAAGGACATTGGCCAGGTCAAGACCTTCCAATGGTCCAGAGATAGCTCAGATGAGACACTACTCAAAGATGTGAGTGCTGTTCTACTATGCCAAACTATATCTGGCTGACTCAACCCCAGTGTGAGGCCAGCTTTCTTGAGGATCCAGGAGTTGATGAAGTTGCATGGCTCATCCGTGAGGGTTATGCAGTTGGAAATGGGTTGGGGAAGGAAGGTGTTGAGGGAGCATATCTCCCAGGCGCAGGAGGTTTCATCCCTGATGCAAAAGGTCCTACCATTGGCGGAATACAGGTGATTTGTAAGGACGCCACCTAGTATAAGTGATATTCACAGACTAGCTTTCAGATTGTGCATTGATTGTTTTGGTGTAAGATACCTAGCTATCCCCCATGCTCTACACACTCTCCTGATTACCCTCACTATGTTACAATCCAACACACCCCAAACTACTAGGGATTGTAACCCACATTGCAAACACACCGCACTCAACCATATGGCACCATATGGCACCAACTTCCACCATACGGCACCATATGGCACCGACTACGGTACCATACAGCACCATTTGGCCCTGTGCCATACAGGAAAAGAGGCGGTTGCACTGGGTACCGTACCGGCACAGATCACTCCTATTTACACTAATAAAGATCTCGTGTCTAGCTAGCTGTCTTGAATATACCGGTGTGATTGCTCCGGCCGGAGGTCGGAGCGAGCAGGACTCGCCGGCATATGAAGAGAAGTGGGAGGGAGAGTGGGGACATTGCATGTTATACCGTACCTCTGAATAGCACTCCCTATAGATACTAGGGGAGCTCACGTCAAATCACGACTTACCTGGGTATGAATCGTGTTCTCAATGGCTTACGAAGCAAGTGTCATGGATGTGTCCTTGCTGGAGGAGAGAAGGGGCTGTTGCACCAAGTACCGTACCGGTGAAGATCACTCCTATGTATACTAGATAGATGTTGCCGTCAGTAAAAGACATGGATGTATGCTCCGGCCGTAGGTTGGAGTGTGTTGAGCATAGACAAGATGTCAAAAAGGAGAGTGTTTGGAGAGAGAGGAGTCTGGGCAAGTGGGTTGTTGTCTCGAGCACCGTACGTGTGAGCATCACTCCTATTTATACTATACTATATGTGCTTCTGATGTCGAGCACTGTACCAGGTTGGTAGCTGTATGGGGTGCTTGGATGTGTCCCTTGCAGATATGCATCTAACCCCTATTGCGACCGAACGGAGGCCGCAGGCCGGAGTGAGGGAGCCCCCCTTGAAGCATTCTCTCAGCATGGCATTCTCTCCGCATGGCATTCTCTCCGCATGGCATTCTCTCCGCATGGCTTCTCTCACCATCTCACCACGGGCTGCATTCTCCCACCATGGGCTCTCAACCACCGAGAGACTGGGACCGAGCCTCGCCCCATGTACCTCTTGAGCATTCTCGCAACACCCATACCGCATCGCCCCCTACCCTGGGTACCTCCTCTACAACATGCATTGGGTTCGTGGCTGATGATACAAAATATGCTAATGACACTTTCACTCGGCCTCCTTGCCCTTTCTCGCTGCCCGAGGCGCAACTGCTTTCCCTCGCTTCCGTTCAGTGTCCGCAGAGATATGCTGTCGATGAGGTAATTGAACGTTGAACCCCGGTAATCTCACATCGTGTGTCACGTCTAGCGGTCAGCCTAGCACATTCGATGTGAGCACAAGGACGTACCAAGGAAGAGGGCCATATCCTTCAACTCGACCTTGGCCCCTTTACGGTGTTTTGCCAGCCTGATTGCTCCTCTTGCTGCTTCATCGATAAACGCGTCGAGGTAGTCGGATACAATCTACTCGTCAGCAGTCCGCTTCCTTGGGTGCTCATACCTGATCAACCCCAACTTCAACCTCTAATCCAGGTGCTTCCTCCTTGACATACTCCCTAAACTTGCGTTTCCGTCTACTCCTCTCATTCTCCACGGGCGCTGGTGGTGGTTGAGGTGGCATAGGTGATCCTTGTCTTTGAGGCGGTAGATTCAGATTAAACGGTCTATTAGGCATACCAGCCGTAGGATTTGGGTTGGGTGTTGGAGTAGCTGCATGAGGATTGGTATTTTGTGGTGGACGAGCTGGGGTTTGTTGTGCTGGAGGCCTGGGCTGGTTCTGGGTTTGGGTTTGGTTCTGAGCGTTTTGATTCGTAGCTGGAGGTACATTTTGATTGTTAGCTTGGTTTTGGTTCTGATTTTGGTTTTGATTCTGGCTTGAAGAAGGAGTTGATGGACCTGTCGAAGGTGCTGGGGTAGATGGACGTACACCTCCTGCGGCTGCTCTTGCTGCAGCGGCTTCGTTGTTTCTAGCCGACAGTGCTTGGAAATGAATGAGAGCTGCAGTGAATTTCTCCTTTAACCCAGGTGACTACTGATAAGCAATCAATCACTTGCAGAAGAGTGATGGACATACTCGAAGATACAAGACTTGTCTCTGAGGTTCGCCCATTGCTAGAATCCTTCGCACGTCTGCTAGAGTCATCATACCCTCTGGAAGTGGTACGGGGCGTATAGGCGGTCTACCAATTGCCTGTGGATTCGCAGCTGGTGGTGCAGGTGGATTGGTGTTGACGACTGGTCGAGGTGATCCGGTCGATGTTGGGTTCGGACTCGCTCCTCCTGGTTGTGGTAACGGTGTTCCTGCAGGTGATGAACCTTGTTGACTGGGTGTTCCCGTCCCCGCACCAGTACTCGAACCAGCTTGTGATGTCGCATTCCGTTGTTTCAATGACAATGCCTTCAAATCTTCTATCGCCAATGCGTTCTCCCTAGCATACTGCTCAGGCGTCAAGGCGGGCGGACCATCATGTTCGACTCGAGGATCCAGGAGAGGATGCATATTGACAAAGATGTTTGTTTTCAATGTCAATAGACCTTGGAGGACCGCACCCCGAGGCTGTTGGGCGAGCACCATTCGGATCTGGTTATCAGCTGAGACCTGAGTGGAAGTTGGTGGTATTCACAGATTTCGCATTGTTGGGTTCAATAGTACCGGTTTCGGCCTGCCTGGTAAAGTCCCTCCATTTCGATACAATGTAGCCTAGAGGATTCTTCTTTGGATCGTGTGAGGGTGGTGGCCTGGGTGGTCTCGGTGTCTGTGGACCAGGCATTATAGTAAGGGGGTGCGTATCGTATGAATGCCAGACAATCGAGACAGGTAGTTAGGGTGGAGGCTAGTCCCCCGGTCATCTGCGTGAATAAATGCCACGTCATGAGGTCAGAGCGCGAGCGCGTTGACATTTCGAAGATTCCATCTCACTGTAATATTCGACACATTACACTCTAGTATACAATCATGTCGAGCAGTATAGAGCTCATCAACCCAAGGGCAGAGAGCGTAAGGCGTACACAGGCCTTGCAGGTTAATACCGTATGTCCCCTTGATGGAGATCCCAAAATATAAGGTGGATTGGATTGGCACTGACATTTTAGGCTGGTGCGGTTGGACTTGCCAATGTCGTCAAGTCAAACTTGGGTACGCTTTTACTTGTTGTGTGAGGGCTCGAAATTGATGACCAGGTCCTAGAGGTACTATCAAGATGTTGGTGGATGGATCTGGACAAATCAAAATGACCAAGGTAGGCTAGTTGTTCTTAGTCCTGGACGCAAGCTGATATTCAGGATGGAAAGGTTCTGTTATCAGAGATGCAAATTCAGGTATGCTGGCGACCCTCAGAACGTGACATCAGCTGACTCCCAGAACCCCACCGCCGCCATGATTGCACGAACTGCCGTCGCCCAAGACGAACAGGTCGGAGACGGAACTACCTCTGTCGTTCTACTTGTTGGAGAATTGTTAAAGCAGGCCGACCGTTATATCCAGGAAGGTGTCCATCCTCGAGTGATTGGTGAAGGATTCGATATGGCCAAGAAGGAGGCTCTCAAGGTATGTTCCATCTGTGCATTGACATTCAGGCCTCGCTGACAATCAGTTCCTCGACAGCTACAAGCACACTCCTACACTCGACCGATCTACCCTCATCTCCGTCGCCTTCACCTCCCTCGCTACCAAGCTACACTCCAAGTTGGCACAGAGTCTCGCTGCTGATGTCGTCGATGCCGTTCTCGCCATTCAGAGCCGCGAAGAGCCTCCTGAGCCCATTGATCTGCACATGATTGAGGTCATGAAGATGCAGCACAAGACGGATACCGATACCCAGTTGGTTAGGGGTTTGGTCATGGATCACGGAGCCAGGCATCCCGATATGCCAAAGAAGGTCGAGAATGCCTTCATCCTCACCTTGAACGTATCGCTTGAATACGAGAAAACGTAAGCCTCCATGGGACAGTAAGTCGGAGCTGATGAATAGTGAGGTCAACTCTGGATTCTTCTACTCTTCCGCTGAACAAAGGGAGAAGTTGGTTGAATCTGAACGACGATTCATCGACGACCGATTGAAGAAGATTGTCGAGCTCAAGAATGCCGTCTGTGATCAGGCTGTTGGATCCAACGAAAAGCCAAAAGGTTTCGTCATTGTCAACCAAAAGGGTATTGATCCCATGTCGCTGGATATCCTCGTCAAGAACGGTATCTTTGCCCTCAGGCGAGCAAAGAGAAGAAACATGGAGAGGTGAGTGATTCGAGTGAGGTGTAGCTGACAAGCAGGCTGCAATTGTGTGTTGGTGGTATTGCCCAGAACTCGGTCGATGACTTGACACCCGATATTCTTGGTTGGGCCGGAACCGTGTACGAGCACACGCTTGGAGAGGAAAAGTACACTTTCGTCGAGGACGTCAAGGAGCCCAACTCGGTCACCATGCTCGTCAAGGGTGAGCTCACTGGTGCGCTGTCGCTGCCAAGCTGACATGCAGGCCCCAACGCACACACCATGACCCAAATCTCTGATGCTCTACGAGACGGTTTCCGATCCGTCAAGAATGCCATCGAAGACAAGTGCCTAATCCCCGGTGCCGGTGCTTTCGAGGTTGCATGCTCCACTCACCTTCTCGGTGCACTCAAGACAAGCGCAAAGGGACGTACGAAGCTCGGTGTCCAGGCATTCGCCGAGGCAATGTTGGTCATCCCCAAGACTCTCGCTTCGAATGGTGGATTCGACGTTCAGGATGCTATCGTTGGTTTGCAGCAGGAAGCAGAGGAGACGGATGCTCCTGTTGGATTGGATTTGAAGTCGGGAGAACCTATGGACCCGGTTACAGAGGGTGTTTGGGATAATTACAGGGTCAAGAGGCAGATGTTGCACTCTTGGTAAGTCCGCAATTCCCATATGTGATGAATGCTGACGGGATAGCTCGGTCATCGCTGTGAACCTCCTCAGTACAGATGAGATCTTGCGAGCGGGTCGATCATCGTGAGTCTCGCATACAACGCTGAGGGCACCGCGCTGACATACAGGTTGAAGCCAGAAGGAGCTCAGTAGAGGACGTAGACATACATTGCTATCAAAATGTACAAATGCAATTGATGACACGTGAAACGCTGTCAAGCAACCAGCGAGAAGCGGCGGCTGGGGATGTGTAACCTCACAGCTGCTTGACTACCAGGATACCATATCTCGGACCCGATTGCCTTTCTACACAGCCAAGTCCCTGTCCCTGGATACACTCGTTGGCATGGTCCTTTGCAGGGACAGAATTGGGGCGTTTTGACATAGGTACAGCGTTTCATGCTCCCTGTGCTGTCAAGTTTCATAGCATATCAGCAGGTCCCCACCTATATAGCCAGAGTGAATGACTTACTTGATACACCCACCCCAACACATAATCTCAAGATTGATTCCGTTTCAAAGTCATAGCTAACTCTAGCCGGAAAGATGATCTCATCACCACCTTACTTTCCATCATCCTATCCTATACCTACAACGACCCCTTTGAACGATACTGTCAACGGTGTATCTCCTGCTGACACCCTCGAAAGGCCCTTTGGTGACGTTGCCCACAACGCATCAAGTCAACAAATAGCTATTCTTGCCGAGCAACGACGAGCACAAAGGCGACCGGAACCCTTACGTAGGATATCGAGTCATCGCCAGGAATTGGCTATTGCCATAGAGGACGATCATAAGGTTAGTCTGTTTTCATACGAGTTGTTTGAGAATGATGTTGAGTGTTCAGAAATTCGGTAGATTACAAAGTCAGGATAGACTTGTAGTTACGACATCGCCTATTACGCCCGATATCGGTTCACTCGAGTGTTTGCGTACACCCACACTCACTCCTTTTGAGGAACTGCTAGTCACTCCAACAGCCAAGAACTACGCAATGTCCCAGTCGCAAAATTCGAATATCGATCAGAGCAAATTATCTCCATCAAGCCCATACTTCCCACGTTCCACCACTTCTTCTGCACGTATACGAAACCCAGCTCCTCCTTCACCTTTATCACAGATTCAACCTGATACTGGTGATTCAAGCTCGAATTCGAGAGCTGTACCTACCCCGACTTCATCGACTGTTAATCCAGGGGGAGCTGTACCGGTATCTCCTTGTTTCATCCATTCTCACCTCGATCGGACGGGGACATTGCAGGATTGGTTACAAGGAAGTGGTAGTGGGACGCAACCAAACACTAGAGTGAACGGACAACCACCACGAAGCGGATCACATATGCATCAAGCATCTTCAAGTCGGCATCCAAGGATACCGGGCCACCAGGCTCGTCAGGCCTTGCACCAGTCACACGCTCCCAACGATAGTTCGGCCGGCTCATCTCGAGTCACTTCGCCTACCGACAAGAGGGGAACATCGATGAGTGGATACGAATCGGACAAGTCTAGTGCGCTTGGAGGGAGTGCTTTCCTGGATGGGGATGTGATTGATGATGATGATGATACTGGAAGCTTGACACGGCAGCTTGCAGAGACCGCACAGGGTGTCAGGGAGATGTCGAAGCAGCTTGGCAAGTCCTCTCTCTTGACTCACTGTCTGGGCTGATATCAGGACGTACGCGAGTCCGATCAAAGATCCAGACAGTACTTATAGTCACCAAAGCCCGGGACAATCGCCTCATCAAACTCACTCGAGAACTCGCTCTCTACTTGATGCAAAAACGACCGATCCCCCCCTCCGAGAACCCACAAAGCGCAAACTCCCACACATCTTCAAACAGCAAGAACGAGGATCGAGGAATGATAGTCTATGTCGATGCTCAATTACGCCATTCCAAAAGATTCGACGCAGCAGGTCTGCAGCAGGATCATCCCGAGTTCTTTAGACCATTACATCGTCGGAGGTCTTCTTCTTCCGCTTCAGTCAACAATGTTTCGTCTTGGTCTTCGGGGACTAGTCTGAGTGAGGCGAGGAAGAAGGATGAGGGGCAATTGAGGTATTGGACTAGTGAAATGTGTTCCACTGCTCCGCATCTCTTTGACTTTGTCGTCACTGTAAGTCTTCTACTCCACGCCAGATTATCGCTAACTGGTAGCTCGGTGGAGATGGAACTGTGTTGTTCACCTCATGGTTATTCCAAAAGATCGTCCCACCCGTCCTTCCCTTCGCCCTCGGCTCTCTGGGTTTCTTGACCAACTTTGATTTCTCCCACTACAAGCCAACAATGGACCGAGTCATTGACGAAGGTATCCGAGTCAATCTACGAATGCGATTCACATGTACAGTCTACCGAGCCATCGCTCCTGAAGAAGCATATCAAGCTAGTAAATCCGGGAAATCCAGGAAAGCAATCAAGAAACCCGGAGGAGAGATCTTGATGAGTACAGTGGATAAGAAAGGGTGGGAGGCATTGGAAGGTGCTGCTTCTGCTACTGCTGGTCCAGCGCCTATGGCGGGTGGGGCGAGTAAGAAGGAAAAGGAAATCATGTGTTTCTCTACCAGGCCGGTCGAGCAGTTTGAGGTTTTGAATGATTTAGTGGTAGATAGGGGACCTAGTCCGTTTGTCAGTCTGCTAGAACTGTTTGGTATGTCCCCTTTCATTGTTTGGTCGTTGCTGATAATTAGGTGACGAGCATCACTTAACTACAGTCCAAGCGGATGGACTGACAGTCTCGACCCCAACTGGATCTACCGCATACTCTCTATCCGCCGGTGGTTCACTCGTGCATCCGCAGATCCCCGCGCTGCTCATCACTCCAATCTGCCCTCATACCCTATCTTTCCGTCCGATGTTATTGCCAGACAGTATGGAACTACGTATATGCGTACCTTACAATTCCAGAAGTACAGCCTGGGCAAGTTTCGACGGTCGAGGTCGTGTCGAGCTCAAACGTACGTTCCCTTCTTCCTGAATGATCGTGGCTAACAAAATAGAGGGAGATCATATCAAAGTGACAGCTTCGAAATACCCTTTCCCAACAGTGTGCGCAGACAAGGCATCGCCCGATTGGTTCAATGCAATTTCGAGGACATTACGATGGAACGAAAGGGAGAAACAGAAATCCTTCGTGGTTGTCGAAGAGGATAATGAACCTGCTGTCAAGAAGCAATCCGATAGAAAACAGGCCGAGGATAATATGAAATCTCCCCCCAGCCCTGAGAGATCCACTTCGGTGCCGGATCAGGTCGAGGCTGAACAGGAAGGTGATGGAGATGAGAGTGACGATGAAGAGGAGGAGGAAGAAGAGGATTATGACATTGACGAGTCAGTCCTTCACGCTAGAGCAGTGCAATTGCTGACGAGCAGTAAAAGCGGCGGAAACACACCATCACCCAATACACCAGATGCATCCGGAATGCCACCCTCATTCTCTCAAAGCCAACAACGCCAAAAATCCGCTTCATCCTACCAATCAGGCGTCGATACCCCAGACAGATTCGTCACCCACTGTGACCCCCCTCCAGCATTATCTCAGCGCCACCTTGTCGATAAACTGGTAGGAGCAGCTGCAGAGATGGAAATTAGTAGAAAAGATAATGAAGATGGACAGAGGGATCATATTCGATCAGACGCCAATGAAATGAGGGTAGATGATGGACAACATATGATTCCTAGTGGAAGAAATTTGGTAATTACCAGTCCTGGTCTCAATGATCACTTGAAGCCAAATGGAGGGGAGCAGGGTGGGAAACCGGTCCCATCGCCTAATCCTAGACGACTTTCCCATTCACAGGCGCAGGCACAGTCCCAAGCCCGAGCTCGATCTAGATCGACGAGTCAAACGAGAAGACCGGCGCATATGGATAGGTCGGAGAGTAAAGCCAAAGCATTTGCTTTCTTCGGTCAGGTAAGTCTTACCTTCTAGCGGGTCAAGGATGTAACTGATGTGATAGGACGACTCGGCATCTGATCAGAGTGAAGATGGGTTACAGTAGTGATTACGTCTTGCGTGTACAAGTACTGCTGCCAGTCAATGTATGCATATGCCTACCTTGATCTCAAATGTCTTATTGGACTCGTTCATCTGTCGCTGACTTCAGCTTGCAACCACCAATGAACCGCTCTCTGTCGCATCGCACGTCATGTCAAGCCGATGCATCATTCTAAGTCATACAACAAAGCACTCTACACCCTTCTCACCCGCCCATCACTCAGGCTGCCCCTTGAGCACACTAGGCTTCACACCCTGCGCGTCCTTCAAAGCCTCTGTCAGCGAGTCAGGCTTAGCAGCAAACATCTTCGTATCACCAAAGTAATCTCTTGTAGTACTAGCTGCTGTCCTTGGTGGGTCGGCGCTAGCAGGAGGGATTCCGCCTGTCTTCTTTGCTGGTTTGGGACGGTGTGTGTCGACTGCTTCGATGGGGAGGGTATATCGTTCTTCGTGACATCCGTAGGCCATTGGTGTGATCTTGATAAGGGTGTGCAGGGGTACCTGATGATGAGCTCTTGTACTTCATGCCGAACATATTAGCTTACACTGATATACGGTAATTCCTGTTGAGGCAGAGCAAGGAAATAAGCATACAAGCATCGCAAGATCGCCTACTCTGTCAGCTTGGATTTGCGTAGAATAGGGACAAACATACCTGATGCCCAATAATAAGGATATCGCGCTGTCGCTCCAACTCCATAATGACAGGCTCAAGACGAACAACCACATCACGATACGATTCACCACCTCGATATCGGTAATTGAATTTGTCTTCGTCTCGACTTTCGTAATCTTCTGGGTACTTTTGCTATCCTATCAGCTTACTGCATTGTACAGGGATGTAGAGCTTACCTCGATCTCCTCGTATGTCATTCCGTCACATACACCTGCATCGAGTTCATCGAGCGATTTCCAGGTCTTCTTTTGGAATTTGAGGTACGAGGCAGTCTGCATAGTCCGCTGGAGCGTTGATGTCCAGACCTATTTGGTCAATACACTTCGACGTGTCTAGAAGTCGACAACTTGCCTCGAGATTGGCGTCCTCTCCGACATTCTCTTTGATGAGAGCTGGCAAGGCTTGGGCATATTTCCAACCCTGCGGTGAAAGATCTGAATCTCCACCAATCTGACCACCGACATTGTACATCGATTCTCCGTGCTACTTCATCAGCTGATTCTCTGAGCCAGGAAAGGCAGCTTACCCTCGACAGATAGATATTTCGTGGCTTGAGATGCAAGTTCATCAAGTAGAACGCAATTCGACTCTGAAGATACCCTTCGATTTTATTGATCGTAACCTGTCGGCCAACGTTCAAGATTCGACAGAAACTGATTTCAGGTTCTGAGATAGTCTGATAAACCGATTCGTAAGCTGCGATTCGTTTCCTGAAATCCGCCTCGGCTTCGGCTTTAGTCATGTCTTTGTAATCTGGATCACCAGACTGGACTTTGAGAGCTACGTTCGTGGCGATAATTGCTGGGTCGTCACAGTATGATTCGAGGAAAAGGACCTGAAGTCCTGGTTCTTTGTCGACTCGTTCTCGAACCCAGCGTCTGCGGTCGAATGTACTGTTTGTCGCGTCTGTCTATATCAGCTGTGTCCCGAATGTACTCCGAAAGGAATAGCTTACCCATAATTCCTACATTTCCTTCCGACTTGAGCCACCTAATCAGACTCTCCAGACTCTCCTCCGCCAGCTTCTCTCGGACTTTACTAGCCCCTTCATCGGAGTGTGAGAAGTATTTCGCCGAGTGGTCTGCCTTGCCCTTTCCACTGAACAATCAGCTCATGTCTCTCCCACGCAGCAGACGGGCTCACGCCTCGAATTCGGCCTTCGCCTGGGACCGTCTCAATTGGCCGACATTGAAAACCTCGACGTTGAATTCCAACCACTAATTTGTCAGCTTGTAGAGCTTCATAGTAGGGGGACTCACTCGGAGGTACCGCATGAGCTTGTTACTAAGATACGACTTGCCCCGGGCTGGAAGACCGACCTATAACGTCAGAGGTATTCCTTTGTGGCTCCGAACCGCTTACCATAGCCACAACGATTTTAGCCTCCGACATATCAGGCTTCTCGACTATTCAATCAGTATTATACACTGAGCATGGAGGTAATGGGACATACCGACGTTTCCTATACCTGACACTGATGGTGCTCGCATAGGTGCACCAGAGTTCTGCCGCAGAACCTTTGTGCTCTGGTCAAGCTGCTTCAGTCTGCATTCTTAGCTGATCCTCACCAATCGACGTATTTAGCTTACAGGTCGGTCTGAGCACCAAAGTGAGGTGTCCCAGGTACACTTGGCTGTCTCTCCAATGCTATTCGCTCCGCTACCCCAGGTACACCAGGTGCATGAGGGCTCGAAGCCCCAGAGGCGACCGGTGAAGTAGCCCTCGAAGGCGCGGCTGACGTCCGCAAGCTTTGTAGCTGAGAGATAGCATCCGCTAGAACTCCAGGTTCGGGTTTTGGCTGAGCGCGCCCTTGCTCCTCCAGTAATTCGTCTTGAAAATCCTGTGCGGCTTGGGAAGGTGGGGAAAGGATTGCTTGGCGAGAGTCGCGAGTTGTATCGCTCGGGGGAAGGGCCAAGTCGGACATTAAGGAGTTGGGTTGAGTTGCACGAACTCTTGGAGATCTCTTCTTTGTCGATGGTTGATTTGGTGGTGGGAGTGACATGGTGAGTATGAGTATAATATGGTCAAATAGGTCAAGTCACCGAGGTGGTTAATGAATTCGGACTCAAGTCTGGGCGGGCCGAAATACTAAGTGGGGGTAGTGTTTAGGTGGCACGTGTTCTTCACTGACGGCTATATCCGGCTGATCCGGCGCCTGCACGTCATGAGATAATGTTCAGAGATTTAATGGCGCACTCTATCTATACGAGTACACTGCATTTTCCACCAATGTCGTCCACCATTACAGAGACCAATATAGTAGACCAAAATACGGCAGGGAGTTCAAGCTCTTCAGCAGGTCATACCCTAGGCAATAACCCCGGTTTCACCAGGACCAACACAGATGGACAGGATGATCTCGAACTCATGTCGATGCCTTCCGTGGTGGGGCGTGAATCAGGCGAGAGGGATCCGTTGTTGTTGAGAGACAGTATTATGTCGGATGAGGCGATAAAGGGTCTTAGGCAGTCAGTATTGGAACAGCTTGATCGATTTATGCTATACTAAGCTAGCAGTCGATCAAAGGGCAGGAAGTTGGCGGCCTTCTACGAAGCTCAGAATGATCATATTGGCGATTTACTTAAACCTCTCTCGGCACACACTGCCGATGGAGAGCAGGACGTGAAAGATATGGCGTTGAAAGTCAAGCTTGCCGTCAATATTTCCTTCGCTGCCAATTGTTGTTTGGCGGTCTTGCAATTGTATGCCGCAACCACGTCTGGATCATTGTCCCTCTTTGCTACTTGTGCCGATTCTGGTGAGCTCACCTAAGTTCTATTGATTAAGTTGAGCTGACTTGTAGTTTGTCAGTAAACATCAGCAGCTCTGATGTCTCCAAACTGACTAGCAGTCGATCCGCTGGCAAACGGGATCCTGTGGCTTGCCCACCGCGCATCGACCAAAGCAGAAGAGAAGAAGTGGCCAGTGAGCGGTGCTAGGTTCCAGACAAGTCAGTAGTTTCTTAAGCTGCCGATCTAGCAGGACTGATTTTTGCAGTGTAAGTAAATACACGTGAAGCTTCTCATATACTGACTGCTGTCTTTTCAGTGGAAATATCGGTAAGCAGTCTGCAATCTAAAGAATGACAGCCTAACCTTTCAGTCTTCGGTGGTCTCATGATTGCAGTCAATGTTATCCTCATCGTGAGTCTCGAACCTTTCGGCACCTGACGGACTAGGCTTTCTCGATACAAGAATTCGCGACTTTCAAGGGCGACGAGACTCAGGATTTCCACCTGGTTCCCATCATCGCTGTCTGTGTAGCTTGGGGTACGTTTGATTATCACCCAGCGACAACCAGCTGACATATTCCAGCGGTCAAGTTCGCATTGTTTTCTTACTGCTATGCAATCAAGGGTTCTTCCTCACAAGTACAGGTCTTATGGGAAGATCATCGAAATGATCTCTTTACGTAGGTCTATGCTGCTCTTGGTTCGATTCAGCTGACTCTCAAGAAACGGTTTTGGTATTCTTACTTCTGCTGGAGGTGGAAAGATCGCGTGGTGGGTAAGTGCTTCACGCCCCGTCCATGTGCCAAGCTGACGTTTCAGATTGATCCCATGGGAGCTTGTATCATTGCTCTCGGTGTCTCCATCAGCTGGATCAGGACGTGTCACGGTACGATACTTGATTGACGCACCCAACTTGAGCTGACGATCAGAACAATTTACATTCCTAGCCGGAATCGCCGCACCCAAAGAATTCCAGAACCTCGTCATTTACAAGGTACGGATCATTTATAATATCCATAGACCAAGCTGATGAAAAGGCAATGACATTCAACCCAGAGATCGTATCAGTCGATACATGTCGAGTCTACCATTCAGGACCCAACTACTTTGTCGAAATCGATATCGTCCTTGATCCCGAGATGCCACTGTGGAAAGCACACGATATCTCGCAAGATCTTCAGGATCAGATTGAGGCTCTGCCGGATGTGGACAGGTGTTTCGTTCATGTTGATCATGAGGTTGATCATAAGCCGGTATGTCACCTGAAAACTTGGTCGTAGGGATTTTGCTGATTTGTACAGGAACACAGGAAGAAAGTCTAGATGCGGCCGATACTTCTTCCGTTATTCCCAATGCATAAATACACGCGTATCGGCCGCAAGGCGATGAATTCATCCGATACCTCGTGCTGTTAAGGGGTCAGGATTGTTCACTGACGGCGCGAAGATCACCATATTCGCAGAAAGAATATGAAACTCACACCCTCACTGATATACAAGTGTCTATACGTTGCTCCGGTAGCATTTACGAATGTGCCTCACTACCAGTTGGGAACGACGAGAACTTTGGGTACAAAGGATCGGTCTACCTTGGACAATGCGCCGTCCGTGACTCCACCGGCCTTCAGACTCGAATCCGCCAGCACTTGCTGTTGACAAAGGTGAGACATCACTGATACCTAGGCTCTGCAGGGCGAAAGCCAATGGCACAAAGGTGAGGGTGACTCAAGCAAACAGTCCCCCTTGACCACCGTCATCGAGAAGGCGAGCTGTAGCACGCACTGTGCGACTCTTGTTTTTCGCTGTCAACTGTCTCTTCAGCTCTCGAAAAGCACTTGACCATCACTACAGTATGACCAGCGCCGCCGAACCCGAAGACCGTGTTACATACCTTGATTACCTGCGAACGCTCAGCTATAAAGGCCTTAAAGAGGAGGAAGCCGAAATCGACGGTCAACTCTCTCAACCAGAGACAGCGATCGGTGATGCTACTATCCGAAGATTTGTACCCTCGGATGTCCCCTGGCTCGCTAAACTGAGTGACATCAACTACGTGCTTCAGCGAAGAATTGATGAGGCGGATAGGTCGGCGAGAGAGGCGGTGAGTAAGGGAGCGGGTAAAAACTCTGAGGCATGTGCTAGACTTTGGGCAAGCAAAGCTGGACAGACTACAACCAGATCGACCGTGCAGTGCGGCCAGGAGGCGACAGTATATCACCCCATTACACTGTGTAGAAAGCGGATTGGCAGGATTGAGATAAACAGGATATGGGATCATATGCACTTGTTGTCAGATCAAACGTCCATGTTGGACGGACGTAGCATTCTTTGAGCACCGAAAGATACATAGCAACACCTTGGGCCGTATCAACACAGACTATGTCCATGGTACGCATTACCATCACAGTCGAATGGCCACCGCATCTAGACTCGCAGACTCGAGTGGCATACACTGCATTAAAGGTAAGCCATGCCTTGGGTCTTGACCGCGATGAGCTCCAAGTCAAAGGGCACGAGTATTGTTTCGCACCGCTTTCCTCGCCTTGCTGATCCCACAGCCTGCCACCGTCCCCTCTCACGGTTGAGATGTTCGAACAATGGAAGAGTTGTGCAGGGATAGCTTATACCGAGGTGCGTGATTTAAGCCGGCACACATAGGTGGCCACCATTCTGTTTCCACCCTTACTATCTGACACACTATACGCAAAGGCGGCATCCCTGAGTGTCCCGGATTGCAAATTCGAAGCCAAGTGGAGACCGAGCACTACAATGGTGAGTCTCGCTCCAACGTTTACCCCTGGCCCCCGGAACACCCAACATAAAGGTGGACTAGCACTACTTCACTCGATTTCCAATGCGAGGACAAGTGACTGTGAGGCTAGAGAAAGGTAGGCATCGCTCCAACGATCTTACCCCCGTTATACCTTGATGGAGTGACAACAAAGGTTGGTGCCAAAATTGGCCACTGCTATCAGGGGTAGGCTGTGACAAAGGAGCTCGCAACAGCTGCTCAATTATGACCCCTTGACTCCACTTCCACAAAGGAGATTCATGCTACTACGACGACCCCTTCGTCCAGGGGTTATAAGTACAGTCACAGCTGCAGCCCACACAATTCTCCACCACATCGTTCACCAATCTGAATTGCTCTCTGCCACTGAAGTCGTATCAAAACATCCCGACAACATGACTTCTCTCGCCACTCTTCCCGATGATATGTCACCTCTTGATACCGGAGCGCTCCGACGCCTGAGAGATCAGACGTGGGAGCATCTGCTTGCGACTCTGACCGATGAGACCAGTCAGGCACACAAGGACGCCAGTAGAGCTTTCACCCGAGTGGACCAAGAGGAGTGTCGACGCATGGTCCTCGAGGTAAGTTGAACATGTGTGGATTGTATGACCGAGATCTAACTCACAGGACGAGGTAAACAGGTCAGCGAAGTCTGCAAATTCGAAGGACCCATCTGTGCACGAGACTCCGCAGCCCACGGCTGATGGAGAGAGTGCAAACGCCACCACCACCTCCGCCAAGTGACCATATTGTCCCAGCACCTCCTCTCCACATTCGTAAATAGACAGTGATCTTCGAAAAGATATGCAGAAATGATGTATTGTGATGACCGTATGTGATATCTTGTGTCCTAGTTGCTTGACGTCATGTCTATTGCTCGAAGGTGTGGTAACGGGTTGTTGGGGACTCCAAATAGGTAGCAAGAAGTTATACTCCAGGTGACAAGAGATACATTTGTGAGGATGGTACTGTACTATCCAAGCTACATGTACGGTGAGCTGGACTCAGTGTCCAGCGATCCGGGCTTAAAGATTGGGGTCATGACAGAAGGAAACCAAAGCCCGTCGCCATTGTTCGCGCTGTATCACTGCAATGGATCGTCAGCAGGTTTGGGTGCGTACGAACTGCTACTCTTGTCCCCCCAACGAGGAAGACGTTAGGATATAGGAGAGAGGGCGAGTCTGAGACCATTGGCATGAACAGTGACATGCGGAAGATCCATCTAGGGATGTTTGAAACAGCGACTTCTGAGACTGCTTCAGCGCGTTGCTAGGATGCGAATACTGGCCTGACTTGTAAGCACAAAGGATCTCAGAGCCTGCCTTTTGCTTGTGAAGTCTGCGACATCGAGCCTACGTGTAGCGCCGAATTATCGTTTCCACAGTGATTCTCCGTCACCAACAAGAGCCTTCCAGTACCGGCCACACCAGCTGGTTTCACTCACTACCACGAGAGTTAGAGGCTCCGAGGTCGTGGGAAGTGGATGGCCGGGATCCACTTTCGTCGTGAGGTAAAAACGGTCCTGGAAGGCAGCTCCACATACCGTGCCCGAACATAAGTAGATGGAAGATCAGCCAAGTAAACTGAATCAAACACCACTTTGTCACTCTCCGTACCTCCTACCCACACCATATCTCAAGCAAAAGCTCACTCACGACACAATGACAATGCCTTCGTCCACCGCCACCGCCAAGTCGTCCAAGCTTACCGTCGAAGAGAACAACGCCATCGAGAAGCAAGTCGAAGCAGATACCGTTGGTCTACCCATATCGGATGTAGAGAAGAAGGTGTCGACGGCATACACCCAGTACAAAGCGGCCATCAAGAAAGACGGCAAGAACAGTCGACCTGCTACTGCGGCCCTGTTCGAGTGGGCCCTGCTAGGGCGACATCTGGATTCGATGCAAGGGGACCAACACGTAAGCTCGATCGCGCTTGTTGCGGGCTTTTGAATGTCGCCAAAGCTGACAGCATCAGCAGATCGTTGATCGCATCGGCAGTGAGCTTGTTGGTACTGGAATCGAACGTTGAGATCGACAAGAGGCAGTAAAACGATCGCGGACAAGTAAATAGGTATCTTCTGTGATGTGGAGGTGTCCGTAAGCGGCCGCAGAAACCGGAATGATGACCGGCGGAGATGTGCCGGTAGAGTCGGGTCGGAATGCATTTTGTACTCCGACGCCCGATTGCTCGGCGCCGCAGCCGAT
>Ga0308160_10003333_pt1 | contig 18215 bp, 21 predicted proteins | sample PhyFR1_FD_201036 | JGI IMG/M metagenome (GOLD analysis project Ga0308160, IMG submission 201036) | Phyllosphere microbial communities from UC Gill Tract Community Farm, Albany, California, United States - DLSLF.R1 | ecosystem: Host-associated > Plants > Phyllosphere > Unclassified | place: USA...
GAATTGGATGAGCCAACCTCAGCGGCAACCGGCCAATTCCATCCTGGACATTCCTGACGGCCCGACAGCAAATACGGAGTGATTCGATGTCTCGCTGGCTCATCCGAATCGGAATCGCCTGTCTGGTCATGGGCCTGCTTTTGGCATCGCCCCTGGCCGACCTGATGCCCGTCGGTGGATTCGACCCCATCAGCTTCTCCGTGGGATCGAATCATTTCCGGATCGTGCCCGTCGAAGAAGACGCCGGGCCTGTTGGCGTTGCGCTGCTGGTCCTCGGCGGCCTGTTGCTTCTGGCGGGGCGCGCAAGCAGGCCGCAGCAGCTAGCCAGGCACGCCGCCCGGCATGCACCGGTCTACTGTTTCCGCATCGATCACCACGAAAACAGGACAGGTGAATACACCACCTGGATCGTGCCGGCGGGCTCGTTCCGGAACGTGGCCAGGTCGCGTTCGAGGATGGCCAAGCAGGACGACACCTCGTCTTCCCTGCCCGTGACGCGCAACATGATCTGCTGTGGCCGTCCGGTGGCATCGCCGATGCGCATCCAGAGCCGGGCGTGCGGCGCCACCGAGCGCAGTATGTCCGCCATAGCCGCGCCCGGGGCGTCCGCCAAGGCGCTCCCATTCTTGCTGTCCAGGGTAGCGCTGAGCAGGGTTCGCGGGCCGTCACCGATTTCCAGCAGGTGGGCGCCGGGCGCCAGACCGTCCTGGCGCAGCCTCACCTTGCCCATCAGTTGGGGCTGATGCGGGTCGGCCGAGACGCCGAACACCAGCTCACCGGTGCGCTTGTGCCCAGCGTCCCTCGGGTCCGTCTCGAACACGCAGGCGGAGATCCCGTGCTCGCCGCTGGCAGTCCAGAAATGCAGGGCATCCTGCGCCGTGGCTGCCTGATGGATGCAGAAGCCTGCGCACAACACGGCTGCCCGGGCGATCACCGATCTCATGTCCTTGCTTTCGTTAACGCCGCGCCACAGCCCTGCTTGCAGTTTCGCAAACAATGGCCGATACAGAAAGTTCAACCCGGCTTACCTCGCATTCTTGCTAGCATGTCGCGGACGCTGACTTATCAAACAATACCGGCAAAGGCTCATCAAGTAACCGGGAGACACGATGTCCGAACTCAAAGTAAAAAGCTTCACCATCTCGCTCGACGGCTTTGGCGCAGGCATGCACCAGAGCCTGGAAAATCCCATGGGTGAGCGCACGCAGGCGCTGCACCAGTGGTTCCGTGGTACGCACACTTTCCAACGCATGATGGGGGACGAGAGCAAAGGCGTGGACGGTCCGGACGAAGATTTCGCCGCGCGCGGTTTCGAGAACATCGGCGCCTGGATCCTGGGCCGGAACATGTTCGGTCCCATCCGCGGTCCATGGCCGGACGACGCATGGAAAGGCTGGTGGGGGGAGGAACCGCCCTATCGCGTCCCCGTGTTCGTGTTGACCCATCATCCGCGCGCGCCGCTGGAAATGAAGGGGGGCACCACCTTTTATTTTGTCACCGACGGCATCGCGTCCGCTTATGCCCAGGCCCGCCGGGCCGCCAATGGCAAGGATGTGCGTCTTGGCGGTGGCGTGGCGACGATTCGCGCGTACCTGCGCGCCGGCCTGGTCGACGAGATGCATCTGGCGATATCCCCGGTCTTGCTCGGCGCGGGTGAGTCCTTGTTCGCGGGCCTGGACCTGCCGGCCCTGGGATTTCGTTGCACCGGGCATGTGCCGACCCAGTCCGCAACGCACATCGTGCTGCGCAAGGACTGAATACGCGCGCCAATCAAACCCTGCCCTCGCCCACCAGCTCGCGTGTGCGCTTCAAGGTCGACAGCAAGGCAGTCTTGTAGCCCTTCTCGCTGTCCATCCAGGCCTGCTCGGCCTGCTCCTCGGGCCCGCCCGGCGCCTTGCCGCGCAAGCCCGTGTAGCAGTAAAAGCGCAGCTGCAAGGCGCCCTCCGCATCCTCGAACAGCTCGTTGACGATCACGCCTTCGCGCGGTCCGCTGGCCTGGAAGAAGGAGACCTTGGTCTCCGGCTCGAAGGCGATGATCTCGCGCAAATCGTTGCCTGCGATGGTGGCTTCGCGCACGATGTGGGTCGCGCTCTCTTCCACGACCTCGCAGCGGGTGCACAGGCCGGGCGGCAGGAATTCGCGGGCGTCGCGGGCTTTCAGGACCAGGCCGGCCCAGGCCTGGGCGCGGGTCAGCGGGGTGGCCCCTTCCGGGTTGACCGGGACGGTGGCAGTCGAATAGATCATGATGTTTCTCCTTGTCGTCGAAATGGGAATCAAACCGAGGCGGCGATGCCGGCGGCGAAATCGCGGTACGACCGCAGCGGACGGCCCAGCAGCGCGCTCAAGCGTGCGACGTCGCCGGCTTCCGGCACCATGCCGTCGCTGAGGAAGCGCTCGCTCATCAGGCGCATGTCGTAGGCCATCCAGCCGGGCATGAAGTTCCGCAGGTTCTGCTCGAACGCCGCGCTGTCGTTGCCGCCGTAGGCGATCGGGCGCCCCAGCACGTCGGACCAGATCGCGGCGACGTCATTGCCGCTCAAGGTGTCGGGCCCGACCAGGTTGATGCGCTCGAGTGGCATCGGGCGGGTGGCGCGGTTACGGTGGATCAGTTCGATGGCGGCGATCTCGCCGATGTCGCGCACGTCGATCATCGCCAGGCCCTTGTCCCCGATCGGCATCGGGTACACGCCGTAGCCGAGCACCACATCCTTCACCGTCAGGTCATTGCTGATGAAGTAGGCCGGGCGCAGGATGGTGGCACTGAAACCCATGCGTTCGATCATCCGTTCGACGCCGAACTTGCCGGCGAAGTGAGGCACGTTCACATAGACGTCGCTGTGGATCACCGACAGGTAGACCAGGCGTTCGATGCCGGCCTCGCGGGCGACGTTCAGGGCGACCAGCGCCTGGGTGAATTCGTCGGGAACCACGGCGTTCAGCAGGAACAGCGTGGAGACGCCCTGGCAAGCGCTGCGCAGCGAGTCGACGTCGAGCAGGTCGCCCTTGACGACGTCGACGCCAGATGGGAAGTCGGCCTTGGCCGGATCGCGCATCAGGGCACGCACGCTGGCGCCGCGCCCGACGAGTTGTTCGACAACGTTGCGGCCGATGGTGCCGGTGGCACCGGTAACGAGGATGGTCATGATGTTTGCTCCTTTGGGTTTCGGTTGTGGTTGAACGACGAGTTCATAGTAGCCATCCCACCCCTGGACCGATAGACGGTATAGTTGGACATACCGTCTCATACATGGAACATCTGAATGGACCTCGTCGCTCTCACCGATTTCAACCTGGTCGCCCGCCACGGCGGCTTCGGCCGTGCCGCCCGCGCCGCCGACCGTCCCAAGGCGACCCTCTCGCGCCGGGTCGCGGAACTGGAAGCCAGCCTCGGCCTGCGCCTGTTCGAGCGCGGCGCCCGCACCTTGAAGCTGACCCAGGAAGGCCGCGCGCTGTACGAGCGCACCAGCGCCCTGCTCACCGAGGTCGACGCGACGGCGGCGGAGATCGCGTCGGGCGGCGCTAAGCCGCGCGGACGCCTGCGCATCAGCGCGCCGATGCTGTTCTCGCAGATTGCGATGGGGAAGCTGGCGGCCGGCTTCGCGCTGGCCTATCCGGAGGTACGGCTCGAGGTGACGACCGAGGACCGGCCGGTGGACATGGTCGAGGAAGGGGTTGATCTCGTGATCCGGGTGAATCCGGATCCGGACGAGAGCCTGGTCGGGCGCATCGTCGTGCGCGACCGACTGGTGGTGGTGGCCAGCCCGGCTTTGCCCCGGCCGTCAGGCGATGCGCCCGTGCCCGCCGTCGTGCGCGGCGCGGCCGACCGGACCGCGGCTTGGAGCCTGCGTACGCCGGACGGCCCGTCGCACTTGAAGATCGATCCGGTGCTGGGCCTGTCCTCGCTGGTGATGGTGCGCGACGCGGTGCGTGCGGGCGTCGGTGCCGGACGGCTGCCGATCTCGCTGGTCAGCCACGACATCAAGGACGGCCTGCTGGCACACTGGGGCGACGTCGAAGGGCCGGAGATCGCGATCTGGGCGCTGTACCCGTCGCGGCGCCTCTTGAGCGCGCGCGTGTCCGCCTTCCTCGACTACCTGAAGGCGGCTTTCCCGACTGGGACTTCAGACGAACTGGCGGCCTACATCAAGCCATGATCGCGTCCAGCTCGCGGGCGACCTGCTGCGCGAACTGGTGGATGTGGTAGCCGTCGATGAAGCCGTGGTGGGCCTGCACCGAGAACGGCAGCTGCAAGCCTTCCGGCGTATCGCGGAACTTGCCCCAGGCCAGGGACGGGATGTCCGGCTCGGCAATGGACGCCATCGGGTGCTGGATCGAGGTGAAATCGAGCCAGGGCATGCAGGTGATGAAAACCTGCTCCTTGGCGGCGCGCGGCGACAGGGCGCTGTATTTCTGGTTCATCTCGAGCATGCCGGACGCCTCCTCGCGCGCCGCCTGGCCGCGGGCGACGAATTCGCGCACGTCGTCGGACCAGTCGAACTGGGCGAAATTCAGGTCGAAGTGCTGGTTTACGACCGTGAAGGACGGGTGCAGGCGGTCGATCTCGATCACCTCGCCTTCGAACACGCGGTAGCGGAAATTCTCCACCTTCAGCACCGCGCGCAGGACGGCGCACAGCAGCACGTGGAAAGGCGCCAGCTTCTCTTGCTTGCACCAGGACCGGAAATCCGGCAAGTCCATGCGGAAGCACAGGTTGACCGCCGGGCTGTCCATGCGGTCGAAAAATTCAAAGCGGTCGCGCCGCCGTTCAAAGTTCTGCATTGAGATTATTCCTGATGTTGCCTTGATAATAGTTTCATGCGAGCATGGGTTTCATTATCCACCACGCGATCACCCATGCTCATCCGCCCGACCATCGAAGCCGACTGGGAAGCCCTGAAAACCGTCCGCCTTGCCGCCCTGCTCGACGCCCCGACCGCCTTCGGCGTCAGTCACCAGGCGGCCGCCGCCTATACCGAAGCGCAATGGCGCCAGCGCGCGGCGACGGGCGGCACGGCGTTCTGGCTGGCCTTCGACGACAGCGGCAAAGCGGTCGGCATGATCGGCGGCGCCGTCGACGCCCAGGGCCACTACAACCTGATCGGCATGTGGGTCGATCATGCGCACCGTGGCTCAGGCGCGGCGCGCCGGCTGGTCGATGCGGTCAAGGCGCATGCGCTCGAACAGGGCCACGCGCGCATCGTGCTGGACGTGGCGCCGGAAAACGCACGCGCCGCGCGCTTCTACCTGAACCAGGGTTTCAGCTTCCTGGACGAGTGGGAACCCTTGGAAAGCCACCCCGAGATCCGGGTGCAGAAGATGGCATGGACTACAGGTAGCGCGAGCTCCACGCCGAGATGAGGCCGGCGACGTAGGCCGCATCCTCGCGCCCGGTGATCAGGTGATCGATGCCGTCCAGCGACACATAGCTTTTCGGATGCCGGGCCAGCTCAAAAATGCGGCTGGCGTTGGCCTTGTCGACGGTGTCGTCCTGCGGCGCGTGCATCACCAGCAGTGCGCGCTCCAGCGTCGAGATCTTGTCGTGCAGCTGGTGCTGGGCGGCGTCGTCGACGAAGTGCTGGCGGATGTTGAAGTTGCGGCCGGCCAGGCGCACCCGCGCTTCGCCCAGCTTGGCGATGGTGTCCAGGTGTTCCGAGAAAAGCTTGTTGACCACGTATTGCGGGTCGCTCGGCGAGGCGATCGTCACCACCGCCTTCGATTCCGGAATGCGGTGGCTTGCCGCCAGCACGGCGGTGCCGCCCATGCTGTGGCCGACCAGCAGCGCCGGCGCCTGGAAGCGCGTGCGCAGGAAGTCGGCGGCGGCGACCAGGTCGTCGACGTTGGACGAGAAATTCGTGTCGGCGAAATCGCCGGCGCTGTTGCCCAGGCCTGCAAAGTCGAAGCGCAGCATCGCAATGCCCATTTCGGCCAGGCCTTGCGAGATGCGGGTCGCGGCCAGTACGTCCTTGCTGCAGGTGAAGCAGTGGGCGAACAGGCCGTAGGCGCGCGGGGTGCCGTCGGGTGCGTCGAGCTTGGCGGACAGTTTGCCGTGAGGGCCTTCGAAATCCATGCGTTCGGTGAGCGTTGCCATCTTTGTTCCTGGGTTGCGATGGCCGCCACTGTGCACCGGTTCAAGCGAGCGTGCAAGGCTGGCCCGCTCAAAATCCAGTATACAAGACGATAAATTCTTATATACTGGATTTCATGAACATCAATGACATCATCGCCCAGCGGGTACGGGAACTGCGCGACGCCCAGGGACTCACGCTTGCCGCCCTGGCCGAACGCAGCGGCGTCAGCCGTTCCAACATCTCGCTGATCGAACGTGGCGAAAGCAGCGCCACCGCCACCGTGCTCGACAAGCTGAGCGCCGCGCTCGGCGTGACGGTGGCCGGGCTGTTCGAACAGGCCGGCGCCGCCCCCTCGCCGCTGTCGCGCCGCGCCGACCAGCCGGAATGGACCGACCCGGGATCCGGCTATGTGCGCCGCAACCTGTCGCCGGCCGCCTGGTCGCCGATCCAGCTGGTGGAGGTCGTCTTCCCGCCCGGGCAGCGCGTCATCTACGACACGCTCACGCGCGACGTCGACGTCTACCAGCAGGTCTGGATCATCGAGGGCACGATGGAGCTCACGGTCGGCGACCAGGCCAACAACACGGCATGGCGCCTGGACGCGGGCGATTGCCTGGCCATGGGGCTCGACCAGCGCCTGGCCTACCACAACCCGACCGACAAGCCGGCCCGCTATATCGTCGCGCTGGTCTCGCAAGCCCACAAACCGCCCAGGAGGGAGTGATGGATCAAGCAACGGACACCGTACACCGGCTCGACGCCGGCGCCACCCTGGCCCGCATCGATGAATTGACCGAGGTGCTGGTCGATTGCGTCGAAGGCGGCGCCTCGGTCAGCTTCATGCTGCCGATGGCGCGCGCGACCGCGGACAACTTCTGGCGCCGCGTGGCCGATGGCATCGCGCGCGGCGAGCGCACCCTGCTCGTGCTTGAAGACGCGCACGGCATCGCCGGCACGGTCCAGCTGATCACCGACATGCCCGAGAACCAGCCGCACCGCGCCGACGTCGCCAAGCTGCTGGTGCACCGGCGCGCGCGGAATGGCGGCGTCGGCCGGCGCCTGATGCTGGCCGTGGAAGACGCCGCGCGCGAACAGGGACGGCGCGTGCTGGTGCTCGACACGGCAAGCGGCAGCGCCGAGCGCCTGTACGAGCGCCTGGGCTGGCAGCGCGTCGGCGTGGTGCCGGACTATGCACTCATGCCCGGCGGCGCCTTGTGCCAGACGGCCTTCTATTACAAGCATTTGTGAGGAACGAGCATGCGCGCATTGATCATCATCGACATGCAAAAAGGGATGCGCTTCGACAGCCTGCCGCCGCGGAACAACCCGCAGGCCGAAGCCAATATCGAGCGCCTGCAGGCGGCCTGGCGCGCGGCCGGTGAGCCCATCGTCAAGGTGCGTCACATCAGCCGCTCGCCCGCCTCCGTGTTCGCGCCGGGGCAAAGCGGCGTCGAGTTCCAGGAGGCCTTCGTACCTTTAGCGCAGGAACACGTCGTCGAAAAGAACGTGCCGGATGCCTTCATCCATACCGGCCTGGAACGCTGGCTGCACGCGCGCGGCATCCGCGAGCTCGTGATCGCGGGCGTCAGCACCAACAACTCGGTCGAGGCCAGCGCGCGCACGGCCGGGAACCTGGGCTTTGCCACCATCGTCGTGGCCGATGCCTGCTTCGCTTTCGAGAAGCGCGACTTCGGCGGGACCCTGCGCAGCGCCGAGGAAGTGCACCGGATGGCGCTGGCGAACCTGGACGGCGAGTACGCCGAGGTGCGCCTGACCGAAGCATTGATCAATCCCTGACAAAATCCATCATGTCCTCACCTACCCTGCGTCCCGCCCAGGCAAGCGATGCCGCCGCCATCTGCGCCATCTACAACCATTACGTCACCACCACGGCCATCTCGTTCGAGGAAGAACCGGTATCGCAAGCGGACATGGCGCAGCGCATCGCCGATGTGAACGCGGCCGGCCTGCCCTGGCTGGTGCTGGAAGTCGACGGGCGCGTCGTCGGCTATGCCTATGCCACCAAATGGCGCGTGCGGCCGGCCTATCGCCATTCCGTCGAAAGCTCGATCTACCTGGACCAGGCCTTCACGGGCCGTGGCCTGGCGGGCGCCTTGTATCGCGCCTTGCTGGACGAACTGCGCGCACGCGGACTGCACCGCGCAATCGCCGGGATCGCGCTGCCGAACCCGGCCAGCGTCGGCATCCATGAAAAACTTGGCTTTCGCAAGGTGGCGCATTTCAGCGAAGTCGGCAAGAAGTTCGGCTGCTGGAGGGACGTCGGCTACTGGGAACTTGCGCTCGGCAGCTAGTGCCGGGCGGGCGCCCGCTTGTGTCACGCAACTCAATTCGACTATACTCGAAATATGGAAATGACACGGAGCGATCATGAATAACAAGGAAGCGGTCACGGCCCTGGCCGCGCTCGCGCAGGAATCGCGGCTGGCGGCCTTCCGGCTGCTGGTGCAGGCCGGCCCCGAAGGCCTCGCCGCCAGCAGGATTGCGGAAGCACTCGGTATGCCGCCCTCCTCGCTCTCGTTCCACCTGAAGGAGCTTACCCACGCCCGGCTGATCGTGCCGCGCCAGGAGGGCCGCTTCGTCATCTATGCCGCCCGGTTCGACAGCATGAATGCGCTGCTGGGCTTCCTGACCGAAAACTGCTGCGGCGGCAATCCCTGCTCGCCCATCAGCGCTTCGGCATGCGCAAAAGGAGAGCCGGCGTGAACGTCCTCTTCCTCTGCACCGGCAATTCCTGCCGCTCGCTGATCAGCGAAGCCGTCTTCAACCACCTGGCGCCAAGCGGCTGGCGCGCGATCAGCGCCGGCAGCCAGCCCACGGGCAAGCTGAACGAACGCGCGCTGGCCCTGCTGGCCCGCAAGGGCATTTCGACCGCCGGCTATTACAGCAAGTCCTGGGACGATTTGCCCCTGACGCCGGACATCGTGGTCACGGTGTGCGCCGGCGCCGCCGGCGAAACCTGCCCGGCCTACCTGGGGCCGGTCCTGCGCACGCACTGGGGCGTGGAAGACCCGAGCCACGTGACCGGGTCCGACGACGAGATCGAAGCCGCATTCGAGCAGGCCTACGCGATCCTGCGGGCGCGCATCGAGGCCTTCCTGGCGCTGCCGCTGTCTACCCTGACTCAGGATCGCGTGGCGTTCAAGGCGGCGCTGGACCGGATTGGCCATCTCGACGCCACCTCGGCGCCTGAAGAACCTGCGTGCTGACCGCCCTGCTCATCTTCCTGGCCACGCTCACGCTCGTGATCTGGCAACCGCGCGGCCTCGGCATCGGCTGGAGCGCAGCGGCCGGCGCCGTCGTCGCGCTGCTGGCCGGCGTCATCCACGTGGACGACATCCCGGTCGTCTGGCACATCGTCTGGAACGCCACCGGCGCCTTCGTCGCCGTGATCATCATCAGCCTGCTGCTCGACAAGGCCGGCTTCTTCGAGTGGGCCGCGCTGCATGTAGCGCGCTGGGGTGGCGGCAGCGGCCGGCGCCTGTTCGTCCTGCTGGTCCTGCTCGGCGCGGCGGTGGCCGCGCTGTTCGCCAACGACGGCGCCGCGCTGATCCTGACGCCCATCGTCATCGCCATGCTGGCCGCGCTGCGCTTCACGCCGCGGGCCACGCTGGCCTTCGTGATGGCGGCCGGCTTCATCGCCGACACCGCCAGCCTGCCCCTTAGCGTGTCGAACCTCGTCAATATCGTGTCGAGCGATTACTTCGGCATCGGCTTCGCGCGCTATGCGGCGGTGATGGTGCCGGTGAACCTGGTGTCCGTGGCCGCCACGCTGGGCGCGCTGGCCTGGTTCTTCCGGAAGGACATCCCGCTCGACTACGACCTGGCCCAATTGAAGCATCCCGACCAGGCCGTCCACGACCGCGCGACCTTCGTCACCGGCTGGTGGGTGCTGGCGCTGCTGCTGGTCGGCTTCTTCTGGCTGGACGCGATCGGCATCCCGATCAGCGCCGTCGCCGCAGCTGGTGCCCTCATCCTGCTGGCGGTGGCGGCGCGCGGCCACCGGATCCCGACGCGCGAGGTGCTGCGCGGGGCGCCGTGGCAGGTGGTCGTGTTCTCGCTGGGGATGTACCTGGTCGTCTACGGCTTGCGCAACGCCGGGCTGACCGCCTACCTGACAGCCCTGCTCGACCGCTGCGCCGAGTACGGGATCTGGGGTGCGGCGCTCGGCACCGGCTTCGTCACGGCCATCCTGTCGTCCATCATGAACAACATGCCGACCGTGCTGGTCGGCGCCCTGGCCATCGACGCGACCTCGGCGCAAGGCGCGGTGCGCGAAGCGATGGTGTACGCGAACGTGATCGGCGCCGACCTCGGCCCGAAGATCACGCCGATCGGCAGCCTGGCCACCCTGCTCTGGCTGCACGTGCTGTCAACGCGCGGCATCCGCATCTCCTGGGCCTACTACTTCCGCATCGGCATCGTGCTGACGCTGCCGATCCTGCTGCTGACCTTGTGCGCACTCGCGCTGCGCCTGGGCTGAATCGAGGAATACCATGGACAAGATCCCGAACCTCCCCAACATCAAACCCGAACTGCTGGACCTGCCGACGCCGGACAAACTGGGGCCCGCCGGCGACATGGATCACCCGCCGCGCATCCTGATGCTGTACGGTTCCCTGCGCGAACGCTCCTTCAGCCGCTTCCTGACCGAGGAGGCCGCGCGCATCCTCGAGCACTTCGGCGCCGAAGTGAAAATTTTCGATCCGATGGAATTGCCGATGGTGGGCAGCGTGCCCGAAACGCATCCGAAGGTGGTCGAGCTGCGCGATCTGTGCCTGTGGTCGGAAGGCCAGGTGTGGTGCAGCCCGGAGCGCCACGGCGCGGTCACGGCGGTGATGAAGAACCAGATCGACTGGATCCCGCTCGAGATGGGCGCGATCCGCCCGAGCCAGGGCCGCACGCTGGCGGTGATGCAGGTCTGCGGCGGCTCGCAATCGTTCAACGTGGTCAACACCCTGCGCCTGCTGGGCCGCTGGATGCGCATGTTCACGATCCCGAACCAGTCCTCGGTGCCGATGGCGTACAAGGAATTCGACGACGCCGGCCGCATGCGTCCCTCCGCCTATTACGACCGCGTCGTCGACGTGATGGAAGAGCTGTTCAAGATGACGCTGCTGCTGCGCGGCCGCACCGACTACCTGACCGACCGCTACAGCGAACGCAACGAACGGGCGCGCAAGGCGATCGACCGCCAGATCGAGAAGCTGTAAGCGCTCGGCTTCATCCGGGCGGACCGGCGTACTGGCTGCTCAGGATGTCGTTTTCGGGCTGGTAGAAACTGGTCCGGATCCCGAGCAGGCCAAGCAGGGTATGGTCGAGATAATCGGTGCGGTAAGCGCGGGCCTCGAGCGCGGCGCGGCGATCCGCCAGGCCAGGTGCCTGCCCCTTTGCCCAGAACAGCAGCGGGATCTGGTAGCCGCTCGGGTCGGTCGAGGAATGGCCGGAAAAATTGCGGTAATGGCCGACTTCCTGGCCGTGGTCCGAGACGTAGAGGAGCGAGACGGGCGATGCCGACGCGCTCTGTTCGGCCGTCTTCAGGATAGCGGACAGCACGTGGTCGGTGTACAGCATCGCATTGTCGTACTGGTTGCGCGCCTTGCGGATCCAGTAGGGACGGCCCGCGTTGTACAGGGTATGGGAGACGGCATCCTCGGCCCCGGAGAATCTGTCGAAGGCGGCCGGATAGCGCAGGTCGTAGCGCAGGTGCGCACCCAGCATGTGGACGACGACCAGCTTGCGTGGCGCCGGTCCTTCGAGCACGCGCTTCAGGTGCGGCAGCAGGCGCTCGTCGAGGCTGCGGGCGCCGCGGCCGTGGCCATGGTTGACGAAGATTTGTTCATGCGCGTGTTCGGCCAGGATCTGGATCGGCCCGTCGCCCTGCTCCTGGTTCGACAGCCAGGTAATGTGGTAACCGGCCGTGCGCGCCAGGGCGAGCACATTCGGTTCGGTCAGCCAGGCATCCGGCTGCTTGAGCGTGGCGGGTGTCAGCATTTTGAGCAGGGACTGCACGGTGGCGGCATCGGATGAGCGCACGTTCCTGAAGACGAGCAGGTCGTCACGCCGTGCGGCCAGTTCGGGCGTGGTATTCCTCGGGTAGCCATACAGCGACCAATTGCTGCGGTTGACGCTTTCGCCCAGCACCAGCACCAGCGTTTGCTTGGGCTGGCCGACATACGCCGTCTTGTAATGCCGCGCCTTTACGAGATCGTTGGCGACCTTGCTTTTCACCCCCGCCAGGAATTCGCGCTGGTGCTGGTAATCCGCGAAATAATTCGGCCAATAGACGAGCGGATTTTCCTCGGCCATCGTGGCATTCAGGTGAAGCAGGGCAAACAGGGCGACCATGCCGCTGCCCAGCAAGCGCTCGCGCCGGTTACCGGCTGTCGGCGCATCGGCGTGGCTGGTATTGAATTTGCGCTCGACCCAGGCCTGCAGCCCGATCACCGCGACCAGCAGCGCCGATACCAGCACCAGGTGCACCCAATAGTTTGCGATGAACTCGCGCGCTTCGTTGGCATTGCTGCCGAGGATGGCATCGGCGACCACGATATGCTTCGGCGCCAGCCCGTACAACCAGAACAGGAAACCTTCCACGGTGGCATTCAGCAGGACCAGGCTGTTCAGCGCCAGGGCGCCGGCAGCGACCCAGCGGCGATTGCAGCGCAACAATTGCAGGCCAGCCAGGCCGGCATTCGCGAACAGGGCAAAGACCGATGCCTTGGTGAGACTGTGCAGGTCCTGCATGCCAAGCTGCCAATACAGCGCGAGGGCAAGCATGGTCGTGGCGGCGCGCACGGCGGCCTGCCGGAGCGCCGCCGCGGTGGCGCTGGTACTAAGGTCGATCAAACCGGATTCCTTCAAGAGTACGCCTGAATCCGGCATACTAAACTGCCGAGCGCGGCGTGTCTCTCTCTGTCATCCATTTGTAACAAACGCAGAGCCCTGTCCAGTGCCCCATCGTCTTCAGCCGAACAGCCCGTGCAGGAACCAGCGCGGCTCGGCATCGTCCGCACCGATGCGCTCCCGGTACACCCAGTACAGCGTGTGATCCTGCCCTTCGGCGATGAAGTAATCGCGCGTTTGCGGCCCGTTCCACCAGCCGGCCTCGATCCGTTCCGGGTTCGACGCCATGCGCAGCGGCGAGCCGTAGAAAGGCCGGTGGTCGCGCATCAGCAGCGCGATCGGCTTGGCCAGGATCCAGGTCGGACGCGGCAGCTGCATCGTGTCGGGCGGCAGCTGCGCGTCGCGCGCCTTGTCGCGCACCTTCTGCTGGACCGGCACCCAGGCGTTGGCCTGCTCCGGGCGGTAATCGGCCTTCGGCAAGGGCTGCAGCACGTTGTCGGCACCGAGGCGTGCGGCCAGCAGTTCCAGCATGCGCATGCGGTCTTCCTCGGTGCCGCCCGGTTCCGGGAACAGCGATTCGCTGGGCGGCGCCATCGGCTGCACCTGCAGCGCTTCCAGGCCCAGGCCGATCACCGGCGCGTCCAGCACCAGCTTGGCCAGGCGCTCCTTCAGCAGGCGCACCAGGTGCTCGTCGCGCCAGGCCGGTTCGGCCAGCACCACCTCGACGCAAGTCGGCGGGCGCGCCACCCTGCCTCGCTCGTGCTCGAGCCTGAGCGTGATGCGCTCCACCGCCAGCTGGCGCGCGGTCAGCCAGCCGACCAGTTGCAATAACAGGCGCCGCGCGCCGGCCAGCAGCCGTTCGGCATCGTCGATGCGGTCGAACAGTTCCAGGCGCGCATGGAAGGTCTCGGGCGGCGCGATCCACTCGAACAGTTCGGGCGCGAGACCATAGGCGGCGTCGAGCAGTTCCAGCAGCGCGCCGCCGCAGCGCCGCTGCAGGCCGGGACGCGGCAGCCGCCGCAGTTCGCCCAGCGTGCTGCAGCCGATGCCCTCGAACCAGGCAGCGTAGGCGCGCGCCGGCGGCGCCAGCAATACCGCCAGCCGGTCCAGCCGGCGCACCAGCGTCTCCATCTGGATGGCGCGCCCGGCCTCGGCTCGCGCCAGCAGCCAGGCGCCGCGCGCGGTCGGCGACGCGGCCAGCGCCACCGTGAACCCGAGCGCGCGCACGTTGGCACGCACGCGCGCGCATAGCGCGAGGATGCCGCCGAACAGGGTCAGGCTGGCGCCGACGTCCATCAGCAGGGTCGATTCCTCATCCTCGGCCACCTGCGGCGTGTACTGCAGCAGCGCCAGCGCCACCGCTTGCCGCGCCTGGTCTTCCAGTGCCGGGTCGCGCTCGTGGATGCGCGCGTCCGGCAGCAGCATCAGCACGCCGCCGCGGCGCATGCCGACACGTACCCCGGCCGCCAGGGCAGCAGGCGACGCCACCAGCACGCGCTCCTGCTCGAGCACGACGCTGCCGGGGTCAGTGGACCAACTCGGTGCGAAGACCTCGAGCGGTAACCGGGGCAGGTGCAGTCCGATCCAGAGTCGCATGGCGCTGATGCAGGTAAGAGGTCAATGGGAGGAACAGCGGCGCATCGCGCTGCGGTCCCCGGCGTTTGATGAAGTCGATCTCGATGCCGCCGGCCTGCGGCCGCAGCGCCAGGCGCAGCGGCGCCGGCGACGCGTCCTGCTGCGCGGCCAGCGGGCGCATCAGGAAGAACAGGGTCTCGCCGGCCTGGTGCAGGCGGCGCAGGCTGTCGGCGCGCGCATGGCTCTGCCAGAACAGCAGCGCCCCGCAACTGCCGCTGCGCAGCACCTGCTCGGCCGCCCACAGCGCATCCGCCGTCTGTTTGGCGCGCAGCCAGATCACCTGCGAAGGCGGCACCCCCAGCGCGGCCAGCGCCAGCGCCTGCGGCGGATGCGGCGGCTGCAGCAACACGATGCGGCGCTTGGCCACTTCCGCCAGCGCCGGCCGCAGCAGGCGCAGCTCGCCGATGCCGGGCTGCTGGATCAGCAGGTCGACCAGCGTGCCGGTCGGCCAGCCGCCGCCGGGCAGCTGGGCCGATAGCGCGGCGTGCCCGGTGTCGACGCATCGCGTATGCGATCGCGCCAGCTGGGAGGCGAGCCAGAGCGACGGATGCAAGGATTCCGGCGCTGCAGATGTGGAACCTGAGCAATGCATGAGTGTGCTTGCGATGTGACGCAAGGAAATACTGTATGTTTATACAGTACTATTCTCATCAGGTTTTGGCAAGGTTTATCTTTTGGAATCGTGTGGTGAAGAACGAAAAAATCATCACTGACTTAATAAAGTTGTCACCGGATGAATAAAAACGTCACTTACTCAGATGGCAACTTCACCCGTACACTGTTCGCTTGCCAACGTCCGCAATCGGCCAGGAGCAATGGATGGACGTTCGGACTTTTACAGATTTCCATGCTGACGTCGGTACGGCTAGGCTGGCCAAGCCGAGATGTCGCCCCTTTGTAGAGCAAAGCGGAAAGTCATACACGATGGCGTCGAAAAAGTCTTCAATTGGGTGTGCTACCGCGTTCAGCTATGCTCGTGCTCAGTGCTTGGCTTCCCGAACAACGGCCAATGCTTTTCCGTTTCAGTAATGAATTCTGTCATAGCTTTACTTACCTCATCCGGCTTCTGGCCTTCATAGTCCAGACCGCGACTTAATCGGTCATAGCAGCTCTCCAAGCCATACCACCACTCGGCTCTTGCTTCAAAGCGAAACGTGCTGCCCGTCAAAACGACAAAACCTGGTACCGCAGCGAGTACCGCAACATATAACGGATCGCCGCGCCCGCTAGCCGCCAAAATACTAGCGGCGAGGCTAGGTAAGACGCCAATCAATAACAACAGATAAGCTAAAACGTAGTTGAGGCGCGCTTTTCTCCCCGCACTTTTCATACGAGCTTTAAGCTCTACAGCAAGCGCCACAGCGTTACCGTTCACTTTCGCGTCGGTTTCCATTTTGGCATCCATATCCACCACCCAATAGTGTCAGGTTGTTAGCATTTGTGAAAAGCGCTTTCCTCTAAGTGGGTCACTCTAGCATGCAGTTCCCGCTTTAATGAAGCGTCCACAATGGGCCGAAAGCGGATGCTACTACTCGCGCCTTGGTGACAGTTTTATTTGTTCGCGGTTGGATTGCCCCCATGCATATTTTTCACATAGTGACGATTTTATTCGTCCACTACACGTGCGCCGGTTACGACGTAGATTTGTAACTGCTGGGCACAGTTCGATTGCCGAACGGGGCCATTGACTTCGATATTGGATCAGCTGGAGAAATTGATGGGTTTAATGCAGAACACCTGGCCGGATTTGCCGGCGTCCGGCTTCAGGAGTACAGATTGTCGAGTGAGAAAGACCGGGACGCACACTCGGCATCCCGGGCCAGCCTGATCAGTCCTGTGGCGCCGTCCACACCAGATTCCACAGGTGCCCATCGATATCCTCGAACCCCTGGTCATACATGAACCCGAGATCTTCCGGCGGATGCGGCGTACGCCCGCCCGCGGCAACGGCCTTCGCAATCAAACTATCCACTTCCTCCCGGCTCTCGCAGCTCAGGCAAATGATGACCTCGTTGGCTTCCCTCGCCTGCGCGAGCGGCTTGTCGATGAGCGATTTGAAGAAGGGTTCGGTCATCAGCATGACATGTATACTGTCTTTCACGACATCCATGAACGCCGCGTTCTCGTTGCTGTATTGCGGATTCAAGCCGAAGCCGAGCGCGGAAAAGAAGGCCTTGGATTTCTCCAGGTCCTTGACCGGAAGATTGAAAATGATCTGCTTGTTCATGACGTCCCCATCGGTAGAGTAGATTGAATAAGGTGTCCTGCATTCTGACGACGAACGATGGTCACATGAATCGACAAATACCTGAAGAAATCATGGCCGCCTCCGCCATTCAGCCCGCTGCCCCCGGCTTGAACACGAACGCGATTTTGCGGATGTCCGACCGCTTGACCAGCGGATCGAGCAGCAAGGCCTCGTATTTCGCCTCGTCCGCCGCCCTGTCGATCCGCACGCTGGTGCGTCCGATCTCGTTGTTCATTGCATCGAACATCTGCGCGTGCAGGACACCCTTGGCCGATGCCGACGAGACGACATAAGCGCTCAGCCCGAGCGGCACCCCACCCCGGTCGGCGACCAGGTCATTCACCGTCGTGACGTCCAGGCCTGCATTGGCCAGCGTCGGATCCACGACGATGCCACGTCTCGAGCGCATCGGGCCGCGCTCCACACCGCGCACGACATGACCGGCCCCGCCGATCACCGATTCGCCCGCTTCCGTACCAGTGGCCTGCAAGGCATTGCTTATGCCAGTCGGGAAGTCCAGCTTCCCGGTCGCCATGTCCCTGCCCTTTTCCTGAATAGTCCTGGACGAAGATGCGGCCAATGCCGCCAGCGCCAGGCAGACGCCGATGAGGGTGGGTTGCCAGGATTTGTTCGCATTCATTTGATGGGCTCCAGGAATGGTGGTCAAGGAAAGACGCCTGCTCGACTGGGAGATTTCCATACCGGCGCACTGAAAGAGTTGACTGTAGACAACTATCTCACGCTTACCCATCACACCGTTTGCGTACCCCGGATACGAAAAATGAAATAATGCATGGCATCCACCTTCATTTGTACAAAGATGACCTTCACGCCTCACCCCACCGGAGCCCTCCCATGACCACGCCCATGCAAAAGATCGGCCTGGTCCTGTTCGCCCTGGCCCTGGTCCACACCTTCTCCACCCGCCTGTTCGAAATCCTGGCCCACCGCCACCCGCGCCACGCCGGGCTGTTCCACCTGCTCGGCGAAGTCGAAGTCGTGTTCGGCTTCTGGGCCTTCGTCCTGATGCTGTTCATGGCCTTCGTCGAAGGCAGCGCGTCCGCCATCGATTACGCCGAGTCGCGCCACTACGCCGAGCCGCTGTTCGTGTTCGTGGTGATGGTGGTTGCCGCCTCGCGCCCGGTGCTGGAGACGGCGCGGGCATTGGTGCGGGCGCTGGCCCGGCTGGCGCCGGCGCGCATCGAAGTGGCCCAGGTCTGGCTCGGCCTGGCGCTGGTGCCGCTGGCCGGTTCCCTGATCACCGAACCGGCCGCGATGACGCTGGCGGCGCTGATGCTGGCGCCGGCCGTGTTCCGTCCCGGGATGCCGGAATGGCTGAAGTACGGGGCGCTGGGGGTGCTGTTCGTGAACGTCTCGATCGGCGGCACGCTCACCGCCTA
>Ga0308160_10003336_pt1 | contig 18201 bp, 17 predicted proteins | sample PhyFR1_FD_201036 | JGI IMG/M metagenome (GOLD analysis project Ga0308160, IMG submission 201036) | Phyllosphere microbial communities from UC Gill Tract Community Farm, Albany, California, United States - DLSLF.R1 | ecosystem: Host-associated > Plants > Phyllosphere > Unclassified | place: USA...
CGCCGTACTGCCACACGTTGTTGGCGGCGTTGGTGCGGGTCAGGGTGACGTTGAACGACTTGGTCTCGCCCGGGGCCAGGGTCAGGGTCGACGGGCTGACCGCGACCGCGTAGCCGGTCATCGTGGTGCTGGCATTGTAGGTCGCCGCGGTGGCGCCGACGTTGGTCACCGAGCGGGTCACCTGCACCGTGCCGAGGACGTTGCCGACTGCGATCGACGGCAGGTTCAGGTTGTAGCCGGCGATCTGGCCGGTGGCGCATTCGGTGGTCACGCCGGCGCCGCACATGTATTTCTTGTAGTCGGCTTCGGTGGCGTTGTAGACCAGGCCCGGGTCGCTGGCGCCGTTCGGGTTGATGTGGCCGGCGCCCTGGCCGAACGGCAGGACGCCGCGGGTGTCGCCGCTGGCGATCGCGTCGGCATAGGTGTCGGTGCCGGTGGTCATCAGCGCCGACTTGATCATGGCCGGGGTCCAGGTCGGGTGTTCCTGGTGCAGCAGGGCGGCGACGCCGGCCACGTGCGGGGCGGCCATCGAGGTGCCCTGGTACGAGGCCCAGGCATTCACCGCCGGCAGGGTGCCGTTGACGATGTCGGCGCGCTGGGCGCTGGTCAGTTCCGGCGTCACGGCGGCGATCACGTCCACGCCCGGCGCGGCCATGTCCGGCTTCAGCACGTTGCCGTCGTAGCGGTTCGGGCCGCGCGAGGAGAACGACGCCACCACCGGTGCCTTGACGCTGGAGATGCCGATGACGAACTTGGTCATTTCGGCGCTGGCGTTCTGGGCTTGCGCATAGGCCTTGATGGCGGCGCCGTCGGCGGCATTCACGTGCACGGTCGGCACCGAGTGCACTTCGGCCACCAGGCCGGCACCGTTGTCGATCTCGACCATGCCGACGCCGCCGGCTTCGTACACCGCCAGGCTCTTGTCGACGCGCGCATTGTCGCCGCGGGTGCAGGTGACGATCTTGCCCTTGACCTTGGCCGGATCCAGCACGGCGACGCCGCCGTTGCTGGCCGCGCTGTAGCACAGCTTTGCCAGGTTGGCGTTGGCGCCGCTGGCTGCGGCCTGCTCGGCGGTGATCATCGGGGCGCTCGGCAGCGGCGTGGTGTTCATCGAGGCGCCGGTGTATTTCTTGCCGTTGCCGAGGATGACGTCGGCCTGCAGTTCGCGGTTGTGGGTCGATGCCGCCACCGTCGCCTGCCACGGGCTGATGTGGGCCACGGTGTTGGCCGGGCCGTCGTTGCCGGCCGAGGCCGAGACGAACACGCCGGCGTTGGAGGCGTGCAGGAAGGCCTGCTCGACCGGGTCGGTGATCGAGGTGCCGCCGCTGATCGAGAAGTTGATCACGTTGACGCCGTCGACCACGGCTTTTTCGATCGCCGCCACGCTGTCGCCGGTGAAGCAGCTGTTCTTGCCGCCGGTCGCGTCGGTGGGATCGTTGAAGGTCCAGCACACCTTGTACATGGCCAGGCGCGCGCGCGGCGCCATGCCGGTGACCGGGCCGAGGTTGATGCCGCTGACGATGGCTTCGGGGCCGGCATTGCCGCCGGCGGTGCTCGAGGTGTGGGTGCCGTGGCCGCCGTGGCCGACGTTGCCGCCAATGGAGTCGCGCGGCGAGCGGAATTCGGTCCAGTGGGTGGTGTACTGCGGCAGGCTGCGGTAGGTGGCGTCGAAGTATTGTGCACCGATCAGCTTGTTGTTGCAGTTGCCTACCGTAAAGCCCTCACCGGTCTGGCAAGTGCCTTTCCAGCTTGCGGGCGGCGCATCGTAGGCCAGGCTGCCGCTGTTGTCGAAGGTCGGCTTGCCGTTGGCGTCGACACGGTCGGCGTAGGCCGGGTTTTCCGGCCAGACGCCGCCGTCGACCACGCCGATGATCACGTTCTCGCCGGCCTTGCTCTTGCCGCCGAGCTTGGTCCACAGGCCGTCCGGCTTGTCCAGGCCCAGGAAGGACGAGGTGTAGGTGGTGACCAGCTGGCGCGGGGTGTCCGGCACCACCTGGGCGACGTCGCTGCGGGCCTGCAGGGCGCGCACTTCGTCGTCGGTGAGCATGGCGGCGAAGCCGTTCAGCACCACGCTGTAGTTGTAGGTGACCGGTGCGTTGGCGATGGCGGAGCGCACCACGGCCTGCTTCTGGCCCAGGTAGTCGCTGTACAGGTGGACTTCGCTGGCGTCGATGTCGAGGCGGCTGCCCGGCTGCGGCTGGGTAGCCGGCAGGCCGCTGATTTCGCCGTTGTAGGAAGCGACCGGCTTGTCGGTCAGCTGGACGATGTAGGGGCGGCGGATGTCGTCGGCGTGGGCGCTCAGCGCCAGGGCGGACAGGCACAGCGCAACGGCCGCGGAAAGGGGACGCAGTTTCATGTTCGGTTTTCTCTCGTTTGTTCTTGTTATGGATGCGTCAGGATTTGCGGCGGCGTGCGCCCAGCAGGCCGGCGAAGCCGAGGCCGAGCATGGCGAGCGTGCCCGGTTCCGGCACGTCGCTGGCGGCCATGTCGACCATGTCGATGTTGTCGATGCCGAATTGCGCGCGGTTGCTGTTGAAGCCGCTGCAGTTGCCCGAGGTGTTGCAAACCAGGCCGAAGGCAAGGACTTCGACGAAGCCGGTGTCGGCGAAAGCGCCCGTGGTTTCGAAGTGGCCGAAGCCGAAGCCGCCCGCGGTGGCGCCGTCCAGCGCGAAGTCCTGCAGCAGGTAGGAGCCATCGGCCAGGATGCCTTGCAGGCGCAGCAGTGCCGGGACCGACGGGTAGCTGCCGAGGTTCGCGCTGCTGCCGATGAAGCCGGCGTCGAAGGACTTGATCGAGAATGCCGAGATCGTGTCAGACAAGATGTCGATGTAGCTGTCGTTCAGGGCACCGTAGTAGGTGCCGGCGTGGCCGACCGGGCAGGCCATGCTGGTGTCGCAGTCGGAATCGATGCCATTGATGAACTGGCCGACCAGGCTGCCTTCGCCGCCGTCGGGCACGTTGGCATAGAAGCCGAAGTTGTAATTGCCTTCGGTATAGACCTCGGTGCCGCCGACTGCGCCGTAGCCGCCTTCGAAACCGATCACTTCGGCGTGCGCCGGCGCTGCGAGGGCGGCGGCGACGACGAGTGCCGTGCCGAGGACTTGTTTGAATCCACTGCTTTTCCGAATCATTGTTTGCCTTTTGCTTATGGTTGATCTGCGTGCGGCACGGGGCGCACGCTGGCGCTCTCGACTGGTTTTTACCCAGTTGCAATTAAATATAGCAATGGAAACAATTTCCGTGACAAAAAAATTACACAAAAATATATGTATTTTGCATAAGAAAACAAAATTATGTTTGGTTTCTCCTATGAAAAATACCATGCAGCACGGGTAGTAAAGTGTGCAATTTCCACCACGAATGAATACAATTTGATGCACAAATGCACAATTTTGGTCATACTGAGGACGGCTGCCTGTGTCCAGATCGCCACGCAAGTTGCATATAAAAAAAGAAATTGTCTGGGCGACATACGGCGTGGTAGCCTTGCGAATCAAAGCGCGTTCTTCTAGGAGTTCGGATGTTTTCAGTGCAGGACCGGGGCGCACGCCGCCCGCATGGCGCAGGTAGCAAGCGCGCAGGCTTTACCTTGCTCGAACTGCTCGTGGTGATCGTCATCATCGGGCTGCTCGCGGCTTATGTCGGTCCCAAGTACTTCTCGCAGCTCGGCAAGTCCGAAGTGACCGTGGCCAAGGCCCAGATCGAAGCCTTCGAGAAGTCGCTCGACACCTACCGCCTCGACGTCGGCCGCTACCCGACCACCGAGGAAGGCCTGAACGCGCTGATGACGGCGCCGCCCACGGCCGCCGCCAAGTGGAACGGTCCTTACCTCAAGAAGGGCGTGCCGGCCGATCCCTGGGGCCACGCCTACCAGTACCGCGCCCCCGGCAGCAAGGGCGAGTACGAAATTCTCTCGCTCGGCAAGGATGGCCAGCCGGGCGGCAGCGGCGAAGGCGCCGACATCAGCTCGCAGTAAGCGCCGCGTCATCGGCGGCCTGCATAATCCAGCGTCTTTTTCTCATCTGATCCTCTCGCCATGCAGTTCGCAGTACGCACCCTCGCTCCCGACATGAGCATCGCCAGCCTGACGGTCGATGCGCCGGATGAGGCGGACGCGCGGCGCCAGGTCGAAGCGCGCGGCCTCTACGTCAGCGCGATCGAACCGGTGCGCGCGGCCGGCTTCCAGCGCGGGCGCGGCGGCAAGCTGTCGCTGGTCCTGTTCAGCCAGGAACTGCTGGCCCTGCTCACCGCGGGCCTCGGCATCGTCGAAGGCCTGGAAGCGCTGCTGGAAAAGGAAAGCACGCCGTCCACCCGCGGCGTGCTGGAACGCCTGCTGGCCGGCCTGCGCGAAGGCAAGCGCTTTTCCGGCGTGCTGGCGGCCCAGCCCGAGCTGTTTCCGCCGCTGTACGTCGGCATCGTGCGCGCCGCCGAAGGCACCAGCGACCTGCCGCGCGCGCTCGAACGCTATATCGAATACCAGCAGCGCATCGACCTGGTGCGCGCCAAGATCGTCAGCGCCTCGATCTACCCGATGATCCTGCTGGCCGTCGGCGGCGGCGTGTCGCTGTTCCTGATGTCGTATGTCGTGCCGCGCTTCGCCGAGGTCTACCAGGGCGCCGGGCGCAACCTGCCATTCATGTCGCGCCTGATGCTGGACTGGGGCCAGTTCGTGGCCAGCCACACGGCCGGCCTGCTGGTCGGAATCGCGGTGGTCATCGGCACTGTGGTCTGGAGCATCCGGCGCGCGCTGAAGCGCGGCGGCATCGCCCGTTTGCTGGCACGCCTGCCGGGCATCGGCGAGCGCGCCCGCATCTATGAATTGTCGCGGCTGTACCTGACGCTGGGCATGCTGAGCGAAGGCGGCATCACCATCGTCGGCGCGCTCGAGACCGTGCAGGGGATGGTGTCACCGGCGATCGGTGCCGGCCTGCGCGCCGCCCGCGCCGCGATCGAATCCGGGCAGCCGCTGTCGGACGCCTTCGACGCCAACGGCCTGACCACGCCGATTTCCCTGCGCATGCTGCGCGTGGGCGAGCGCACCGGCGAGATGGGGCCGATGCTGACCCGCTCGGCCGCCTTCTACGACGGCGAGATCGGGCGCTGGATCGACCGCTTCACGCGTACCTTCGAGCCGCTGCTGATGGCGGCCATCGGCCTGGTGGTCGGCGCCATCGTGGTGCTGTTATATATGCCGATCTTCGATCTGGCGGGAGACATGTCGTGAACGCCCCGAGTTTTGCCTTCGACGCGCCGCTGCTGGCGCGCGCCCATGCCCAGAGCCGCCAGTCGCAGCGCTCGCTGGTGGAGGAACTGCACGCCCTGAGCGGCCTGGAAGCGCGCCAGATCGTGCGCCAGCTGGCCGAACCCTTCGGCCTGACGGTCATGGAAACGGTCGAGATGTTCGGCCAGCAGCCGGCCTTCGACCTGCTGCCGCTGGCGCAGGCGATGGGGCGCCAGTGCGCGCTGCTGCGCGATGCGCAAGGCCAGCTGACCGGCGTGATCGCCGACCCCTTCGACCTCGACCTGCAGACCTGGCTGCAGGCGCGCGCCGGCAGCACCGCCGCCAATCCGCTGCACCTGCGCCTGGCGCTGGCCGGCGACATCCAGGCCTACCTGGGCAAGCAGGAAGAATCGGCGCGCGCCGTCGACACCCTCGGCGGCGACAGCGGCAACGAGGCCCGTCGCGACGGCAAGACCGCCACCGTGCTGTCGTTTGCCAGCGTGTCGGAAGCGGCCAGCCCGGCGGTGAAGGTGGTCAACTCCACCTTGTACGATGCGTTGAAGGCCGGCGCTTCCGACATCCACCTGGAGAGCACCGCCAGCGGCCTGGCCGTCAAATACCGGGTCGACGGCGTGCTCGATCATGCCGCGTCGATCAGCGGCATCGAGCTGGCCGAGCACATCGTCTCGCGCCTGAAAGTGCTGGCGGAACTCGATATCGCCGAGCGCCGCATCCCGCAGGACGGCAGCTTCCGCGTGGAGGCGGGCGGGCGCGACATCGATTTGCGTGTTTCGATCATGCCGAGTATCCACGGCGAGGACGCGGTGATCCGCGTGCTGGACAAGCGCGCCATGATCGAAGCCTACGGTTCGCTGACGCTGGAAGCGCTGGGTTTCGATGCGCCTTCGCTGGTGACGCTGCGCCAGCTGGCCCAGGAAGCCTACGGCATGCTGCTGGTGACCGGTCCCACCGGCTCGGGCAAGACCACCACGCTGTACGCGGCCCTGACCGAGATCCACAACGGGCGCGAAAAGATCATCACCATCGAAGACCCGGTCGAATACCAGCTGCCCGGCATACTCCAGATCCCGGTCAACGAAAAGAAGGGCCTCACGTTTGCGAAAGGCCTGCGCTCGATCCTGCGCCACGACCCGGACAAGATCATGGTCGGCGAGATCCGCGACCGCGAGACCGCGGAGATCGCGGTGCAGTCGGCGCTGACGGGCCACCTGGTACTGACCACCGTCCACGCGAACAACGTATTCGACGTGTTCGGGCGCTTCACCCACATGGGTATCGACCCGTATGCCTTCGTGTCGGCCCTGAACGGGATCTGGGCCCAGCGCCTGATCCGCATGAACTGCCCGCACTGCGCGACGCCGTACGACCCCGACGCGGCCGAACTGGCCAGCGCCCACCTCGAAAAGGAAGACGTCATCGATTACCTGTTCATGCGCGGCGTGGGCTGCGGCGACTGCCGCGGCACCGGCTACAAGGGGCGCCGCTCGATTGCCGAGATCCTGACCCTGAACGACGAGATCCGCGAACTGATCGTCGACAAGCAGCCGATCCGCCGCATCAAGGCCGCCGCCGCCGCCAACGGCACGCGCAGCCTGCGCCTGGCCGCGCTCGACCTGGTCAAGCGCGGCGCCACCACGATCGAGGAAATCCGCAGGGTGACGCTGCATGCTTAGCAAACTCGCACCGCGGCTGGGGCGCGGCCTGCGCATCGGCGTTGCCGCCGACGGCCTGGCGCTGGTGCGCACCAGCCGCTGGAGCCACGAACGCGCACTGCTGCTGGGGACCGTGCGCGCCGGCGGCGGCGATCCGGCCGCGGTCGGCGTCGCGCTCAGCATGCTGCTCGGCGAACACGCCACCGCCGGCTGGCCGGTAACGATCGTGCTGTCCGACGACCTGGTGCGCCTGTGGCAGGTGACGCCGCCGGCTGGCGCCAGCCGCATGGCCGACCTGGAAGGGGCGGCCGCGCTGCGCTACCAGGCCTTGTTCGGTACTTTTGCCGGCGGCTGGAAGATCAGCGCCGACTGGAGCGCGTCCCAGCCTTTCCTGGCCGCCGCCGTGCCGCTGCCGCTGCTCGAAACGCTGCAGGCCGCGGCGCGCAGCCACCGCTTCCACCTGGTCGAAGTGGTGCCGCAATTCGTGGCCGCCCTCAACCGGTTCCGCAAGCTGCGCCGCACCGGCGCCTGGTTCGGCGTGGTGCATGGCGGCGTGCTGAGCGTGGCCGCCTTCGACGGCAAGCAGCTTGCCGCGGTGCGCACCACGCCGATTCCCGAGGGCGCCGACCGCGACTGGCTGGAAAGCCACGTGGCGCGCGAGGCGCTGCGCGTGGGCCTGGGCCGGCCGGAGCGCCTGCAGGTATGCGGCCCCGCGCCCAAGGGCTGGGCCAGCAGCCCGGGACGCCTGAAGTTCGCCTGCACCCTGTTCGAGGACGAGACCGACCCGCTGTGGCCGGACAGCGCGCGCCTGGCCCTGAGCGGGAGGGCGCCATGAGGAAGGTGCGCATCGATTTCGCTCCGCCCGGCCTGCGCCGCACCCTGCACCGGGTGCCGCTGAGCGCCTGGGCGCAGGTCCCGGCCGTGCTGGTGCTGGTTTTCAACGTGGTGTCGCTCGGGCTGAAATACCGCGACGAGAGCGATGCCATCGCGCGCCTGCGCGCACAGGCGCAGGCGAGTACGGCGCAGGCACAGGCACAGACACGGCAGGCCGTGCCGGCGCGCGCCGTGCCGGAAGCGCAGGCGAATGCGGTGAATGCCGCCGTGCTGCAGCTGAACCTGCCGTGGCGCGGCCTGCACGACGCCATCCAGGCCGCGACGCCGGCCGGCATCGCGCTGCTGGCGCTGGAACCGGATGCGAAAAAGAGCAGCGTGCGCATCACCGCCGAAGCCAGGAGCAGCGACGACATGATCGGCTACGTGGCCCAGCTGCAGGACGTCGAGTGGTTCAACACGGTGCTGCTCACGCGCCATGAGATCAACGAGCAGGACCCGAACCGCCCGATCCGCTTCCAGATCGAGGCCCAGTGGAAGGCCGCGCCATGAAGGGGATCGCTTTCGGCAACCTGGTCTTGCGCCTGCGCCTGCTGGCGCTGCGCGCCGGTCCCGTCACGCTCGGCGCCATGGCCGTGCTGCTGCTGTCGTTCGGCGCGCTGACCTGGTGCCTGTTCGCGCTGCCGCAGCTGGAACGCGAGCACGAGCAGCTGCTCGAGCGCGCGCGCCAGGCCAGCCGCCAGGCGTCGGCTGCAGGGCCGGCCGCGGTGCCCGTCGTGGTACCTGTTGCCGCCGTCCCGCTCGACAACCTGGATGCCTTCTACGGCGCGCTGGGCCAGCGCCGCTACGCCGAGCAGCAGGTCAAGACCCTGTTCGGGCTGGCCGCGAAGAGCGGGCTGGTATTGAGCCAGGGCGAATACAGGAGCGCGCGCGACCGCAATGCCCGTGTGAACACCTACCAGGTCAACCTGCCGGTGAAGGGCAGCTATGCCGCGATCTGGCAGTTTGCGCTGGCGTCGCTGCGCGCGATCCCGTTCGCCTCGCTGGACGACATCAGCTTCCGCCGCGACAACATCGGCGATCCGGTCGTCGAGGCGCGCCTGCGCTTCACCCTGTACCTGGCCGACGCCAGTGCGCCAGAGGGCGCCGGGAGCGCGCGATGAAAGCGCTGAAGTCACTGAAGCCGCGTCACCTGGCACTGGGCGCCGCGCTGCTGGCCGCGGCGGCGCTGGTGCTGTTCGGCGACCGCACGCCCGAGGGCGAGGTGGCCGAAGCGGTGCTGCGCCCGACGGCGGATGTCGGCCGCACCCATCCGGCCGGCGCCGGCGTCGCCGCGCAGGTGCCATCCTCTGTGCCGGCTGCCGGCCAGGCTGCCCGGGAGAGCAGCGCCCGCGCGGCCCGGCCGGCGCGTCCGGACAGCGGCCCGCGACAGCCGATCCTGGCACTGGTGCCGCGCGAAGTGCTGATCGGCGACAGCGACAGCCGCTTCGGCCAGGACCAGAATGGCGTGTTCGGCAGCCAGAGCTGGATCCCGCCGGCGCCGTCGCAAGCCGCCGTGCAGGCGCCGCCACCGCCCCCGCCGCCGATGGCGCCGCCGCTGCCGTTCACCTTCATCGGCAAATCGGTCGGCGGCGGCGTCTGGGAAGTCTACCTGGCGCGCGGCGACCGCACCTACGTCGCGCGCGCCAACGAGGTCCTCGACGGCACTTATCGCGTGGATGCGATCGCGCCGCCGGTCCTGACCCTGACCTACCTGCCGCTGAACCAGGTTCAGCAGCTTAATATTGGAGTGTTCGAGTGATCCGTCCTTTGATTCCGGCCGCCGTGGCCGTGGCCGTAGCGATACTGTTGTCCGGCTGCGCCGCCCAGCAGGCCTACCGCGAGGGCAACGAGCTGGTGGCGCAGGACAAGGTCGAAGCCGGCCTCGCCAAGTACCAGGAAGCGCTCGCCGCCGCCCCCGGCAACGTCACCTACAAGGCGGCCTGGCTGCGCGCGCGCGACAACACCACCAACCGCCTGCTGACCCAGGCCGAGCGCGCACTGGCGGCCGGCCAGCCGGTGCCGGCGCTGCAGGATTTCCAGCGCGTGCTGGCGATCGATCCGGTCAACGACCGCGCCCGCGCCGGCCTGCGCCTGGTCGACGCCGACCGCCGCCAGGCCGTGCTGGTCGAGGAGGCCCGCGCGGCCCTGGAGCGCAAGGACTACGAAACCGCGCGCCAGCGCCTGGGCGCGGTGCTGACCGAGCGCCCGACCCACGAGGTGGCGCGCCAGCTGCTGGCCGAAGTCAATGAGCAGGCGTCGCCGGCGCCGTCCGAGGCGGCGCTGTCGGCCGCCTTCCGCGCCCCGATCAGCCTGGAATTCCGCGACGCCCCGATCAAGCAGATCTTCGAAGTCATCGCGCGCCATTCAGGGCTGAACTTCCTGTTCGACAAGGACGTGCGCACCGACCAGCGCGCCTCGATCTTCCTCAAGAATTCGACGGTGGAGGCGGCGGTGTATTACCTCCTGATGAGCAACCAGCTCGAGCGCCAGGTCATGGACGGCAACACGATCCTGATCTACCCGAACGTGGCGGCCAAGCAGAAGGAATACCAGGAGATGACGGTGAAAACCTTCTACCTGGCGAATGCCGACGCCAAGGCCGTGTCCAACACGCTCAAGACCATCCTCAAGTCGCGCGACATCGTGGTCGACGAAAAACTGAACCTGGTGATCCTGCGCGACAGCCCGGAAGCGATCAAGCTGGCCTCCCAGCTGGTGGCGCTGCAGGACGTGGCCGAGCCCGAGGTCATGCTCGACGTCGAGGTGCTCGAAGTGCAGCGCAGCCGCCTGCTCGACCTCGGCATCGACTGGCCGACCAGCCTGGCCTTCGCGCCGCTGACCACGTCCGCCGGCGGCGCCCTGACCATCAACCAGCTGCGCAACCTGAACCGCGACAACATCGGCGTCAGCGGCGTGTCGGCCGTGGCCACCGCCAAGAAGACCGACAGCGATTCCAACACCCTGGCCAATCCGCGCATCCGCGTGCGCAACAAGGAAAAGGCCAAGGTCGTCATCGGCGACAAGCTGCCGACCATCACCACCACGATCTCGTCCGGCGTGGGCGGCTTTGCGTCGGAGTCGGTGAACTACGTCGACGTCGGCCTGACCCTGAACGTGGAGCCGACCATCTACCTGAACAGCGAAGTCGGGATCCGCATCTCGCTCGAGGTCAGCAACCTGGTCGACACCATCAAGACCACCAGCGGCACCACCGCCTACCGCATCGGCACGCGCTCGGCCTCCACCATGCTGCAGCTGAAGGATGGCGAGAACCAGGTGCTGGCGGGCCTGATCAAGGCCGAAGACCGCAGCAGCGGCAGCCACCTGCCGGGCGTCGGCGACCTGCCGCTGCTGGGGCGCCTGTTCGGCAGCAACCAGGATTCGCGCGACAAGACCGAAGTGGTGCTGTCGATCACGCCGCACCTGATCCGCAACGTCCAGCGGCCGGCGGCGTCCACCTCCGAATTCAGCGCCGGCACCGAGGCCAGCTTCCGCCGCCGTCCGGATACGGCGGTGCGTGCCGCAGCCGTGCTGCCGGCGCCGCCGGGCGCGCGTCCGGCGGCCTTGCCGGCGCCTGCGCCTGCGCCGGGGACGGCTTCGGTGGCCGTGCCGGGTGCGCAGCAGGGGCAGCCGCAGGCAGTCCAGCAGCCGATGCAGCAGGCCGGCGCGATGGTGCCGGCCACCAGCGTCAGCGCCGGCGGTCCGCTGCCGGCGGCGGCGCCGTCGGTGCCAGCGACCTCGCTGCCGCCGACGCCGGGCGTGCAGGTCAACCCGCTGCCGGCGCCCGCGATCGCGCCGCTGCCGGCAGCGCAGTCGGCTCCGCAGTCCGTCCCGGTCCCGGTGGGAAGCAGATGACGTCCCGGCGCGCGCGCGGCTTCACGCTGATCGAACTGCTGGTCACGCTGGCCATCCTGGCGCTGCTCGGCGCCATGGTGGTGCCGGTCGGCCAGACCGTGATCCAGCGCCGCAACGAGGGCACGCTGCGCACGTCGCTGCGCGAAATCCGCGCCGGCATCGACGCCTATAAACGCGCCGCCGACGAAGGCCGCATCGCCAAGGCGGCCGGCGCCACCGGCTACCCGGCCAAGCTCGAATTGCTGGTGGACGGCGTGACCGATTTGCGCAGCCCGAAAAAGGCCAAGGTCTATTTCATGCGGCGCCTGCCGCGCGATCCGTTCAACGGCGATGCCGAACTGTCCGACGCCCAGACCTGGGGCAAGCGCAGCTACGCCAGCGAGGCCAACGAGCCGCGCGAGGGCGACGACGTCTACGACGTGTATTCGACCTCGGGCAAGACCGGCCTGAACGGCATTCCCTACAGCCGGTGGTGACCATGCACAAGCGCGTCCATCGCGGATTTACCCTCATTGAATTACTGGTGGTGCTCGGCATCGTGGCCCTGCTGCTGACGCTGGCCGTGCCCCGTTATTTCCCGAGCGTGGACTCGGCCAAGGAGACCATCCTGGCCGACAACCTGCGCAACACGCGCGCCGTGATCGACCAGTACCATGCCGACACCGGACGCTATCCGGACTCGCTGGAACAACTGGTCGAGAAAAAATACCTGCCCGCGCTGCCGGTCGACCCGGTCGCCGACAGCGACAGCAGCTGGGTCATCGTGCCGCCCGAGGAGAACGACGCCGGCGCGGTGTACAGCATCCGCAGCAGCGCCGAAGGCAAGGGGCGTAACGGCAAGCCGTTCGCGGAGTGGTAAATGAGGCGTCCGGTCGCCAGTGCGCGCGTGCCGCGTGCGTCGCGTGCAGCGAGTGAAAGGGGCTTCACCTACGTCGGCCTGATCGTGCTGGTGGCCATCATCGGCCTGGTCGGCGCCGCCACGCTGAAGGTGGATGCCCTGCTGCGCCGCGCCGCCGCCGAGCAGGAATTGCTGGAGATCGGGGCCGCCTTCAGCCAGGCCCTGAAAAGCTATGCCGAAGCCACGCCGCGCGGCCAGCCGACCTATCCGCCGTCGCTGCAGGAGCTGCTGAAGGATCCGCGCTCGCCGGCCATCCGCCGCCATCTGCGCAAGATCTTCGTCGACCCGATCACGGGCAAGGCGGAGTGGGGCATCGTCCATGCGGGGAACGATACCGGGGTGCTGGCGGTGTACAGCCTGTCGAAAGCGAAACCGCTGAAGGTGGCCAATTTCGACGCCCGCTTCGCCAACCTGGAAAACCGCGAGCACATCTCGGACTGGAAGTTCGCGGCGCTGGGGCAGGGGGTGGGGCAGCCCGGTCAGCCTGGGCAACCGGGACAGCCGGGACAGCCGGGGCAGAATGGCGCCGGCATGTTCCAGCCGGGGATCGCGCAGTCGGCGCCGCCGGGACAGGCATCGCTGTTTCCCGCAAACGGCGTGCCGGTACCGGGCGCGCCGCAACGGGTGCCGCAGCCGGCTGTCGAGACGCCGGCGCCGCCGGCGGAGGACGTGCCGGCCGCCGCGCCGCCGGCCGAAGCTGCCGGCGCGGGTGACGACAAGACCGACGACAAGGAAGACGAGGCCAGGGACGAAAAGCGCGACGAGCACGAGCCGACGGCGGCGGCGCCGCCGGCCGGCTGAATTATTTTGCGCGCCGCATGAACTGGCGCGGGCGGAAGCCCAGCCCCAGCAGCACCGCGAAGTAGGCGGCGGCGCTGACCCCGATGATCAGCAGCAGGGCGCCCAGGCGCAGGACCGGATGGGCACGCAGCGCGGTCCAGTCGAGCTGGGCCTGGCTGAACCAGGCCACGGCGCCCATCACCGCCACTGCCACGACCACTTTCAGGAAGAAAGGCAGCCAGCCGGCATGCGGCGCATAGATGCCGCGGCGGCGCAGCCCGGTGTACAGGAACACCGCGTTGATGCAGGCGCCCAGGCCGATCGACAGCGCCAGCCCGGCCACGCCCAGCAGCGGCACGAACACCGAATTCATCAGCTGGGTCGCGACCAGCACGCCGATCGCGATGCGCACCGGCGTGCGGATGTCCTGGCGCGCATAAAAGGCCGGTGCCAGGATCTTGACCAGGATGATGCCGAGCAGGCCGGCGGCATAGGCCATCAGCGGGGCGGTGGCGGCCGTGACGCTTTTCGCGTCGAAGGCGCCATAGTTGAACAGGGTGGCGATCAAGGGTTCGGACAGCGTCGCCAGGCCGACCGCAGCGGGCAGCGCCAGCAGGAAGGTCAGGCGCAGGCCCCAGTCGAGCAGGGCCGAATATTCGGCGCTGTCGCCGTCGGCATTCGCCTTGGACAGGCTGGGCAGCAGGACGGTGCCGAGGGCCACGCCCAGCATCCCGGTCGGGAATTCCATCAGGCGGTCGGCATATTGCAGCACCGAGACCGCGCCATGCCCCAGGCGCGAAGCGATATTCGTGTTGATGAGCAGGCTGATCTGCGCGGCGGACACGGCGAACACGGCCGGTCCCATCTTCTTGAGGATGCGGCGCACGCCGGGATCGTCGAGACCGGCCAGCGGGTTGAGCGACAGGCGCGGCAGCATGCCGTGGCGCTTCAGCGCAGGGAACTGGATCGCCACCTGCAGCACGCCGCCGACCATCACCGCCACCGCCATCGAATAGATCGGGACGTCGAAATACTGCACCAGGAACAGCGAGAAGAAGATCGAGGACAGATTCCACAGCACCGGCGTGAAGGCCGGGATCTTGAATTCGCGCCAGGTGTTCAGCACGGCGCCGGCCAGCACCACGAAGGACATGCACAGGATGTAGGGGAACATCAGGCGCGTCATCACCACGCCCTTGTCGAAGGCGTCGCCCTCGAGCCCGCCGGCGATGGCCATCAGGATGAAGGGCGCGCCGACGATGCCGATCACACTGATCAGGAGGGTCGACCAGACCAGGGTGTTGGCGACGTGGTCGACCAGCTTCTTGGTGGCGGCGTCGCCCTGCTTGCTTTTGTATTCGGCCAGGATCGGCACGAAGGCCTGCGAGAACGCGCCTTCGCCGAACAGGCGGCGCAGCAGGTTGGGCAGGCGGAACGCGATGTAGAAGGCGTCGGTGTAGGGCGAGGCGCCGAAGGCACGGGCGAACAGCGAATCGCGCAACAGGCCGGTGACGCGGGACACCATCGTCATGCTCGAGATGGCAGCCAGGGTTCGAAGTAGGTTCATAGCCCGCGATTATAGCTGGGCTATTGCTCGTGGAAATCGAATTTGCGTGCGCCGGACGGGCGCGGCGACGACGACGATAGAAATGAGAATTGCCCTTCGATGAATCCTTCGCTATAATCGAGGGCTGTATTGAATTCAGTTAGCAGACACACGTTTGGCAGGCACTGGAATGGGCCGGTTCGAGACGTGTTTGCAACGCAACTTGACCCCGAATAGGAAATTCCATGGCAAATACCGCACAAGCGCGCAAGCGCGCTCGTCAAGCAGTTAAGCAAAACGCGCACAACTCGTCGCAGCGTTCGACCCTGCGTACCGCAATCAAGGCAGTCCGCAAAGCCATCCAGGCTGGCGACAAGGCCGCTGCAACCACCATCTTCCAGCAATCCGTGTCGACCATCGACAGCATCGCTGACAAGAAGATCATCCACAAGAACAAGGCCGCTCGCCACAAGAGCCGCCTGGCAGCTGCCATCAAGGCCCTGTCGGTATAAATCCCGGCACTGCACGGCTCCGGCTGCGCACCTTGAAGTAGTAAAGTAATAAATAAACAAAAACCCGCCCGACCATAGGTCCGGCGGGTTTTTGTTTATTCTCAAACCGGGGTCAGAGCCCTTTTTTTGGCAATGTTCTTGTGGCAGTTTCCAAAAATTGGGCTCTGACCCCGGTTTGATTCAGCAGCTTATTTGCCGGCAGTGGTTGCGGGCGTTGCGGCCGGTTGGGCGCTGCTGTCGCTTGCTGCCGCTTTCTTGGCTTTCTTCGACTTCTTGGCTTTCTTGGCAGGCGCGGCGGCCGGGTCGGCGCTGGCCGAGGCGGTCGGGGCGGAGCCGGCAGCAGGCGCGGCAGCCTGCGGGGCGGCGTACACGGAAACGGCGAACACGGAAGCAAGCAGGCCAGCGATGAGTTTGGACATTTCGGGTTCCTTTTCGTGGAAAGTGATGCACAGGCGTGCACCTGCTCCCATAACGGCGGCGTTCATTTTCTGGTTGACAGTTTTTTCACCGAAAATTCAGACGCTCTTTTTCGCCCCGCCGATAGCCGTCGCCGGCACTTCCATCCACTCACCCGGCATCAGGGGATGCGTTGCCAGCGCAAACGGTCCGATGCTGGCGCGCACCAGGCGCAGCGTCGGCAGTCCGACCGCGGCGGTCATGCGCCGTACCTGGCGGTTCTTGCCTTCTTCCAGCGTGATCGCCAGCCAGCCCGTCGGCTTGTCCTGGCGCACCCGGATCGGCGGGTTGCGCGGCCACAGCCACGCCGGCTCGGCAATCCGCACCGCGCGGCAGGGCTTGGTGACGAAGTCGCCCAGGTCGAGCGGCGCCTGCAGGCGCGCCAGCGCGGCGGCATCGGGCACGCCGTCCACCTGCACCAGGTAGGTCTTGGCTTCCTTGTGATCCGGATGGGCGATCTGGTGCTGCAGGCGGCCATCGTCGGTGAGCAGCATCAGGCCTTCGCTGTCGGCGTCGAGGCGGCCGGCCGGATAGATGCCGGGGATGTCGAGATAGTCGGCAAGGGATTCACGTTCCGGTTCGCGCGAGAACTGGCAAAGCACCTGGAAGGGTTTGTTGAATAAGATGAGCGGCATGTTCGGTGCTGGTGCATAATGTAAAACCGCATCTTGTGTCTAAGACAAGATATCGGCGGTAGCCGCTATTGTAATCGGAGGAGGCGATGGCCCAACATATCGAAGTCCCTGGCGACGGCCAGAAAATCACCGTCAACGCCGACGGCACCCTGAACGTGCCCGACCAGCCCATCATCCCGTTCATCGAAGGCGACGGCGTCGGCATCGACGTCACCCCGGTCATGCGCAAGGTGGTCGATGCGGCGGTGGCCAAGGCCTATGGCGGCGAACGCAGGATCCGCTGGATGGAAATCTATGCCGGCGAGAAGGCAACCCGCCTGTATGGTCCCGAGGTCGCGCTGCCCGCGGAAACCCTGGCCGCAGTGAAGGACTACGTGGTCTCGATCAAGGGGCCTTTGAGCACGCCGGTCGGCGGCGGCATCCGTTCGCTCAACGTGACGCTGCGCCAGCAACTCGACCTGTACGTCTGCGAGCGCCCGGTGCGCTACTACCGCGGCGTGCCGTCGCCGCTGCGCGAGCCGCAAAAGACCGACATGGTCATCTTCCGCGAGAATTCCGAAGACATCTACGCCGGCATCGAATGGGCGGCGGAGTCCGAGGGCGCGCGCAAGATCATCGCTTTCCTGACGGACGAGATGGGTGTCAACAAGCTGCGCTTCCCGGACACCTCGGCCATCGGCATCAAGCCGGTGTCGCGCGAAGGCACGGAGCGTCTGGTGCGCAAGGCGATCCAGTACGCGATCGACTACGACAAGCCCTCGGTCACCATCGTCCACAAGGGCAACATCATGAAGTACACCGAGGGCGGCTTCCGCGACTGGGCGTATGCGCTGGCGCAAAAGGAGTTCGGCGCCGAACTGGTCGACGGCGGCCCATGGTGCAAGGTCCGGAACCCGAAGACGGGACGCGACATCATGATCAAGGATTCGATCACCGACGCTTTCCTGCAACAGGTCCTGATGCGTCCCGCCGAGTACAGCGTGATCGCCACCCTCAACCTGAACGGCGACTACATTTCGGACGCGGTCGCGGCCCAGGTGGGCGGCATCGGCATTGCGCCGGGCGCCAACATGTCGGATTCGGTGGCGGTGTTCGAAGCCACCCACGGCACCGCGCCGAAATACGCGGGCAAGGATTACGTGAACCCGGGATCGCTGATCCTGTCGGCCGAGATGATGCTGCGCCACATGGGCTGGAGCGAAGCGGCGGACCTGATCATCCGTTCGATGGAAGCGACGATCCTGTCCAAGCGGGTGACCTACGACTTGGCGCGCCTGATGGAGGGGGCGAACCAGGTGTCGTGCTCGGGCTTCGGCGACGCGATGATCGACGACATGAACGGTGTGAAGACGCCCTCCTTTATTATATAGAGGGACTGCGAGAGGGCTGGGGGCGGGGAGGGCGCGGCGGCCGAGGATGCCGCGCTTCAATAAAAAAACCCCGCCGCAGCGGGGCTTCTAGCTTCCGGGGGGAACGATTACATGCCCTGGATGTTGGAAGCTTGCTTGCCTTTAGGGCCTTGAGTGACTTCGAATTGGACTTTTTGACCTTCTTTGAGGGTCTTAAAACCGTTCATGTTGATTGCGGAGAAGTGCGCGAACAAATCTTCGCCGCCGTCATCGGGCGTGATGAAGCCAAAACCTTTGGAATCATTGAACCACTTAACAGTACCTGTTGCCATAAAATAACTTTCGATTAAAAACAAATCACACGAGCCATAAAAGCAAGAAGCTTCTTGCCCCCTCCTCAGCC
>Ga0308160_10003337_pt1 | contig 18200 bp, 16 predicted proteins | sample PhyFR1_FD_201036 | JGI IMG/M metagenome (GOLD analysis project Ga0308160, IMG submission 201036) | Phyllosphere microbial communities from UC Gill Tract Community Farm, Albany, California, United States - DLSLF.R1 | ecosystem: Host-associated > Plants > Phyllosphere > Unclassified | place: USA...
CACTTCGTGAGCAGGAATGGTCGGGTCGCGCCACGGCACCCGACCGTTTCTGCTCACGATCCGGGCGACGGGGACGGGCGCGGGCGACGAGGACGAGCGCGGGCGCGGGCGACGGGACGGGCTCGGCGCGCCCGGCCCGCTAGCGCGCCGTGCTCGCGCGCAGCACGACCTCGCCGTCGATGGCGCCGTCCGCCTCGAGCCCGAGGGCCCGCCGCACCGCCCGCTCCCCGATCTCCTCGAGGGGCAACCGCACCGTGCTCAGCGCCGGCACGACGTCGGCGAGCATCCGCACGTCGTCGAACCCCGCGACCCCGACGTCCACCCCCGGGACGAGCCCGCGCTCCCGGATCGCCGCGACCGCCCCCACCGCCATGAGGTCCGTGACCGCGAACACGCACCGCGGCAACACCCCCGAGCCCGCCGCAGCCCGGTCGAGCAGCGACACCATCGCCCGGTACCCGCCGTCCCGCGTGAACTCTGACGGCACCACGGCGTCGTCGGGCACCCGGATCCCGTGGGCGGCGAGGCCCGCGACGAAGCCCTCGTAGCGCGCGTGCGCGGTGGCGAGCGACGGATCCCCGGCGAGCACCGCGAACGAGTCGTGCCCCTGTTCCACCAGGCCGCCGGCGAGCGCCGCAGCACCGCTGAGGTTCCGGATCACGAGTGGTTGCACTCCCGACACGCCTGCCACGGCGCCGTCGAGGTCGGACACGAGCGCCGACACCCCCGCGCCGGCCGCGACGAGTCCGGAGACGGCCGACGCCAGCTCGGCGCCACCACCGAGGCGACGGCTCACCGCGAGCACCACGGCCCGCGGCCGGAGCCCCGCGACGACGCCGAGGACGGCCGCCTCGCGCGACGGGTCCCCTCCCGTCGACGTGATCGTGACGACGAGCCCGGCGTCGTCGGCGGCGCGGATGGCCCCGGCGGCGATGGCCGCGAAGTACGGATCGGCGATGTCGCCCACGACGAGCGCGAGCGTCGTGGTGGTCCCGCGGGCGACCGCCTGGGCCTGCACGTTGGTGGTGTACCGGAGCTCCTGGGCCGCGGCGTGTACGCGGTCGACCGACTCCTGCCGGACCTTCCGCACGCTGCCGTTGAGCGCGCGCGACGCGGTCGCGAGCGAGACGCCTGCCCGCGCAGCCACGTCGGCCAGGGTGACCGAGCTCCGTTCGGGCATGTCGCGCCTCCAGTCCGTCGGCTCCGCGCTGTGTGGCGAGGGCTGTCTGTGGCGAGGATAGCGATTTCCCGCCCGCCGGGGCGGAGCCGCGGCAACGGATCGAGCCGTCACGTCACAATGTCCAAACATTCTGCAGGAAAGCGCTTGCCAGAATCCCCGGGCGTCGTGTAGACCTTGTCTCCTCGGCCGAGACACCCCGAACGCTCGCCCACGGCAGACGCCAGTGGTCCCGAACGAAAGCAGTGACGATGAAGTCATCCAAGAAGATGCTCGCGCTCGCCGGCGGCATCACCGCACTGGCGCTCCTGAGCGGCTGCGCCTCCGGCAGCGGTTCCGGCGACGGCGGCAAGGTCGACCAGCTGACCTTCTGGCTCTCCACGTCGACGGCGCAGGAGAAGGGCTACCAGGACCTCGCGACCGACTACGAGAAGAAGACCGGCGTCACGGTCAAGATCGTGAACCTGCCGTACGACGGGCTGCAGACGAAGCTCCGCGAGTCGGCGCAGGCGAACTCGCTGCCCGACGTCGTGCGAGCCGCGGGCATCGACCCGATCTGGACCGGCAAGACCGTCGACCTGGCGTCGATCGTGGACGACGACGCGAACAAGATCGACAAGGACATCATCGCGAAGGACGACGACGGCAAGGTCACCTCGATCCCGTCCGACGTCACCGCGGCGGGCCTGTTCGTGAACAAGTCGCTGTTCGACAAGGCCGGCATCGCCTACCCGACGGACCCCGCGAAGGCCTGGACCTGGGACGAGTTCCTGCAGGCCGCCGACCAGGTGAAGGCGAAGACCGGCGCGAAGTACGACCTGGTGTTCGACTCCTCGCCGTCCCGCTTGCGCGCCTACATGTTCACCAAGGGCACCGACTTCATGCAGCAGGAGAAGGACGGCTCCTTCCCGACCGACTCGAAGACCGTCTCGGCGCTGCAGGACTTCGCCGACATGAACGACGACTCCACGATGCCGAAGTCGGTGTGGACGAGCGGGCAGGACCCGAACGCCCTGTTCAAGAGCGGCCAGGTCGTCGCCTACTTCTCGGGCGTCTGGCAGTCGTCGGACTTCGCGTCGAACATCACCGACTTCGACTGGGCCAGCGCCGCGACCCCGGCCGACCCGACGCACGCCACCGAGATCAACTACGGCGGCAACATCGTCGGCTTCGAGAACTCGGACGCCCGCGGGACCGCGGCGAAGAAGTTCATCGACTACATGTACGAGCCGACGAACTACGCCAAGCTCGTGACGACGAACGGCTTCCTGCCGGTGGAGTCCGGGCTGGACATCAGCTACCCGTTCGAGTCGCAGGCCGCCAAGGACTCCTTCGCGCTCTACCAGAAGGAGATCGACGCGGCGGACCCGATCTCGAGCTCCTACGCCAAGGAGAGCGCGAAGTGGGCGGTCGAGGGCAAGGAACTCGGCACCGACCCCACCACCGCCGAGGTCGGCAAGCTCATCAACGGGCAGCAGTCGGCCAAGAAGACCCTCGAGACGATCACGAAGTACTACGAAGAGCACGTCGGATGACGGACCGGGGTCGGGTGCACGCACCCGACCCCGACGCCGTCCCCCCGAGCAACACCGCGACGAACGAAGAGGATCATCGTGAGCATCCCCACCGCAGCCGGCGACGTGCAGACCGCCGTGCCCACCCCGGTGCCGCCCCGCCGGCCCGGAGCCGCGAAGACGACGAAGCGCCGCCGCTCCGGCGTCAGCAAGCCCGTCCTCGCCCCGATCCTCTTCGTCAGCGTCAACGCGGTGCTGTTCGTCGTGTTCTTCGTGTGGCCCGCGGTCATCGGCCTCGGCTACTCGTTCACCGACTACAACGGTGTCGTCGCCCCGAAGTTCATCGGGCTCGAGAACTACTTCGAGCTGTTCGCCGACGACACCTTCTACGCGGCACTCCTCCGGACGTTCCTCTACGCGATCGTGGCGGTACCGCTCGGCTTCGTGCTCTCCCTGTCGATGGCGCTCATGCTCACGAGCCCCGCGGCGAAGGGCCGGAGCGTCGCCCGCATCGTCTTCTTCGTCCCGTGGCTCATCTCGCCGATCGTGACCGGCGTCATCTGGCGGTGGATGTTCGGCGAGAACTTCGGGCTCGCGAACTTCGTCATCGAGTCCTTCGGCGGCAAGGCCGTCCCGTGGCAGTCGAACGCGGACCTGTCGCTGCTCGTCGTGGTGTTCGCCACCGCGTGGGCCGGAGCCGCCTTCAACATGCTGCTGTTCGTGGCCGCGATCCGGAACGTGCCGCAGTCCTACTACGAGGCGGCGTCCCTCGACGGCGCCGGCGCCTGGCAACAGTTCCGCTACATCACGCTGCCGAGCATCGCACCGACGTCGTTCATCGTGGTCCTGCTGTCGTCGCTCGGCGCCTTCAAGGAGTTCGCGACGATCCAGGCCCTCAACGGCGGCGGTCCCGGCACCGACAACAACCTGCTCGTGCAGTACATCTACACGAACGGGTTCCAGAACGCCCACATCGGCTACGCGAGCGCGGCGTCGATGGTCCTCATGCTCATCCTCATGGCCATCGCGCTCATCCAGCTGGCCGTGAACCGTCGGACGGAGGCCCGCCGATGACCGCCACCCTGCCCAGCGCCTCCGGCGCACCCGCGACCGACGTCACGTCGGGGAACGCCAAGAACAAGAACACGACCAGGACCAAGCGCCTCGACGGCCCGCCCCGCCCCAGGGCCATCGCCGCCACCGCCCTGCTCTGGGTCTTCATCATCGCGTTCGGCTTCCCCGTGCTCTGGTTCGTCCTCAGCGCGTTCAAGCCCGGCGGCGAGCTGTTCTCCTACCCGCTCACCCTGTTCCCGAAGACGTGGTCGGTCAGCGGCTTCACGGAGGCCTGGGCGAGCTACGACTTCGCCCGCTACTTCGGCAACACCGTGATCGTCGCGCTGGTCACCACCGTCCTCACCGTGCTGGCGAGCGCGGCGACCGGGTACGCGCTGGCGAAGTACGACAACAGGTGGCTCAAGGTCTTCTTCGTCTGCATCCTCGCGACGACGATGCTCCCGACCGAGGTCATCCTCGCGCCGACGTTCATCGTGATCCGCGACCTCGGCATGTACGACTCACTCGCCGGCATCATCGTGCCGTCGGTGATCACCGCGACCGGCATCTTCATGTTCCGGCAGTTCTTCCTCACCGTGCCGGACGACCTCGTCGAAGCCGCCCGCATCGACGGCGCGAGCGAGTTCGGGATCTTCTGGCGGATCATGCTGCCGATCTCCCGCCCGATCATGCTGACGCTCGCGATCTTCTCGTTCCAGTGGCGATGGAACGACTACATCTGGCCGCTGCTCGTCCTCAACGACCCGCACCAGTTCACGATCCAGATCGCGCTGCAGAGCATCGTCGGCGCGGAGAACGTCAACTGGACGGTCCTGCTCGGCGCCTCGGTGATCTCGATCATCCCGCTCGTCCTCATCTACCTGGTCTTCCAGAAGTACGTGAACGGCGCGGACCTCAACGCGGGCCTCAAGGACTGATGGGCTTCCTCGACCTCGCCGGCACCGCGGCCGACGCCGACGCGGCCCGGCTCCGGCAGGCCACCGACGACCCGGAGACGCTGCAGCACCGCGAACTCATGGCGCGCGCCCTCACCCTGGTCGGCGCGTGGGTCCGGAACGAGCGGACGGGAGGCGCGGCTCGCCCCACCGACGACGACCTCGCCACCGCGCACGGCTGGGTCCGACACCTCGCCACCCGGCAGTCCCCCGGCGGCACGTTCGTCGGCGGCGACAACGTGCTCTCCCCACCCGACTCCGCGTTCACGGTCAACGACGTGTGCGACGCCCTCGAGCTCCTCGCGCCGTACCGTGCGACCGTGTCGACGGCCGCGGCGCTGGCCGCCGACCTCGACGAGATCGTGCACCGAGCGACCCCGGCGTTGCTGACGGGTGGCGTGCACACCCCGAACCACCGGTGGGAGATCGCGGCCGCACTCGCCCGCGTCCACCGGCTCCACCCCGACCCGGCCCTCGTCGAGCGGATCGACGAGTGGCTCGCCGAGGGACCGGACATCGACGCCGACGGCCTGTGGTCCGAGCGCAGCCCGAACTACGCCGCGGCGGTCTCGTGCCCGTCCTTCCTCGTGCTGGCGTCGGTGCTGGGGCGGCCCGAGCTGCTCGACCCGGTGCGCCGCTCGCTCGACGCGACACTCGCGCTGCTCCTGCCCGACGACACCGTCGAGACCGTGCAGTCCCGACGGCAGGACCAGTCGCAGCCGTTCGGGATCGGACCGTTCGCACCCCTGCTCTGGCACGTCGCGGTGCTCGACGGCCGAGCCGACCTCGCCGCCGTCGCCGCCCGGGCAGCGGTCGCCGACACCTGGCAGCCCGGCGCGATGGCCGCACGGGCGATGACCGACCCGGTGCTCGAGCGGCCGCTGCCGGCGGGCGCGCCACTCCCCCGGGGCACCTCGACGTTCCGGGCGGCACGGCTCGTCCACGTCCGCGAGGCCGACCGCGACGTCGTGCTCTTCGCCGGCTCGGACGTCCCGGCGGCCGGACACGTCCGCTCCGGGCTCGCGAACAGCCCGACGTTCCTGCGGGTACTCGCCGGCGCCGTCGTCCTCACCGACGTCCGGCTCTCGCGGGAGTTCTTCGGCCTCGGCCCGTTCCGCCCGACGAGGCTCGAGGACCTCGGCGCCGGCCGGTTCCGGCTGACCGAACGAGTGTCGGCCGGCTACCACCAGCCGCTCGCACCCGAGCACCGGCGGGCCGACGGCGACTACGCGCTCGCCGACGAGGGGCGGTTCTCGGCGTCGATGGCGTTCGGCAGCCGGACCGCCGACGAGGTGGCGCTCACGACGACGGTCGACGTCGCCCTGACTGCCGACACGGTCACGCTCGACATCGAGACCGCTGGGGCCGACGTCCCGTGGTCGCTCCAGCTGACGTTCCGCGACGGGGGTACGTTCTCCGGTGTGAGCACCGATGCCGCCACCGCCGAACGCGTCCTCGTCACCGGGACCGCTTCGTACCGCGTCGGCACCGACACCGTGACGTTCGGGCCGGGCAACGGCTCCGGCCCCGGGCAACCGGCGTTCTACGCGCCCGGTCAGGACTACGCGTTCCTCGGCGGGACGGACCGGCCGACGGGCTCGCACGTCCACGTCACCGGACGCGCGCCGGGCCGGACCCGTGTCGTGATCGGGACCCCGTCGGTGGGGTCGTGACCACGGAGCGACCGGCGGCCGCAGACCCGAGCCGCACCGCGCCTCCCGGCATCGTCCTCGTCGGCGCGCGCGGCTACGGCCTGCACCACCGGGCGACCATCGACCGGCTCGTCGGCCTCGGTGTCTGCACGCTGACGGCCGTCGTCGACCCGACCCTCGACGCCGACGAGGACGGCGGCGTGCCGGTCGTCCACGACGTCGCCGCAGCCCGCGCGACCGGCCCGGTCGACGTCGTCGTGGTCGCGGCCCCGATCGCCGCGCACCTCCCCCTCGCCCTCGCCGCCCTCGAGAGCGGCGCCGACGTCCTCCTCGAGAAGCCGCCGGTCACGACGCGCGGGGACCTGGCGACCCTGCTCGACGCCGAACGACGCAGCGGGCGCGTGGTCCAGGTGGGGTTCCAGAGCCTCGGGTCGCACGCGTTGCCCGCACTCCGTGACGGGTCGCTCGTCGGGACCGTCCGGTCCGCCGCGGCCGTCGGCACCTGGACGCGCGACCAGGCGTACTGGGACCGCTCCGCCTGGGCCGGCCGTCGCCGGGTGGACGGGGTCGACGTCCTCGACGGCGTCGTCACGAACCCGCTCGCCCACGCCGTGGCGACCGCCCTCGCGCTCGTCGGCTGCCGTCGAGCCGACGAGGTGGCGCGCGTCGAGGTCGAGCTGTACCGGGCGAACGCGATCGAGGGCGACGACACCTCGGCCGTCCGGGTCACGACGACCGCCGGACGCGAGGCGACCGCGGCGCTCACCCTGTGCGGGCCGACCGAGGTCCTCCCGAGCGTGCGGGTCCGCGGCACGACCGGGAGCGCGGTCCTCGGGTACACGACCGACGAGGTCACGATCGACGGGGTGACCCACGGACTCGGGCGCACCGACCTGCTCGAGAACCTGCTCGCCCACCGGTCCCGCGGCGACGCGCTGCTCGTGCCGCTCGCGTCGACCGGCGCGTTCGTCGAGGTGCTCGAAGCCGTGCGGGCGACCGAACCGGTACAGATCGACCACCCGTGGGTGACGTGGGACGGTCAGGGGCCCGCGCGTCGGCCGCTCGTCACGGACGTCGAGGCGGTCGTCGACCGCGCGGCGGACCAGGGCGCACTGTTCTCCGAGGTCGGCGCACCCTGGGCGCACGCGGACCGCGACGAGGTGCTCGACGAGCTCGTCGTCGACGGCGTCGCGGTCGCATCGGTCCTCGACGGCGCGGGGACGATCCCGACGTCGTCGCCCCGCCCGTACCTGCACCCGGTGCGGACCCTCGGCGGCACGGTCGTGAGCGCCCACCACCCGCCGGACCACGACTGGCACTGCGGCGTCGGGTTCGCGATCCCCGACCTCGACGGCGTGAACTGCTGGGGCGGGCGGACGTACGTCCGCGGCGAGGGCTACGTCTGGCGCGACGACCACGGCAGCGCCACGGTCGTGCACGCCGAGCACCACGGCCCCTCCCTGCGGCAGGAGGTCGTCTGGCGCGGTCCCGACGGCCACGTCGCCCTGCACGAGGACCGGGCCCTCGCCTGGCGGGCGGTCGACACCGGGTGGGAGCTCACGTGGTCGTCGTCGTTCCGCGTGCCCGGGGACGCGGTCGTCCGACTCGGCGGCCCGGGCAGCAACGGTCGGGTCGGGGCCGGGTACGGCGGCTTCACCTGGCGCTTCCCGCCGTGCGCCGACATCGCGGTCCGGACGGCGACGGCCAGCGGCGAGGACGCGGTGCACGGATCGGTCGCGCCGTGGGTCGAGTGGTCGGCCGTGTTCGAGGGCGTCGGCGCCACGATCCGGTTCGAGGCCCTCGACCACGACGACCCGTGGTTCGTCCGCGCCGCCGAGTACCCCGCGGTCGGCTCGGCGCTCGCCTGGCGCACCCCGACGCTCGTGCACCCGGGGGTGCCCCTCGTCCGGTCGTTCCGGGCGACGGTCTCGGACGGCCCGGTCCGGCACGGCCCGGGCGAGCACGGCCCGGGCGAGCACGGCCCGGACCGGTCCGCCAATACGCTGGTGGGATGAGCACCGAGGACTGGGAAGCCCGCGTCGCCGCACTCTGGGCCGACAACACCATCGACGACCAGGAGCGCATCGACCGCATGCGGGTCCTCGCCGACGCCGCACCCCACCCGGCGCTGGGCGCGTTCGAGCTCGGCGGGGCGAACGACTCCGGCGGCCACGAAGCCGAGGCCGACGTCCATTACGCGGCCGCGACGGCAGCCGGGCTCGACACCGTGGACCCGACGAGGGCGGCGCAGATGGTCGTCCAGCACGCCTCGACGCTCCGCAACCTCGGCCGGGTCGACGAGGCGATCACGATGCTCCGCGACGCCCCCGAGCACCCGGCGACCGGCGCAGCGCCGAAGGTGTTCCTCGCACTCGCGCTGCACAGTGCCGGTCGCCACGACGAGGCGCTCCGGGTCGCGATCGAGGCGGTGGAGCCGACGCTCCCCCGGTACCACCGGTCGGTCCGGGCCTACGCAGCAGCCCTCACCGACTCCTGATCACGACCACCCGTCAGGGTGCCAGCGGCAGCGCGTCGCTCGTCGTGCGGAGCGACTCCTGACGGATCTCGAGCTGGGTGACGGCGAGCGCGGCAAGGTCGTGCAGGTTCGCGAGGTCCGCCCCGGTCGTCTGGCGCGGCTTCGTGTCGAGCACCGCGAGCGTGCCGACCGGGGTGCCGTCGTGCTTCACCAGCGGGACGCTGACGTAGAACCGGATGCCGAGCGGGCCGGTGACGAGCGGACTGTGCTGCATCTCGGGGTGCGTCTGGCCGTCCGGGATCACGACGGGCACCGGGACCGGGGCGAACCCGTTGCGGAAGTTGATGTGGCGCGCCGCGTCGTCGACACCGGGAGCGATGTACGACTGCGACCAGGCACGGTCCTCGTCGAGCACCTCGACCAGGGCGATCGGCGCATCGAACAGCCGCGCGGCCATCGCCGTCGTGCGCTGCAGCGCCTGTTCGGGCAGGCTGTCGAGCGTCGCCGGGCGGGCACGGTCGGCGTCGCCTGTCGTCTGGGCCGCGGACGTCGTCTCGACGACGTGGTCGGCGGCGGTGGTCTCCGCGATGACGACGTCGCGCAGCATGGTCACGAGATCGGCACCGGCCGGGCGCGCTGCCGGGTCCTGCGCGGTCATCGCCCGGAGCAGGACCTTCCAGTGCTCGGGCAGCGGCTCGGGCAGCACCGGGTCGCGGGACAACCGCGCGACGGCGGACTCGACGAGCGACCCCGGGAACTCCCGACGGCGGGTGAAGCACTGCAGCAGCACGAGCCCGAGCGAGTAGACGTCGCTCGGCGGACCGACCTCGCCGCCCCGCGCCTGCTCGGGGCTGAGGTAGGCGGCGGTCCCGGTGGTCACGCCGTCGGCCGTCAGCCGCTCGACACCGGCGGCGAGCGCGATGCCGAAGTCGGTCAGCCGGGCGCGTGCACGGTCGGAGTCGTTGCCGTAGTCGACGAGCAGGATGTTCGACGGCTTGATGTCGCGGTGCACGACACCGTGGCTGTGGATGTAGTGCAGCGCCTCGGCCATGTCGTAGCCGATCTCGGCGATGTGGCGGGAGGCGAGCGGGCCGACGGAGAGCCGGTCCTCGAGGTCCTGTCCGGCGACCAGCGCCATCACGAGGTACCGCTGGCGTGTGCCGTCGTGGCCGGTGACGACGCCGGTGTCGAGCAGGCTCACGAGGTTGTGGTGCTCGAGGGACGCCAGGACGCCGAGCTCGGCCTCCTGCCGGGCGACGTCGACCGTGCCGGCGTGGAACACCTTCACGGCGACGGGCCGGTGGAGGCTCTCGTCGACCCCGCGGTACACGACGGACATGCCGCCCTGGCCGATGGCGTGTTCGAGCCGGTACCGCCCGTCGAGCAGTGGGGCCGTGGACGCGGTGTCCTCGGTCGGACTCATCTGACCCTCGTTCTCGGTTCCGGCAGGCAACGATGCATCTTCGCATCCCGGCGGGGATCGTGTTCCGTCGACGCGCTCAGTGGCCCGTCGACACCGTGCTCACCCGCAGGTCGTCGAAGGTGCTCGTGAAGCCCGCACCGCCGAGCGAGATCAGCCCGATCCGCGGCTCCGCCCCGAGGTCCGCCGTCCACGTCCCGCCGCGCACGAAGTGCCGTCCGTCGACACTGGTGTACGCGGTGTAGCGGTGCTCCCCGGCCACGAACCGGTGCACGATCCGCAGCGTGGTGGTGTCCCCGACCGGCCCGACGACCATGTTCCCGTAGGTCGGGGCACCGGCCGGCTGCCCGGAGACCTGCTTGCCGAACTCCGTCTGCCGGGTGTCGAAGATCGAGTTCGAGGTCAGGCGGACGTAGTCGCTGTCGCTCCCGTACACGATGAGCCCGCCCTGCACGTAGTTCACGCCGTCGCCGGTCGCCGGGGTGTCGACCGCGACGGTGGTCTCGGCCACCCAGTCGCCCCGGGGAGCCGGTTCGGACAGGACCGAGGCGAGCGGTGTCTGCGGCGGGTGGATGTCGGCGTCCTGCGTCCGCCACCGGAAGGCACCCCCGGCGACCGTCCACGTGGAGGCATCGGGCTCACGGGTCCAGCGGAGCGCCGGCGGCAGGGTCGTCCCGTCGAAGTCGGTGGACAGCGCACGGATCGTCCGACCGGGCACGTCGACCGGTGCGGCGGTGGCGCGGTACGTCGGCCGTTGACCGGGCTGCGCCACCGGCCCCGGTTGCACGCCGTCCGAGGGGCCGGCTCCGCCGCGGACCACGGGCCAGCCGTGCACCCAGTCGAGCGGGTCGATGAGCACGGGCCGCTTCGTGTAGGTGCCCTGGCCCGCGTAGTACGGGTCGTCCCGGTCGACGGCGTGGTAGACGATCCAGTCCTGTCCGGCGAGGTCGGTGACGACCGTGTTGTGCCCGGTGCCGACCCAGCGGTTGCCGTTCTGGGCGAGCAGGGGCGTGCCACCCACCCGGGTGCTCGTGATCCGCACGCCGTCCTGGTCGGTGAACGGGCCGAGCGGGCTGCGCGACCGGGCGACGAACACGCCGTACCCGGTCAGGGCGCCGTTGCAGCAGTTCGTCGCGGACCCCATGAAGTACCACCAGCCGTCGTGCCGCATCAGGTACGTGCCCTCGTAGCGATTGTCGATCGCGATCTGCCGCTCGGTCGAGGGGATCGAGCGCAGGCCGTCGCTGCTCAGCCGGCGGACGTTCACCCCGCCGAAGTAGCTGCCGAAGTACAGGTACGTGCTGCCGCGGTCGGTGATGACCTCGGGGTCGAACTCCCACCGCTGCCCGGTGCCGTCCGGTGCCGCCTGCGGTGCCACGACGGGTCCGCCGGAGTCCGTCCACGGTCCGGTCGGGCCCGGGCTCGTCGCGACGCCGACGGCCGACCCGCCGCCGGTCGGTGCCGTACCGCTGGGGGTGTCCGACGCCGCGTAGTAGAGGTACCACGTGCCCGGACGCCCGTGCGTCCCGGCGCGGTACACGACGTCCGGCGCCCAGATGCCGTTCGCGTCGCCCACCCAGGCCGGCTTCGTGGGGAAGGCGTCGTCGACGTACGTCCAGTGCGTCAGGTCGGTGGACCGGTACGTCGGGACCCCGTGCTGCACGAGCGACCCGTCCGGGTTCTGCTCCGTCGCCGTGAGGGCGTCGGTCGTGCAGTAGAGGTACCAGTTCCGGTCGCGTCCCACCCCGCGCACGACGGTCGGGTCGGCGCAGCTCGCCGCGGTCTGGCCGTCCGGCAGGGCGAGCGTCATCGGGTTCTGGTGGGTCGGCGCGGCACCGCCCCGTGCGGACGTGGTCTCCGCGGCGACGGCGGGCGCACCGCCGGTACCGACCTGGAGGAACGTGGTCGCGAGTCCCGCGACCGTCGCGATCGCGAGGACTGCTCTGAGTGACCGGCGCACGGTGGACCTGCTCTCGTCGTCGAGGAGCGTGCGGACGAGCGTGAGCGTACGCTCACGCCCACCGGCCCGTCCGACGAAGGAGTCGCGAGATGCCCGCACGGTTCGTGTACTGGATCAACGCCTCGCTCGACGGCTTCGTCGAGACCGAGGCCGGTGAGCACAGCGGCGTCGAGGGACCGGAGTGGATCCGGATCGACGAGACCGTGCACCGCGAGTTCAACCGCCGCGCCCGGGCGATGACGCTGTCCGTCGAGGGCCGCATCGTCCACGACATGATGGACCCGTTCTGGCCCGACGCCCGCACCGACGAGTCCCTGCCCGCGTACATGCGCGAGTACGGCGAGATCTGGACCGAGCAGCCGAAGGTCCTGGTCTCCCGGTCGCGGACGGCGGCGGACCACAACACGCGGATCATCGGCCGCGACGAGGACGCGATCGACGAGCTCGCCCGCATCCGCGCCGAGTCCGAGGGCGACGTCGGTGTCGGCGGTCCGAGCATCGCGACGCAGCTGCTCGACGTCGGACTCCTCGACGAGCTGATGGTCTTCACGCACCCGGCCGTCCTCGGGCGTGGGCGTCCGCTGTTCGACCCACCGCCGTCGGGTGCGCGACCGCCGTTGGTCCTCGACCTGCTCGAGCAGCAGCGGTGGGACATCGGCGTGACGCTGCACCGGTACGACCTCCGGCGCTGATCAGCCGGCGGACGGTGCCGTCCCGACGATGACCAGCCGCCACGCGCTCGACCGGTCGCTGTCGAAGCCGTTGAACGCGACGGAGTCGACGTCCGTGCTCGCGAGCCGCGTCAGGCGGATCGGGTTCGGGCTGTCCCGGCAGGCCACGGGGTCGACGGTGAAGTCGCCGGATCCGCCCCGGGACTCGATGCGGACGATCCCCCGCATGTGCCCGTTGCCGAAGCAGGAGAACTCGAGGTGGTCGATCGCCTTCGAGGCCGGGAACCGCAGTGTGACGCCGGTCCCGACCTCGGACGGGTCCTCGTCGCCGGGTTGGATGTCCGCGGTCAGCACGCCGAGGACGTCCGGGTCGGTCTCGGTCGCCGCCTCCTGTGCGCTCCGCCAGTCGGCGAGCGCCTCCTCGTCGACCGTCGGCGTCGCCGTGCAGCCGGCCAGCAGGAGCAGGACGGCGAGCGGCGGGACGATGAGGTGGGGGCGGTGCACGGTGCGAGCCTACGGAACTGGAGGCGCGGCGCCAGCCGGCACCGCGCCTCCAGTCCGGGGGATGGTGGCGTCAGACGTCGCGTCGGCGTGCGACCACGAGTGCGAGTGCGCCCACCACGGCCACCTCGGCCGCGAGCACGCCGAAGCCGCCCCAGCCGTTCAGGACGATGCCCTCCTGCGGCGCGGCGTCGCCGGCCGAGTAGGTGAACAGCTGCATCCCGGCCTGGTCGGGCAGGAACTTCGTGACGTCGAGGAGCCACTGCGCCTGCAGCACGCTCGCGATGAGCGACAGCACGATCGGGACGACGAGCAGGAGCCCGAGGGTGATCGCGATCCCGCCGGCGCTCGACCGGACGAGGAGTCCGATGCCGTACGCGAGCAGGGCGAGGAGCGTGACGTACACCGAGGCGCCGAGCAGCGGCATGAACACCGACGGATCGGCGAGGTCGGCGTGCACGCCCTTGCCCGCCTGCAGCGCCGCCGAGGCGAACACCCCGATCCAGATCGACACCGCGCTGACGACGAAGGTGGTGACCGCGAGGACCGAGGCCTTCGCGAGGATCACACCCGTCCGGCGGGGGTCGGCGGTGAAGGTCGAGCGGACCTGACCGGTGCCGTACTCCCCCGTGATGATGAGCACGCCGAGCACCGCGACGACGAGTGCCGTCAGGGAGACGCTGGCGGTGTTGATCGTCACGAGGGTGCCGTTCGCGGAGTCCTGGGCGACGGGCGTGCCGACGTCGAGGGCGTTGCCGATGAGGACTGCCATCGCGATCGTGACCACGACGAGGATCGCCAGGCACCAGATCGTGGAGCGGATGCTGCGGAGCTTGATCCACTCGCTGCGGACGAGCCGGCCGAAGCCGAGCCCGATCGTGGGCGGCAGGGTCGTGGCGGTCATCGGGTGCCCTCCGATCGGTACTCGACGTCGTCGCGGGTGAGCGCCATGTAGGCCTCTTCCAGGCTGGCGCCCACGGGTGTGAGCTCGTGCAGCGGGACGCCGACCTGTGCGGCGATGTTCCCGACCGTGGTGGCGTCCGGGCCGACCACCATGAAGGTGCCGTCCTCGCGCGGGGTCACGGACGCGTTCGGGCCGATCGCCTGGAACAGCTGGTCGGGAGCCGGCGTCCGGACGACGACGCGGCTGCCGCCGGTGCCGCCGCCCGCGGCGACGAACTCCTGGATGGGGGCGTCGGCGAGGACCCGGCCGCGGCCGAGGACGACGACGCGGTCGGCGGTCTGCGCCATCTCGCTCATGAGGTGGCTGGACAGGAACACGGTGCGACCGTCGGCGGCCATGCGGCGGGCGAGCTGCCGCACCCAGAGCACGCCGTCCGGGTCGAGGCCGTTGACCGGCTCGTCGAGGATGAGGGTCTTCGGGTCGCCGAGCAGTGCCGCGGCGATGCCGAGTCGCTGCCCCATGCCGAGGGAGAACCCGCCGACGCGCTTCTTCGCGACGGAGTCGAGGCCGGTCATGTCGATGACCTCGTGCACGCGGGACTTCGGGATCCCGTGGGTCGCCGCGAGCGAGAGGAGGTGGTTGTAGGCGCTGCGGCCCTGGTGGACGGCCTTGGCCTCGAGCAGCGCCCCGACCTGCCGGAGCGGATCGCGGAAGGTCGTGTACGGCTGCCCGTTCACGGTCGCCCGCCCGGCCGTGGGGCGGTCGAGCCCCATGATCATGCGCATCGTGGTGGACTTCCCGGCACCGTTCGGCCCGAGGAAGCCGGTCACGCTGCCCGGCCGCACGACGAACGAGACGTCGTCGACGGCGGTCTTCGGACCGTACTGTTTGGTGAGGTGCTCGACTTCGATCACGGCGGCCACGCTACGGGGACCTGGGAGCCGGCCGCGTCCACCCTGAGGGGGAGATGGGGTGGACCGCTCGGGGGACCCCCGACGAGTGCGGAGCGTGCCGGGCGTCGAGGCAGCCGCCGCCGGACCGGACTCGGGCCGACGTGGCACCGTGGAGGCATGCCGTCGCCGCAGTCGCTGACCGAGGCCGACCGGCGCATCGTTGCCGGGTGGGCGGCCGACTGCGCCGAGCGCGTCCTCCCGCTGTTCGAGCGTGAAGCCCCGACCGACGGCCGCGCCCGCGACGCCATCGAGCGGGCGCGGGCGTTCTCCCGCGGGGAGCTCGACGCCGCCGGGCAGATCCGTCGGCGCTTCGAGGCGGGCCGGGCCGCGAACGCCGTGACCCCGGCAGCTGCCGTCGCGGCGGCGCGTGCCGCAGCACAGGCGTCCGGCGTCGCGCACATGGGGGCACACGCACTGGGCGCTGCCGCGTACGCGGCGCGGGCTGCGGGACTGGCCGAGCCGTGCCTCCAGGACGCCGCGGCCCGCGAACGGGACCGACAGCTCGCGCTCGCGGGCGACGAGGTGCGCGAAGCCCTCCGCCGCTTGCCGGCAATCGGGACGGACACGTCGGGGCCGCTCGGTCCGGGACTCCTCGCGCGGGGCGACCTCGGCGAGCACGTGCGAGCGCTGCAGCAGGCGATCGCCGGCGCTACCCTGACGCCGTGAGCGACACACTGGACGACGGGCCCTTCTTCCACGGGACCAAGGCGGACCTGCACGTCGGCGACCTGCTGACCGCCGGGTTCCGCTCGAACTACCGGCCCGAGGTCGTGATGAACCACGTGTACTTCACCGCGCTCCGGGACGGCGCCGGGCTCGCGGCCGAGCTCGCGGCGGGCGACGGACTCCCCCGGGTGTACGAGGTCGAGCCGACCGGCGCCTTCGAGGACGACCCGAACGTGACCGACAAGAAGTTCCCGGGCAACCCGACGCGCTCCTACCGCAGCACGGCGCCGCTCCGGATCACCGGCGAGGTGACGGGCTGGCCGCGGTTGACGCCGGAGGCACTCCAGGCGTGGCGCGATCGGCTGGCGGCGCTGCGCGCGGACGAGCGGGGCGAGATCATCAACTGACCGCCGCGCCCTCGGACCGTGATTTCGCACTGCGCGACAGTTCACGGGATCGGGGCGCCGTGAAGTGTCGGTCAGCGCGAAAACCCGCGCCCGCGCGCCCGCGCCAGAACCGACCCGCGCCCGCGCGAGCCCGCCGTCAGCGCGACCGCGCCCGGTACTCCCCCGGCGGCCCGCCGCACGCCCGGGCGAAGTGCGCGTAGAAGCTCGACTGCGACCCGAACCCCGCCGCGTGCGCGATCTCCGACGTCGTCATCGAGGTCGTCGCGAGCAACCGCTGTGCCTCGGCCACCCGGCACCGGGTGAGGTACTCGAGGATGGTCGTCCCGACGTCCTGCCGGAACACCGACATCGCGTAGTGCGGGTGCAGGTGCGCCGCCGCGGCGACGTCGGCCACCTCGATCGGCTCACGGAACCGGTCGACCACGAACCGCACCATGTCGATCACCCGGTGCATGGCGTCCGCGGTGCCGTGACCGCCGCCCGGGCGGAGGTCGACGGCGTCCCGGTGGTGCCGCAGCAGCCGTCGGACGAGCGCCTGGGCCTCGAGGTTCGCGATGGTCTCGGCGCCCTCGTCCGCGAAGTCCCGCTGCCACGAGCCGAGCATCGACTCGACGTCACGACCGGCGGCCTCGGTCGGCACGACGACCGGCCGGTTGAGCAGCATCGCGCCGAGGTCGTGGTCGGGCAGCCCCCACGCGAGCACCTCGCCGAGCGGGATGTGCACCCATCGGAACTCCCCCGTCCCCGTCCCGTCGCCGACGAGCTGGTGCGGGGTCCAGCCCCAGAAGAGCGCGATCTCGCCGGCGTGCACGCTGACCGGGGCGCCGCCGAAGCGGTAGTCGAGGTGCCCGTCGAGCACGAGGTTGATCTCGAGGTCGTCGTGCCGGTGGGACGACGGCATGAGCGGCGCCGGGCCACGGTGGCTCCAGTACGCCGCTTCCATCGTCTCCACGTCGAGCACACCGCGAGCCTACGACAGCGACCCGAGGGCGCCCATCCGAGGATCCTGGAACCCCGCCGTCCGAAGCCGGAGGCCCGCACCCGCCCCCGCTTCCTACCGTCGTTGCATGACCAAGATCACCATCATCGGCGCCGGCGGCTTCGTCTTCCCGTTCCGCCTCATCGGCGACCTCGTCTCCTTCCCCGCACTGCAGGGCGCGACGCTGCACCTCATGGACCTCGACGCGGGCAGGGTCGCCCGCACCGCGAGCGCCGCCCGCGAGCTCGTCGCCCACCACGGCCTCGGCACCGAGGTCCTCGAGACCACCGACCGCCGCGAGGCCCTCGCCGGCGCGGACGTCGTCATCATCACGTTCCAGGTCGGCGGCGTGGAGTCGTACAGGTGGGACGTGGAGATCCCCCGGAAGTACGGCATCGACCAGGCCGTCGGCGACACCGTGGGACCCGGCGGCGTGTTCCGCTTCCTGCGCTCCGTGCGCGCCTACGAGGACATCGCCCGCGACGCGCTCGAGCTCTGCCCGGACGCCCAGTTCATCAACTACGCGAACCCGATGGCGATGGCCACGGCGTTCCTCAACGCGAAGGGCCTGCGCACGGTCGGCCTCTGCCACAGCGTGCAGGGCACCACGCGCATGCTCGCCCGGACCCTCGACGTGCCGTACGACGAGGTCGAGTACGTCAGCGCCGGCATCAACCACCAGGCCTGGATCCTCGAGTTCAAGCGGCGGAACGGCGAGGACCTGTACCCGCGCCTCCGCGAGGTGATGACCGCGAGGCACCGGCGCGGCGTCGCGGCGGCCGACCTGCACGACGACGACGGCGACCACAGCGAGGCGGCTGCGGCGGCGAGCAACTACGAGGGCGGCAACGAGCAGGTCCGCACACAGCTGATGCGGTCGTTCGGGTACTTCGAGACCGAGTCGAGCCACC
>Ga0308160_10003338_pt1 | contig 18199 bp, 27 predicted proteins | sample PhyFR1_FD_201036 | JGI IMG/M metagenome (GOLD analysis project Ga0308160, IMG submission 201036) | Phyllosphere microbial communities from UC Gill Tract Community Farm, Albany, California, United States - DLSLF.R1 | ecosystem: Host-associated > Plants > Phyllosphere > Unclassified | place: USA...
GAGGCGAGTTTTCACGTACCCCTTCCAAGCCCCCGTGTGAGCCGAAGTTGAAGTTGACCCCTTGCCAGCTTGATCAGGTCTAGTGGTTTTCAGTCCCAGGCCGACATTTGATTTCCTAGGTTTCGTGCGTGCCATTTTTCCTGGTTGATTATATGATATTTCTCTTCTAATTAGATAGAATGTCTCTCCTTGGTACTAATCACACAAGAATAGTCTGTACTGAGTGTGAGCTGATGGATATAATAATGTACTCTACTGTTGATGGTCGCGCGAAATCAATGCTAGTTCTGTAACACGGAAGCAAATTGTGTACGGTCAGGAACAAAAGTGGAGGTGGGGCACCAGTACAACAATATTATCGTCCATTATCTATAGAGTACCGACTTACCGGTCACCGTCCATACACTAAGATGCTGATTGTATCAACCGGGTCAGGTAGAGCGATCCTCAAGCTCGCGTCTGATCAGTTTCGTACCTCGACTCGAAGTCGATCATGGGGTACGAGGGGGATCAGTACAGCCGAATCTTCACATGATCGTGTACCCGCCGATCTGGCGGAATTGCTGCCTACTCTCGAAGACTTAGGTCTGGGATCGGGAGACAACGGTATGTCCACTGATCTTATGATTATATTGCAGCAACTTGCTTCACCTGGTCACTACCAACGCTGATCACCAGTCCATGTAGCAATGTCCGGAGGAGTCGATTCATCAGTAGTCCTCCGCTTACTAGCCAACCTCGTGAGTCCTCTCCCCTGCCACTTAACAAATCCTGATGATAAGCCATTGAACCTCCACGTAGTATTCATGCGAAACTGGGACCCACTCCTCTCAGAACAACCCAAAGATGATCCCAAACCCCTGAATCTCAATTACGCAAGCTCGTCCACGGGTCAAGGACATCAATGTGAATGGGAAAGAGATTGGGCAGATGTTCAAGCTACAACTGATCATTTGCGTATACCCCGTGAAAGGGTGAGGATGGTTGATTTCACCAAGGAATATTGGACTAGGGTTTTCGAACCTGCTGTGGGGATTTGGGAGGGTGGGGGGACACCTAATCCTGATGTGGACTGTAATCGGTGAGCCTTCATAACGCTTTGTCCTCGTCCTCATCCCCCTTTCAACGTGTGAGACGACAAAACTTGGGCAGGTATACGACTCAGGGCTCTAGTCTCCTGCTTTGGCCGAAGTCGTTCCCCTGGACTGCAAATGTTAGACGAGGCTGACGATCAGGGAGATCAAATTTGGATCGCTTTTAGATTCAATACCTAAAGACAAGGAGGGGGAGAAACACCTCTTGGCAACTGGTAAGTCTAGCTCACCGCCTTACGCCGATCCATCGACACCATCGCATGGTAGCGTCCGAAGTGGAATGAGAAGAACTGATAGACAGGACATTACGCAAGAGCATATCGTGATTCGAAAACTGCAAAACTCCTTCGAGCAAGGGACCCAACGAAAGATCAGACATATTACCTCAGCCAAATGACGAGTGATCAGCTAAAGAGGGTAAGCCCTATTCATTCCTCGTTCTCATCCATGACTTGTCCCTCGTATTGTGTCGCACCCAGGACAAGGCAATGTGGACTAACGCGCAGGCGGTGTTTCCACTCGCGAACATTCCCAAGAAAGATGTCCGTCGCCTCGCTCATCATTACAACCTCCCCACGGCGAATCGGGCGGAAAGTATGGGTGTTTGTTTCATAGGTGAAAGAGGCAGATTTGGTGATTTCATCTGTATGTCCATCATCCACTATCTATCTCATCTTTGTCGCTCCATTTATGTCCCGAACAGGAGACTTGAAAGCTCACGTCTCAGCTCAATATACTTCCCCCTCGACCTCGGGTCACCTCGTAACCCCGACAGGTGAACGAGTAGGCAAGAATGAAGGGATGTGGTATTACACCATAGGCCAGGGAGCCAAGTTATCGGGAATGAAGGAGAAATGGTTCGTTGCGAGGAAAGGAGTTGGGGAGGAGGGTAAGGATGTTTTGGTCGTACCTGGGTCGTATGTTTATTCTTTTCCATCCCTTCGATCACTCTCATTGTCTTGCTGCCGCCTCACACCTCGTCGACAATACTGATCATACAGTGATCACCCTCTACTCCAATGCACTCAAATACGAACCCAGTCATTCCACTGGATCTCCAACACCCCTCCAGCCTCGGTTGGAAAGGAGGTAAAAGTCCTAATCCAAGTCCGACATCGAATGACACCCGTTCCAGCCCATATAATAGTTATGGAAGATCAATCGTATGTACCCCTACACTCGAAAAAGGCGACAATCACTGATAAGCAGGGTGGTGGCTCGACTTGATTATCCTATCACTGGCGTCAGTCCCGGTCAGGTATTGGCTGTTTACGTGGGGAATGAGTGTCTTGGAAGTGCAAAAATCAGGGATACAGTCACACTTGGTGATCTTGATTATGATAGCACACAAGCAGTATCATCGTGACCTTGTGCAAGTTCGAAGTACATCTAAAACTTATGCATGTGCCCATGTCGCCTACGATGCGTTTCTGTCATCATGTATTGTGGATGACGCACAAACACTATCTTACGTAATGCAGCCAAGCGAAGTGAGTCTTGAACGTTCTGGTTGTTACTCCATTCAAGAATCGTTTGTCTCATTCATCACATACTTTACATATACAGTACCATTCAAACTGTCTGCATCAATCACAGATTCACTCTGTAAGCTATCCAGTCTCCCCCTTCTGGTGTGCTGATGAACAATTAGAGCTAACATTACAGTCACACCTTTACTCTTGATTAGAGCAATCACGGTGTCGTTTTTCAATCCATTCAGGCGGGCGCAGAAGGAGGAGGAGTCCGGGAAGATTGTGGTGGTGGTGAAATGGGGTAGGGAAAAGTGAGTCTTGGTTCTTGTCCTGGTCTGATTTTTGTCACCGTCCAGCCTGTTTTGGTGCGAAGGATCGCCTTTTGATGGGGTCCGTCAAGACTTCGATCATGAATGATATCGCCTTTGTCTCTACAATCATTCCATTGCCATGGTCCACACAGCTCTTTGATGCAAGTGGCATCTGCCTCTTGGATAATGAACAACAAAAACTTCGAGAATCCATCACCACCGTCTTACTTCACAAATCTACCTCGTTCGAGTCTATCCCCAATCCAGTCACTCCTCCATCGCCAGAGCCCAGCTCTCTACAACTCGGTCTGAAGCTTATCAAAGCTAACAACCAGATACAACATCCCAATCCCCTCACCATCCACAACCCCACTCTCCCAACTCCGAGCGACCCTCTCTGCCCAAACCTCCATTCCAATCACCCAGCTCAAGCTCGTACACAAAGGAGCAGTTCTCAAAGATTACACTCTCACACTCTCCTCTTATGGAATCACGGACGGTTCTCAACTAGTCATGATTGGAAAAGAAGGCGACATTCCCTCTGCGCCACCAGCCCCAAGGCCTCAGGTTGTGAAGAAGAAAAACAAACAACCTGAAACCGATACCGAATCGGTCCTTGTCGATTGGATCCGATCACTCGTCAATTCCACTCTTGATCCATTACAAGCTTCCATAGCGACTTTCCTGAGTTATACGAGGGTCGCGAAAGAAGGTGAACAATTGAATCAACCGAGACAAATTCCTAAATTCGATATATTACAAAAAGAACATGCTCGATTATCGGAATTACTGTTGAGGGGCCTGTTGGACTTGGACGGGGTTGAGATTCCAGGGGAATGGCAGGATGCGAGGAAAGAGAGGAAAGAAGGGGTTAGGAGGGTACAGGGTGAATTGACCAAGGTGGATGACGCTTGGACAGAAAAGAAAAAGGCAGAAAAGGCCGAGTAGGTCAGCAACGGAGCGGAGGATGCGGATGGACCAAGGCTCAGCTGGATCGGAATTTGCATGCAACTGCGCTCTTAATGTATATATGTAGAGTCTCTGAGGAGAACTGTCCAGAGATAGTAGATGCACAGGACTGGCGCATACTGTTGTTTGTGTTCTCACGGCGCTATGTTGTGAAAAGAAAGGCCGGGCCATTTGTAGCTACGCACAATCAGGTCGTTGACGTCCTGATAGGACCTGTACTGTTGGTCACCTTGACGAATGCCATCGAGTGCTCGAGTACGAGTCCTTCGCTCGTCAGTGGAAAGAGTATCGACCCTGTAACACATTAGCCTGTTACCCATATGAGTCTAGACTACACGATCGAGTCATGGCAGATATACATCATGAGGGTATAATATCATATCATATCTAATCACGTCTAACACGTGACGCTGATGATCCGGAAAATAATGTGGATCCAATAATCATTGCATCGAGCAAATCTTAATCGAATCGTTTTTAAGATTAATACCTACGACCTATCAGTCAGTCCTCCCCTTGTATCAATCAAAAAAGATAGACTCACATCTTGTAGACCATCTGTCCCTTTGTAGGTTCGGATCCTTCGACTTGGTAGTCGAAGACAATATCGAGATCTCGGTTGTTACGCGAGTTGGGGGCACATGAGAGTTCACCTCGGATAGTATCGCCCTCCTGTTCTGTTAGCTATGTAGCGATAGGCCGTCAGGCCATAACATTCAAGGTGATGGTAGAACCAGATAGCTAGAAAGAGTGGGTTCTATTGAGAGAAAGGGGAAAAGTAAAAACTTACAGAGACGGTAAGTGTGTCAGGAGTGTAGAATACAGTTTGCTTCCAGTGAGTGTACTGTTCTCGTCAGCCCGTGTCCGATAAGATAGTCGAGATTCTATGGGCTTACCTTTGCGTGGGGACCGGTGGAGAAGTTGATGGGTTTGTGACAGCATGAGAAAGAGATATCGAACCAACCGAGGAAAGCATGGACGTCTGTTTGTCAGTTCCGTCCTACCTCTCGCAAAGGGCATGAGTTGCCTCTCTCATCCGCTTCACTGTGCCATATATCGGGCGCAGAAGGAAAGCGAGGAAGCCTCGAAGAGGTGGAAAGAAGAGAATTTGGGGCAAGGAGGACGAACTCACAATCATTCCTGGTAGCCTTCAGCTCGAATGGGACCTTGAAAGCCAAATCCTCCTTTGTAACAGTCTTGATATCGATATGCCTGATAGCACATGGGTTGGTGACTACCGCCTTGAGCTCGACAGTGTCGACTAGGGGTTCTTTGAGAGCAATGTCTTTGATACAGGAGTAGTCGAATCCGTAGACGTCGTCCCAGACTGGATGTTAGCTCAGACTTCTCTAAGCCGATAGGCCGATGATCAACAGTGATAGGAGGGGGTTTGGACAGAGAATCTCAGGCCAACCCATGTCCCCGCCTTTCTGGCTCGCATGCAGGGTACGAGACAGAGCTGCTGGCACGAGCTGGCCCACGTTGAGCAGAGAAAGGATGATGAGGGGGGACAAGATAAACGTGAAGACCTACAGTTGATCTTCTCCTCCTTGTAGTCCTGGTCCTCAATAGCAGCGAGGTAGATTGTAGCCTTGTCGGGGAACAAAAGTCCATCAGGAGCGAGGTACTTGTCCCTTGCGAGAAGGACGGTGTCGAGCATGGATTCGTAGAGAAGGAAGTATCCCATCCACTGCAGATCTCAGCTTTGACCTCTTGAGTGTCGTTAAGCTTACCTCTGAGATAATGATGTCGACCTGTTTGACTGGGAGCTCTACATCTTCTAGCTTGCCTTTTAGCAATACGATTTCTGCTCATCAGCACGTCTTCAATACCAAGCAGAGCTCTGTAGACGTACGGTCCTCGGTGAATCCGTTTGACCTGACGATCTTCTCGGCCTGGTCGAGAATGTTGGACATGTCGATACCAATGACCATTTTAGCGCCTGCCTTGGAGGCGAACATGGACAGGATACCGGTTCCACATCCGACCTATTTGTCAGTGCTGTAAACAAACAAGCCCTATCCCCGTAGGACGAGAAGAAGAGCCACAGGATACCACGTACATCGAGGACAGTCTTTCCCTTGAACAAATGTCCGTTCTGCATGATGGCGTTCCTATAACTCAACGTCCTGACGGTATCCTTCAACATTTCCTCGTGAATACCGAAATGAGCATAAGAGTCGGCATAATAATCTCGACTTGTCATGTTCTCGACGGGAGGGAGGGCAGTGCCCTGGTTGGCGTTTGCTGGGATTGAGGATGCCATTGTGGATGATGGTAGGTAGGGTAGCTGTAGGGGGTGGGTGATCATCAAAATTCAGCTTAGACAGAGGACAGGCACGAGTGTCATGACGTGGATTATCGTGCTGTGCTCTCCATGCTGAACAACGTGGCTATCACTATCATCCCCCACTTGTGAGCTATTTCTCCGAGATTAACCCGATAAGCAACTGTCATTTGTCAATCTGTGATCACCTCTCCCCTTCCTTCGCTTCATCTTCCATCCATCTCCATCATTATTCATAAGCTTATACCATACATACCACGCAGAATGTCTTACAATATCCTAGGATCAGGCTACAGGCCTAACATCACCCTTTTCTCATTCGACTCGGCATCAGCCAAGATTCATAAAGTATCCGACTCCAAGGCGCCAGAGAATGCGTCATGGCTCGAACCGGGCAAAGAGGGAGTCTTCTATTCTACATCGGAGGTACCCAAGGGAGAGGTCTTCTCTCTGAAGCTACAAGGAGAGGAGCTGGAGATCACTGGAAAGAGGAGTACCAAGGGTGAAGAACCTGCTCATGGTACGTTTGATGATGTCATCCGGGTCATGAAGGCTTATAAACAGTTCTTGTCCTCAAAGATGGTTCTGGAGTGGTCACTGGTAACGTGCGTTCCATCTCATTTCCCTCGGAGAGATCGCTGACTAGCAGTACACCGGTGGACAAGTCACTTTCTACCCAACCAAACCTGACGGATCCCTGGTCGCCGACTCCGACTCTCCACCTTTGGAATTCGATTTCCCATACACCAAAGGTTCCGCACCCAATAACGAGCGACAGGATAAGCCCCATGCTCATCACGTGATCGAGGACTCAAAGGGACAGATCTACGTCTGTGATCTTGGTAGTGATCGGGTCTGGGTGGTTGTGAGGGATGGAGAGGGATTGAAGGTCAAGGGGTGGTTGCAGGCTCCGGAAGGATCTGGGCCTAGGCACGCTGCTTTGTCTCCTGATGGTGAGTCTGTCGGGGCGTGACGTGGGCTCGATTGGCGTATCCGTATCCAAGCTGTGTCCGGCGCCGCTTGCCCACTGCCATGTGACCAACTTGCCCATGCTGTCCCGTTGGTCACGCGCTGACCTGCAGAAAAACACCTGTACGTCCTCACCGAGCTCCACCACAACTTTTTCATCTACGACCTCACCAAGCCTCTCCCATCGCACCCGCTTCCAGACCTCGAGCGAAACATCGTCCCCACCTCAATCCCCAAATCATCTCAACCCGACATGTCATCCGCCGAGATCTGTCTCAACCCCACCGTCCCAAACGTGGTATACTGCTCTAATCGAGGACAGCTCCAACTCAAGGATACAGCTGGTGCCCAAGGCGATGCCGTTGCCATTGTCCTTCTTAGTCAAGATGGGGGTAAAGTCGAGGAAATCAAGTCTGTCGAGACTGGCTGCGACCAGATTAGGGGAATGCAGATTAGTAAAGATGGGAAGTTCGCTGCTGTCGGTGGACAGAATGGAGGAGGAGTGGAGATCTACCAGATTGGTGGAAAGAGGGGAGACGAGTGGAAATTGGCCGCCAAGGACGAGACTTTGGAATCGATCGTTTCGTTCGTCTGGCTCTAGGCAGAGTCCCTGACATCGGGCCACTCCGGACGAACAGAAGAAGTAGAGATGGAAGGAATGCATAGAAGTAGAAATGCCGCGGCAGAATAGGATCTTGGCCGCGGATAATCACCTCCACTACTGACCTCCACCCTTCACCCGCTGACCTAGAACTGTCAATATATCCCACTCTTTTCTTCCGGATAGTGAGTGTTTCTTCCGTCAATCAGCTAATCTAGTCATAGTATCAACATGACCCATCAAATACTCTTCTCAGGCCATAAACCAACATTCGAGCTCTATTCGTTCGACCCCGATACCCATGCCCTCGTTAAGATATCCGACTCGCCCGCACCGCCCAGTGCGACCTGGTTAGAAAGGTCACCTACCGTCCCGAATGTCTTGTATACATTGAGTGAATGTGACTTTAAAGTGTACTCGATGGTAATGGAGAGGAATCAATTGAGGGTGACTAGTGAAAGAGGGACAGAGGCTACTTGGCCTTGTCATTGTACGTACCCTCTCTGAATCTTCGAGAGAGGCTGATGTCCAGTCAATATCCCGAAGGATGGCTCGACTTTGATCACTGGAGGAGTGAGTACCCTCTGTAGCACGACAGCGAAGAACAGAGCTCATCAATCAGCTGGGATCAGGCGAAACAATTCAGATCCCATTGGGGACATACGGAACCATCTCTCCCGTCCCATCACCTTTAATCACGTATCCAGACCCATATCCTTATTGCGAATCCGGCATCAAGGCGAAATTCCCTCTTCGGCAGAAAGGTCCCCATGTACATGGTCTGACGAGTAGTAAAGACGGAAAGACGGTGTATATCTGCGACTTAGGGAGTGATACTGTTTGGATTGCTGATCGTAATGTGGATGGAATGGAAGTCGTGGGGAAGATGGAATCGGAGAGGGGCGATACACCTCGACATTGTTTACTCTCTCCTAATGGTCAGTCTCATCTTCGTCTCATCACTGCTTCGCAGGTACTAATCAACAGAGAAATACCTCTATGTGAATTCGGAACTACAATCCCAGCTCCTCATATACTCGACCTCGACCCGTAAACTATTATCCCGAGTGGACGTTACTCCACCTCACCTCCCCATCTCAGCGAAACAACAACTCCTCACTGCAGAACTATACATCAATCCTCTGCATCCTCAGACTCTCTATATCTCCAATAGAGGTGCTCTCCGTCTACACGACGATCAAGGGGAGGACGTAAACTATGGGGATAAAGGGGATTCAATCACTGTTGTTCTGTTGGATGAGGATGGATCGAGTGTTGAAGAAATGAAGTGGGTCGAGACTGGACTAGATTGGATTAGAGGAATGAAGATCGGTGATGATGGGAGATGGTTGGCTTGTGCGGGTGAATATGGGGGTGGGGTGGAGGTTTACGAGATCTCCGGCGAGAGGGGCGAGGTTATGAATCTCAGAGCTAGGGATGAAGGGATCAAGGATGTGAATTGTGTTCTCTGGCTATGAGGTGGTTGTGAGACAAACTTTAAGGAATAATGATGTATTTTACGTATCAGAACTAGAAAAGTCTAGCGACTACAATACAACACGAGATCGTCTACTTCTACAGTATGGCTACATTTCGACATCAAGATCACACACACACAATTAAGCCCTCTTTCGATCTAAAGTCGCATCAGAAGTACTGTCCATTCCACTCCACCACTCCACATCCTCGCAAAACGGTTTCTGTGCACCTGCCACGTCCCCATGTGAGCTACAATATCCGCAAGAACCCCCTAGATATTTCACCTCACCACTCCATAGCCTTCCAAAACGGCTTCTTCCCTTCTTCCACCCCACCCTTATCAGCCACAACATCCGCGAGAACGCCCTGAACATTCTTCAGATCCTCCACATCCCTAGTAGCTTGTACCCTCTGGTAAGTTATGGGGCAATCGATACTATCGCACATAATTGGTTCCGCTATTGGTGTGGAGGAACATGATGAACATATCCTCTGAAGGGCGGTCAGGCGGGATTGAGCGAGGTGATCTCTCGATAAGAGGGTATGAGCTGTCCGAGCTCGGTCGGCTGTGCAGTCGGAACAGATTTCTGCTAGTCAGCTCCCGTCTTGCGATTGAGGGAAAGGGAGAGTGAAATGGGTGAACATACCTGTAGCTGACTCCAGACCGCATACGACACAATGACTAGACTTGAAATGACTGTCAATTCTCATTTTCCCTCCTCCTCCACCAGCACCACCAGTCCCTCCACCAGTGGGTCTGAAATCATACTTCCCAGCCCTCTTGATCCTAGGCATAGAGTCATACCAATTCTCGACGTCTGCGCCTACCAGATTGAATATCCTAGACAAGGGCGGTATGAGTAGATTCCGGATATAATACTCGGCATCGATATTGAGTGATCGACTAGCCAGCATTTCTTCTGGCATCCGAGCCCGGTCGATTAGGCGCCGCCCGTCAGCGTTGGAGACTATGTATGGGACTCGTTCGGCGTATTGCGGTTCATCTCGGGGGTCTTTGAGAATACGGCGGTACGCTACTGCTGCTCCTGGAGGTGGGACTCCTTTATCCCTGGACTGTCAGGCACATCTCCAGTGTCAAGATGGGAGACTTACGAGTAGGAGCCAAGCCGAACTTCTTTTGCGACTATGAAATCCTGGATAGAGACTCGACCTTGGAGGATTTTGGTCCATTCCTGCCGACAAAAGTCCTTGATCAGACTCAGATCCTGATGACGGAACAACATCCTACTTATCAGCTCCTTGATCTTGACTCAGGCTGAGATCAGCTTACTTCAGACAAACCTCCTCGATTTTGCCCTGAGCTGGAAATCCATCCCTTCGAATAGTTTCAATACCCTTGGCATCAAATACAGGTTCCTTATCATCCGGATGTTCATACTTGAATCCCACGTATCGTTTCTTCGCCATAAGGACAGAACCCATGTAGACTTTCTCAAACTTGAGCCTGACCGGTTTGGGGTTGAGGGCAGTGACTGAATCGGCAATGTCGTTTCCAATCACGAAGGCTTGTTCTTTCGATCGACCGGGTAGGGCGACGAAAAGGGAATCGGTATCACCATAAACTACTTGGGCGTTCCAGTCGGTCCGAGAGTGGATGAGCTCTTGCGCCTGCCGGTCAGATCTTACACCTGACCTTTGTTATCGGACGTGGGCATACCTTTTCCAGGGTTTCTCGGCCTGTTTGAACTATAGAATCGGCGATTTCGATACAAGGCATACGACCAGAGTATGTTGCACTGGTATACCCGTATGTGACATTCTATTTATCAGCTCCATTTTCAAGTGGACGCTTGACGTACAGCCATGAGCTTCAAACCGAGTTGTCGAGCATTCAGTAGCGACGTCAGTGACTACGGCGTCAGAACCATGACCTGATTCGTCACAGATGACCCACCTTATCACTCCTACAACCTTTCATGGCGTGCTTGATCATCACCCTCGTATCCAAGATCTCCCCCAACATCTTTGCCAACAGGCTCTTCCTGACTGCTGGCTTGACAAACACCATCCCATTGGGTGTGACTGTGAATCAGCACCTGTCACCACCAACCGAAAACCAGACTCACCAGTCAGATAATCCTTCAACAACTCCAACAATCCATCCGCAACTTTCAACTCTGTAAACCCAAACTTATCCGTCCCTTTAAACTTTTCCACGCGACCCAAACAAGTCGAATAGCAAAGATTATAAGCGATCATCACCGATGGGTATAAACTTTGGAAATCGAGAACAATGATGGGATGATTATAGTACTTGGACTCAGGTTCTGCGATGAGGGGTACGGCGAATGGCGCGTTCTGAAGGCCGACTTGTTGTTTTGAAGGAGAGACCAGGACGAATGATTCGGGTTTCGCTAGACGGAAAATGAATGATTCGACCTTGAATTGGGATCCTCGAAACATGACTGATGCGAAATCGACTCCGAAGACTCGGGCGAATTCCCTGCGTGGTCAGCTCGCTTCCAGGATTTGAGCAATTTGGCTAGCTGACGTACGCGTTCTTGGTGATGATCTCGGCTCGATCTATCAACTCCACATACATGACCACGCGCTGGAAGTAGTACTTCAGCACCCGATGAGTGTGTTCCAGAGTCCTGCTCTTCCATAGCGCAGTCAAGCTAGCCGAAGAAAAGTGTGGTATACTGACGAGTCAGCGTGGCGCTCTGTACCGAAACCCAGCCAAGGTGGACATACCGCTGATGAAGTAGATGAAAGACCACATTTTCGAATGTATACTGGGTCAGGTTGAATTCTGATCGACAGATTCGCCAGATATTCAGGATATGTCGTCCAGAGACTTTGAAAGTAGAAGAATGAGTTGCCGAGTAGAAATCCTTTTTCGGTCCAGTATGTCCACCAACGACGCGAGAGAGTTGTTCCGTAAAGTCGATCCCTGTCCTTTAGTGTATGCAATGACAGAGGTGACAGAGGGGCGTACCGAATGCTTGATCTGCACGAGAAGAGATCCATCCCCAACTTGAATTATGTAACTCCCAACCTGCCAACACATCCGGATCCCATTGTTTGACCATATCGATAACGGTGTTGATCAGATCCAGTTCACTCTCGACCACTTGGCACGGGATACCGTCGAGCTTGAGCTGACCACCCCGGATAGCGGTCGAATCAATGACGATGTAGCCGGCATAATAGCCGGGGAAGGTAGTTGTATCGGGCAACGATTCATCTTCATTCTGATAGCAGTAAAAGACGGCTGTCAACTCGTCCTTCTCAGGATCGGGAAGCAGCTGATGCCGGGATTTAGCTACCTGTCAGCTGGATCATTCGTTTGTGAGATATGGCATACCAAAGACTTCGAGAGCTAAGACAGACATGTTTTGATGTTCACGTTCGGTTTCTTTCGATTTCTTCTTTTGAGAAAACTTGAATCCGTACTTGTTCTTCTGGGTAGGTCGTGCAAGCTGCGAAGCAGCGATTGTATTTTCACGCACTGACTGATAAGCTGAATTGGACGGATCACCTAAAAGGACCTACGCCTCTGGGCTTCAAGTTCATCCTCTTTGTCACACCATGCCAAGACAGTATGCAGTCTAGGCGGCAGAGGCGCGTATTCCCATCCATACTGTCCTACTCTGTCCACCTTGCTAGCGCGTCCTTTACCCTTCAGCCCTAAGCCGCCAAAAGTGCTTTCAAACTCCTCCATCTCCTTGACTCCATTTCCTCTCAGCGTAAACATACGCCCTGCAAACATTTTGGCTCGGGGTGGTATATCGCTACGATTCGAATAATGCGGTTCTGTGTATATCACCGAATCAACACCATTCTCTTCCATCGTGTTGCCTATCTGCTGTCGCGAAGGGGGATGAAGGTGGTATGTCCACGCCGTGGAAGACAGGTTGGATGGAACGGTTGAGCTAGAGTCGCCGGTGAGGTGGGACTGGGTTGATAGTTGAGATAGAGATAGTCGTAGAGGGGTAGGTAAAAGGGTTTGACTCGACGCTATTTGCGATTGACGCGTATCGGCTGGACTTGCCATACGGACTCGTTTGGTAGCTCGAGGCGTATCGTCGGGTCCAACAAGAGTAGCGCGATTGGTAGTAGCCTGAAAAGGATCATCATTCCGCAGTGTCGGGCTCATCTCCCGCTTGATACCGCCGTTCGCGACCGGCTTCCCCTCAGACTCGCCAGACGATTTAGACGACCGGACTTGCTGACCACCGGGTATATCCACAGTCTCCTCAGATGCTTGGATCTCCTTCAGCTCCTGCTTGACCTCCTGGAATGTATGCGTCATCGAGGCCTTGATCTTGGTCGGGGTCGGACTACCCTCTGATCGATCCTCCGGCTCGGGCGAGGGGGATTGCCAGCCCTTGACTGAGCGCTTCGACGGCGTGAGTACGACAGTGCTGGCAGATGGGTAGACTGGGGGTTTGGAGGGCGAAGTATGCGGGGAGTATGAGGGTCTGTTCCTGGCAAACATATTCCGCAACATTGAATTTGGAGTGACCTTGTCGCTTGGGGGATGCGTCTTGGTCGGCGTAGACAGATTATCGTTAAATGGTTTGGAAGGCGAGATTGAGACGGATGAGCGGTCCATGATGGTACTGTTGTCAGCTGCGATGTAGTATATCGACATACCTTAGATCGCCCAGGCCAGCTTGTTCACGCATGCGCTGATCCCGCCTAGCTCGTCGAGACGCTAACGTTGATCCTGATCCTATACTTGTCGGCGTAACGTTGACACTCCCACGATTCTTAGTTGGCGTAGTAAATCCACCATTGACCGTCTGGCGAAACAGCTCGTCAATCTCCTCATCATCGTACTCGCTGCGCTCCTCCTCCTCCTTCCGCTGTACCTGCGTAGCTCTCACTCGGGCGCTTTCCTCGGCGTGCTTTTGAGCATCTTCTTCACGCAGCTGTTGATCGCAATCGGGGTCGTCCTCGTCGTCATCGTCTCGTATCACAGTTTCAGTGTTGCGCTGGATGTAAGATGGGTTGACTTCAGGGACATCATCGGGGAATCTCTGAGTCATATTCAGAGCATCGAACGGGTTGTCCTCTTCATCCGAATCGAAGTCATCTGCATCTCGCTGAGGCAGGACAGGGTCGTCGTATGTCTCGATGACTTCTGCTTTCATGGCCAGGTCCATTGGTAACGAGCCATTACGAGCTGCCGATGAGGGTACATGAGGAGATGAGATGGCGGGTTTGGGCGGTGTACTACCGACGTTGGTTGGTGACGAAGGTATAGCTGGGGAAGAGGCTTTGGCGGATCGTCGGGATTTGTGGGTAGATCGGATTTTGGGTTGTTTCGGCCAATGAGCAGACACCGCTTCAAATGTAGTCATTATCCACTGCACAATCAGCCTGACCTCGCCATTTGAGTCCTGTACTGACCTTGTCATATTTCCGCTTCTCACCGTTTTTGCCCGCAGCAGCTTCCATCGAGAATCTCTCGAAAGTTAATTTGCCCTTCTTCATCCGTTCGGTCTCCATACGATCCTGCAACATCTCCCACATCTCATCACTCCTCTTCCAATCGCCTCCCTTATTTTCCGGCTTGACCTGTCCTGGCACCTTGTATCCCAATTCAGCCATACTCCGCCCATCCATGCCTCCACTCGGTAACATTGCCTCCTCGCTCAATGACAGATCCTTCATAGCTCTCCTCCTTCTCTCGTCTTCCCACAGTTCTTTCATGGCTGGTACGAGCTTGTCTGCGGGATTGAGCGGTTTGTGAAGTAGTTCGACGAAATCTTGGTGTAGATGCCGCATGACCAAACGACGGCGATTCAGGATCTGGTGAGGTAAGATATCGATTTCTAGGGGGGTGTAGGTATCTTTTGGAGGCGAGTAGCCAGAATCGTAGATCATGCTGTCTGGTACTGTAAGGGTGTTGAATATTGTCCGTCTAGAAGAGGGGGGTGAATCGAATGGATCACCCTCTATGTGTCAGCGCCTTGATACTAGACTGGCACCAGCAAAGCCGAACGTACCAGGTAGAGGTTCACGAAATGTTCCACCACTGAGCTCCAGCCAACCACATCCATAGAGGTCAAAGTCGCACATGAACTGTAAAACATGATTGACATGGGCTTCGAATGGCTGCCATTCCCTGCCCAGCACCGCGGGCTTCCGCAGCTGCTCCAACGCCACGTATAGTCGTCCAGGATTCACAAGTGATACCTTGAGGAAGTAGCTATGACCGATGTGATATCCATAGAACGGCACACCTTTACACAGGACGACCGAAACAACATGTAGATGTTTAGGATCGGTTCCACCTCCATATTTCCCTCCTGTCGGATCTTGGCGCATTGCAAGACAGATAGCATGGTTGAGCGAGACAGCAAAGCGTTGACATATTCGTACCACTCGTTCAGGTCGTAGCGGATCAGGCGTACTCGAATCCATGGGGAACGGGACGAAGAAATACGGATAACATAGATGTATATTGGCGCATATCTTTTGCAAATGTTGTGTCGTACCGAAGATCCTCAACACCGGTAGATGATGGGGTGTGACACCTGGAGGAACGGCCGTTGCGAGGTTCGAGGGTGTATAGTGTGGAATCAAGGTGGGAAGTGGACCAGCCATTGTCGAGGTGACATGGGTGATTCGGAGCCGTAAAATCGGCTCGTCGCTCCCCGGATCGCCTTGGGTATCCATCATGACCGCTAGCGAATGATTCCTTTGTTGCCCCTATTATACCCATCTCCTCGACCAAGTGTCAGCGATAGGGCATCGGTAGCATATGAAAGTCGGTTGACACTGATGAGCTCACTATGACTGTCAACAGAACCTCACCAAGAGTGGAGGTGGGGTCAAGTGTGGCAGCTGTGTGGCGCACATTCGCCACCCGGTTCTGCGTCTGCTTGATAGTCCAAACAGTGACGGCGTGCACTGTATTGCCGACCATGGGCTGATGCAAATCTCGGTAAAGGATGAGCTCCTCACTATGTGATTGTGTGATACTGAGTGAAGTGAAACTTGCGATCAAGCAGCAGCCACAGGACCGCGATACCCATGAGAAGGCAGGCTGTCTTGATCCGGTAGACGGTGGGTCTCTGACACAGGCACACATAGGCAGTGCGGTAGCATCATTCATGCAGTCATTACAGACAGTACGCACATACGTACCGTTTGCATGATAGATCTCTTGACCCCAGGCAATCTCCACTTGCCCCAATAGCTCTTCAAAATGTACACTACACTGGACCCAATCGACCGCTTCATCATGGTTAGTAGCATAACCGTCAAGCATGCAGTCGTCTCGCGTGATGTTGGGTGTACGATGGATAGCTGCGCTATGCTCGCTGGAAATGGCCTTGCTGCTGTGGCAGAAGCAACTTGGAGCTCGAGGCTGGGGCTGCACGACATGGTTTCCGACAAGTAGTTGTTTGATGTAATCGAACGATCGCGGAAGGTGTCAATACTCGATATGTTTATGATCAGGGAATGAGGCTTCCGAACGCCGCCATGACGGGACTCGAGAGGAGGATCCGAGAGCTCTCAATCATGTGCTACAGGTCATCATGTGAAGGGTCACTGACATCTGATCACCGTACGTCCTGCCGGTTTTACCCATTGCCTATTTTCCTTGGGTTTCACGTCATAAAGTCTTCTCCCCCGAAGACAGACCTCTCAAACCACCCTCAATCTTGCATGACAATCTCTCAAACGAAGTGCGGATAATCTGAAGATCAAATGCCGCCCAGGTTGAACATACTCAGTGCGAGACTTGTGCCTCAACTGGATTGTCCGTGACTCTCTTCAGAAGGTCTTCCAAATTCACGCCGCCCAGATTCCAGTCAATTCCTTCGCCGAGGCCTTCTTCACTGTCCACCGCAATGGCTCGCCTCTCAGGCGGGGTGTGGCTGCTTGTGTCATCCGCCAATTCCCCGAGATCAATCACTCGTCCACTCTCCATTTCGCAAAATACCTTCACCTTCGTCATCCGGCTCAATGGTTCTTCTTGGTTCAATGCCGCCCAAGTCATTTTGTTTCGAGTGCTAGATGCTGTTTCAACTTTCCTAAAGTGTTTCTGGAAAGCTAGGGGGTTTTCCACCCTTGATCTCGCTTTTGACCATTGCTGCCACAGATCAGGTTTGACAACACATATGTTGGGGCAATGAGAGGAGCGATCGGTCCCTTGTCGGCTCGCTGTGCGCTCCATGATAGTCGCAGCCGAACATGCAAATATGGAGACCATCTCCTGCAATTTGCCGCTGAGCCATTCTTCAGTCGGGTAGGAACAAAGGGCTGCATTAGACTCCAGGGCAAAATCCGGGATTCTTTTTGCCAAATGCAGTGTCAGTGCTGCAGTCTCCGGAGCGACGCTTGCATAGAAGGTACTAGCTTGGGAGTCTGCTTGCTCGATGACGTTGTTGAATTCCCTTTGGTATGGCCGCTGCACCGTCCGAGTTGCCAATACCTGGTGGCGGATGAGGAGAGCTGTCATTGGCTGCTGGTCGCTGTTGACTGTTGGCGGTCGATACAAAACGCCGGTCAGACAAACAGTTGATCTCGGGGAAGTCGTGCGTACTCTGAGGTTGAGCCTCAAGTCATCGGCGCTCGAGTCTAGGTCTGAAGATGGCATCACGTCTGAAAATGACATTATGTTAAATGTGCTTGCAAGTACGTATTTGAGACAGGCGAGAGTTGAAATGGTCGAGGTCGTGAGGCTCATGGACAAGCGGCAAAGGTACAAACTGAATACTTTCACCACCCTTTGAGGTGGGATGATGAATTTGATCTGTCAACGGATCGTGTGTCTTGTTTGACGATCCTATGTGGTTGCCACATCGCTCCTATCAATCATCTGGAGCCACCTTTCATGCATTTCTATTCCCTATACAGGAGGCCTACCCTCCATGTAAATGAACGGAGGTCAGGCGACACCTTCCGTCTTAGGCGGAGGGTGGGGTATCAAAGGGGATCTGTCACACAGGGGAGTCCAGGCTTCTGTTGGTCCAAAGGGTGAACTGCTTGTAGCGCGTGGAAGCTTGATCACTCGTCTACTACCTGAACAGGTT
>Ga0308160_10003339_pt1 | contig 18198 bp, 15 predicted proteins | sample PhyFR1_FD_201036 | JGI IMG/M metagenome (GOLD analysis project Ga0308160, IMG submission 201036) | Phyllosphere microbial communities from UC Gill Tract Community Farm, Albany, California, United States - DLSLF.R1 | ecosystem: Host-associated > Plants > Phyllosphere > Unclassified | place: USA...
ATCAAGTCGAGCGGAGGCGCCGCCATGCTGGGATCCCCTCCCGCCTCGGCTGCCGCCCTCCCCTCGTTCCTCGTCGAGGACAACGACTTCCTCCCGGCGTGGAGCAGGGCCTTGTCGGCGTCGCCTCGCCTCATCCCTGCGGCGGGACCGAGCGGCGCAGCGAGCACGAGTGCGTCGGCGGGCGTCGGCGGGCTCGAGGCGTTCGGTCTCGACCTCGCGGTCGACCGACGCGCGAGCCAGGACACGCCAATGCTCGACGCCCCGACTCTGCCGAGCCCTCACGACGTCGGAAACGGGCTGAGCCCTATCCTCGGGCCGACGCTCATGTCGGCGTCGCCGCGCCCGCTCGAGAATCGGCAGGAGGACAACGTCGGCGACCTGTCGGGCGCCTTCGAGGGCCAGCACCGCAGCTCGTTCGAGTCGTCGTTCAATAAGTACCATCACGCGCCGCCCATCGACAACCCGGCACCGCACAAGTCGCCGACCCGCCGCAAATCCTCGCACGGCGACACCTCGGCTCCCCTCTCCTTCGACAACGCCACCACTCTTCCCTCCCCCTCGCTCGCCGCCCCGCTTACGGGCCCCGGCCCCCCGACAGACGGCCGTGCGACGTCCGCCCCGACCGCCGCCGCCTTGAACTCGCCCATCCTGCACGCGCCCAAACTCGAGAGCCCGGCGTCGGCCAATTTCGCGCACGGCCTGCCGTCGGGCCTTCAACGTCGCACTACGCTCGGAGGTGCGCTCGGCGAGCAGGACAAGGGCAAGATCCAGGTGCGTCTCCTCTTCACTGCAGCGAACGTCCGCAGGACCTTCCTAACTCGCCTCCTCCCGCTCGCAGGCATACGCCAAGCTCGAGTTCCCCTCGTTCGACATCTACATACAGAAGCTCAGCGTCACCATCGGCCGTCGTCCAGCAGCACCTCCCTTTCGCTCTTCCGCTTCGGCCCTTCCGTTCGACGATGCGCGCGCCGCCGGCCTGTCCCTCGAGGACTACATCCTGAGCCTGACGGACGCCGCTCTCGTCAAGCGCGAGGAGACGCTCGCGACGATCGACCCGACTGCGCCTGCGCCGCCGCCTGTCGGCGTCAAGGGCAAGGAAACGGCGGGCGTCGACGACCCGTTCTCCGAGTTCGTGCGCTCGTCGCCGCCGCCTTCGACGTCCGTCCTCGCCGAGGCGCCTCTCTCGACCACCACAACCCTTCCTGCTGCGCCATCGGCATCCCTCGCCCCTCCACCCGCCGCACCTGCGCCGCCCTTGACCGACGTCGACCTAGGCCCACTCCGCGCCGTCTCGCGCCAGCACGCGCGCCTCAGCTTCGACTACGACATCGGCGCCTGGGTTATCGAGGTCCTCGGGCGCAACGGCGTCGTCGTCGAGGGCAAGTGGAGGGCCAAAGGTCAGAAGGCGGTCCTCACCAAGAGGTGCGTGCGCACTCTCTTGCTCTCGGCCTCTTTCTTCTACCACGCTCGACGACTCGACGCTGACTTTCACGCTCTCGCTCGCAGAACCAAGATCCAGATCGCCGAGCGCATCTTCCACTTCGTCCTGCCGACCATCGACGTCGTCGCCGTCGAGGCGGACGGCGCCGCTGAGCTGTCGCTCAAGTCGGCCAAGAGCGTCGGCAAGGACAAGTCGCGGCTTCGAGCGCCCGGCAAGGGCAAGGGCAAAGGTAAGGGCAAGGGCAAGCTCAAGAAGCGGGCAGTCGGCGACGAGGACGCGTCGTCGAGCTTGTCCGAGGTGCCGGACAGCGACCTCGAGCTCAGCCCGCTCAAGCAGCCCTCGCCCGAGCTCGCCGCCTCGCCGCATAAGGTCGCACAAGCTCCATCGGCACCGCCTACTGCACCCTCGACCGCCTCAGCCGCCAACGCCGCGCCCGCTCCCGCACCCGCACCGCCTTCTCGTCCCGCACCCGCATCGACCTCGGCCCGCTCGTCGTCCGCCGGCAAGGGCAAAGCCGCGCCGCCTCCTCATGTCGCACCTGTCGCCTCGACGTCGACCGTCCCCGCTGCCGCCAAGCCTCGGCCTCCCCTCCCGCACAAAGTCCCGGCGACCCGATCGTCAAAAAAGCCCAAACCGCCGCCCAGGGCCGCTTCACCCGCCCCGTCGCACATGCCGCTCCACCGCGGCCCTGTACCCGACGAGGACGAGATCGAGGAGGCTCGCTCTCGGGCCGCCATGATCGCCCAGATCCTCTCGGGCCGAGGCGTCGCCGGCATGAGCAACGCCGCGCTCGTCCGAGCCGCCGCCGAGGCCCAGCGCCGCCAAAGCGGTAAGGGCAAGGCGCCGATGCGCTCGGCCGGCAAAGGGCCGGGCAAGGGCAAGGGCCTGCCGCCGCGCCCGCGCCGGCCGTCCAACGCGTCGTGGGACGACGACGACGACGACGACGACGACGACTCGATGTCGTCCGACAGCGGCGACAGCGACCACGAGCTGCTCATCGAGGCGTTCCAGGAGGCGGCCAACATGGGTCACGACATCCGCGGCGCCGGCCAGGGCGGCGGCGGCAAGCACCTCGTCCAGCGCACCGCCTCGAACGCGCGCCTCCACGCTGCGGCGTCGCCCGCACCCTCTCCCGCTCCTGCGCCCGTGTCTACGTCGGCGAACAAGGCTGCGGGCAAGATGCCGGCGAAGCAGCCGCGCGCGCGCCGCAACGCCTCGGCGTCCGGACCCGCCGCACCGACCTCGAGCGGGCCCGCAGCGAGCGCCTCGCCCGCACCGACGCCGGCTCCCCTCTCGACCAACCTCCCGCCCCTTCCACTCCCCGCGCTCCCCAACCCTACGCCGTCGCCCGCTCCCCCGACGCCGGCGAGGCTGCACGCCTCGTCGCTGCCGCCCCTACCCGAGCTCGTCCTCGCCGCCGCGAGCCCGGCGTCGCCTGCGCTCAACCTCCCTCCCCTCCCCAAAGCGACCTCGACCCCGCTTCTTTCGCCCGCCTCCTCTGCGCTCGACGCCGTCGACGCAAAGTCGCCTGCGCCGCCGGCCTCGAATACGGCTCTCCCCCTCGCGCCGCCGCCGCCGCCGCCGCCCGCCGCCCCAAGCGCGCCGGCAGCGCCCGCATCGGCATCTGCGCCCGCCAAGAAGCGCTCGCACAAGAAGAAGGTACCGCCCAAGGAGGGCGAGGCCGGCGCCGCGAGCGAGTCGGTCGCCCCGACGGCGACGACGACGACGGCTCCAGCCGGTTCAGACGGCGCGGCCGCTCCCGCCAAGCCTCGTCCTTCGCCCTACGCGCCCGCGCCGCTCGCACCGGGTGCGCCGCCGCCCGACGAGGCGCCCGCCGACAACCGTCAGGCCAAGCCGCCCTACACGTACGCGTCGCTCATCGCGCAGGCCATCATGGGCAGCGACGCCAAGAAGATGACGCTCCACGAGGTGTACGACTGGATCGTCGAGCGCTGGCCCTACTTCGGCGCCAACCAGGCCGGCTGGCAGAACTCGATCCGCCACAACCTGACGCCGGCGCGCGGCTTCCTCAAGGTCATCCGCAAGGCCGACGAGCCGGGCAAGGGCGCGTTCTGGGAGCTCGACCCGGCGCAGGTCCCCAACTTTGACGGCCACCACTACCGCATCAAGAAGACCGAGGGCGCGGCGGCCGTCGCTGCGGCGGCGAGTGCGGCTTCGGCGGCGGCGAGCAAGGCCGCCAAAGCAGGCGCAGCACCTTCACCCTCGCCCGGTCCTGCCGCAGCGCCGTCGCCCGCCATCGCCGCCGCCGTCGAGGCGAGCACGGCAGCAACTGCGACCGCGACGACCAAGCACAAGGCCGCCTCGTCGTCGTCGGCGTCGTCGACCGCGGTGCCCAAGCCCCGAGCTCACGTCAAGACGAGCTCGTCGCGCCCGTCGTCGGCGTCGCCCGCACCGCAGTCGGCAGCCGCGCAGGCGCAGCTGTCGAAGCCCCTCCCGATCGTCATCTCGGCCCTCCCCGCCTCGTTCGTCCCGCCGACGCCGCCGCCCGAGAGCACGTCGGCCGCCGCGACCGACGAGCTCACGGCGTCACTCCTCGCCAACCCGCCCATCGTGCTCCACGAGGGCAAGCTCATTCTGCGGCCCGAGATCTTTGCGGCGAGCCTGAGCAGCGCTCGACTCGCCGAGCTGCAGAAGATGCCGGCGAGCGCCGTCCTGCCCGTCCTCCAGGCGCATGTGGTCCAGCACTTCAAGGACAAGCTGCGGACCAAGGGCAGCGCGACGGCTCAGCCAGGTGCGTCCTCGCTCGCCTCTCTCGCGCTCGCTCTCGCTCTCGCTCTCTCTCGACTCGGCTGACGCTCCTCTCCCTCTGCTCGCAGCACCGCCAAAACCGCTCAAGGCGGCGACCAAGGCGCCCAAATCGTCGTCCAAGGCGCCTCGCACCGGCGCAGCGCACAAGAAGCCCAAGGCGGCCGCCTCGTCGTCGACTGCGGCGCCTTCGACCTCGGCCGCTCCTGCGCCGGCGGCGGGGACCAAGCGCGCTCGCGAGGCCGACGTCGACCTGTCCGCCTCGACCTCGTCGTCGGCCAAGCCGGCCAAGGCTGCAAAGAAGGCGGCGGCGGCGTCTGCGACTGCTCCCTCGAGCGCGAGGTGAGGTCCGTGCGCCAGCTCGTCGTCGTTGTCGTTGTCGTCGACGACGTACCTCCGCCGGCATCCCCAGCGGTCGGCCTTGCTCCCTTTTCTCGCTCGGCCGGGCGGGGTGGGAACGGAGCTCGAGGTGATTGGGATTTCGAGATGGACGTCGAGGCACTTGGGAGCGGAGGATCGATGTACGAGCCGAGCGCCGTGCCATTTTATCCTGTCTTTGCTCTCACGCTCTCTCTCTCTCTGCGAGTCGTCGTCGGTAGCACCTTTGCGAGCTGAGTTGTAGCGGAGAGCGGGTCGGGCGTGACGACGAGAGGAGGACAGCTGCTCGCTCGTGCACCGACGGGCCCTGCCCTGAGCGAGCCAGCAAGGAAAGCGAATGTCGACCGAGGCGACGAGCGCGAGGTTGTCTCGGGTGGCAGGGCCGTCGCGAGGCCCCGCGGGCGGCGAACGAGAGGCGAGAAGGCGGCGGTCGCGAGCGCAGGCAGGGCCTTGCCTGGGCTCTGTGCACCCAAACACGGCCCGCCTGTGCTCCACCACCGGCACCATCTCATGTCGTTCCAGTCGCTGGCGCTGCTGCAACAGGCGCAGCAGCACGCCGCGGCGGCGGCCCACTCGAGCCCAGGGCCGCCTCCTCCGCACCGGCCGTCCGAGGGGGCAAGCGGCCAGCCCAACGCGTCGACCTCGGCCGGCGGCTCGGCGGACAGCAGCGCGGGCCCGCCAGAGAAGAAGAAGCGGCGCAGGACCGCAGAGGACGGCAAGCGGTACCCGTGCGACTTTGTCGGGTGCGGCAAAGGTGCGCCGACCCCTTCTCCTCCTCATCGCCCGGCCCTCGTCGCCTCTCTCTCTCGCGCGCACACCAGGGCTGACTCTTGTCCTGCACTCCCCACCTTGCCCTCTTCCTCCACCATGTCGCCCTCGCCCCGCCCGCCCACACAGCCTTCTCTCGACCCGACCACCTGAGCCGCCACAAGCTCAACCACAACCCGAGCCAGATCTACGAGTGCACGAGGTGCGTCCCGCCCGCCTCGCCTGCGTCTCGCTCCTCCTCGTGCTCTCGAGCTGACCCTGCGAAACCCCTGCCCGCGCAGATGCCCCAAGACGTTCGTCCGCATGGACCTCCTCGTGCGGCACACGGAGCGCCATGAGCGCAAGGAGCGCGGCGACGAGCCGCTCGACACGACGCGCAAGACGGAGCGCAAGCGTGCCGGGTCCGCCTCGGCCCAAGGCTCGGCGCCGCCGCCCGGCAGCAGGCCGTACGACGGCGCGCCCGGCGGCGCCCACTCGTCGGCGTCGGTCTACGCCGCCGACCAGAACCAGGCGATGCAGCAGAGCATCTTCAACACGCTCCCCGGGTCCAATGTCAACATGCCCTCGATGCCGACCTTCGCCATGCTCCAGCAGAGCGACCTCAACGTCCACACCCCGTCCTCGGCCACCTACTCGACCCTCTCGCCTCACGCCCTCTCGACCCACTCGGGCTCGCCCGCCGAGAACGCCTTCTCGGCACCGCCCACCGCCTCGAGCTCGATGCCGTCGGGCCCATCCCCGCCCGGCGTCTTTGCGAGCTCGCTCGTCATCCCCGCCGACTTCGCCGGCCGCACGCCCGATGGCTCGATGAGCGGCATCTCGCCGCAGGCGCACCCTCCACATCACCAACTGCACGCCGCTCAGCAACAGCAGCAGCAGCAGCATCAGCAGCACCAGCAGGCGCAGGCGCAGGCGGTCGCGCAGGCGCAGGCGCAGGCCCAAGCGCAGTCGCACCACTCGACGCCGGGCGCGCTCTCGCTCGTCGACCAGGCGCTCGCAGCCGGGCACGCCCTCGCCTCGTCCTCTGTCCCGCACCACCCTCAGCCGCCGACCATCGTCCCCAACCACTCGCCGTTCGCCTACAACGCGCAGCAGCCCCTCCCGCCGACCATGCAGCACGACTTCGAGGAGCCGTTCAACTTCCTGTCGAGCAGCTACGGCGCGCCGTTCGCGAGCAACAACGACTACTCGTGGCTGTTCGCGCCCGATCAGTCGTTCGACGTGCACTTTGCGGCGAGCCGGCCGGCGTCGCCGAGCGCGGGCGGCGGGAGCGAGTTCCTGTCGGGCATGTCGGGCATGTACGGCGGGACCGGCCTCGGCGGGACCCAGACGCCTGCGCGACTCGCGGCCGTCGCCAACGCGCTGCATGCGCACGGCGCGATCAGCAACCAGCTCGACAAGGTGTCGCGCCAGCTCGAGGCGACCGTGTCGCAGCAGCAGCAGCAGCAGGCGCAGCACCAGCCTCATCCGCAGCTCCAGCACCAGCAGCACCTCCAGCAGCAGCCTCAGCACTCGCCGCCGATGGACATGCTCGGCCTGCACCACCCGCAGCCGCACCACCACGCCCGTCAGCCGAGTCCGGCCAAGCTCGAGCCCGTTCAGGAGGAGGAGCGCTCGCCCATACAGGACTCGGTGCGTCCCTCTCTCACTCCTCTCCACCTCCTGCGACCGCGCCCTGACCCTGCCTTGCCGTCGACAGGTCCCGAACGGCTACAGCGTCGCCAACGACGTCGTGCCCGACCCGAACGACCCGACCACCTTCGTCGACGACACGACTCGCACCCGGGTCCTCGACTACCTCGGCGTGCGTGGACTTCGCCTTGCTCTGCTATCGCCGAAAGAACGGCGTGCTGACCCTCGCTCCCTCGCTCCCTCGCTCCCTCGCTCGCAGTCCGACTGGTCGTACCTGCGGGACGACCCTCGCCTCGGCGTCCAGCAGATGGCGCACTACCTCGCCCTCTTCTGGGTCAAGGTGCACGAGACGCAGGCGCCCGCCGTCCACCGCGCGTCGTTCCGGCCCGAGCACGCGCCGACGCCCCTCCTGCTCGGCATGATGCTGCTCGGGTCCTACTTTGCGCCGCCCGAGTCGTACCAGCTCGCCGTCCAGCTCCACCCTTGGTTCCGCGGCAAGGTGCTCTGTGTGCGTCGACGTCCTCTCGTCGTGTCCAAGGTGCGCAGCGACTGACGTGCACGAACCTCCTCGCGCGCAGTCGCCCGACTTCCGCCCGAGGTCCGAGATCTGGCTCATGCAGACCATGCTCCTCATCGTCGTCTTCGGCAAGCTCTGCAGCAGTGCGTCCTCGCTCGCTCACCCCACGTTGTCGCGCTCGTGAGCTGACTCGCCGCACCTCTGCAGCCCGCATGGACCATGAGATGAGCCACATCTTCCAGTCGTCCTTCATCCAGCTCGGTCGGCGAGGCGGCCTCTTCTCGCAGCGCGTCACCGAGATCCCGCCCGACAAGGAGGACGACCTCGAGTTCAGGTGGCGCGCCTGGATCGACGAGGAGGTCGCCAAGCGCCTCGCCCAGATCGTCTTCGCCCTCGACGTCGAGCGTGCGTCCTCTTCCACCTCTCGCTCTCGATGCCGAACGTCGAGCGTGAGCTGACTCTTGCTTCCTCGTCCGCAGACGCCGCCTTCTTCCGCCACGCGCACACGCTCTCGGCCTTCCAGATCCAGCTGCCGTTGCCGTGCGACGAGGACCAGTGGGAGGCGCCGAGCGCCGCCGAGTGGAAGCATCTGCACGACCAGCAGCGTCAGCCGATCCAGTTCATCTCGGCGCTCAAGGCGAGCCTGACGGCCGTCAACGAGGCGACGTCGCTCAACCCGTTCTCGCGCATCGCCGTTCTGCACGGCCTTCTCAGCGTCGCTCAAGACCTGCAGTGGTGCGTCTCGCTCTCCCTTCCTCTGCGTCAGCTGCTCTGCGTCGTCGTGCGTGAGCTGACGCCCTGCTGCCCGTGCAGGCGCGACCACGTCCTCGGCTTCTCGTCGCCCGAGCGCCGCTCGCAGAACTGGCGCGACATGATCTCGTCGGCGTACAACCTGTGGAAGCAGCGGCTCGACGAAGCACTCGTGCACGCTCCGCCGGCGACGACGCAGCTGCTGCGGGCGAGCATCAGCTTGTACGCGACGGCCCAGATCACGTTCAGCATCGACATCCACGAGTGCGTCCCCTCTTCTCCTCCTTCCTCCCTCGTCCTCTCTTCCTTCCTCCGCTCTACATGCTGACCTAGTCTTCCTCTCCCCCTCCCTCGCTCGCCCGTCCGCAGGCTCCAGATCTACGCCGGCGCCGAGACCGCCGCCGGCCTCATCGTCTCGCCGCCCGTCTTCCACGCGACCGAGCAGCGCATCCGCATGTGGTCGGGCTCTCGCGAGGGCCGTGCGTCGACATGGCACGCCGTGCACTTCCTCCGCAGCTGCCTGCAGCACTGGCGGCAGTCAACCGCAGACTTGGCGTGCGTCCCCCTCTCCCTCATCCCTTCCTCCCTCTCTCTCTCTCTTCGGCGTCGGGCGTGTCGACTCACGCTTGCGAGCATCCTTCTCCGCCTTCAGGAACGACGGCACTCACGCTTCCCCCGAACCGTACCACAGAGGCTGCTTGCACCACCGCTGGACGGTCTACCTCGCATTCCTCGCCGTGTACGCCTTCGGCCGCTCGAGTGCGTCCTCCTCCCTCCCCCTCACTATCTCGTCGTCCCCCTCGCGCTCTCGCTGACGTTGTCGTCGTGCTCGCAGCGTCGGGCCACCCGGCAACGCCGCGCAACAACTACCAGGAGGCGGCCATGACGTACCTCGACGCCATGTGCACCGGCACGCCCGACGGCCTGCTCGCCGTCCCCAACAAGCAGAACTGCCTCGACCTGTGCATGACGGTCCAGGAGTACATCCGCGACACTCGGTGGGAGCTCGGTGCGTCCACCCCCCTCCCTCTCTCCCTCGCGCCTGTCGCTCTCGCCCTCTCGAGCTTGCGCACGAACGCTGACTCTCGTGCGCTCGCAGTGCAAGACGCTGCGCGCATCCTGCAGAAGCTCATCAAGCAGCAGCCGGGCACGCCCTCGTTTTGAGCCCTCCCCCTTCCCTCCTTCTTGTCCTCGTCCCGCTCCCCCACCCTAATCGTCCTCGCCACCCCCTCGCCTACACCTCGCCTCGTCCTCCTCGCAACCTGTACATCCTCGATACCCTCGCGCTCTACAAGAGCGTCGGCGCGCAGCTCTGTTCGCCGCCGGCGTGTCCACAAACCCCCCTAGACAACGTTCCCCTTCCCCTCTCGCTCACTTCTCGACTCGTTTTGCCGGATGTTTGGCCTCGTCTTTGTGCAGAGCTCTCCCATGTATTGCCCTCTCGCCATCTCGTCGTCGGCACGGGTCCAGCGAGAGCGAGAGAGGCTCGTCGTCGCGCACTGACCTCACCGGTTCGCCCGACAGCACTTGGCGGGACTGCGTGCGCCGCTGCTCAGGGGTGAGCTACGAGTGCTTGTTACACTGTGCATCGGCCTGGCAGCGATCCTGCCCGGCGAGAGCGAGCTGTGGCCTGCCCCACTCGCGAGCCTCTGTCGACGCCGGAGGCCGGAAGCTCGCGCTCCGCTCTCTCCCACCGCACACGGCACGAGCACCGAGCAGCTCAGCGTGCTCTCCACCAGCACTGCTCAGCCACCCGACCGCCGAGCTGTCGAGCGCAGGCCCTCCAGCCGACCCTCCTCATCGTCCTCCTCCACTGCAACTCGCCGCCCGGCCTCCCTTCGTCGACGACCCAGGCGCCAGGACCGCTCTCCCAGTCAGCTCGACCCGCCAGAGTACACCCACCACCGCCCGCTCCGCCCAACCGCCGGCACCGCTCTCGCCCGCGACCGGTACCGCGCACCCCACCCAAGGCCGACTCGCTGCCATCGTCCCCCGACCAGCGCACCGTGACGACACGGCGATGAGCAGCACGGGCTACTTCCAGCCTCGCTCCCCGCTCTCGGGCGAGTCGAGCCGCCCCGGGTCGCCGAGCGGGTCCGGCGCAGCGTCTCCGCCCGGCTCGTACCTGCGCATCCACCCTTCGCGCGCCCCTCACTCGCCCCTCGCCATCTCGACCAACCTCGGCGTACCCCACCAGGGCGCAGGCGTCCGCTCGCCGACCAGCCCCGGCCGCGCCCAGACCCACCGCACCCTCGGCCACATCCCCCTCGGCGCCGCCGCAGCTCACGCAGCCTCGGCGCCGCCCTACCCTCCCTACCAGCCCGCGCAAGGCCGTCAGGGCATGTCGATGGCCCCGCCGCACGCCAACAACTCGGCCGTCACGACGCCGCTCGCCGGCCCGGCCGGCACCTCGTCGAGCTACTCGCACTCGCACTCGCTCACGAGCCCGTGCTACGTCCACTCGCACCTCGACCACACGCTCAACGACGTCGTCAAGCGCGACGGGTCGGGCGGCGCGAGCGGCAGCCCGGGCGCGGCCGACGGCACGCCTCGTGCGGCTCGCAAGAAGCTCCGCAGCCGCCCGTCCGACTACGGCCAGGACTCGGCGGCGCAGGCGCACAGCGTCGGCGAGCAGCCGCAGCACGAGCAGCACGAGGGCGCCGCCGACCCGCAGCTCGTCTTGCCCGGCTCGGGCGTCGACTCGGGCGACTCGGGCGACGAGACGAGCGACGACGAGAAGAACACGTGGACGCGCCAGCTCGCCGAGACGGCCGTCAGCGTGCGCGAGATGAGCAGGCAGCTCGGTACGTCCCTTCCTCTCTTGCCCCTGCGCCTTGGAGGAGATCTCACAGCCCGAAGGAGCGCTCGGACCGCTGCTGACTTCGCCCACTCGTCCTTGCAGGTCGCGCCCGGGTCGTGTCGCACATCCAGTCGGTCATGATCGTCACCAAGGCGCGCGACAACCAGCTCACGCGCGTCACGCGCGAGCTCGCCCTGTGGCTCATGAAGACGCCCCGAGATGGCAAGGAGCGCGGCCTCATCGTGTGCGTCCTCGTCCTCTCTCGCCCCTTGCTCCCTCCCTCCCTCCTTTGCGCCGATACTGACACGCCTTCTTCTCTTCCCGCACAGCTACGTCGACTCGCAGTTGCAGAAGTCGAAGCGCTTCGACGCCGCCGGGCTGCAGCGCGAGAACCCCGAGCTGTTCCGCCCGCTGCCGCACCGCCGCTACTCGCGCACCTCGTCGTCCGCCTCGCTCGCGACCGATGCGCAGCCACGGCGAGACGGCGTGCACACGCCGAGCGCCGGGCGCGGCGGCGGCGCCCTCACGCCGCTCACGATGACCAACCTGAGCGAGGCGCTCCTCAAGCGCAACAGCTCGATCTCGTCGTCGGGCGGCGAGCCGCATGCGGCCAAGCGCAACGTCCACGACCCGGACGAGGGCCAGCTGCGCTACTGGACCAACGAGATGTGCCGCAAGAGCCCGCACCTGTTCGACTTTGTCGTCACGGTGCGTCTTGTCTCCTCGCTCCCTTCGCCTCTTGCCCTTCCGCCAGCTCCTCGAGCTGACAATGTGGGACCTCCTCTTCGTCCTCCTACAGCTCGGCGGCGACGGCACCATCCTCTACACGTCGTGGCTGTTCCAGCAGGTCGTGCCGCCGGTCATCCCGTTCGCCCTCGGCTCGCTCGGCTTCCTCACCAACTTCGACATCGCCAACTTCCGCGAGACGCTCAATGCCGCCATCGACACGGGCGTCCGCGTCAACCTGCGCATGCGCTTCACGTGCACCGTGTACCGCGCCGTGACGGACGACGGCACGTGCAAGCGGCGCGCGGTGCGCAGCGGCAAGACGGGCGGCATCTTCATGAAGAGCCTCACGCGCGAGGGCTGGGACGCCATCGAGAGCGGCAAGCCGCTCGGGACGCCCGGCGGGCGCGACAAGGAGATCAAGTGCTTCTCGACCCGGGCGGTCGAGAGCTTCGAGGTCCTCAACGACCTCGTCGTCGACAGGGGCCCGAGCCCCTACGTCTCGCAGCTCGAGCTCTTCGGCGACGAGCACCACATGACGACGGTGCAGGCCGACGGCTTGACCGTCTCGACGCCGACCGGCTCGACCGCCTACTCGGTGCGTCGGTTTTCCTCTCCCTCGCCGTTCTCTCTTCTTCCTCCCCTCTCGTGTTCCTCGCCCTGACTCTCTCCTTCCTCCCTCTTTCCTACTGCACGATCGCCCACACGCAGCTCTCCGCCGGCGGCTCGCTCGTCCACCCCGAGATCCCCGCCATCCTCATCACGCCCATCTGCCCGCACACGCTCTCCTTCCGCCCGATGCTCCTCCCCGACAGTATGGAGCTCCGCATCTGCGTGCCGTACAACTCGCGCAGCACCGCCTGGGCAAGCTTCGACGGTCGAGGCCGAGTCGAGCTCCGCCGTGCGTCCGACTTTCTCTTCCTCTCTCTGAGGCTGCGGACGGGCGAGCCGATGCTGACGATGCCCCTTTCTCATGCCCGCAGAGGGCGACCACATCAAGGTGACGGCGTCGCCGTACCCGTTCCCGACCGTGTGCGCCGACAAGCAGTCGACCGACTGGTTCCACTCGATCGCCCGCACGCTCAAGTGGAACGAGCGCCAGCGGCAGAAGAGCTTCGTCATCCTCGAGGAGGGCCGCAAGAAGCCTCGGTCGTCGTCGAGCGCGCCCAACAAGGCGGGCCCTGCGCCGGCGGCGTCGGACCCGGCGCCGAAGAAGAAGCAGACCTCGTTCGCCCCGGACCCGGTGCAGGCGCCGGCAGCTGTCGCCGAGGACGACGAGGACGACGACGAGGACGACGAGGAGGACGAGGACGAGGAAGGCGACGACACCGAGGAGGAGTACGACATCGACGACGTGTCGGAGAGCACGACGAACGCCTCGTCGCCCTCGCTCGTCGCCTCGGACGCCCCGCAGCACGGTCTCCGTCACACGGCGTCCTCTTCGTCGTCGTCCAACCTCCCTCCCCTCATCCACGCCCACGCCGAGCCGTCGGGCTCGCCGGCGCTCGTCTCGCACTCGCACGCGACCGGACACCCGATCTCGGCGCAGGACCTCGTCGACATGTCGTCCAACGCGTCGTCCATCTCGGTCGACATCCAGGACGACCCGACCGAGCGGTACGCGACGCAGCCGCCGCGCTCCCGCGGGCGGTCGAGGAGCAGGGGGAGGACGACGCTCCAGGACGCGCGGCGGGCGAGCAAGGGCGCGCAGGAGAGCGACGCGGACCAGAGCGAGGACCGGGCGTTTGCCGTCGTCGGGCACGACGAGGACGACGAGGACGATTCGTCGCAGGTGCGTCCTCTCTCTCTTCGTGCGTCTCGAGGTCCGTCGAGCAGGCAGACACTGACGCTCGCCCTCCCCAACCTCGTGCAGCAGAGCGTTTCGGACCAGGAGTAGCACGCTGCATCGCCGCTTGTCATTGTACACGTTCTCCCCTTCTCGTCGACTGCACTGTTCAGCCATCGAGAGGGACTGTGCGCGAGGAGAGGACGAGCGACGGCGGCAGAAATCACTTTCGCGCGGTTGCAAATGGTGTTACGACAACGTGAAAAATGAAAGGGGCCTGAGCACACAACAAGGCTCTTTAGCTCAGCTGGGAGAGCGACAGACTGAAGTGTCTATTTGGCGCACAATTCTGCAGGTCCCCGGTTCAAGCCCGGGAAGGGCCAACCCTCTTTTTGCGGACTGAACCGGGAAACGGCGAGGCCGCATGTCTACTTTTCGCGGCGGCGAAGACCTGCAGAAGGCGTGCGCGATGCTTTACCCGTCGAGGCCAGCGCCGGAAGAGCGAACGTAGCGGCGAGCCAACTTGCACCGCCTCGCCGTCGCGCTCTCTCCTCCCTCCGCCTCGCCTCGCTCTCCACGACAGCTCAGAGCACCATGGGCGACTCACTGGCCGGCATGACCTTCAGCTTCGCGCCCGCACCGCCGAGCCGGGACGACGGCCAAGCTCCGCGCGGCGGTTTGGGCTCGCAGGTGCTCCCCGTTGCAGAGCTCGGCGACGACTTCGCAGGCGACCCTGAAGACGGCTCGCAGTACTTGTTCCTCGTCAGGTGCGTCCTCTCTCCAGCCCGCTCTCTCAGCGCGCGAGCTGACGTCGAGCGAGCGCGCGCAGGCGAGAGGCGGCAACCCACGCCAAGGTGCTCCGCGTCGACAACCCGTACGCTGCACGCGAGACTGCACCCGTCTCGACTCCAGCAGTTCCGTCGAGCCGGCCGAGCGACCCATGGCGCGAGGCGTTCGTCCGCAACTTCGAGGCAGCCCGCCAGGTGCGTTCCCTCTCGCTCGCTCCCCGGCTCTACAGCGAGCATAGCTGACTCTGCATTGCTCGCAGCGCATGCTCACGGCACCCATCCACTCGATGCCGCCCGTCGACCCGGGCATCTTCCCGCCGCCGCGAGACGAGGGCGCCTGGCGCGTCTTCGTCAACGGCAAGCGGTCCAAGCCGGCCAAACCTGCGCCCGTTAAGCCCTCGTCGAGCAAGGCCGCGCCGCCGACGAGCATCTTCGAGCCGTCTGCGGCCTCGCAGGGCGAGGACGTCGAGATGGGCGACGACCTCGAGGCGGCCAAGGCGGCCATCCTCGCCTCGCTCGACCTCGACGCGCCCGAGCCTGCACCAGCTCGCCCGGTGGCTGCTCCAGCCTCCGCCCCCGCACCATCGGCTCTCGCACCTGCACCCGCAGCGCCACCGCAGGTGCCCGAGTACGAGCGCCTGCCGCAGCTTCCCTCTCCCGCCCTCCTCGTCGCCATCCCGCGCCCGACGCTCGTCCACCTCCTCTCGCACTTCCACGACTGGTTCGTCGAGCGCATCGATGCGTACGAGGACAAGATCAACTACGTTCCCTCGACCATCTTTGCGCCGCCCGCACTGCGTCGTCGACCCGCCGCCGGCGCAGCAAAAGCTAGGGCCGCCGTCCCGCCGCCGCCGCCGCCGCCCAAAGCCTCCGCCAAACCTCCTCCAGCCGTCGCACCTCGTCCTCCCCTCCCGACGGCGCACGAGTCGCACTGGATCCTCTCGGCCCTGACGCGGCTCGAGCAGCTCCTCGACGGCGAGGACCTCTCGTCGCTGCGCCTCCTCGCAAAGACGCTCGCCTCGATGGCCGAGGTGTCCGAGGCGGCGCGCGAGAAGCGCGCGAAGGCGGCGGCGGGCGTGAAAGCGGGCGGGCGGAGCATGCAGGAGCGGCTCGAGGACGAGGAGGAGGCCGAGGGTCGGGCGAGGTGCTGGATGATCGTCGCGGCGATTGCGGGCGTGTGGGCGCAGGCAGACTTGTGGGATGCGACGTTGTAGCGAGGCGCGAGCGAGGCTGCACTGAAAGCTGTGAGCCCGAACGACGAGTGCGCTCGAGCGCGACTTTGCTCCCGAACGAGAGCAGTCCTCGAACTGCGACGACGAGCGAGCGAGCGAGAGACGTTCTGGTGGCTCTGTGACTCCAAGACAAAGGCTCGCCGTGCACTACAGCTCGTCCTTGACCTGCTCGCCGCTCTCGCCGTCGGGCCAGCAGACGGCCGGCGTCGACACCCGGAACAAGTACTCGCACTTCTCCGGCTCGATGACCTGCAGCAGCGCGTTCGACGTCCCACACTCGAGGTCGACCTGCGAGCGAAAGAGAGGGTCAGGGAAGCGCCGAGAGAGAAAATGAGGCGAGCGAGGGGACCGTGCGCACCTTTGCGCTCCTCAAAGGGCCGTTCCAGCAGCGTTGGCCGTCGGCGTACAGCTGCTTGAGGTAGTAGGCGTCGCTGCCCTGCTCGACGTCGCTCGCCCAGCCCTTGAAGTGCCTGCGAGCGAGAAAGAGATCGAGAGAGTCAGCTCGATCCGGCCCGACGAGCAAGTCGAGGAAGGAGGACGCACCCGAGGCTCGTGCGCGCGTTGTTGTTGTTCGACTTCTGCGACGCCTCGCCGAAGAAGCAGAGCGAGTACGTGTACCTGCGCGCAGAGAGGCACGTCAGCAAGCTCGTCAAAGAGAGAGAGAGAGCCGAGGGGACGGTCGACGCACTCGCCCGTGTTCTGCTCGACGCACGTCCCGTCGAGCTTCTTCCACTCCCAGTCGCGGCCCCAGTCCTGGTCGAGCGCTTTACGGGCCTCGTCGCGCTTGCCCTCGGTCCGGCTGATCTCGTTGACGAGCTCGCTGTGGGCCGAGCGCGCGCGGAGGAGGTCCGGGTGGTCCGAGCCGGCGAAGGACGACGAGACGGGCGCGTAGATGATGCCGGTGCGCGAGAGGAGCTCGAGGAGGGTCTGCTTGTAGCCGTCGTAGGCAGGGCGCCACTTGTCGGGGAGGTAGTCCTCGATGCGAAAGACTGCGAGCGGGCGAAGGAGGGAGGGGGGAGGAGCGTCAGAGTCGGGCCGCGAAAGAGACAGTCAGGGAGGGACGCACTGCTCGTGACGCCCGAGGTGAGTGGTTGACCGACACGCAGGTTGACCGAGTCGATGAGCGAGAGCGGGTCCTCGCTCTCGAGCTGCTTGAGCTCGTCGTCCGAGAACTCGCGCACGGGCCCCTCGACGTCGACGGGCTTGGTGATCGCCGGCGTCTCGAGCGCCTCGTTGGCGTCAGGTTGGGCTTGAACGCCGTAAACCTCGAAGTCGACCTCGAGGCCGTTGGCCTTGCGCCAGTCGGCGTACGCCCGGGTCGCGCCGAGGACGGCCATGTCCTGGTTGTTCGGGTTGAAGTCGCGCTGCAGAGGGACGAGCACGTGCCACGTGTCAGTCATGCGCAGCAGCGAGAGGATGCAGGAGGGTGCAGGAGGGGAGGAGGAGAAAGAGCGGGACGCACAGCGAGGCCGGTCATGATCTCGCTCAGGTCGGCGATGTGGCCCTCGAGGTTGGCGCGGTGCGTACGGAGCGCCTTGATCGCGTCCTGCATCTCGACGATGCGCTCGTACAGCTGGCTGTCCTTCTTGCGCTGGATCTCGCCGGCCTTGGCGTTCTCGAGCGTCTCGAGCGCGAGCCGAGCGGCCTCCTCGCGCTCCTGCAGCGTCGACAGCTCGCGCTCGACCTTGGCGACCTCGGCCTCGAGCTTGGCCTTGTCCTTGGCGCCGTGCTTGATGTAGTCGTTGCGGATGCTGGCGCCGACTCGACGCTTGCGCTCGACCTCGGCGCGGTCCTTACGGAACTGGTCGCCGACGGCCTTGCACCGGTTCGGGCACAGCGCCTTGCCGTCCGTCTCGTCCGAGCCGTCGCAGCACTCGACGTCGCACACGCCGTCGTTGACGCGCGAGCGCAGGATGCACGCCGGGATATGGCCCTCGTTGCGGCACAGGAACTGCCCGGCCGGGCACTCGGGCGACGCGAGCTGCGCGTCGTAGTCGACGGCGGGCGTCGTCGTGCACGTCGCTGAGGCATCGAGCGCGATGACGAGGTCCCAGTCCTCGGCGACGGCGGCGTCGGCGTCCTTGACGACGAGCACGCTCGCGCTCTTGCCGGACGAGCGGCGCGAGCCCGTCGCGCTCGCGCCGTCCTTCCACTCGAACTCGAGCCCGACGCTCGAGCCCGCGACCTGGACGCACGTCGGCTTGGACGAGAGGCCGAGCACGACGACCTCGCGCACCTTGACGTCGGCGATCGACTGGGCGAAGGCGTTGGTCGGGTAGTAGTCGTCCTTGGGCCGGTTGCGGAGCGTGAGCGCCTTGGAGCTCTTGCTCTGCGGGCCGAGCGCGAAGCTGCGGTAGACGTAGTCGCCTCGGGCGTTGGCGAACGTCTCGCCGTCGTCGAGGTAGAGCGAGCCGTTTGCGCTCGAGCCCGACAGGTCGACGGCGACGACGAGCGTGATCGGGTCCTTCCAGGCGAGCGCGGCGGCACGACGGACGAGGTCGCGGCGAGGGAGGATGTGGCCGCCGCGGTGCAGGATCGGGATCGACTCGAGCGGGGCCGGAACCTTGACGTGACCGCCGCCGTGCGAGGCGCCGTAGTAGATCTCGTGCGAGAG
>Ga0308160_10003340_pt1 | contig 18197 bp, 23 predicted proteins | sample PhyFR1_FD_201036 | JGI IMG/M metagenome (GOLD analysis project Ga0308160, IMG submission 201036) | Phyllosphere microbial communities from UC Gill Tract Community Farm, Albany, California, United States - DLSLF.R1 | ecosystem: Host-associated > Plants > Phyllosphere > Unclassified | place: USA...
TCTCTGAGCAAGGAGATGAGGAAGTAGAAGAGGATATCAAGGAAGAAAAGGAGAAGGGGAAAGGAAAAGGGAAATTGTTTGATGATGAAGATGATGAAGATGATGATGAGGAAGAAGAGGAGGAGGAGGAAGAGGTTAAACCGGTTAAACCACCGGTAGTATTAGCTTCCCCTGCGGAGGTACATGAGAAAGGAAAGGGGAAAGGTGGTAGGGCTACTACGGCTTCGCCTGCTGTTACACCTGCTGCGGGGAAAGTTAGGATTGAGAAAGTTAAAGGGGAGAGAACTAGATGACGGCCTGGATCTATATACATGAGCATGCAGGGATTTAGAGATTGGGTGTCTGTATAAACTATTTTTGGTGATACGTCACACATGCATGAGTTCTGGTATTCGGACATCCTACCATATCCTCATTACTCTTGCAGGAATCTCACGTCGGAGATATTGGACGCAGTCTACTTTCTATTGATTCTACTATCGTCCTGACATCGCCTATGAGCTCCCATTCTTCTCTCGTCTTGTATCGTTCTATGATCTGGTGAATGTACCCATCACGCGCTATACGGTCTTCATCTTTCAGTTCCATTGGCGGTTCCTGATCATGAGCATCAAACATGACTGGGAGTATGATTTGCGCCAAACCGCAAAAGGGAGTGATCCGATGAGTGATCTAGCTAGGACTTGGAAGGGAGACAGAAAAGACGAGATTGCAGGAACAGATGTGAAATAAATGAAGAAGGAGGAAAAAGAAACGTACATCAAGATTCCCCCTGACACAATCCCAAAACCCCCTCCATCCCCACCCAGCATCCCTCTCAAGTAAACCCTGTACTTCCTCAACCCACTCCTTCTTCCACTGGTGGCCAAGACGGGAAATGATCATTTCTTTGACATCCTGGATTGAATTTTCGACCCTCTCTTGTGAAATCTCCAAAGCTGAGAAGATGAGGGGGAGGGTTGGGGAGGAAAAGAAATTGTGGTTTATTGATATACACTATTTATCAGTTTTCTACCTTACTGTCCTCGGGGTAGAGTAGGTGATGATCGACTCTGAAAGATCGTTTAGAGATGAGGGAGATGGAAACGGAGTTGATGTAGAAGTAAACCATGAGGGGGGGACATACGAAATCGAGATTGAGGACTTGATGATACCAGCCACTAGGTACCCAAATGACTTCTCCTTCCTGTACATCAGCCGCCGGGCCTCCCACACCGGTATGTATACCAGAGCATATTGACAGCTTCTCTGGGGGATGGTAGGCAGGAACGACAAGAAGACAGACGGAGACGGATTCGTATGGGGCAAGGAACGACAGACATACCTCCTGAACAACTTTAATCCCCCCACCCTCATCCTCAACCTCTCTCACGTCGAAAATAGGTTCCCCATTCTTCAAAGCCCGTTGAACACGATCAGGGGGGAATAACCACCATACTTTCCTACCTAGGATATTACATGACCATGAATAGGAGGAGTATACGTCCCTGTGTAATGGTGTATATGTGTTGGGTGGGCCAAGGTAGGTGAATCGGAAATCTGATGTGTTTGTATCTATCTTCGAGCGGGAGGTTGTTGATGGACGTGGACCAGGAGAGTATGGAGGATTAAGCCAATCATCTATACCATCAATCAGATCCCATATGATTCAGAGAAAGAAGGAAAGGCGTACCCCTAAAACATTCCGGTACTTCATATACACACCCAGCCCCTATTCCCTGACTCTCAAGCTCAGCAAGTAAATGCCAATCTTTCACATACAGCCCCTCTCCTCTCCCACTCTCCCATAAATCCAGAATTTCACCTAAAGGTCTTTCTGATCGTCTGAATTCACCGTATTCGGGAGTAGATGTATCTGCAACAGGGACTATTTGGTTGCCGTATTTCCTGAGGGCATTCAGGTTTGGTTTTGATGGTCCACCATTTGATTCCTGGCTCCATTGGGTACGGGATGGCCAGTGGGCTGTTGATGAGGCTGAGAGCAGGAAAGGGGTGTTAGGGAGGAGGTGTTGCGACTGTCATAAGTCAGGCGTTGGTCAACGATGATGCGAATTGACGGACCACGAAATCGGGATATGTCAGATGATCGTATACCGGTATCGGTCTTTCTATCCCCTCAATCTTCAGTGCCTCTGTCATGACAGCTAGCGGGTCTGCATATCTAATCTCTTACCAGGTGTACAGAGCAGGTACAGATTTAGTTGATTCACGGAGTTCCCTTCAATCTCCGTTCTCTGTATCTGACACTGAAATATCTATGACCCGGCAACCAATCCTTATTCACCTATACCACATACTAGAGCATCAAGCAATCAAGCAAGTCAGGCAAAGATGCAACGATCAACCAGATTATTCAGACCAGTAGCCGAGGCTATGACTCTAGCTCGAAACGTTATTGTACCCCGAGCGATCCGATCCGTCCCTTCATCTTCGAAATCAGGATCGATGCTTTCAAAACGGGCTTTCTCATCCACTCCCCGTAAGCCCCTTATCCCTTGCTTTTACTCAATGGAATAAACTCATAGAAGTAATGAGACATGGTGATCTGGTCAGACCGGCTCCTGGGACTGGGTAAGCCACTGGTTGATAAGAAGAGAGGAGCTGACGGGTAGAATCAAAGTTACGTTCAGGGATGCTAAAGGAAACGATATCAAGACGATAGAAGGGAATGAAGGGGACGATTTACTGAGTTTGGCACATGAACATGATGTTGATCTAGAGGGTATGTCCCTATTTCCACGACACATGTCCCTATTTCCCCGACACATTATATAGACACATCCTGGCGGCTGCTTTGGAGGATTGGAGCTGATAACAGGCGCATGTGAAAGATCAATAGCATGCTCTACATGTCATGTTATCCTAGATCCAGAGGTATATGATAAACTGCCAGAACCAGAGGACGAAGAGAATGATATGTTGGATCTAGCGTTCGCCTTGGAGGACACGTACGTTCACTTCTGATTCTATCCTACTCCTCTTCTTTGATCGTATTACGCTCTGACGTGATTCTCGCATCCAACTGAACCGGCGGTCTCGGAGGGGACTTGACTCGAGTCCATTGTCGTCGATATGTTAGATGGAGCTGATATCAGATCCCGACTCGGTTGTCAAGTTTTTCTAACCAAGGAAGTTGACGGTATGGTCGCAAAATTACCATCAGCAACGAGGAACATGTACGTTGATGGTGAGTATTTTCCTTCTTCTTCATCCCATTTCGTCCTCTATCTCCTCATACGGTGTAGTGTATCTCTGCGAATCGAGGGAGGAGTCAGGGGAACCAGAGAGATGATGAGGTCAAAGGAGAGATTGCTAATGACCAGGCGCCAAGGCTAGGACTCATTAAGATTTGTGGTTAGATACTTGATGACTTGTATATGCATATCCCCTCCTCTTCATCACTCGAGATAGAGACAACTAAAGCATATCTGACATTCGATCGACCAAACCACCCGTGTCAAATTGAGGAGACTGATGGACTAAGACCTCGAAGAATGGTGATCATAAATTCGTATTTGCATGCAGGTTTTCGTTATATACAATTCTCTCTACTCTTTCGTCAACCATCCATTTTCTAACACTCTACTCTACACCCGACGCTCAAATAACTTTCTTCCCACCCTCAACATCCTTGAATAAAGACTTGTCGTCACATCCAGTGAGCAACTCGACCTGTTTCTTCCATTTCGTGACTTCCTCGTCTGAAGAGATATCTTGTTCATTAGGGGGAAGTTTGGATTGGATAGTGATTCCTCGATTACCTACCATCAGTCAGCTCTACCCTGTACTATATCCACTCGATCCCTAGCTACGCTCGGGGGGACGTACAGCATTTCTTAATAATCCCAACACTAGCAAGATCTTTCATAGCGAGACAGATCCTTACAGCCTTCAAACCGATCTGATTAACGATAGGAAGTTGATCTTTTTCAAGTTTCTTATCGTTATTGGCAGTAATAGCGCATGCGGCGATATTGGACCAGATTGCCGCTTCGCTGTTTATCAGCATCATCCCGAGCGGGGCGAGGGGTGATATAACTTCGTCCATGTGATGATGAGGGTGATGGTGATTGATGAGAGAAGGGGACTTACAGGGAAGCAATCTGTTTCTTCTTGGGATCATCGTCGGTCATGTCATCTGGGTGGTAGGGGATTAAACATCCCCATGCGATTGCATAAGTGTACATGGCCCCAAACCAGTTATTATCCTTGTATTTCCTGTCGATCAGCTGTTTTCTCCTTCACCAAGTCATCCGCATCCATCAAATCAAATCATTACATCAACCGAACCAAGGTGATTGAAGTATGATCACAGTAAGATAGATTAACAAGGGGACATACGCATTAGCAGAATCCTTGCCCTTGATACCACTTTCCAACCTCTTTTCCAACCCAATATCAGCAAGTTTCGGATCATGCAACTCCTCCCATCGTTTCTTGAACATCCTATCGTTGGTCTCTTGGTGGTAGAAATCGATGATAGCCTTATATAATGCAAGTTTAACCTGCCTTGCATTATCGGTACTATCATTAGTTCTTCCCTCATATGGATGAAAAGGATTACTTGATGGAGAGGTCTTTCAGAGAGAGGGATGATTCTTTGGTTGGTTTCTCCCATTGTGTCCAGAGGGTTTCGAGTTTGGCTGCGGTAGGGGATTTAGTCTTGGACATTATGGCTTTATACTCAGTGAATGGTAATGGCGAATAAGTAATGAGAACGAGAATGACAATGACAATGACAAGAGAGCAAGGAGGCTGACGAGAACGTCCTTGTTGTTTGTTGTCGTCGTCAAGGGAATAAGAACCAACACAATACACAACATGAGGCGTTACTTCTTTTCAGGAACGTAGCGTCGTAAAGGTACGTATTGTTCTCATGTCTCATATCTCCTCATGTAGCATGCAGTATACCTCTTCTACCTCTACATTCTATATGTACATAACCCAGAGTTCATACGCTACGACAGGTCTAGACCCATTTGCCAGAAATTACGTTCTAGCCTTACTACCTCGTGCCAGATATATGTTAATCTCTCTAATCGTTCGGGTGAGGGTCGTTCAGCCGCTACCCTCCTTTCCAAGTTTTCTACTAATCAGCTCCGACCACATGATCTAGGCCTCGAAAAGGTGAAAGGTAGGATGATCAGATGAGACGAGAACAAGTAGACAGGTGAGAAGGAGAATGGAGGAGGAAAACATACCTATACCCCGGTCAACAGCCCCCAAGAAATCCTCTCCCCCATAATCTTCCATCCACCTCTTATAGATATTGCCTTCCACTTTCGCTTTCCCCAACGCAACTTGTTTCTGTAACCATAATCCAACTTCTCCATAACCAATCAAACAAGCTGCTATAGCAACGTATAATTCTAGTATATCGGATTGAGTACCTATATCTAGGATATACCTTGCGTAGGCTGAGGTTGTTGATGATTCGGGGGTGCGAAGGAGTTGGGGGAGGGTTATATTGAATTCGGAGCAGTACTGGTTATTAGCACTAGCACCGGTATATATAACCTGGTCGGAGAGGAAAGAAAAGAGGGGAGAAGAGAAGAGGCGTATACGGTACTGATTTGGGGATGTGCTAATGAGGGGGATGGGAAGGGGGAAAGCTGAAGGTAGTATGCGAGAAGAGGGGACATACCTGAACATGCATCGCTGATTCCCTAGTGATATGCAACGCAATTTCGGTGAAAGCCTGCATATCCTCAAAAGTAGACGATTTGTACGCTCCAAGGGAGTGTGCTCGGGCATCTACTATCAGCTTTCCCTTTCTTTCTCACGTCGTCACGGCTGCGAATTATGATTGAGGAATGCAGGAACTTAAGTATGAGGGGAAGAAGGACATACAATGCCGTAGGTAATGATAATCCTGCTTTATATAATGTTCGAAACATTCCTGAGGTAGTGTACCCTTTCCAAGCTGTACCACAAATGGGTGTCGGACCTCTCATTAGCTTCTCCTCGTGTATATCACTCGGGGAAGATCGTACATAAGATTTCCAGAGTGGTAGATCAGATTGAATAAGGTGTGAAACGAAGGGATGAGGGTTTGACTTGGTGGGTTGCGGTAATGCCCTTTTGGTCGTTAGGTGAGAGTGGTTCAGGGGACCGTGGCCTGATCCCATTGGGAAGGCTGTTGATATCGCTGATCGAACATATTCGACGGCTGTTTTTGCTATGAAGATATTCCCTTCCGTACCTCTCATTAGCTTTCTCTATTACAGCAAGGGAGATGACTCACCTCTTTGATCTTCAGGCAGCTTGGCGTAAGAAGCTGCAATTGCTGAAGAGAGTGTACATCCCGTTCCGTGTGTACTACTACTCTCCACATATTTGCCCACGAACAATACAGGTTCCGACCCTTTCTGAACCAGAATGTCCAGGACGACTTTATCCGATTTATCCCCTGGAACAACTAACTTCCTCCATCGAGACAGACATTCGATAGTATCTCCTTCATCATCCCCTTCTTCCCAAATCACTTTATAGCCCTTCAGAGCATTCACTTGTTCCCGCAGTATAGGCGAATGTCCACCTTTAAGCAATACAATAGGGACATTACACACTTCCGCCGTCTTCTTTGCTAATTCCACTAATCCCTCTGCTCCCTCCCCTTGCTTTAAACCCGCAAGTTGCTCAGCTTCTGGGATATTAGGTGTTAACCAATCAACAATCCCGAATAACCCTTTCAAAGCTTCAATAGCATCATCCGGAAGTAAGACGTGACCAGAGGTGGAAATCATGACGGGATCCAATACCGCCATTGCCTTCCTATCCGTAAGGTGGGGGCAGGTAGTAAGAGCTTTGATGGTTTCGGCAGAAGTGAGCATCCCGAATTTGATTGATATTGGGATATCATCATTGAAGACGGAATCGAGTTGTTGGAGTACGAAAGATGTGGGGATGGGATGAACACCTTGGACCCCAGTCGTGTTTTGAGCTGTTAGGCCGGTGAGGACTGATGCGCCGTAGCATTCGAAAGCTGAGAATGTTTTAAGGTCCGCCTACTAGCTCAGCATTGTCCCATTCCCGATAGTCAAATGGGTGGACCCACCTGTATCCCGGCACCTCCACTTGAATCGCTTCCTGGAAATCAGCTGGGAGCTGCGATAGATAGACACGTACCGGCAATGGTGAGTACATGTGGCTGTTTTTCCGCTCCAAAAGTCAGGGGTCTCGCAGCACTCTCTAATCCCGACATAGTGCTATTGAGGCCTCTTACGATCTCTGATCCACGCCACGCACTTATATCATCCAGCGGCACAATTATCGGAAGTCCGACATCTTAATGACCGGACACCCGGAGTGGAGGCGTGAAAGGGATCTATGACGTGTTATAATAGGCTATGCCCACGTGTGATAAGATGGTATCGGCCGAACGAGTCAAGATATGGATTGACTCTGAATTTTGGGTATATTTCAACATCTACTCATATAATCATACAGTATGGCGGTACAACCTAATGGAAGTACCTCTGGAGCAGGAGGAAATGCTCATAAATTGGAAAGATGGGTCAAGAGGCTTGGGACATTACCCAGTCTTGCTCTCCCAACTGATTATCCTCGGCCTAGTAAGTCTCTTTATGTTATAGTATGGCAATGCTGATAGTAGCTCCCGCCAAGCTTGTGGAATCATCCCAAGACTTGTCATTACCCGCATCCCTTACTCCTATCTTGATGCGACTCACTTTGGAGTTCTCGACAATCTTCCCCGCTTCCCCACTCCCTACACCATATCATCTACTCCTTACCTCATTTGCGGTCCTCATGTTCCGATACACCCCAGATCCATCTATGGTCATCTGTACCTCAGCCCCTGGGACTACTCTACCGCTCTTACTCAAGCTCGATATCGCAGCTGAGAACACCTTTTTCGATGTCTTACATCAGATTATGGATAGGGAACAGGAAGCTTCAGAGGACGCTCTACCAATTTCGGAATTGATTGATCACCTAAAACCAGAAGGTCCGTTATTCAGGGTCAGGTTCTTCGATTCAACTCAGATCCAAAGCGACGCTTCGACATCGCTTACTACCGATTTAACGTTATTCCTCTTGGCTAGCCCTACCGAAACTCCCGCAACTAGGACTTCAATCCCAGCGCTATACCTTTCAGTCGCCTACAATTCCCTACTATTCACTCAATCTCGAATGGGAGCTTTACTCGAGTCAATCCTCCAACTCCTAAAATCAGCAGCGGCATCCAACCCAGCCCACCCCCTTGGATCATTACCTCTACGTACAGAATCTCAAATCTCCACTTTACCAGACCCAACAGCCGATCTCGACTGGTGTGGTTTCGTCGGTGCCATCCCCGATATTTTCTCTAGGAACGCTAAATCAAATCCAGAAGGGATTTGTGTGGTTCAATCTGAATTAGCAGAGGGACAGGGTGTTTTCGATGGACCAAGTAAAGGAGAGAGGGTATTTACATATCGACAAATTGATGAGGCTAGTAATGTCGTTGCTCATACGCTTATCAAGAATGGATTAGAGAGGGGAGAAGTGGTCATGGTTTATGCTGCTAGGAGTGTCGAGATGATTGTTTGTGTTATGGGTATTTTGAAGGCTGGAGGTGTTTTCTCCGTCGTCGGTATGTCCCTTTCGTCTCCTTGGGACCTTGAGCACATGAGCTGATGATAGACCCCGCATACCCACCATCCCGTCAGACCGTTTATCTACAAGTCGCAACCCCACGAGCGCTCCTTATCATCTCCAGCGCCGGCGCTCTCGCACCCCTAGTATCCGACTTTATCAAAGACAACCTCTCCCTTCGAGTCTTGGTACCAGCCGTAGCACTCACTCCCAACGGTATCACAGGTTCTGCCGCTGGTCAAGAAGATATCCTGGCGCCATTCCAGCAATACGCCCAGACCGCTGCTGGTATTACCCTCGGCCCCGATTCGCCTGCTACGTTGTCGTTCACTTCGGGTAGTACCGGTATCCCCAAGGGAGTCAAGGGAAGGCATTACAGTTTAACCCATTTCTTCCCCTGGATGGCGGAACGATTTGGTTTAAGCGCAGAATCCAAGTTTACCATGTTGTCTGGTATCGCTCATGACCCCATTCAGCGTGATAGTAAGTTCCTCTCAGGTCTCGTTGGAACGAGCTGATGATAGTGTTTACACCATTGTTCCTCGGAGCATCACTCTATGTACCCACCGCGGATGATATTGGAACCCCCGGAAGACTAGCCGAATGGATGGCAGACCGACAAGTCAACATCACCCACCTCACCCCAGCCATGGGTCAATTACTATCAGCTCAAGCAACCCGACAAATCCCATCTCTCCAAAACGCTTTCTTCGTAGGCGATGTCCTGACCAAGAGGGACTGTACCCGACTCCAGGGACTAGCCAAGAACGTAAGGATAATCAACATGTACGGAACCACCGAAACCCAACGGGCTGTCTCATACTTCGCTATCCCCAGTGTTAATTCCGATCCAACCTTCTTGTCTACTCAAAAGGATTTGATCCCCGCCGGACAGGGTATGGTGGATGTTCAACTATTGGTAGTCAACAGGACCGATAGGAATATTCCATGTGCAGTTGGAGAGATGGGTGAGATCTACGTCAGATCAGGTGGATTGGCAGAGGGATATTTGGATCCGGAAGCTACCGCTCAGAAATTCGTCTTGAACTGGTTCGGAGAAGGTGTTGATCGAAAAGATACACTTGCCGAACAACAACCTGAAGCTGCCAAATACTGGTTCGGGATAAGGGATAGGATGTATAGGTCAGGTGATCTTGGTCGATACCTCCCCGATGGACGGGTTGAATGTACAGGAAGAGCCGATGATCAAATCAAGATCCGAGGATTTAGGATTGAATTGGGTGATATCGATACTCATCTCTCTCGACATCCTCTTGTTCGAGAAAACGTCACGTTGGTCAGGAGAGATAAGGATGAAGAGAAAGTCTTGGTCTCTTACTTTGTCCCTGTTGGAGGGGATGAATTACTGGATTACATGTCTGGAAGTGAGAATGAGGATGAAGAAGTGGACCTTAAAACGGAAATGATAAAGGGCGTCAAGAGGTACAGGAGGTTGATTAGGGATATCAGGGAATATTTGAAGAAGAAACTTCCATCCTACTCGATCCCAGCAGTTTACTTCCCTCTACATAAACTCCCCTTGAACCCTAATGGTAAAATCGATAAACCAGCCCTTCCCTTCCCTGATACTCAACTCGCTTCCGCACCCTCAACCTCTTCATCGACACTCTCACCAACCCAAAAGACGATCCATGATATCTGGCTCAAACTCCTCCCTTCACCACCATCTTCAATCGACATCACCGAAAACTTTTTCGATATGGGCGGTCACTCCATCTTAGCCACTCGATTGATTTTCGAAGTCCGAAAAGCTTTCGTCGTCAACGCTCCACTTGGACTTGTTTTCGATGAACCCACAATAGCAGGGCAAGCGGCTGCGGTTGATAATCTCCGAAACTCCGAACTTACCGCTGCAACAAGTACCAAAGAGGTAGCGGCGGAAGTACCCTATGCGGACGATGTTGAGAAACTCGCTTCATCTCTTCCTTCCTATTCACCACTCGCTTCCGATTTCGCTACCAAGCCTTTAACAGTCTTTTTGACCGGAGCAACCGGTTTCCTGGGAGCCTTTGTACTAAAGGACCTCATGTCTCGAAGAGTCAAGAAGGTCATCTGCCTAGTCCGAGCCAAAACTACCGCTCAGGCTCTTGATAGATTAAGAGAAAGTGGAGAAGGAAGAGGTGTATGGGATGAGAAATGGATTACCGATGGTAAAGTTGAAGCTGTTGTTGGTGATTTGTCCGAAGATGACTTTGGATTGGAAAAGAGTGAATGGAATAGGATAGCAGCAGAGGCTGATGCTATTCTCCACAACGGAGCTATGGTCCATTGGGTCCATCATTACGCTAAACTCCGAGCTCCGAACGTGTTGTCCACCCTCACCGCTCTACGACTATGTGCCGAACACCACTCGAAATTGTTCTCGTTCATCTCCTCAACATCCGTTCTCGATACAGAAGCTATTGTCCGAAAAGCCGATGAAGCCGTTTCCAGCGGAGGAGCTGGTCTACTGGAGTCGGACGATTTGGAAGCTTCCCGAACTGGTTTGGGGACTGGATATGGACAATCTAAATGGGTTGCTGAAAAGTTGATTATGGAAGCTGGAAAGAAGGGATTATCAGGATGGATCGTTCGACCCGGATACGTCATGGGTGATTCAAAAACTGCCGTTACCAATACCGATGATTTCATCTGGAGGATGGTCAAGGGATGTCTCCAACTCGGATTGATTCCCGATATCAACAATTCAGTCAATCTCGTTCCTGTTGATCATGTCGCTCTACTCGCTTCTCTATCCACACTATCAGTCTCTCCCGAATCAGCATTCAATGTTATTCAAGTAACCGGCCACCCCAGGATCCGATTCAATGACCTCCTCTTATCACTCGCTACATTCGGTTACGACGTTAAACAAGTCGAATACATCAACTGGAGGACTAAACTCGAACAACACGTCCTTGAAACTCAGGATAATGCACTTTTCCCACTCCTCCACTTTGTCCTTGACGATTTACCAACTTCCACAAAGGCAGCAGAATTGGACGATAGGAATGCAATGGCACTAGCTAAAGCAGCGGGTGAGAAGGAAGGTATGGGAGTTGGAGAAGAAGAAATTGGATTATATCTATCTTGGTTGGTTCGTGCTGGCTTCCTTGATGCTCCTACTGGGGAGGGAAAGAAATTACCGGTATTGGAGGGTGGAGCTGTTAAAGCTATTGGAAGGACTACTGCGGGAAAGTAGTGGTTTAGGGGTAGAAAAATGAAGACTCTTGTCATATTGTATATAGATGGACGTAATGCATACCTATTGCTTAATCCCAACCTTGTGACTCATTGCCCCTCACCGCTCCCATTGCTGAATGAAGGAGGATTCGATCACGTTGTTAAGAGATAACCGCCAGGCACCATCACGATCAATTCATTTCAATTCCCGATCTACAACAACTACACTTTCCCATATATCAACATGTTCCAAACCCACACCTCAGCCTTGGTAATCGGAGGAGGACCAGCTGGTCTTGTATCCCTGAAATACTTGAAGGAATTCACTGAATGGGTTGATGGTGAGACCCCTATACTTGTTGAGCAGGAGGAGGAGATTGGTGGGACATTTAGGTGGAGAGGGTATCAGAATGCCGAGTTGGTTAGTAGTAAGCAATTGACTTGTTTTTCGGATTTCAGGTAGGTCCCTTTTCTTCAGTTCTCAAGTTCATCGGGGGAGGATATAGCTGGGCGGGCGAGTGAGCTGGAAGGGACAAGATAAGGATAAGGAGTGAGGGCTGATACCAGATATCCACTGGACGCACCTGATCATCCGTCTTTACCCAACTTTGTTCAATATTTAAACGATTACGTCGACCACTTCAAGATCCGAGATCAAATCAACTTGACTACGAAAGTGACGAAGCTAGAGTTAAACTCCGATAAGAACTCAGCCTATAAACATATAGCTACCATCCTCCATATCCCATCAAACACGACACACACCTTGAAAGCTCAGAAAGTCATCGTAACAACAGGGTTACACGTCTTACCAAATATCCCACCTATCAAGGGCCTCACGGTAAATGAGGATAGTGAAACACCGGAATGGATCCATTCATCATCTTATAAATCACGAGAACAATTGGCCGGTAAGAAGGTTCTGGTATTGGGATGTGGTGAGACGGGGATGGATGTTGGGTATGAGAGTGTACTTGCTCCTGCTGAGAAAGTTTGGATGGGAGTTAGGAGTGGGTTTTTGAGTTTCCCTAAGGTTCTCAACAACTTTCGGGTACTTGGAGCGACTTTTGATGGGGCTTTACCTATTGATGGGTTGATCACGAATCTGTTCGAGACCGCGTGAGTACTCCCTCTTCCCACTCATCCCTTTCTCTGTGTCTTGCCCCTTCGCTTCGCCATCCAACATCTTGTTCTACAACCTAGAGAGGAGTCACTGATCCCAGATACGTCCACCCATGGGTCGCAGCTAGCCACCTCCGATGGTTCATCTCTGATTTCGTCATTAAAAGAGTCCTATGGGTCCTAACAGGAACTCAAGCAGGATGTAATCAATGGGCAGGCGAACTTCCCCCCGAGAGACAAGGAAGAGCATACGTTTTCCTCAACAAATCAGCAAAAGCAATGCAATTTATCAATCAACCATATCAATCCCTCTCACCCCTCCATCGATGGTTTGCTCATTACATCGATCCACCTCTCCCTAAGAATGTCGATAATCCGAAAATTGATATTATTTCTTTCCCTACTTCTTTCCAGGGGGGAAGGGCTATGTTGCCGCCACCACCTAAACATCGGAGTAAGGAGGTTGGATGGAAGGAAGAGGTTAGGCCGGATTTGGTAGTGCTTTGTACGGGGTATAGGCAGGATTGGAGTTGGTTAGGGGAAGGATACCCGAGGGGGCCTGATGAATGTGATATCAGAGGTGTATCTTCGTCTACAGATAAATCGATCGCGTTTATCGGTTTCCTAAGGCCGGGTGTTGGTGGGTCAAGTCTTCCTCTTCAACATCCTCCCCTCAAGTCTTCTTCCTATCTTGTCCCTCACGTTCCAATCCCCAACTATATCCGCACGCAGAAGAGAGCTGACATAAGGCGCAATCCCACCCATGGCAGAAATGCAAATCCAGCTCTTCCTCCTCCTCTCCACCTCGCAAATCGAAACACCAACTTTACCAGAGAATTACCACCTCCTCCACTCCCCAACTTCGCGGATCCAATACGGAGTAGATTACTCAACGTACATGGCCCAACTCGCTAAAGATATGGGTTCAGCACCCAGTTTAAAGGCTTTGATGGTAGAGTACGGGTGGTTTGTTACGTTCTTATATTGGTATGTCCCCTCCTTTCCTTCTTCATGTCCAAGGGAGAGAAGTAACGACGCTAATGATCTAGTTTCGGAGCTGCTTTCCCTACTTTCTATAGACTTGTTGGACCTTATCGATCACCTCAAGCGGAGAAGATAGTAAAGACCGAGCTTTGGGATACAATCAAAAGAAGAGGGGTTATTGGGAATATCTTTATGGGTGTTATTCCTATGGTACGTCCACTGCTCCTTACCCACTTCAACGATACAGTTGGATGATAGCTGATACTAGGCATTCTATGCTTTTGTCAATCTCGCTGCGTACGTTGCAGAGGGACTTTGGACTCTGTTTGCGCCCGTCCTTGGATTCAGGTTGAAGGAGGAACCGATGAAATCGAAACTTCAGTAGTTAAGATGATTCCCCCCAAAGGAGCTGTATGTACAATCCGCATGTATACTGAATGTGACCAAGCTAGTCCGTTCAGCGCGATCGATGGCGCTGAGTGTACGAATATTTTACGGTGGAAGACACTCAAATCGATCGGCACATTCATTGCCTGCTGCACCCACACCTCGTCCTTCCTTTGGCTTGGCTATCTATTCTTCCCTTGGCGAAGCTTAATGATCAGAGATCCGAAGCGGAGTCTAGCGGGTCACAACCCCACCGGCACTGCCGTATGCGCAGCTGAAATAGACAGGCCCAGACAACTATACTACAAGGCACAATATACGATACACACAATCATTCAATCTTCGGACACGGCCGAGAGTGATATTCCAACTTTCAATCTATAGTTGGAAAACAACGACTGCGCCCTCTTTTTATCTATCACTCGCAATTTTCAGTTCAGAGTCTTTGTTCTTATACTTACCACCCTTTTCAACGTCTATACTTGTAGAAGTAGCTAGTGAATACTATATTTTCCACTGGTGCATTCACCCATCTCACTTGTCTCCTTTTCTTTCCCGATCGAGTTCTCGCTTCTCGAGTCCGTCTTCCAGTCTCGAGCTCTTTCCGATCTCCTAGGTCGTTCCCGGATACTAGTATCGGTTCTTGGGTTTCCAGGACTGATCATCTAATGTCGTCTCTAGCTGCAGAGACAATCGTGAATCTCGATTTGAAGGAACCTTTTCCAAATTCATCTCCCCTTCCTCTCCATACTCCTTCTCCTACCTTGAAGACTTCCGATGTACAAGAACAAGACCTCAAGATCTCAAGCTACGAACTCGATGATGAATACGCTACTAAAGCAGGACCATCTTCCGCCGGACTCGAGGAACAAGGATTCTTTCATGATCTACCTGTGCTCGAGAAAGGTATTAATAACCTCGACTCGACTCCTATTCCATTAACGCCATTCGTCCTAGATGAATCATACATTCAAAGGGCTGAGGGTGGGTGGGCAGGTTGGACTGCGTTGCTGGGAGTTGGCTTGTTTGTACGTCCCTCCCCCTTGATAATGGTTAGTGCTGATATGAAGTATTCGCTACCGCTGGTTATGCTAATGCCTTCGGGGTGTGTCCTGTTTATGGGTAGCTATGATGGGCGACTGACATGACAGGTCTTCCAAGCACATTATCAATTCTATGGGTATCCGAATGAATCTCCTTCGAGTATTTCTTGGATTGGTTCGATTCAATGGTTCCTCCAGTACGCCTCCCTTTCTCTTGTACCATGATACCCGCTGATAGGATAGGTTTAGCGCAGGAATAGTTGCTGGACCATTATACGATCGAGGATACTTTCATCACCTGGTCACTGGAGGGGGTATCATTTACATCATCTCGTACGTCAATACAAAGGGACTAGAGTTAACGGCATAGACTATTCATGACCTCTCTCTCTGTATGGAGCTATGGCAAACTATCCTCGCTCAAGCTGTCGGAACAGGTCTCGGATTAGGCTTAGTCTTCTTACCCGCTTTATCAGTCATCAGCGAACATTTCTACCACAGGCGAAGCTTGGCTATGGGTATTGCTCAAACTGGGGCCTGCGTTGGAGGTTAGTCTCCTCCCCCCCGGCACTTGAGTAGAGCTGATGAATAGGGGTCGTCGATCCAATCATGCTCAATAACTTAATGTCAACACACCCATTCACTCGATCCGTTCAATATACCGCCTACCTCTGTCTTGGCTGCTTTTTGGCCGGTCAAATCCTCATGCGACCCGTGGTCAAAGGCAATCTGGGAGCGTCTCCCCAAGGCGTCGAATCGGCTAGACCTAAATCCAACTTGAAGGCTCTTTTCAAGAGTAAAGGGTACACTTTCCTCGTCATTGGACTCTGCTTGATATGCTTGGGGGTATTCGCTCCTTCCTTCTATCTCCAAGTCTTCGCTTCGGAAAAAGGAGTCGATGCGGCTTTGACTTCATACACTGTCGCCATCATCAACGCTGCCTCTGTTATCGGTACGTCCTCCCACCCCATCTCTTTATATTGAACTAACCATTAGGCCGCCTAATCGCAGGTCTAGGCGACTACTACGGCCCTCTAAACCTACTCATCATCATGTCCCTAATCAACGCGATCCTTTGTTTCTGCTTTTTCGGAGCAAACACCGCCCCAGGCTTAATCCTCATTTCCATCCTCTACGGTATCTCATCAGGTGTATTCAATAGTATACTAGCCCCGGCCCTCATGTCATTCGCCAAGAACAATACCGAAATTGGATCAAGGATGGGAGTTGGGTTTTTGATTTGCGGATTTGGTGCTTTGGGTGGTACGCCTATTATTGGGTCGTTATTGGAGAGAGTGGGGTGGATTGGACCTGTTTTGTTTAGTGGTTCGATGGTACTTGCGGGGACTGGGATGGTCGGAGGAGCGGTCTACTACCAGAGGAAAGAGAAGGTCAATTGGAGGGTTTGATCCTTCTTTTCGACATCACATCATGTCCTTCACTTCACGACATCACAAACATCATTACGTTCTTTACGACTTTCACCGATCACGGACAATCCTATATATTATCTCTTCAGGATTTCAGACAAGGACAATCGTTATGATAATTCTCCAGACAAGGACGATTCATTTCGCTCGTAATATCATTTTCATAGCAATCATCACCATCACTCTTACCACGCCACATCGCATCACACTTTTGTAGTATCGCCGCGTCCCTCTTCCACCGTTTCACACTATTATCTCGTAGTCAATATTATGCCATTCGTTGTATTCTAGCACTTCTTCCTTCCTTATAGGTCCTAGCCAAGGTGGCACACATAGGCCACGCAGCTCATGTTCGAGGACTAACCTTAAACCAATCATCTGTCATGTGGACCCTCTGAGGCTCAGACGATCTCACTGCAGCTAATGACTGGCACTTTGCCTATGCACATGGCCCATCTGGAGCAGGAATATCTAAAGCCCTACCGTATCATGGTACGGCCAAGATTAGGATAGCGGCCGCGGCCACTGCCAGATCGGGAGCTGGATTGTTAGTCACAGACACCATCAAGCTACTGCGTGGCAGAGTGTGTAAATCTCCAATAGAATTCGCCAACAGAACTGCTACGAACTATGTTTCCGTGCCAGCTGTACCGGTGAACTTGATTTGACGGGTAGACTCATTGGTATCTGCTGCTTCAGCCTACCTACACAGGAGAGAGTGCGCTCTCTCATTTGCACCTTCGCTAGTATTTTAAATAAAAGATGAAACAAGTCAAGAAAGATTATTTGCATAGCGTCTACAAATAGCAATCTACAATTAAAGCGTAACCTTTTTTCAACGCACAACAGCGTAACCCCTACACGACCCAGACCGCCAAGCACCCATTTACTTTGCGGTAAAGAGAGTTCGGTAAATCTTGACGTAAATAGGAGCTTGAGCCCTCATGGCCCTGTACTCCCTCATCTCCTCGACAGTCAACCAAGACTTTCGTCCAGTGTCTAGATCGATCTCGTGGGCCTTTCGGGGAAGAGTTCGCTTCCATAGGAAACCACCGACCCAGAAGAGGATGACGATAGGAGCGGCAATGTAGGACAAGAAGAATGATTCGACTCGGTCTCCAGGAGTCAATGGTGCCTCGGGGTCTTCGATGGGGAAGATACCGATGTAGAATTGAGCGATGAGGACGATACAGATGAGGATGAAACCGATCCATGAACCGATAACACCACCGAAAGCAGTGAAGGGGAGTTCCTCGAGAGAGTGACCCTGGACCTTCCATGCCTTTCGGAATCGAATGTGGGTCATCAAGATGGCGGCCCAAGTGAAAAGTGTTGATAGACCGGATAGAGCGACGAGCCAGTTGAAGACGTCGGCTCCGACGTCGGCGAGCTGGACGTAGCAGAGGGGGAAGAAGGCCATGATGGCGAGAACAGAGTATAGAGGTCGTCC
>Ga0308160_10003341_pt1 | contig 18190 bp, 18 predicted proteins | sample PhyFR1_FD_201036 | JGI IMG/M metagenome (GOLD analysis project Ga0308160, IMG submission 201036) | Phyllosphere microbial communities from UC Gill Tract Community Farm, Albany, California, United States - DLSLF.R1 | ecosystem: Host-associated > Plants > Phyllosphere > Unclassified | place: USA...
GCGAGCGGGTGTTCACCCTGGCGCAGCAGCAGGAGTTGATCGGGCCGCATCCGCATGATTTCGTCTGGCGTGGCGAGCCGGCGGGCCGAAACGTGCCCGCTGACGCTCTCCGAAGGCCCGGCGCGATTTTCGCCCCAGCCCGTACCGCGTGACGTGCTGACGGTATCGTATTCGATCGTCGTGTCGCCGATCGTGCGCGAGAGCATGTCGGCGGTCGCATGATCGTTGACCCCGAACGTCTGGATTACGCCGGCGTTGGACATGAACGTGCCGGCGCGTTCGCCATAGGTGGCTTTGAGCTGATGCATGTCCTGAAGGATCGGCCAGAGCTGGAGGCCGTAACCCGCCATCAGCCCCATTGCGCGCTCGACAGGTTCGAGGCGGCCGAGCGCGGCGAACTCATCGAGCAGGAACAGAACAGGCCGGGCAGGGCGGGCGGTGGACCGGGCCATGTCGGTGACGGCCTGGCTCACCAGCAGCCGCAGCCAGCGGGCATAAGTATCGAGCCGATCGGGCGGCAGGCACAGGAACACCGTGGCTGTCGTGTCCTTCAGCCCCGCGAAGGTGAAATCGGACGCGGCCGTACTGGCGACGATGCGTTGGCTGTCGAGAAAGTGGGTATGGCGCTGCGCCGAAGACAGGACGCCTGCTGCTTCGCGATCGGACTTGCCGAGCTGGCGGTTGGCGGCGCGGGCGATCAGGCCACCGGCGCCGACGCTGTCCTGCATATCGGCCAGCAGCGCGGCAAAGCCGGCGGGGGCGAGCGTCAACTTGTCGCGTACCGTCGCCAACACGCGGCGATCGGCAGGTTCGTGGATGACGGTGTGTAGGATCAGCCCGGCGATCAGAGCCTTGGCTTCCTCGTTCCAGTGGGCTTCGCCCGATTGCCCCGGCGCGTCATGCACCAGCGCGTCGGCGAGGGTGTTGGCATCTTCCGCGAGATCGAGGCTGGCGGGATCGAGCCGGTCGAGCGGATTGTAGCGGGCAGGGGGCTGACCCGACACGCCGAATGGATCGAGGCACCAGACCTGGCCCTTGGCGGCACGCGCGCGGGAGGTGACACGGGCGTTCTCGCCCTTGGGGTCGATGCAGATCACCGAGCGGTCGAGCAGCAGCAGGTTGGGAATGATCGTACCCACGCCTTTGCCCGAGCGGGTGGGTGCCATCGTCAGGAGATGCGCCGCGCCGTCGTAATGCAGCAGCTTTCCCGACTTCGCCGAGCGGCCGATCAGAAGATCTCCGTTCGCTTCCAGCTTCCGCACGTCGGCACGGTCACCGAAACGTGCGGAGCCGAGCAGATCGTTGTGCTGGTTGGCGGCACGCCGGTTGAAGCGCCAAGCCAGGAATAGGATCGCTCCGGCCAGCAGGAACGGAATGTCGGTCGCGATCTCGCCATAACCGAAGATGCCCTTGAGCCAGGCGTTGCTCGCCATCAGCACCACGAAGGCGACGAAGACCGCGAGTAGTGGGCTGATCCGTCGCCGGGGCATCAGTGCGCCGCCATCGGCGTGACCGGCAGGGACCGGTCGGCGTCGGGATGATCGAGCAGCCGGAGCAGGATTTGCGAGACCAGGGGAGGGGGCACGCCCTCGTCCAGCATCATCGCGAAAAACGCATCGTCGTTGGGCGTCGGGATCATGTCCTCAATGATCAGGTTGGCGCGCGAGTCCGCCATGTCCTCATGCCACATCGCGATTTCCGTTGGCGTGCCGCGTACAAAATCCATCGCGCGGACCTGGCGGCGGATCGCCTCGATATCAAAATCCGCCATCACGCGGCTTTCAGGTCGGCCGAGCCGGGCAGCGGTGTGGCGAGCAGCACCTGATAATCGGCCAGCAGCGCCCGCGGCACCCACCGGATACCGTGATCGCGGGCGTAACGCCCGGCGATGAGCATGTCGCCGTCGATCGCGTCCCAAGCGTCAGGATTGGCATTCACGGGGAGTGTGTCGCATCCCTCGGTCGCGATGCGGCCGCAGAGCGCGCTCGCTTCGGCCCAACGGGCGCGTAGCGCATCGACCAGGTGTGTGGAGACAGGGGGATCGAAATCACCTCGCATACGCTCCCCACGCTGCATGGCGTATTCCTGTTCTGCCCAGACAGGATCGTTATAGATGATCGTCGCAGCCGCAGACCCGCGCATCAGCCATTCCGAGTTATCATCGCCTGCCATCAGCTCGTCTCCGTCGTTTCGCTTTCCGCATCGAACGCGCGTTTTCCGCGTCTTTTCCACAGTGCCAGCACGTCGCCGGCATCATCGCCACGACCACGCCCGGCGAGATCGAGCAGCGCGCCGTAGAGGGTGGCGCGATCGTCGTCGGTCAGATCGACCAGCCCGGCTTTCTGAACCAGCCCGCCCAGCTCAATCAGGTGACGCGTTCGTTCGCGACGTTGCACGACCCAGCCCCTGCTATCCGTTCGCCGTTCCGCCGCTTCCGTCCGTAGCGTCGCCGCCCGGTTCAGTCGCAGCGCCCGATCCGTTGATTGGAGCAGCGCCACTACCCTTGCGCCCGCGCCGCTGAAAGAAGGCAGCGCCCTTCGCACGCCATGCCTCCTTCGCATCCGTATCCTTCGATCCGATCGCATCGAGCAGAACACCGGCGAGGGTTTCCGCATCGAGTGCATCGGCACCTGTGGCGGCAACGAGCTGGCCGAGCTGTTCGACCCGTTTAGCCTTGAGCGCACGGGCCTTGTCACCCAGCGCCTTCAGCTCGGCATCGTAATCGCGAACCTTCCGCATCACTATCGCCCTTCCGCGTATCGGTCAGCAGCATCTTAGCGCACCCAGCGTGAGGGTAAAGTCAGAACGAGCAGGAAGGTACAGCAGGTCAGTCAGAAGATGCGAAGCAGATTGTGAGTGCGCGCTTATACGTCGTTGCCGACGTGCGCTAAGTAGGGCAGTGTGCGGAGCGTCATGGCGATCTATCATTTCTCCGCCAAAGTTGTGAGCCGCGCAAACGGATCGAGCGCCGTCGCGAGCGCCGCCTATCGTTCCGCATCTGAGCTGCACGACGATCGGTTGAACCGCGATCACGACTTCAGCAACAAGGCGGGCGTGATTCACTCCGAGGTGATGTTGCCGGAGGGCGCACCAGAGCGTTTAAACGATCGCACGACGCTGTGGAACGAGGTTGAGGCAGGCGAGAAGCGCAAGGACGCGCAGCTTGCCCGTGAGGTGGAGTTCTCGATTCCGCGTGAGATGAACGAGAAGCAGGGCGTCCAGCTCGCACGCGATTTCGTGAAGAAGCAGTTTGTCGATCGCGGGATGGTCGCTGATCTGAACGTGCATTGGGACAAGGCGAAGGACGGCACGCCCAAGCCGCACGCGCATGTCATGCTTGCGATGCGCGACGTGGGGCTGGAGGGGTTCGGGAAGAAGAACCGCGACTGGAACTCGACCGAGCTTTTGAAGGACTGGCGCGAGGCGTGGAGCGCTCACGTTAACGAGCGCATGGCCGAGCTGGGGATTGAGGGTCGCATCGACCACCGCAGTTACGAGGCGCAGGGGATCGGGCTGGAGCCGCAGCACAAGATCGGCCCGGCCGCATCGCGTCGTCCGGAGCAGGGGCTTGAGGCGGAGCGGATCGAGGATCACACGCGCATCGCTCGTGAGAACGGCGAGAAGATCATCGCCGATCCCAATGTCGCGCTGGACGCCCTCACGCGGCAGCAGGCCACGTTCACCGTCCGTGACCTTGCGACGTTCGCGTTCCGGCACAGCGACGGCAAGGAGCAGTTCGACCAGGTGATGGGGGCGGTGCGCGCCAGCCCTGAGCTGGTCGCATTGGGGAAGGATGGACGCGACCAGGAGCGGTTCACGTCGCGCGACATGATTGCGGTGGAGAACCGGCTTGAGCGTGCCGGCGACGATCTGGCGGGCCGGGGCGAGCATGGCGTCGCCGATCGGCATCGTGACGTCGCGATCGGCGCGGCCGAGGGGCGTGGCCTTGTCCTGTCGGGCGAGCAGCGCGACGCCTTCGATCATGTGACCGGCGACGCGGGGCTGGCGTCCGTCGTCGGCTATGCCGGCAGCGGCAAGTCGGCGATGCTTGGCGTGGCGCGCGAGGCATGGGAGGGGCAGGGTTACACGGTTCGCGGCGCGGCGTTGTCGGGCATTGCGGCCGAGAACCTTGAGGGCGGATCGGGCATCCAGTCCCGCACCATCGCTAGCCTGGAACACGCATGGGGGCAGGGCCGCGAGCAGCTAGGCCCCAAGGACGTGCTGGTAGTGGACGAGGCTGGCATGATCGGCTCGCGCCAGATGGAGCGGGTGCTGTCCCAGGCACGCGATGCTGGGGCCAAGGTCGTGATGGTCGGCGATCCTGAGCAGTTGCAGGCGATCGAGGCGGGCGCGGCGTTCCGCAGCGTCACCGAGCGGCACGGCGCGGCCGAGATCACCGAGATACGCCGGCAGCGCGAGGACTGGCAGCGCGACGCCACACGTGCGCTGGCGACCGGGCGCACCGGCGAGGCGATCCACGCCTATGACGGCAAGGGCACGGTCCACGCGGCCGACACGCGCGAGGCGGCGCGGGGCGCGCTGGTCGATGGTTGGGATCGCGCGCGCCAGACCGAGCCGGGCAAGAGCCGCATCATCCTCACCCACACCAACGCCGAGGTGCAGAGCCTCAATGGCGAGGCGCGCGACCGGTTGCGCGCGAGCGGCGACCTTGGCGATGACGTGACGGTGAAGGCCGAGCGCGGCGAGCGGCAGTTCGCGACCGGCGACCGCATCATGTTCCTTCGCAACGAGCGCGGCATGGGGGTCAAGAACGGCACGCTGGCGACGATCGAGCGGGTATCGCCCGAGGGCATGGCGGTGCGCCTCGATGACGGGCGCGGGGTCGCGTTCGACACCAAGGATTATGCCCATGTCGATCACGGCTATGCGGCGACGTTCCACAAATCCCAAGGCGTGACGGTCGATCGCGCCCATGTCCTCGCCACTCCGGGCATGGACCGCCACAGCGCCTATGTCGGCATGTCGCGGCACCGCGACGACGTGCAGCTTCACTATGGCCGCGACGACTTCACCGACCAGCGCCAGCTTGTTCGCGCTCTGTCGCGCGAACGCGGCAAGGACATGGCGGGCGATTACGCTAAGCCCGAGCAGGATCAGGCGCGGGCGTTCGCCGATCGGCGCGAGATCCGGTTCCCGGAACTCGCACGCCAGATGGTCGAGAAGGTGCGCGACAAGGCCAAGGGCATGTTTGCCGGTTTCCGGCCAAAGCCGGCTGTCGCGAAAGAGGGGGCGATTAACACTGCCCGCGATCACGGGCAGGGGGGTCCGATTAACACCGCCCGTGATCGCAGCCAGGGGGGTCCGATTAACACCACCTTGGACGTCTCTCAGGCCAAGGCGATCGAACGCTATGCACGTGCCGCGGGCGATATCGGCCGGATGCGCAACAAGGGTCTGCCCGTGCTGCCGCATCAGGAGAGCGCTTTGCAGAAGGCTGGCGAGAGGCTGGACGCGACCCGTCCCCATGCCGCGCGCGACCTTGCATCGGCGCTTGCGCGTGATCCGAAGCTTATCGAGCAGGTGTCGGGCGGCAATACAGTTGGCGCGGCACGCGCGATGGCCGACGAGAAGCGTGTGCGGCTAGACCCGGACGCGCGTGCCGAGCGGTTCGTGGAAGGCTGGCAGAAAATGCAGCAGGCGCGGGCAGGCATGGAGCGGGCCGGCGACAGTGCCGGTGCCGAGCGGTTGCGCGAGCGGATGGAGAAGGCGGCGGGCGGGCTGCACCGTGACCCGCAGCTCGAATCCGCACTGCGTCGCCATGCACCCGACCTGGCGCTGAAGCAGGAAAGCGAGCGGTCGATCGGCGATGCGCTGTCGTCGTCGCTCGATCGTGGGCGCGACCGGGATCGGGGGATGAGCCGGTGACGGTTCGTGCTTTCGGGTACGATCCGGTTTGTGGTTTCATGCAGTAAAGGGGAAGAAGTGCATGAGTGACGATCACGAACCGGACGCCGCAGCGGAGGCGTTTGAAGGTGTCCGCGGTGAGCTTGCGCTGTTGCGCCGCGCCGTCGAGCGGCTGTCCGCGGAGCGCGCCGAGGTGCCGGAGATACCCGATTACAGCGAGACGCTGGGGAAAATGGCGAAGGCGCTCAACGCGACCATGCAAAATGTCGGCGTGCTGGCGAAAACGGCCGAGGACAATGTCGCGCCGCGCTATGTCGCCGACCGGATCGTCGCGGCTGGCGGCCATGCCCGCGACGAGGATCGGCGCATGATCGCGACCGCCGGTGAGAAGATGGACAAGGCGACGACCGCTTTGCACGGTATCGGCGGTTCTGCCCGCCGTGCGGACGAGCAGCGCCGTACCTTGTGGCAGGTCGGTGCGGGAGCGTGCCTGGGCGGGGCGCTGCTATGGACGATCGTGCCGGGGATCATCGCGCGCGAGCTCCCGGGGAAGTGGCAGGTGCCCGAGTGGATGGCAGCGCGCACGCTTGACCTACCGAAATGGGAAGCCGGGCAGCGCCTCATGCGAGCTGCTGGGCCGGATGCTTTCGCCAACATCGCGGCAGCCGATCGGATCATCACCGCAAATCGCAAGGCTGTGCAAGCCTGCTACAAGATAGCTGTGAGGACTAAGAAGACGGTGCGCTGTACCATCGAGATCAGTCGGGATGACGTGGCGGCAAGAAGTGCGATCGTCAGCTCCACGGATTGAAGTGCCCAAGCGGTGCAAGCCGATCATTCCACCGGACAGCAGCGATGCGCTATGCGGAAGGGGCAAGTGCTTCGATGATCCGGCAGTCGGCGACGGTGTTGCGGCTACAGGAATCTATTAGCGCGTCGAGTTCACCAGCAAGCGCGGTGAGGTCTGCAATTTTGCGTCTAATCGCGTCGCGGTGTTGGTTGGCAACGACATCGACGGCGATGCAGGACTGATCGCGCCGATCGGCAAGCCCCATAAGCTCGCGCACCTGATCGATTGAAAAGCCAAGATCACGCGCGCGACGGATGAAGGACAGGCGGCGTAGATGCGCGCCCTCATAGGTCCGATAGTTCCCCGCCGATCGCTCAGGAGCCGGCAGCAAGCCAATCTGCTCATAGTAGCGGATCGTCTCGACTTTCGTGCCGGTCGCACCAGCCAGTTTTCCGATCGTCAGTTTCTCAGACACAGCGCTTGACCCTCTAGCGACTAGAGGGTGCATATAGGCTGTCAGATCGATTCTATCGAGGTGGCGAATATGGCCTGCACAAGCTGCGCGTCCGACAAGGCGGACACTCTCAACGACCCTAAGTGGCGGCGCGCGCTATGGATTGCGCTCGCCATCAATGGCGGCATGTTCGTTATCGAGATCGTTGCCGGCATCACGGGTGGATCGAAGGCGCTGCAAGCCGACGCGCTCGACTTTTTTGGGGATACTGCGAACTACGCAATCAGCCTTGGCGTTGCCGGAATGGCGATAGCCTGGCGCGCACGCGCTGCGATGTTGAAGGGGGCGACGCTTGCTTTGCTAGGCGTCTATGTCTTGTTCGCGGCGGGATGGGGGGCGCTCCACGAAGCAACGCCCCATGCCGAAATTATGGGCGTGGTCGGCATCGCCGCGTTGATCGCGAACCTTGTAGTCGCGGTCATGCTGTACCGCTTTCGAAGCGGTGATGCGAACATGCGGTCAGTGTGGATTTGCTCGCGTAACGACGCGATTGGCAACATCGCCGTCGTACTGGCCGCAGGCGGAGTGTTCGGCCTCAACAGCGCGTGGCCTGATCTCGCCGTCGCCACCTTGATGGCTGTGTTGGGAATATCGGGCGGTGTTCAGATCATGCGGCAGGCACGCGCCGAAATGCGTAGCGAGCCCTCACCCGCCCCCGCTACTTACCAGCAGTCGTTACATGGCAGTCGGTAAGCTGCTAAGGCGCGGGCCGATGCACCGCCTCTCCGCCCTGTTCCTCAGTTTCATGCTCGTGCTTATGCTCGGGCTTGGATCAGTCGCGCATGCGACCGAAGGCGTGACGTGCGTTGATACCACAGCGGTCAGCTCCCTCGATCATTGCGACGGCGATGCCGACCAAGTGCCGGCAGACGCCGACAAGGCTTATCCTCACCATCATGGTGGTTGCCACGGCCATCATGTCGGCGTGCCGATCGCGTCCGATTCAACCGGACCAGCCAGCAGCGTTCGTATGACTGCATCGATGTGGCGCAATGCGCCCAAGGCCCCGGTAGCGTCGGACCCAGCCCTACGTCCTCCCCAAGCCTGACCAACGCCTAATTCCGCCGGGAAAGCCCGTGCGGATGCCCAAGGTTCGTCAGGAGTCCGTTACCCATGCACCGTTTTATTGCGGCCTTATTGGCCGTGGCGTCGTGCGCGTCGATCGCACAGGCGCAGTCAGCCGATCCAACATCGACCAGTCCCCCGCTCACCCTTGAGCAGGCGCTTTCGCTTGCCGGAGCCAGCGCCCCCAGCCTTGAGGCTGCCACGGCTGGCGTCCGGGCAGCACAAGCAGGCCGCACGGTTGCCGGCTACCGCCCGAACCCGTCGATCGTCGCCGAGACCGAGAACATTGCCGGCAGCGGCCAATATCGCGGTCTTCGAAGCGCCGAGACAACGGCAGGTCTGGCACTACCGATCGAGTTGGGTGGCAAACGATCGGCACGGATCGCTGTCGCAGATGCGATTGGTAATCGAGCGAGGATAGGCACGGCGTTGGCCGAGGCTGATCTACGGCTTGCCATCACGCAGCTCTACATCGAGGCGACCGCAGCGGAACGCCGACTGGTGACCGCGCGCGAGCAGGCCGGTATCGCCCGCGAAGCATCGCGCGCAGCCGGCGTCCGCGTTCAAGCGGGGCGAGCATCACCGCTCGAACAGCAGCGCGCCGATGTATTGCGGATCAACGCGGAGACGGCTGTGGAGCGCGCAGAGCGGCTTGCCGAGGTCGCCCGAAGCAATCTTGCCCGACGGATCGGCCAACCCCTCACGGGACCGTTGGACTTGGTGTGGTTCGGCCGTGTCGAGGGCTTTGGTCCAGCGCGGCCGATCGAGACCGCCGGGACGCTGGCATTGGCGGCGACACGCGCGGACGTGACAACGGCAGAGGCACAGGTGCGGCTTGCTAGGTCGCAGCGCATTCCCGACGTGACACTCAGCGCCAGCGCACGACGGCTTGAGGCTACGAACGACGTGGCAGCGGTGTTCGGGCTGTCGATCCCGTTCCCACTGTTCAACAACGGCAAGGCGGCAGTGGCGCAGGCGCGGGCGCAGACTGATCAGGCGCAGGCGCTACGTCGCGCGGCCGAGCTGGATACCGCGCAGGATATCGCAAGCGCACAGGCGAACGTCGCGAATGCCGCGACGACCGCTCGCAACGCCAGCGGGCCGGCATTGGCGTCGGCAAGCGAAGCCGCTCGGATCGCCCGGATCGGCTACCGGGAGGGCAAGTTCGGTCAGCTCGATTTGCTCGATGCCGAACGTACCCTGTCCGAAACACGAACCGCCGCGATCGATGCGCTCGCCACCTATCACGACGCCAAGGCACGCCTCGAACGGCTCGTTGCCGCAGCGCCCTCGACCGAGGAAACCAATCAATGACGAAGACCATCATGCGGGCGCTCGCGCCTGTGACCCTGGCTGTCCTCCTTGCCGGATGCGGCGGGGGTGGCAACGGCGAGGCCGGTGAGAAAGCCGGAGCCGAGAAGACCGAAGGTGCCGAGGCCAGCGAAGCCAAGGAGGGTCCAAAGGATATCGTCACCCTGTCCGCGCAGCAGATTGCGGATGCCGGGATAGAGGTTACGCGTCCTACAGTAGGCGGCGTGGCCGGAGCGATCGAGCTATCGGCAACGATCGAGGGCGATCCTCAGGGTGTGCAGGTTGTGTCCACCTCCGTAGGCGGTCGGCTCGTTTCCCTCACCAGCAATCTCGGGCAGTCAGTCAGCCGGGGAGACCCGCTGGCTATCATCGAAAGCCGGGAAGCGGCATCACTGAAAGCGGAGGTAGAAGCCGCGCGCGCGCGTTCCGCACTCGCCCAATCAAACCTTCGCCGCGAACAGCGCCTGTTCGCTGAACGTGTTTCGCCAGAGCAGGATCTGGTCGCAGCGCGGACGGCAGCGACGGAGGCCAGCATTGCCCTTCGCCTCGCGCAGCAGCAATTGTCAGCGACGGGCAGCGGAGGCGGCGCGCTCAACCGCATCGCGGTTCGCTCGCCGATCGCCGGCCAGGTCATCGCGAGATCCGCTACACTCGGGCAGGCGGTCGCGGCCGATGCAGAGCTGTTCCGCGTCGCCAACCTGTCGAAGGTCACTGTAACCACCTCACTCGTCCCCACCGATGCCGGTCGGGTGAAACCCGGCGTGCGTGTCGAAGTGACGGCACCGGGGCGGCGTCAGGAGGGGCGCGTCACGTTCGTATCCCCCATTCTGGACGAGACGACCCGATTGGTGCCGGTGATCGCTACCCTCGACAACGCCGGCAGCACATGGCGCGTCGGCGAAACGGTCAACGTATCGATCCTCGTTCCTGCGACCGGGGACCGCACCGTCGCCGTGCCATCGGCCGCAGTGCAGATGATCGAGGACAAGTCGTTCGTGTTCGTCCGCACTGCGACAGGATTCCGGGCAATTCCCGTGACGCTTGGTCGCACCAACGGCGGGCAAGTCACCGTAACGGCAGGCCTTACCGGCTCGGAGCGCATCGCTTCCACCAACAGCTTCACGCTCAAGGCCGAACTCGGCAAGGGTGCAGGCGGGGATGAGGACTGAGCCATGATCGGTCGCATCGTCACCCTCTCCGTCGAGAAGCGCTGGCTCGTCCTGCTTCTCACCATCGCGGCTGCATTGCTCGGGATTGGCGCGCTGCGTCAGCTTCCGATCGACGCCGTACCCGACATCACCAATAACCAGGTGCAGATCAATGTCGTTGCTCCTGCCCTCTCCCCCGATCAGATCGAGAAGCAGGTTGCGTTCACGGTCGAAACCGCGCTCGCGGGCATTCCTGGCCTTGAATATACCCGCTCGCTAAGTCGCAATGGCTTTGCCCAGATCACAGCGGTTTTCGGTGAAAAGACCGATATCTACTTTGCGCGAGCGCAGGTCGCGGAACGTCTGCGAACCGCTGAGGAAGACCTTCCCGAAGGTGTGAACCCCGAGATGGGGCCGATCGCTACGGGCCTCGGCGATATCTTCATGTGGACGGTCGAATATCGCGAGCTGGACCAAGTTCACCACCGCAACGGCGAACCCGGCTTGCAGCGCGATGCCAGCTATATCACCCCCGAGGGGGATCACCTTGTCAGCGACGCCGACAAGGCGACCTATCTGCGCACCGTACAGGATTGGATCGTCACGCCGCAGCTCAAAAGCACGGCCGGGCTTGCTGGCGTCGACTCCCTTGGTGGCTACACCAAGGAATATCTCGTTATTCCGGACATACAGCGCATGGCGGCAATGCGGCTAACGCTTCAGGATCTCACCACCGCCCTTCAGCGCAGCAATACCAGCGCGGGCGCTGGCGTGGTCAACCGCAACGGAGAAGGGCTGGCGGTTCGATCGGATGGGCGTGTTCGCAACGCCGACGAGCTGGCACGTACCGTCGTTGCCACCCGCGAGAGCGTTCCGATCCTGCTTAACCAGATCGCGACCGTTCGCACCGGGCAGGCGCTACGCATGGGATCGGCGTCAGAAAACGGCCATGAAGTTGTCGTCGGCACCGCGGTTATGCGGATCGGGGAGAATAGCCGCACGGTATCGACCGGCGTTGCCGAACGGCTGACGCAGATCGGCCGCTCTTTGCCGGTCGATGTTGTCGTGAAGCCGGTCATGAACCGGACCGAGCTGGTGAACTCCACAATTTCGACGGTTGCCCGCAACCTCGCCGAAGGTGCGGTGCTGGTAATCGTCGTTCTGTTTGCGCTGCTTGGCAATTTCCGCGCGGCGCTGATCGCGGCCTGCGTCATTCCGATCACGATGCTGCTGACCAGCATCGGCATGTTGGAGGCGGGCGTTTCCGCAAATCTGATGAGCCTTGGTGCGCTCGACTTTGGTCTGATCGTAGATGGCGCGGTCATTATTGTGGAGAACGCATTACGGCGTTTGGGCGAGGCGCAGCATGGTCGTGATGACGTGCTGACCATCGAGCAACGTCTCGGGATTGTCGCGGCGTCGGCGCGCGAGATGATCCGGCCATCGGTGTACGGGCAGGCTATCATCATCCTTGTCTATGCGCCGTTGCTCACCTTCACGGGTGTCGAAGGCAAGATGTTCGAGCCGATGGCGCTCACGGTCATCATCGCTCTGGTGTTCGCCTTCATCCTATCGCTGACCTTCATACCGGCAGCGATTGCGATCTGTCTCAGCAAGCGGGTCGAGGAGAAGGAAAGCCGCGTCGTCACCTTCCTCCGGAAACGTTATGAGCCGGGACTTGATGCGGCAATGCGCCGACCCACCCTCACCATCGGCGTCGCGATCGGTGCGCTGGCACTCGCCGGGGCCGCTTTTACGACATTGGGGCAGGAGTTCTTGCCGCAGCTCGATGAGGGCAACATCCTCGTGCAGGCGGTCCGCATCCCGGGCACATCGGTCGATCAGAGCCAGGCGATGCAATTCCAGGTGGAAAAGGCACTCGCCAAGGCCCCTGAGGTCCGCTTCGCCTTCTCGCGCACCGGCACGTCCGAAATCGCATCGGACCCGATGCCGCCTAACGCGACCGACACCTTCGTCATCCTGAAGCCGAAGAAGGAGTGGCCCGACCCCGGCCTGTCCAAGGAAGAGCTGGTCGAGCGGCTGGAAAAGCGGCTCTCCACTCTGCCCGGCAACGCCTATGAGATCACTCAGCCGATCCAGATGCGGTTCAACGAGCTGATTGCAGGCGTGCGCGGCGACATCGCGATCAAGGTCTTTGGCGACGACTTTGGCGAGATGAACGCGACCGCAGATCGGATAGCCGGCATCCTTCGAAAGACGCGGGGTGCAGCAGACGTGCGGGTTGAACAAACCGAAGGCTTGCCGATGCTCGATATCCGGCCGAACCGCACTGCCATGTCCCGCGTCGGGGTGACGGCGGGTGACGTGCAGGACACGGTTGCCGCAGCCATTGGCGGCCGACAGGCTGGCGTGATCTTTGAAGGCGATCGTCGCTTCCCCGTCGTGATCCGGATGGCCGAAAGCTCACGATCCGATCTGACGGCGGTTGCTCAGGTGCCGGTGCCGACCGGCAGTGGCGGCTTCGTACCGCTATCGACAGTGGCGGATATCGCCGTGGTCGATGGTCCCAACCAGATCAGCCGCGAGAACGGCAAGCGGCGTGTCGTGGTGCAGGCCAACGTGCGCGATCGAGACGTGGCCGGTGTCGTGGCTGATGCCCGGTCAGCCATCGACGCTCAGGTGAAATTGCCGCCTGGCACGTATCTCGAATGGGGCGGTCAGTTCGAGAACCTGGCATCTGCCCGCGATAGGCTTAGCGTTGTGGTGCCGATCTGCTTCGTGGTCATCATGTTCCTGCTCTACGGCGCGCTTGGCTCCGTCAGGGATGCGTTGATCGTGTTTACCGGCGTTCCGCTGGCGCTGGTCGGAGGCATCCTTGCGCTGGTGCTAAGAGGCATGCCGTTCTCCATTTCAGCGGCAGTCGGCTTCATCGCGCTATCAGGTGTCGCGGTTCTCAACGGGCTGGTCATGGTGTCGTCCATCCATGATCTGATGCGGCAAGGCATGGGTCGTGCGGTAGCGGCGCATCAAGGCGCTCTGGCGCGGCTCCGGCCAGTTGCGATGACGGCGCTCGTTGCGTCGCTTGGCTTCGTGCCGATGGCACTTGGTCATGGTGCTGGAGCCGAGGTGCAAAAGCCGCTGGCGACCGTCGTCATTGGTGGCCTGATATCCGCAACCTTGCTCACCTTGTTCGTGCTGCCGACGCTCTACGCTCGTTTCGGACGGCGCGAGCTGCCAGCCCCATCAGGGGGACACATCGAACTGCCGCCTTTGAGTCATGACAGCGTGAGGGCTTAAGCTATGCAGGCCGTTGCCTTCACGCTCATTCCCGTCGTCGCCGTACTGATCGGCTCGCTATTCGCGGTATCGAGACGGCCAAGTGATGCCTTCGTAAGCGCCATGCAGCACTTGGCGGCAGGCGTCGTGTTCGCCGCAGCGGCAGCCGAGATCCTGCCCCAGGTGATGCACGAAGGTTCACCGATCGCGACATTCACAGGCGGCGCGCTTGGCATTCTCGTGATGCTGTCGCTCAAAGCCCTTGAGGGTCGCGCCAGTGGACCGATCGCCATGCTCGGTGCGGTCGCGGTCGACATCCTGATCGACGGGCTTGTTCTCGGGTTGGCGTTCGTCGCTGGCGGGAAGGCCGGCGTGTTGCTGACGATCGCGTTGACGTTGGAGGTGCTGTTTCTCGGACTGACCGTGACCACCGAGTTGGGCGAGACGATCAAGTCCAAGGCGCGGATCATCGCGATTACGATGGGGATCGCGTTGTTGCTGCCGATCGGTGCGGCGATAGCGACTCCCGTTGCGACGTTTCCGCCCGTCGTCATCGCCGGGTTTCTCAGTTTCGGTTTGATGGCGCTGCTCTACCTTGTGACGGAAGAGCTATTGGTGGAGGCGCACGAGAAGCCCGATACCCCGCTTATCAGCGCCATGTTTTTCATCGGCTTTTTGGGATTGCTCCTGATCGAGGAGTTTTTGGGCTGACCGCTCGACGTGGAACGTCTTGGACCAATGATGATGACGTCGAGCTTCGTCGGCGTATCGAGGCCAAGCAGACTCTGGCGGTAATCGCACGCGAGATGGGCCGAACGATGGATGCGGTTCGGGGAAGAGCCTCAACCCTACGGGTAACTCTCCGCTCGTCACAGCGACCATGGCGCGACGGCGTGCCGCGGCGGGTAGATGTAGACTAGGAAAATAGGGGCGGCTGCCCGCCCCTATCCAGCTTTTAGCCGTGCTTCATGCCGCCCTTGGCATGATCGCAGCAGTCCGCGGCCTTGGCTTTTGCGCCATCCTTGCAGCAGTCCGCACCGTCCTTGCAGCACGCCATGTCGGCGCAGCAATTGGCGACAGCGGCGAATGCGCCAGTCGACAGGGTGAGGGCGAAGGCAGCGCTGATGAGCTTGAACTTGGTCATGATATTCTCCGAAATTTACGTGTGATGGTGTTCGACGTCACACGGTTTGCGGAGGGGGCGTGGCCGGAGCGTATGCCATGCCCAAAAGGCCCGTCTGTGGAGCTGGCCAAGGCGATAGATGGGAGGACGGAACCAGCCCGATATGCTCGACGGTTTCGCCGGCAACCGCAACGCACGGTATGGCGCAGGCCGACGCAGGTGCCTTTTTGATGGGAGCGCCTGCTGATTTGCTGGCGCAGTCCATCATCGCGGACGCAGCCGGAGGCGCGGCCATCGCCATCGTCTCGCAGAGCGGGCCAAGCCGGACCAGCAACATCACTGCCAGGACGAAAAACGCCATGGAACGCAATATCTTGGAGAATGGGCGAGCCCGGCGTTTCATTGGATGCATCTAGAAGCACACTCAGTGATGCACAATGTCGGAGGAGCGGTTCGCCACACTAAGAGAACTTTACTCGCCTTTCCGGTACGTTGGCGAGGTTGCGATGCTCGAAAGGTCCGTGGCGCTATCGATCGGCACATCTGCCTCCTTTCGCTCGGAATAGCGATCAACAAGCTGCGTGGTGTGCGGGCGTAGAAGGACCGTGAAGCGCACCAGCTCCTCCATCACATCCACGATCCGATCATAGTAGGCCGAAGGCTTCATTCGGTCGCTTTCGTCGAACTCCGCAAACGCCTTCGCGACGCTCGATTGGTTTGGGATCGTCACCATTCGCATCCAACGGCCGAGGACGCGCAGGGTGTTCACGCTGTTGAACGACTGCGATCCGGCCGACACCTGCATGACGGCAAGCGTGCGGCCCTGCGTCGGGCGCATCCCACCCATCGACAGCGGCAGGTGATCGACTTGCAGCTTCATGATGCCGGTGATCTGGCCGTGGCGCTCGGGGCTGCACCACACATGCCCCTCCGACCACATCGACAGTTCGCGTAGCTCGTGGACGGCCAGGTGATCGTCCCCCGTCACCTGATCGGGCAGCGGCAACGTCGAAGGATCGAAGATTCGCGTTTCGCAGCCGAAGAATTGCAGCAGGCGAGCGGCTTCCTCAACGCACAACCGCGAAAAGGACCGCTCCCGCAAAGAGCCGTAGAGCAACAGTATGCGCGGAGGTGGATCACCAGCGCCCAGCCCAAGGGCAGGACGATCGAGCGCATAGCGCCGATCAAGGGCGGGTAGATGATCGGGGTCAGAGAGGGCGCGAAGCGGCATCAGGCGGTCCTTGGGCCAAGCAGAATGATACAGGTGCCGATCAGGCAGAGTGTCGCTCCACCAGCGTCCCAGCGGTCGGGCCTCACCCCTTCGACAGCCCACAGCCAGATCAGCGATGCACAGATGTAGACGCCGCCATAGGCTGCATAGGCCCGCCCTGCTGCATCGCTGTCCACGCGTGTCAGCAGCCAGGCGAACAGCACAAGCGATACCACGCCCGGAGCCAGCCACAGGGGCGATTTGCCCAGCCGCAACCATGCCCAAAAGGCAAAGCAGCCTGCGATTTCCGCGAGCGACGCGGCCAGATATACGAGTGCCGTCATCCCATGCTGATCCTGATCGCGAGTGCCGCGAGCGTTACCAGCAGCACCGGAATCGTTAGCGTCGCGCCGACCTTGAAGTAATAGCCCCAGCCGATCCGAATGCCCTTTTGCCCGAGGACGTGCAGCCAGAGCAGCGTCGCGAGCGAGCCAATCGGTGTGATTTTCGGGCCAAGGTCGCACCCGATCACGTTGGCGTAAATCATGGCTTCCTTGATCGCGCCCGTGGCGTGCGTCGCGTCGATCGACAGCGCACCCACCAGAACGGTCGGCATGTTGTTCATCACCGACGACAGCAGCGCGGCAATGATCCCGGTGCCGAACGCCGCACCCCAAACGCCGCCTTGCGCGGTGCGATCGAGCAGGCCGGCAAGATGGTCGGTCAGTCCGGCATTCCGCAGGCCATAGACGACCAGGTACATGCCGAGCGAGAAGATCACGACCTGCCACGGCGCGCCGGCCAGCACCTTGCGCGTCTGGATGACATGGCCGCGCGCGGCGATGACCAGCAAGAGCACGGCACCGGCAGCAGCGACGGCGCTGACCGGCACGCCGATAGGTTCGAGCAAGAAGAAGCCGGCGAGCAGCAGGGCGAGGACGACCCAGCCCGCCTTGAATGTGGCATGGTCACGGATCGCATCAGCGGGCGCGCGGAGCTGCGCCACATCGTAGCTGGCGGGTATGTCGCGCCGGAAGAACAGCAGCAGCACGACCAGCGTCGCGGCGATCGACGCCAGATCGACCGGCACCATCACCGAGGCATAATCGGCAAAGCCGATCCGGAAGAAGTCGGCCGACACGATGTTGACGAGGTTGGAGACGATCAGCGGCAGGCTTGCGGTATCGGCAATGAACCCCGCCGCCATGACGAACGCCAGCGTCGCCTTGTCCTTGTATCCCAGGGCCCTCAGCATCGCGATGACGATCGGCGTCAGGATCAGCGCGGCGCCGTCATTGGCGAACAGCGCCGACACCGCCGCCCCGAGCAGGACGATCAGCACGAACAGCCGACGACCATGCCCCCCGCCCCAGCGCGCAACGTGGAGCGCCGCCCATTCGAAGAACCCGGCTTCATCGAGCAACAGGCTGACGATGATGATCGCGACGAACGTCGCGGTCGCGTTCCAGACGATGCCCCACACCACCGGCACGTCAGAGAGCGAAACGACCCCGACGAGTAGCGCGACGGCCGCGCCGCCTAGCGCGCTCCAGCCGATGCCCAGGCCCTTGGGCTGCCAGATGACGAGCGCGATCGTGACGACGAAGATAGCGAACGCGAGCAGCATCAGGCGATGCGCTGGCCCGAAGCATCCACAACCTGTTCGCCGTCTTCCTTGGCAAACGCGCCCTGTTGGGCATCAGGCAGCAGATCGAGGACCGCTTCGGACGGTCGGCACAGCTTCACGCCGAGCGGCGAGACGACCAGCGGCCGGTTAATGAGGACCGGATGCGCCATCATCGCGTCCACCAGCGTGTCGTCTGACAGCGCATCGTCACCAAGGCCCAGCTCCGCATAGGGCGTCCCCTTCTCGCGTAGCAGATCGCGGGGCGTGATCCCGGCGCGGTCGATCAGCTCGACCAGCAAC
>Ga0308160_10003343_pt1 | contig 18185 bp, 23 predicted proteins | sample PhyFR1_FD_201036 | JGI IMG/M metagenome (GOLD analysis project Ga0308160, IMG submission 201036) | Phyllosphere microbial communities from UC Gill Tract Community Farm, Albany, California, United States - DLSLF.R1 | ecosystem: Host-associated > Plants > Phyllosphere > Unclassified | place: USA...
GAGAATCTGGAGAGAGCTTCGCGAGAAGACAAGTCGGTGAGCTACCGAGATTGCTTGTTTGAGAGTCTCATTCTGTTGGTCTGAAATTGTCGAATGTCCGAAGCTGTCCAAGAAAAAGACGCTCTGATCCAGCAGGCTTCGCCGAGAGCGGACATACGAGTTGTATGGGGTTGCGGAAGCGGAACAATATCCGGCATAAGGATTGAAAGAGTTCGAAGCCGGATTCGGGGCTTGAGAGTAGTAGGGGTGTGACTGGATATAATGCGCTTCGCAAGCTTGACGGTACGCGGCGTGAGGATCGTACGAGGATGGATGGAAACCCTGGGGATAAGCTTGTGGATAGTAAGCAGCTCTCTGGGCCTGATAATAGGCGGCTTGATAGTTGGCGGCTTGATAGTACGAGGCCTGGATGGCCGCCAAGGAATGGGCATCTGGATGGTCGGAGACTATATTGGAGTGTCCGTAAGCGGCCCATGGATTGTACGGGGCTGAATTGGTGGCTTGTTGTCCGGCGTACGGGTTGTAGGACCAACCCCCGTATGTGGATACTTCGGCAGCTCCATTCTGGGAATGTGGGTAGTGCGAGGCGGTGTCGGTGTTTTGAGAGAAGCCTTGGGCATGCCACGAAGGTAGATTGCTGGCAGATAGGCTACTTTGCGAGCTGTTCGAGGAGACTTCTGAAGCCGCATATGGCTGGTTCGATGATTCGCCATTCCGCAGATGGTCGTTGGAAGAGGACAAGGATGTATTGGGGACTTGGCGGCTGGCGTTTGAATGATGCGAAGGCGGATCGGTGGCCTGGCGTTGAACATGTTGACAATTGCGGTCCCGGTTTCGGGTTCGATTTCGGGTCGTATTGGCGGGCTCGGTACGGCTGATTGGAGGGTTCAAGGACTTGAGGGGGCGAGAGCTGGGGACTGACATGGCTGTGGTTGGCTATAGGAAACGAAGTGGAGTGGTGTCAGGTCAGTATCGGTGGTGGAGATGAATCGGACGAGACGACGTTGAAAATTCATCCAACCTTCAGCTCTGGCATTTCAGCGTTGAGAGAGGTCCAACTTTGCCGACAAGACCCCACACACATGCACATGGGACAGATGATAAAGAACAACTGAAATAGAGAGCAAAACAACACTACGAGACACCCCATCTACCAGCCCTTAGCCCGATTTCCACTCCCAAACTTCGAGTCTCCGGTATCATCGACACCCTCAACATCGAATCCCTTGCCCTTGTTACCGTTTGCGAATTTGGAGTCGCCGGCCTCATCACCGTCATTCCCGTCCTCTCGCTTCCAGCCCTTAGCCCTGTTCCCACTCCCGAATTTCATGTCACCCATGTCCTCATCCCCCTCCTCTCGTTTCCAACCCTTGGCCCTGTTTCCACTACCAAATTTGGCATCACCAGTGTCCTCATCCTCCTCACGTTTCCATCCTTTGGCCCTGTTCCCACTCCCGAATTTGGCATCCCCCATATCTTCCTCTCCATCCTCTCGTTTCCATCCCTTGGCCCTATTCCCACTTCCGAATTTGGCATCCCCCATATCTTCATCGTCACCCCGCTTCCACCCCTTGGCCCTATTCCCACTTCCGAATTTGGCATCCCCCATATCTTCATTGTCCTCCCGCTTCCACCCCTTGGCCCTATTTCCGCTGCCGAATCTAGCATCTCCAGAGTCGTCCCCCTCATCCTCGTCATCCTGTCGTTTCCAACCTTTGGACCTGTTACCGCTGCCGAATTTCGAGTCGCCAGTATCGTCGCCCTCGTCTTCGTCTCGTTTCCATCCCTTGGCTCGGTTTCCGCTTCCAAATTTGGAGTCGCCCGATGATTCTTCGTGCATCTCATCCCCGTTCTGTCCGTCCGGAGCGTCGTACCCGTTCATCATTGCTTCGAGGTCGTCCGTGCCATCCTCACGCTTCCAGCCTTTTGCTCGATTACCACTTCCGAACTTCGAATTACCAGCCCTATCTCGGGCCTCGAGTGCACCTTCTTCGTCGTCGTCGGAGCCGTCCTCCCGTTTCCAACCCTTTGCTCGGTTTCCACTGCCAAACTTCGCCTTGCCAGCCTTGTATCGTCGAGCTTCAAGGGAGTCGTTGTCGTGCATCTCATCTCCATTTTGTCGGTCCGAACCTTCTTCACCTTTCTCGGCGTCGGCCATCATCGCTTCAAAGTCGTCTGATCCATCCTCACGCTTCCACCCTTTTGCTCGATTCCCACTGCCGAACTTGGAGTCGCCAGCGCTGTCTTGAGCATGACCTTCGTCGTGATCGTGATCATGGATGGGGAAGGTGTTGTGGGGTTGAAGGACGTCACATTGCTGAGTGTCAGATGTGTACAACGCGGTGTTGTTAGATGATGACTTACCGGACTGCCGGCGGGCCCACAGTACGAAGGATCTTCCTTGATATCTTTAGCTAGTTCATCGCCCATTGATCGTCGATTTTGGTCATCGGATTGTTCACCGATATCTGCTTTGATGTTTTTGGCGTATTCATGAGATTGGGCCTTCATGTCTTCCAGCTGGTCAGCGCGAGGGTCTATCGAGGCGTTGGCCAAGGTCGCAAGAAGAGCGAAGAGTGGTAGTAGTTTGGTGATAGGGGTCATGTTGAAAGTTGGGGTGGGGTTGCTGTCGAGTCAGTGTTTAATTACTCGAGTAGAGTGGGGGAAGCAAGCAGAGACCCATGGGTGATGCACGTACTGTGTAAGTTAGCTGATATGCAGTTATGGAGTAGTGAAAGAGAGAGTGAATGAAGTATAGAGAAGAGATGAGGAAGCTTGTATCGGTTAAATAGGTGGGGTTGATGGAAATGTTGTTGACGTTGATTGAACCATGTCTCATCGATCAGTCAACACCGCCCAACCTTAATTGCCAGGGGACTGATCAGCGGAGGATATTCCGAGGAACCTATGTCAACCGATAAACCAGTCCGAAATGTCAAGTACATTAGCAACTTGTAAGTTGTTCCGCGAGGTGAAACGTCTTTCAGCGGCAAATGAAGCTCCGTTTCTTCGGTATGAAAGCATCTCGTTTTCCCTTACAACGAAATAATGACTACCTATTACTTTGGATGGACACTTTCACATGCTCGATAACATCCTCACGATACCACCTAACACCCACCGACCTCTGCAAGATGTCAGCAAGTTTCCCATCAGGCCTGTGCCAAGACTGTAGGTTTCGACCAGGCGTTTGGACTTACGTTCGAGCAAAACCTCAAGGGCGTCACCATCCTCTAATTCGAGATCCGCAGCAGTTTGGTCTTCTGTGATTCGTTGACCGTCAAACAGCAATCTTGTCAATCAGCTTTGACATTCCGTCTTAACTGAAATGACTTACCGGATAGCTCCAACTTCAGCTCCAACTCGGTCGGCATAGGCGTTCTGAAGAGTCAGCCTGTTGTTCATATAATGGCCTTATCATCCTCGTCACTCGTCATTTCCAGCGCCACCCAGCTCCATCATCCAAAGACCACGCCAAGGGGGACGCCAAATTGCAAGACTCACCTTCAGTTTGTTGAGCTTTGTCGTCTTCTTGATCTTGAAGAATACTTCGGATCCATCAGTGGAAACGATTTTGATGTTTAATGTGTTGTCTATTGTTGTTAGTACCATTCGCACTTACATGTCGTCAAGTAAAGATAGACTCACCATCGGCCTTGGGCTTGACTTCTGCGGCAGGGGCTGCTGGTGATCCTTGGTCTGACATTTTGATGATATACGAGGTTTGACTGGTTTCTCTTGATGATAGATAGAGTGAGTGTTGTAGTTGTGTTATAAGGAAGAGAAGAGAGAAAACTTAATGTAGGCTGACGCGACCAAGAAGAGAGGGATGGATCGACAATCAATGTTGGATTTGATTCCGTAGATAGACTAGCACACCTAAGAGGAGGGAGTAGATAAGTACAGAAGTGCATCTAAGCCTTACTGTACCATGCTGATAGATACTTATATGCATGCATACATGATATAGCTGAGATTACGAGCACAACAGCTGCTTTGCACGTCCGCAGGATGAGCAGATCAGTAGAATATAGTGTGCATCAAGAGAATGCGAAGAACATTACTAGTGATCTTCTACTGCCCTGAAGTTGTTGTTCTGTTTGTCACTTTAACGCGTCTCGGTACTCACTTTTTGTACACCATAGACACAGTACAGTACCTTATCGACACTATCCATACTCATACCCACCTAGATAGTCGGCTGTACCGCCATAGATTAGACCCAGAGGAGCGCTTGCATCCGTCCGACCGAGGAAAGCACAAGCAGCAAACTACCAACTCAACCGGCTCATCTCGACCCCGCATTCTCTTGCGTCATAGCCCATACACCTTGGGTATCAGTCGATCCACTCGGCACCATCATTAGAGGATATATCTCAAGCGGATTGTGCGGATTTCGATCCGAACTGATAGATCAATGCCACGACGTGCTCCCCCTCCAATAGCTGTCGCTCCCGTCAATACACTTCTACCTCCCCCACCTCCTTCCCCACTCGTTCAGAAACTCCGACAAGATTACAGATGGGCTTCAATATCACAATTTTGCTGGACGTTTTCAGATGCGTTCGGATTGGTCGATTGGGATATAGATGTAAGTCTCTTTCTCGATCCATTGGGTCCGGTGTCTACCTCCTACCACCATCTACATCTTGGTCGGAGGTACAAATGGTGTTTACCATTCAGCTCCGGGCGAGACATGACGAATGGAGGCTCTGAGGGATGTTTGAGAGGTGTCGATCAGATCTACAGAAGCTGACGTCCACAGAGGCTTGAAGCAGACTTTGACGGCGACGAAACCCAGGTTATCCCAGATTTACTGGTCAAGCTACTCTTCGCCCTGACCTACAACCGGCAGATCAAGTGAGTCATCCCTTACCCCTTGAATCAACACCACGATTTTGGGTGGCGACACGAATCCGGAGCTGACGGACAGGCGGGATAATGTAATGGAACATATCCGTAAACAGTACGAAAAGCGAGCTCGTCCTTGTGTACTAGGGACGATAGAGGAACCCGTCGAATGGGCTGCACTGGGCTTGGGCTTGAAGGTACGTATATCCCCCGAGAAATTGTCGAGAGATCGCTTGAGACAGACAGAGCGATCGCTGATATCAGGTCCAAATACTATATGAGCTATGTGAGATTCAGATGGAGGATGCAGCTCGATTTAGGGGTCTGCTCAAGTCTGAGGAAGATGCTGTCTCATGGGTATGTCCTCTGATAACGGTCATGGTTGGTTGCTGACTCAGTAGCGTATAGATCCAGTAGGATGGGATAAAGAGGGAAATACATATTACCTGTTTGACGGTATGTTTCCACATTTCACATTTTCATATACTTGGCTGACAAACAGACAATCGCCTATGGATCCAGCGTCTCCCACCCCGTCCGCCTGCCCCTGCTCGTCCACCGAAGAAGTCTTCACTCAAAGCCAAACGCGCACAAAAACGCCAACGTCAAGCTCCACCACCAAAAACCCCCGCAACTAAGAAAGGCCGGCCGTCGGAGAAAAGGGAAGATACACCACCGCCAAAAGTTGAGAAGGTCGAAGAGCCTATATCGGGTGCGAGACGGCGGACACAAGTCTCCTTCTACGGGAACCTCACGCCTACTGTTGCGGCCCTCAAAAGGGGAGCGGCCCAGGATACACCTTCCACCTCTAGGTCGACCAGGTCTACACGCGGTCATCCAGTCGATACCAAGCCGACTGTGGCTGCTGCCGAGACCCCATCTCGAAGGGGTAAGGGCAAGCAGGTAGAGACCAAACCCGCTTCTCTGCCCCGTGGAACGAGGACCAGCCGCCGAAATCGCGATGCTGAAGATGAATGGCAGCAGGTCCCAGAAGAATGGCTTGATGCGAAAGCGACCGGATCGAAAGGACCGTCTGGATCAAGCAGTAATGGAGTCAAGCGGAAGAGACCTGTCGTCGATGATGAAGAGAGTGAATTGAGCGAGTTGACGGATGAGGAAGAACAAGATGCTACGGTTGCGGGTAATGGGAATGGTCACGACCAAAAAGAAGTTGATGAGATGGATGTCGACCAGGTGAGATACTTGGCTACTCTACGATCACGTATGCTGACGTCCAGCCCGAAGGAAACGGCCAAAGTGCGGCATCATCTGAATTATCCGAGCTGGAAGACGTGGAAGATCCGGAAGAGGAACCTACGCCGATAGTCGAGGATGAGGACGGCAAAGACGACGACTTTATCCCCGGCTCCGACGCCCTATCTGCAGCCAAGGAAGAATTGGAGGAAGCTTCTGACGAAGTCTCAGTCAAGGAGGATGAAGAGGAGGACGAGGAAGAGGAGGCCCAGAATGGCGATGATGGAGAGGTAGAAGACGAGGTCAAAGCCGCTGTCAAGGAGGCCAACAATCTACCAGAAGGCTTTGTCGAGTGGGAGGCTGTAAGTGTATCGCCTTCTCTCAGGGCGCAGCTGACAAGCAGGTATGCGTGACATTATATGACTGGCGGACGTTCCCCGAGCAATTTGCCAAGTCTCGAGATCCTGATGAGAAGGCGCTGTATACACTCCTCACGAAACAGGTCGGTCCGACCATCATCGCAGTCCTTGTCGAGAAACTGCAAGAGATCGCGCGTCAAGAAGCAGTCTTGAACCGTAAACGATCGTCTCGAATCGCCACTATCCAGCTTTCCAAAGAAGAAGCTCTTCGGGCCGAGACTGCCCAACGAGAGATGGAGGAACGAATGGAGCGGACTCGATATGAGGAGACTCGTCATGAACGCGAAGCTGCCGAGCATGCGCGGCGTGAACAAGAACGAGATAGTCGATTGCGGGAACGTGAAGAGAGGGCTCTGGCCAGGGAGGAAGCTATCATGGCCAAAGCGAAGGAGGAATCTGAAAAGGCGGAACAGGCAGAGAAGGATCGCCAGCACCGCGCTAAAAGGAGAGAAGAAGGTTTCACTGTCGTCACTCCTACCCCTGGTGAGGGCGGAAATGGGAGTCAAGCCGATCGATGGGAATTGAATTGCGAAGTATGCAAAAAGACTGGATGGAATGTTGATGATGACGAAGATGTGGTGGCGTGTGAGGACTGTGGGAGGTGGCAGCATATGAAATGTCATGATCTACAGGATATGCGAGAGGGACGGAGGAGGAGGAGCTGGGACAAGGTCGATTTCAGAGTAAGCTAACAAGTCACTGCTAGCTGATGAGTATGAGCTGATTATGCAGTGCAAGGAGTGCCTCGACAAGCTCGCTAGGCGTCAGGCTAGTTCGTTACCGAATCGTCCTCAGACACATGCGCCTCGGCCGGCCTCTAATGGCTCTGCACCTGTCCATCAGCATCAGGCATCCAGGGCACCTCAATCTGCACCAAATCATCCTCACCATGCCCCACATCCCAGCCAAGGAGCTCATCAACCCCAACAAGCCCCCTACGCCGGCCAATCACCTCGACCCGGTCCACCCCCACACCTCAGTCACGCACCACATGCTGGACATGTTTCAAGCCCGTCCAGCCGACCTTCGTATCCTCCGGCTCCTCATCAGCCGATGAGTCCGTACAGCCAGCAAGCTCCTCTACACCCCGGCTACCCGCCCCATGGATCGCCAAATGGATATCCTTCCCAGTCATCACCAAGACAAGGGGTTCAAATGCCTTATCCCCAAGTTCCATACCAGAATGCTCCATATGGAGCCCCTGCCGATGCTCGATCGCCTTATCACCCCCAACAAGCTCTACCTCATCCTCAGCATCGCTCGCCCTACCAATCAGGTCCATCGCTTCCTCGACAAACCCCGCCTCATTATCCTCAGCATCTTCCGCCACAACATTGCCCTCATCCTCACCCGCAGCAGCATCAGCAAATACCTCCCCCACCTCAAGTTTACCCATCCCACCCGGGCTATCCACAAGGTCACTACCCTAATCAAAGCCCTTATCAGGGTACAGCCCCACCTCATCCGGCTCAAGTCAACGGTCATCAACAGCAACAGCAGAGATCCCCTTATCCTCCTCATGCCAGAGCTCCTTCTGGTGAAAGATCAGGATCCACAGGAGTGCACAACGGACCAAGTGGTCATGCCCCACCACCTCCTGCTCCAGTGCCCAGAGCCGCAGAACCGGTACATCCTCCTTCTAATCAGGGTTAGGAGTGTTTCATATATGGATTAGATAGTATATATTGTTACCTTTATGCATTATTCTGTTTGACTTGCGCCTCAACGGGTCTCCTTCTACCGCAGTCCACAACCAAAGGAATTCTGAGACCCGGCATACCGGCGGAGACGAGCTTCGGATCTTTCCGATTCTTCTACTTCGTCTTGGCCACCAGCCTGAGCGAGCACTACCTTGTCCTCTTCCAAATAATCCACCATCATGTCCGTAGCGTGAGTACACCCATGACTTAGTCGTCAGATTACTCGAAGAACTGAGCTAATGAAATAGTAAGCTCCCACCCCTCGATCCAGCAAAACAACCATGGCCTAAACAAGCTATTGAAGCCGCCTCTCACGGTGCTATAGCATTCTGTCAAATCTATTACGAAGCCTTCGATGAGCCTTCACGTCGCGCAGAGGTACGTTCTCTTTAAGCATCCTATGAAAGAAGACGTCTGATAAGTAGGAAATCCCATTAATGTACCTTCCAGACGCAAAGATTATCTGGAATGGAAATACCGTTTCACCGAATCCTATTGCTCTTTCCCCTTTTCTCGATACATTACCATTAAGTCGACATGATCTACAGTCATTAGATTGTCATCCTATGCCTGGTACGTCTTTCAATGTTCTTTCCACAATGGGGAGTCAGATCTGAGTGGAAGCAGAAGGAAGATAGGAATGATACTGACAAATAGCACCTGCTGCTGCTGGACCTGCGCCTGATATCCTCCTTACGGTGACTGGGTCGGTATTACATGGTCCATCCATAACCAACAATTCATCAAACGATTCGAGAGAACCACCCGCAAAAGACAAACCTAGAAAGTTTCACGAATTGTTCGTCTTGAGAGCAGCGGAACAGGGAGAAGGGATGCAACCTAAAGTACGTCTAGTTGAGTGTACTAGGTTGAAGCTGATGGTTAGTATCAAATCTTCAGCCAGAACTTCCGGTTTATCGGTTAGGCTCTACCCAAAAGTCAATCAAAGCGCATGCCACTCGAGGCCGAACATGTTGTACCATATCAACGAGATGCATATACATAATTCACCCAAGATCACACACCCATTTGGATCACACTACAATTTTGCCTTGCCCTTCTTCTCATCCTTGACATTGATCATGAACGCGGGATCCTCACTCTCAGCGTACGCCTGGTCAATCTCCTTCCTAAAGTGCTTAGCAGCTACTTGTCTATCTCATCAGCTTCATTCTTTCACATGTTGAATTCTGACATACCTCTTAACCTTCAATGTAGGGGTAAGTAGATGTTCCGCGAAAGGCTTGACGGTAACGTGCAATCCCTTGATCATCTCGAATCTGATTGTCAGCTCTGGTTTGGGGTGTCAAGGAAACAACTGACCCGTTCAACCGATTCTGCTTGGCGACTTTGGTCAAACCCTTCAAGATCTCCTTCTTGATTCGTGGATCCCTCACTTGCTCTTCTAGACCAGCCATATCGGTTGGAGAAGCAGACTTGCCAGTGACCTTCTTGACGAAAGCGGAAGCCTGTACGGGGTCGAGTACGGCTACAGCAACGATGGATGGCTGGGTAGAGTCACCGTGGACTAGTAAGGTAGCAAAGAGGGGATCGAGGGCAAACATTCCTTCGAGTTTCTCGAGAGCGACGTATTCACTGGATGTCAGCTGGTGCCATCACTGCTCTTGTGCTGAACGTACCCCTGACTGAGCTTGACGACGTTCTTGACTCGGTCGACAATCTTGATTCGTCCGGCGCTGTCGATTTCTCCGATACTTCAGGTCAGCTTTAATCTTGACATTGGTATAAATCAGCTTACTCTCCAGTGTGGAGCCATCCATCCTTGTCGAGTAACTTCGCAGTGTTCTCCATATCGTGCAGGTATCCAGGTACGATATTCGCTCCTTTCAAGCAGAGCCTGTTACTGTCAGCAATGGGTTGCCGAGCAGCCAAGAATCACTTACTCTCCCCTTGGGTATGGCATGTCGTTACTGGTGTACTGTATCATCAGCCTCACGTCACAAGTAGTATGACAATCAACTCACTCCCATCTCGGGCACATCAACAACCTTGGCATCGTTGCAAGGCTGGAGACCACCACAAGTACCAACAGCCTCGACATCCCAAGGAATACTAGATGATCAGCGCCACTCGGTATCACTTGCCAGGTGAAGCTCACCCTCGACTGCAGGTTCCGATAGTCTGTCATCAGCTTCCATTTGACGTGAGGGTAAGAGTCAGCTTACCTCGGTCATTCCGTAGCCCTGGATAGCCTCGCATGAGAAACAGATCTTGAGGATCTCGTGCACCTCAGGAGTGAGAGGCGCAGCGCCGGATGAGATGTATTTGACATTTCCACCGAGCAAGTTTCGGATCTAATCGTCAGTGACCCCTTGGACTGGTGCGGGAATTGATGTACCTTTCTGAAGACCAAAGCATCATAGAGCCTGTGGGTGACCTCTCCGGTCGTCCTCCAGTTGTGGAGTTTAGCATCGACAGCTTTCTTGAGCAGAGCACCCTTGAGACCACCAGCAGCCAGCTGAGTCTTGATAGCAGCGTTGATTCTGATCTCGTCAGTATCTTACATTACATTTAGAGAAAGGGTCGCGTACCTGTTCCATACTCGTGGTACACCAGCCATGAAGTTTGGCTTGATCAACTGGGCATCGTCAAGGAGTCGCAGGGTATCTCCTGTTGTGTAACCGATTGTACCTCCACCGTTCATGACTAGAACCTCCAAGAATCGCTGTTTGTGTCAGCCACGTCCATCTGGTCAGCGAAGGTTAGCTTACCTCGTAGCTAGACTCGTCAGCTATGGCTCGATTGAGACAAGAGAAACTCACATATGACTGAGTGGCATGAAAGCCAAGAACCTCCATTCCTCTTCACCGGTAAATCCATCCGTCACACCCAGACCGTTGGAAATGACAGCTTGAATGATATTGTGGTTGGTAAGAATGACACCCTTGGGATCACCTATCCCGTCAGCCTCTGGCCTATATGACTGGAGAAGACTTACCAGTGGTACCACTAGTATAACTGATACTAGCTACTCGGTATTGGTCGAGCTCAGGTTCTCCTTGAATACCCTTGACTGGTCCTGGGTCTGTCCTGATCCCATCCTCAGCTCCCCATTTTTCCAGGTCGTCAAAGATGAGCAATTCAACTCCGACGTGATGAGCCCAGTCTCTGAGGACTTTACCCTCAGCCTCGGGAAGGGGGTCGAAGCAGACGATCACTCGAAGAGATGGGCAAGATGGGACGATCTTGAGGATCGAGGTCAAATGGTTAGCAGTCGAGAAAATGATAGACAAAGGGCAGTGGTTGGTGCTAATCTGTCAGCATCTTACGCAACAGAATGAGTTGACTTACATGTACTTGGCGACGTCCGGGCCCAAAGTCTCGTAAAGACTGACTCCGACAAGACCATAAGCCTGACAAGCCAAATCAACAACCTGCCATTCCTCCCTGTTTGCACTCCATGTTCCAACTCCCCAACCTCGCCTAGCACCCGCTTTGACCCTGTTGTTCGAGCCATAGTGAGGTACTCCAGGATGAGTGATCTCAGGAGGACTAGGTCCGGGAGTGGAAGAAGTCCTGAGACGACCTTCTCGCTCTAAGGCGAGTAGAGCGGATCCAATAGCGTTTCGTCGGATTTGAAGGGTTTTGTAGCTTGTAGCTTGGAGGGCTGACGAATATTGGACGGGGTTGGTATTTGGGATGGGGACGATCTTGAGCATCACAGCTCGATGTGGGTATTTTGCGACCGCTGCATGGCATCAGTAACACATCACAGCTCAAACGAAAATGCTCACCCTGGTCAAAGACCTGACAAAGGGAACGAGGTTCATCCTCCCTCGTCAACCTTGATTTATCCCACAGGTCTGTATTTTAGCATATGTGCCTTCCTGCTAAACGTCTGTACTTACTACAGGTCCATTCCCCACTCTGACCATCTTTCTTGGTTCCAGGACGTTCCTATAAAATCAGCACTGCGCACTGACCGGCTCGGCTCGGCTATCAACTTACAACAGCCTGTTTGTTCAAGTCGAGACCTTTTGGGTATTCTTCCAAAGGCATTGTGATGTATCTTCGTTATGTATGTATAGGTGATAAGTGATGGCTTTGCTTCTAACCAATTGGCAAGCTTGTATGTTCAATGATCAAAGGTGAAGAGCCGGAAGCCGACCCCCCTTTGGCACAATGAGGTTAATTCAAAGGACCGGCAACTAATTTACCGAGCTACCCTCCAGGGCAGAGCTTGTTGCTTCTTCCTTCTTTTTGCCCTGGACATATGGCACACGAGGTCAACAGTGGCATCTATTTACATGACCTGCATGACATAGACAATATGAGAAAGTACAGCATCTACACTACAGCCTTAGTCTATCTACTCTAGTCGCTCATCATGAATAAGTTCTACTCTAGCCTCTTGTTGTCCCTTCCATACCTTCGCTGGGTCATTGTAGCGCGCGACCTCCTCCCTTACATCGGTGATCATACCGGAAGGACCACTGACGTAGACGGTCGTAGCTCCCTTGTCGGTCGACGAGACAAAGTCTCTAACTACCGAAGCGAGATCGGGTCGGTGATGCGTTTGGGTGTCCTTCTCAGAGAGCTCAGTGGTAGGAGTTTGTAAAGGAAGACTCTTGTCGTCATCGGAATTAGAGTTGGACTCGGTGTTGACGTTCGATAGAGAGAGCGGATCTCGAGTGGTAACGATAGTAATCTTGACTCGATCGGTAGCTCGAAGAAGGTCAAGTTCTCGAGCGATCCATTTCCTATCGTGATCATGTCGAATGACCCAAACAAGCTCGAGGGAGCCGGTAGTGGTTGAGTTGGCCAATTCAAGGAGAACGGGAAGGACAAAGGTGATACCGGTACCACCAGTGATACATAGTACATTGCAGTCATCTTCGAGCTTTTCAGTGACGCTTTGACCGTAAGGACCAGTCAAGATGACGGGAAGGGTAGCGAGGGTAGAATCGGCAATTCGCTTGGTCTCCCCCTTTTTGCCTCGGAAGAGGTATGCTTGTCGAGGACCGGAAACGGAAAGAGGAGTGAAAGGATGGGATTGCCAGAACCCCTTGTCGGCAAAGGTGACGTAGAAATGTTGACCGGTCGACCACCTGACTTGAGAAGTGAAATCGAGTCGAACAATCTCTTCATCGAAATGAGTAACTTTGGCATCGATAGTCTTGAACAAACCTTTCCCGTCAGGCATGATTTGATAGTGGATGAGAGCGGCTCGACCGAGTCGAATACCCCTATCGAGAGCCCAAAGTAGCATGGAAGGGATGATGAAACATTGTAGACCTGACCAGTGACCGATAGCAGCGCCCATGTAAAGTATAGCGAGAATCCAATGGGCTTTTCGGAAGAACTCGTAACCGAATTTCCGCTGGGCATATCGTGTACTCAAACCCCAAAGGAGGAGGAGGATAATCAAGGCGACAACACCCCAGATCATGTAGGTTTGTTTTATCCATTCGGTAGCGACAGATGGTTGGGGTTGGTATAGCTTGATTTCGATGATGCACCATCCAATAGTATGGAGGACAGACTGCAACATGATAATGTGACCGAGCCATCGATGAAGGAAGTTGAAGTGGTGGTATGGTAGACCGGTGATGACTGACAATAGCGATTCTCGGCTGGCGAGAAGGATCGATAATGGTGTGAGGGCGTATGCGATGACACCGATTCGGTCCGACCAGGGACCAAGACTGGATCGGGTGTTGTAGACGCCAGGATGAGCTTTGACGGGGGTAATCCAGATCTTGTAGCTTATACCTGCAAAGGTGAATATCGAGAGGTAGCCAATGAGGATAGCGAGGACGAGGACTTGAAGTCGAGTCGTCCGTCCAAATAACCATCTACCCCTCTTGAATTCGGGAAGGAGGTACCGATTAGAGATGGAAGATGCGGTTCGTGAGAGTCTGGTGCTGGACATTCGGTGGAAGAGGGCCCAGAAAAAGAGGATACCGATAACGGTAGTCCAGAAGATACCAACATAGACCATCCCGCGATCATGACCGCCATAGACCTCGTCGAGGTACTCGCAAGACCCAACATCGTTTTTACACGGTACTTGTCGTTCTGCATAGCCCCAATGGTACGTGACATTCCCACCGTCGGAAAAGTCTTGAATATGTCGAGCTTCCATTATGTTTATGATGATAGGATGAAAGAGGAAAGTAAGAGATAGGGCATTAGTATATAAATAATGTAGTCAAGGAGTTTAGAAGCCAGTCAGCGTTTGACTTGGGTTTGCCGAGAGATTGTTAAAATGGCTTAAAGGAAGCTTAAAATGGCCTCAACTTGTTGCGCGTATTTAAGCATGTATAGATCTAAGGTACAGAATGATCGACATGCTCAAATGGCTCTCTGCTCTTTCCCCTTGTACCATCCAGGCGGAGGATGCCGCTGGTTTAGAATCGCAACTTCAAGAGGCCTTATTGGATTCAGGGTAAATACTCTTAGCCTCCCTTTCGACAACTCGCCCAGGAATCTCAAATCCGCATCTTGGATACGCAGGTATGGAGTGACCAAAATACCTTTAGTCCCCACCTCTCATCTCTCATTCCTACTTTCACCCTTCTCTTCCATCTTTGTTCTTCATCTAAACCATCACCATGGATCATATGAGCGGTATGTCGGCCGATGCTGGCCTCTGTGAGGTCAGTATGCTCTGGAACTGGACAACCATCAATGCCTGTACGTATTGCTATTCCAAGACACACTAGTATCTAGCTGACAATCAGGTTTCTTCTCGGCAGGATGGCGTATCCAAAACAAAGGCATGTTCGCAGCATCATGTATCGGTATCGCCGGAATCGCAGTAATCCTCGAGGGAATGCGTCGAATCTCTCGAGACTACGACAACTTTGCCCTCAAACAATTATCAGCAGCCAACGCAAATCGAAAAGTCCCACAATCAACTCCAATGAAGGCCACAGCTCTACAACAACTCATTCGGGCGATCTTACATACCATCACTTTCGGGCTTGCCTACATCCTCATGCTACTCGCCATGTATTACAACGGTTATATCATCATTTCGATCTTGCTCGGTACCGGTATCGGCAAATTCTTCTGTGATTGGTTGACTATTGGTCAGACGGCGGCGGAGAGTGTAGATGATTGTCCTACGGCTTGTTGCGGATAGGGAGGTGTAGGTAGAATGTAGATGATTTTTCAATTGCTAGATGTATTTCACGATTAACGCCATCTGCCGAACATGGCTTTGTATCGTCGTGGGCTCGACAGGGCAATGGCGTCGTTTGAACTTCAACTGGTGTCGTGTGGGAGCTGTCTGACCGATCTGCCGAATCCTCATTTTTACATGACTTCCGATTGCTCAGATTGCCCATGATTCCAGCTCAGCAAGAAACTTCTGTACCCACTGATGGTCATCTACAGGCAAGCACGATGGCTCCGTAATTAGATAACACAAACTACGCCTAAGGAGCCACTGGTTCAATACGAGATTCTGTATATGGCGAGTCAGGACACTGGCTGTGTGGTGAATCATCCCATCTCGACGAGCCTCGTCCCCTAGGAAACAGACATCGAGATTCAATGAGATTCATTGAGTTTCGCCGATGTTCACTGATGTTCACTGAGGTTGGCGTCGCCAGTCAGAACAACGGGAATACAGCTAAATGATTATAATCCCGACCCTTCCTTTGGTCTTGTTCACCCTGGAGTTGACGATGATAGCTCTGATCAGTCGATGATGATAGATCTGCATGAATGTAAACAACAACATATCAATGATATTGATACAAAATGGACGTTATATTCGTATACGTCAATGACTCCCCTCATCCTCCGTGTATGTTCTCTCGTATTTCCTTCACTTGTGGTTGATGAGTCTAGGCCTTGATAGACTGACTCAATCGAGCTGCATTGGACTTCCGCCTCACCTTGGGAGTAGGCACCGGAACTGTCAATAATTTCCTCGATTCCCAAGCTCCACAAACGTGTCTATCATCAGCACAGGCAGGATTGATATAGAGATACTAACCTCTTTCCATTTCCAGCCTTCTTCTCGTCCACTCTACATGCCCTTGAACAGAAGGTCAAACTACATCGCGGACATTCTGGGAAGTTCAATCCCTTGACCCCACATACTCCACAGACGACATGTTTTGTCAATGCTGACCTGAGTTCGGCAGCAGCGAGTTCGGGGTCGATGGTACATATCGAATCGGACTCTGACGGCTCGAAGGGTAGACGACGACGTGGTTTCTGGACTTTTGGGGTTTCAAGTGTGGAATCTCTACTTGCATGCGGGGTTGGAGCGATGGTATTGATATCGGGCGGAGGGAGGACTCCGGGGGATTCGAAGATATCCTGAGCCCTGTTGGGGTATGGCTTTGACCGGAATGGTATCGCGGACGATTCCTGTTCGATGGTCTCGGGGTTTTCATCTTCGCTCTCTGCTATATCCGACTCGACGACACCATTAGCGGAAGAGCCCATTGTCCACCCCGACAACTTCGGCCACCAGGTTTGGGTTTGAACTTCGGCAGGTTGAGTCGATGAAGCTCGTATACGCCTCAAAGAACTGACAGCTACCGATTCGCTTGACCGCGAAGCAGACCGCTCCCGCGTAGCAGGCTGGCCATCTAAGAACATTGACGCCAGTGATACAGTCGATTTGCCCGATGGCTGTAATCTAGCAGACATTGTTGACATGATTGAGAACCGTGAGGCGGTCGAGGGTGCTCGATTATGATTGTACTGTCTAGCCAGCGTGGGCGGCTGCATGTGAGGAAATGGGTATTCGGAATGAGGTGATAGTGGGGTAGCGGTAGGTGGGGGAGAACGGAGAATGATGTCCAGCCGTGCGGCTGCTTGGCGTACCAGTTCGTCGACGGCTTCCATCCCGGTCTGGCCTAGGTGTACGACTTGACGAAAGTGGACCTGAGATTCGGCTTCGGAGCCAGTCATGCCGAGCTATCTAGTTGGTGCTGTCCGCATACGCTGAGTGAAGACTTACGAGGTAATTGACCATGACTGCCACTCCGATCCTGAGCTGTTCGGTCTTTCGATGCTCTTTCCCTTTTCCCTTGCCCAGCGAGCCTGTTTGTTGGATATCCAGATCATGAATAGCTTGCACTACCACACCTCCTAAATGCCAGGCGTTCCGGCGTTTTTGGTGATCGCCCTGTGGCTGTAGGCATGCTGGTAGCTGGTTTGAGGAGATTGGCGGGAGAGATACAGGGTCATGCGCTTGGATCTGTCCATGTCGATAGAGGGAAACGAGTGGGCTCAGGAGTTCATACTTTATTGTCAGCGTAAGGTCATTGCGAAATGGAGTAACTCACGAATAGCTTGAGCTGGTCATGCTCGCTGCGACCACCGGGACCGGCACCCCTGGGTGTACTGCGATCGTCCTCATAAGGTGTTTTGAGCAGTGTCGACTCGGTGGCTTCGGAACTATCGTTGGACGCGACAATACTGGAATCGAGGGCCGAGATGGATCCTTGTCTTGAGGAAGCACGTGTGCTAGGTGTACTTTGCCTGTCGCTACGAGATCCAGTGACGAATGACATTGGGTCATCGTCACTGGTAGTGTCTTGATTGCTGCTCTTTCGAGAGTTGATACGGCTTTTAGCCATTTCTTCTTCCACTAGCCATCCCAGACCGAGTACCAGCCATCCACCTGCGACTCCCATCCCTTCTACATCCCTGACTGCTCTTTTGCCATCCGTGGGAATTGCCCAGCCGACAGCTACTGGTTTTGCCATTTGTGCCGCTGACTCGGTAGGGGGTGAAATAGGTGGTGATCGAAAGACGAATTCACGAAAACGTGTCGTTGCGCTCTTGTTCACGTCCTGGTCGTTGGCGGTGGGACTGATAGGTTCGTTTGAAGCCGATTCGCGGCGTATCAAGCCCGAGCCTCGTGTCAAGAGGTTTCCAAGGGCGAGACACGCTCCAGCAGATCGATGTGGTGGTAGAGCAGCTATCGTGTAGTGTTGCATAGCGATAGATGGTTGATGAGCAATCAAAGCAGTCTAGGACGTAAGTTGTTTTTCTCATGCGCTGTGAAACACGGTCAAAACAAAAAGAG
>Ga0308160_10003344_pt1 | contig 18167 bp, 17 predicted proteins | sample PhyFR1_FD_201036 | JGI IMG/M metagenome (GOLD analysis project Ga0308160, IMG submission 201036) | Phyllosphere microbial communities from UC Gill Tract Community Farm, Albany, California, United States - DLSLF.R1 | ecosystem: Host-associated > Plants > Phyllosphere > Unclassified | place: USA...
GGCTAGGGCGGAGGGGTTGGTTCCAAAGAAGGGGGACGTCGGAGAGATAGCCGGCGAGGATGGGGCAAAACCGATCTCGACGAGTATCGCCCCAAAAGGTCGATTGGGAATGAAACGAGAATCGTCTGTCGCCTCCACGATCAACGGGTCCACTACGCTTGGGGTTCCTACTCGACCGGCCATGCCGGCCACCTCATCTTCTCGTCGAAGCTCGATGGAATCCACTACAAGCCATCGAATGTCATTCTCCAGGGATCCTACTCCGTCTCGCGTAGCGGGAAGCATGGGTCCTCCTCTCCCCGGTCGAAGGGTATCTGGTCATACGCCTACACCGTCTGCGCTGGAGCTAGACGAGTCCGAGCTCGAGTTGGATACGAGGAAGGGTGGCTTGAGGCGGACGACTTCGAGAGTGAACAGCGGGGTGGATATATTCAAAGGTCGGGAAGTTGGGTTCACGCGGACGAATTCGTTCAAGCCGGTCGAGGTTGGGAGTTTGGGAGGTGCAAGTGTGACCATCGGCGCGGGAGGATCGAGTCAAGGCGGTACGGCAGGCACGACGGGAACGTCGTTGGGGAGGACATCGAGCGCGATGGCGGGGATGAACGTGATCTTGGGTAAACGAAAGACCATGATCGTACCAAAGGACAAGCCGGGCCCGTCCGCGACCGCGTCATTTGTCAAACCATCAGAGTCGAGGCAGGACAGAAACCGACAGTCAGGAGGATTGCAGAAGAGTTTCTCGACGAGTACCTTGGCCATGGCAACGCCTTCGAAGCCTCGAATGGAATCGCGCTTGTCGGGACCGGAATCACAGCCGTCTCTGAACTCGCAATTCGCTCCGCTCAGCGCGTTCGTAGCGGAAACACCGAGCAATTCGGTGGTACGGAGACAAGTAGCAGAAGATCGATTCGCTTCGAACAGGGCGAGTCTGGAGAGTACAAGACAGATCTTGTTTCCAGCGGCTGGGCAAGGGGAGATCAATGCCAACCGAGCGGAAGATCAGAACTTGGCAGATTTCATGGAAGACACGGACGAGGAGGACGATGGCTCGAGTTTCTTCACGAGCGGAAAACGTCGTCGGCTGGATTCGAGCGTCAAAGAGACGCCCCGTCATGTTGTCCTCTTCCGGAATCCTCACGCAGAGGCCAAGCAGGATAATTACCTCCAGATTCTGTCGGCGACAAAGAAATTCCGACCGAAATGCTGTCCGGTGCTGGGTCAGGTGTTCATCGACCAGGAAGGGTTGGTCGAGGTGATTACAGAACAAAGCGACAAATGGTCTGGCCTGATCGCGACGAGTAAGAGGGCCGGAGAGGCATGGGCCACAGCTTGTAGGGTCGCTGAGAGAGAACCGGCGATCAATGCCAATGTCTCGGACTGGTCGCGAATTCCTCTTTACACGCCTGGACCCGCGACTGGAGCGTCATTCACTTGTCAAGGTGTTCCGCTGAATTTGGCTCCCAAACGAGTAGAAGCATCAGAGGAGACCGGCTCGGCGATCCCGCTGGGTCAGTTCATCGTCGAATATCACGCCTCATTCGCTCCGGACCCCTCGCTACCGATCTTGATACTTGAAGGCGATAAGAATGGCCCGAATTTAACAGAGACAATCAATGGCCATGTTACCTATACGACAAGAGAAATATACGCCACGGGGCCACGTGAGGATCTCTCCGTTGATGTCAAGCAGCTCTGTCAGAACTTGATGGTTGAGCTAGGTTCTGATGCGACCGATCAAGAAAAGACAATGTGGCTGGTCTTTTTCGCGCCTTCTTCAGCCAAGGCGATTCTGGATTGCATCGAAACGACACAGTACGCAGCGGGGCTACCTTTCGCCAAACAGGCGCCCATCAAGGGGATCCTGCAGTTCCGTTTGGCAGCTGTAGGCAATACTACTGCAACATACCTGAGGGACCGTGGATTCGACGTCGATGCTGTAGCCAGACAACCGACGGCCGAGGGTATACGAGATGCTCTTCTTGAGGCGGAAGAATAGGAGTTGCTTTGTTGATCGAGATTTCGCGCCAATATCGCTGGCGACGTTGGTGTTGCTCCTTGGGAAACATTGTATCATGATGATGATACAGCGACCTCATACTATCTTGATTACGCTCAGGCTGTGACGTACTGTGATGCTGTTCATGACCGGGAATACATTATGCCTGAGATGATTCTGACCGAATTGGGACACGCAGGTCTCACAATCACTCCTAGATCTTTCTTGATTGTATTCACCATGTACCAAGTGGCTGCCTATTTAGTGGCGTCATTGACCCCCATACTGGCGATATAGTCTGCAGTGACGAGGACTCATACTGACCTGCCCTCTTGTCACACCTCGACCACCTCGACCCTATCAAATCCATGAAACGGGTGACGCCAGCCACACCTCCACCGATCAGAATTCAAGAGTTTCCCTTCAGTCGTCGTGGCCATCCCACCTCGATGATCGAGCACGAGTCGACTAGGGATGATCATGGTGGGTTCGTCCGGTCCAGTCGTGCGCCTTTCGCAAAGACCATCTTTCAAGCCGAGGAGACACGTTTGGATCAGTTGATCAGGGAAGGGTTGGTGGATGAAGGACGGAAAGGTGGTGTCAAGGGAAGAATACGTGCGTAGAAGGCGGACCAAGATCGGGAGGTAAGATCGATGGATGATGAATCCGCTGCATATTGAAATTCGTATTGTCAACTTTATCCATCGATTTCTTGGAGACCGACGGTTTCCCGATCAACTCACCTTCCTCCAGTCCCGATGAAACCGGACAAGATGGCCCCCCTTTCTTCTTTCCACCATACTAGCCGGTTCATCACGGTCTCCACGACTTGCCAGCCTCCCGGACAAACCGGGAAATCATCCTCAACCAACAAAATCCACCCTTCATCCGTCTCGTGCGCTTCTTCCCCTTCCTCAAACTGATCCTGCCCTCGTTCCCTATCACGTCCCATCTCTAGAGCATATCGAAACGCCTCGGCGAGGTGTAAGAAATGCCCATCCTGATCCTCTTCATGAACATCCCTATCGACCTTCCAACCCACTCGTACCCCCTCATTCCACTCCCCTTCTCTCTTACCTACCCACATGGCTTCATATTTCTCCTTCACCTGGTCCATAGCCTCGTGTTCCTTCGAATGCGTGAATACGGAAATTCCTATATCCCCCGTGGTGTTCGTATAGCCATTCGCAGACCGGACGAATGATCCCAAGGTTTCATCCAGTAGACCCATCGATATTTCTATCGAAGGAGGTCTTGGATAACTGAGAATGATGATATCCAATTTTGTCCCGTTTGGGTAAGGTAGCCGAATAGTTGGTTCTCTCGTCCAGTAGAGGAAGACGATATTGATTCCCCCTAGAAGGAGGAGGATGAAGAATGGGTGTCGACCGATTTTCATTCTGTTGGATTTCGCGGATGAAGGGGTTGAAAGAGGGGGTAACAAGAATTTCCCTTCCCCTCGATCTCGACCGTTATCGCAGTCGACTTTAACATATCCGTAGTAAATCCGAGTGAGGGGGTAGATGATCATTAATCCTACTGACCAGGCGATAGAGTAAGTCCAGATCCGTCGTTCGAGCCAGATCATCCCGACCAGCCCACAAATGATCCAGAATCCTCGCTTCCTCTCTCCGTCCCGTATAACCTGATCCTCCCGCTCATCTTCCCATTTGGTAGCAATCGAGGTTGTCGTCCTAGGCTGAGCAACGTCCATAATGAAGAGCAAGACCAACCCCGCTCCGATCCCCGTAGAAGGCTCATACAACGCTTGATGGGAGAACCAACTGGGGTACTTCCATCCTACCGATCTCGTCAAGATGAACCCCATCAAGGTCCTGATCAACCCTACCAAGATCCAGAAAGAGTAGATGACGAGGTTTGTTGTGGTTGCTGACGACGTTGGGGATGGGATGAAGCATAGCGTGAGGGATTGTAGGAAGCGGGAGATGAGGTCGGTTGGGGTTGATGGTCGGGTCCATGGGGCTAGGAGGAGGCTGACGAGCCCCGCTTGAGGGGAGAAGAGGAGGAGTCGGGGTGTGAAGTTTGAGAGATGGGGGGTGGTACAGTATGGGATGGCGAGTATGGAGAAGGCGAAGATGATCCGGGGTAATGAGGACGAGGAGGAGCTTGAAGCTGACGAAAAGTTGGAGAACAGAGAAAGTCGGCGCATCTTGATCGATCACGAGTCTATTCCAGGCTAGTTCGTCGGGATGTTCACTAGATTGAATTCATATCTTGACTCTTGACTCGATCGTCGTGGTCGTTGGGGGAAGCAGAATTCGCTTTTACACTTTGGAATTCAATTCCACCCGCGACGATGGATTGACCCCGTGTTTCATCATTTCGTGGTGTTGATTTGTTCCGGTGGCATTTTGGCAACGAATTGCAAAGTTCGTTCTGCTTTTGAATTCTTTGGCTTGATTCGGGTTTTCATATACAAAGCCGCAAGGTGATCAATTGGACAACAACACAGCCTAGTCTCCCTCCACGACATGTCTCTCCCTCTCTCTGCCTTTTCCCCTTCAACGTGGGAGTTTACAAAAGTCGTTCCCCTCGAAGTTCAAGTCGCCGATTCGTTCGGACGAGGGATGACGAATCTCCTCTCGCGTGTTTGTGAACGCGCCAACATCGTGACTCTCAGTTCTTGGCATTCATGACCGATGCCGAAGTGAATCAAACAGTTCTAGGTCGTACCGCGGGTCGTATGCAGCAGTGACTCCAGACGAGGACCTCGTTTCCTCATAAACACACGGATCGCCCGAAGAGAAACGAACTTGGCAACGTGAGGGAGCATGTGCCGATTCCAGAAGAGAGTCGAAGCCGTAGATCTTCTGCGCATGGCCAGAATCATAGCCAATTCCGTCTGATTTCAATTCATTCAGCTATGAGCCCGAATACAAAATGTATCTCACGCGAAATCCCCCATCGTCGAACGACCGCCTGTACAAGACGGCCCACTTCCCTCTCATCCCGAATCCGTCGCATCCTCCTCCTCTGACCCATGCCACGACCTCAAATCCGACCCACTCTCTCCATCATCCTCATCCTCCCACCGAGTCCCCTCCAACAACCTCCTCGCAGCCTGCCTCTGAACCTCCCACCGCTCCCTATGCTTGTCCCACCTGTCCGACTCTGGTCCCCTTTTCGCTCGATAAGGTTGTTGAGCCCAGTACAACGTTCGTTCCATCAACGAGATCTGAATGATCAACCGTCCAGGTCGAAGCCCGATGATCTGGGAAGCGGCTTCGAGGACGATCGCTAAATCGGTAGGGAGGACCAGGGATCGGGTTTGATCATACCTCATCCTCCCGGCGATATAAATACCCAACCTCGCGCCCAAGGGTAACGTATTAGGGTTCATCTCCTCCATGCTCGTCCCCCCCGAACCGAAGGGTGGTGCTGGGATCTTGGAACACGTGCGATGAAATTCGCTCCATGCGGTCGTCGCTTCGTCGGTCATATCATGAGGTCCCTTCAAGGTCGAATCGGATTGTAAAGGGAACATTCCAGCGAGACTTTCCATGGCTGTGGTGGAAGGGACCGTTCAGTGTTTATACCCCGGCGGTGCAACATCGCTCTCGCTCGCTCGGCTTTACTCACCAGGAGGCAAAGATCGACTGGTCAGTAAGAACTGTTCCGCTCTAGCCAAGAAATCATCTACATCCACCGCTTGCTCTCTGGAGAAATCACTGCTCAAACAGAATCGTCCTATGATCAGTCCCCCTCCTCCCACTCATGATACAGCCTCGTCCCCCGAGTTCGTTTGATGTCGCCAGACTCACATCGGCGTAGATTCGACACTTCCACGTTTGAACCATCCGGATTTGAGTTTCTTGTTCACCTCCGCTACCCAATCGCTAGCTATGGGTAGACCTACTGCCGGATCATCGGGGGCGACGGGGACTCTACACGAAAGCAACCAAGGAGACATCAGCTTCAGATCAGCATGAGATGCGGATGCGACCTGGCTAGCAAGATGCCAATATCGACGCCCTCACCTCTCGATTCCGTCAAGCCCGTAGACGAGTTTGAAAGCAATGACCACAGCCGCCATCATCCTCGCTTCGATCACCAAAGATTGCCCATGACCACGTTTCGGCCCTCTCCAATTCTTCCGTCTTCTCGTCGTCGGGTCAAAGGCCGGTTCTTCGTCCATCGTCTGGTCCGCTGGGGTTGCTGGGCCGTCTCCATTCGGTCGAGGTCCGGGGGAAGCGGGTCGGCTGTTTGATTGAGAGCGGGATCGAGGGGTCGTTCCATCCGCAAAGACTTCAGGTCTGGAGATAGTCAAGGACATTTCCAGAGCTTGGAGGATATGGTAAGCCACGAGGTAGATGAGAGCTGAACGGAACGATGTTCAATAAGCTCGCCGCATGGGTTACGTTTTCGACGGTACTCACGACCACCACCGAGCGTGGCTACCAGTCTCCATAGTATAGGAGCGGCATTGAGTTCCGGTATCCGGATCCCCTTCTCGTAGTCAAGATCATCCGAGAAAAGCTTGAGTCGTTCCCAAAAGTAGTATACCGAGGGTGACCGCTATATTGAAGCCGGAGCAAGCGCAATAATCAGTCATCTCGACTTTGTGGGGCGGGAAACAGTGTCATCCGAAGCCTTACCTTTGCCCAGGTTCCGCCCGAGACGAGATCGAGGCTCATGTGCGGTTTGATGCGATCGGGTATGTACTTGGATCGACCGAATTCTATGTAGGGTATCGTACCGTCATCCAAGGCTCTAAGCTCGGACATCATTGCTCAAGTCAGACCCGTTCTGTATCAACAGCTGATCGGGTCGACTCACCGCATCACATCGATCAACATGATCGGCACTCGCATCATCCATAGACTAAGCACGAGAATATGCAAGACCGTCTCCGCAGAGATCCCCTTCAGATGTTTCCCGCTTGACCACTTCAGAGTCGAGCTGTCTTTGACTCCATAAGCATGTCCGGACGCGGATATGAATGTCCCAGGTCTCTCGGCATCCATCATGTGGGTCGTCCCATTCGCAAAGGGTATCTTTCTGATCTTGCCGTCTAGCACTATCGACTCGCTAGAGTCCGACGCCAAGTCAGAGTCGTCATTCGACAGGATCGAAACCCGTTCCAACAGGTCAAGCTCGAGCTCTAGCTCTCTTTCGGATTCCTCTCCGTAATCGTATTCATCCAGATCCGTATCCAGGTTGTCGCTGTCGTAATCTTTGGTATCAGGCATCATGAGATCGTCGTCGGTTTGCTCGTCGTGCTTCTCGTCAAGTAAATCTTCTTCTCCGGTCCATTTGCCATCGTCCTCCGTGGTCTCGTGCTCATTAGCGTCACCGGAATCCTCCTCTCCACTTGTCATATCCATATCGACGTCCCCGTCTTGTGGTACGTCTAACTTGACTTTCTTTTTCTTGACATTATTAAGTGATCCCTTCGGTCTTCCCTTTTTGACTTTTATAGGCCGATCATTTTCCGTGTCAATCTCTCCTGGTCTCGGTCGTTTAGTTTTAGGCTTTCTTGGCTGCGTATCTCGAGATCCAGCTGGCCTTCCCGCTTTGCGCCGAGGAGGAATTGTGGCTTTCCCAGCGGCTCTCGTTCCGTCCATTTCCATCTTTTGGGTTTTGGTTTTGGCATGAGGTAGAGGTTGCGAAGCTGAGCCTGATGGATAGGCCGACTGGTTTTCTTTCGCCATCGACATGGTACTCGGTCCCGGTCCAGCTTGGCCATTTCCGTCATCTTCCTCAACATCAGGTCGAATAGGGGGTCCCGGTATAGGATTCATTTCCAAGGCGAGGATCCACAGGTCTCGAGCAATATTCTACGAGATCGCCGCTTGAGCATAAACTTTCCACTCACGTTATACGTTCCTGTTGGCTTACCTCGATCTCCTTTGGTACCCCCCATGCCTTCTGCACTGCGACAAGCTGATGCCTGAGCAGAAGCTGAAAGAGCTCCAATCGCAGATAATGCTTCGCATCCCCCTCAAAGACTGCAACAGGGCAAAACAAGAAGAACCCTCAGTTTCAATGAATGCACTTCATCAAAGGTATCATTGAAGTTCTACTTACCATCGGGGTCCTTCTCTCCGACCTGTCTCCGCAGAGCCTTCGCCTTGTTCTGCCTCAATCGTCGTCTAAGCAATTGGTGCTGCCCAATCTCCGTCAAAACCGCCTCTTCCGTTCTAAAGTTCTGCCCGATCCAACCAAACTCCGTATCAGTTTTCCAGCTCAGCCAACATCGTAGTGATCCGAACGACTTACCTGCAATACATGTCCCTCTTCACAGGTCGCGACCCCTCCATGTCTCCTCCATCTACGCGACCCGCAGACCGGACAAGCTTTAGGCATGCTATGTGCCACGACCCTTCCACACAGTTCTTCTCATCCGAGATAGCCTAGCTCGATCAATCGTTATATCTACTCGTAAAAGGCGCTTCCAAGCCAGAATTCTAACTGTACAAATACATTCAAGAGATCAACTCGACAATTGATAAAACCCTTGACATGGATTTGTTTACGATTTGAAACTTGCGCACGCCAACAGAAATTTAAGCAAGAAGTGCAGGACACCGGCTGTATAGCTAGTGACCGGTGAAGGAACTGCCCAAGCTGGCTTCTGCTGTACATTCGGGCTACAGCAAATCTCACCACAATACCCAATGCTCCACGCACAGTTGAGACGGAGATCAGACAGACAGGATTCACCGTCCAGGGAAAAGCATCACAATTGGTCCTGGTTGGACTAACCGTGCTCGAGGCGTCCTGCTGAGAAAGAGGAAGCAGACGACCGGTCATGTGCACACGAGATGATTGAGAAATGCAAGAGCTCGCGTTATGTATGATATTGGAGGGACTTCATATAGTCCACATCCTCTTCAGCCCCGTAAGTCACAATCGCACTTTTCAATTTCGTGCCTAATCCTGCAAGTCCGTAAACCCATTGCTGGGTTGTATCCCGTCATCCCATCTTCGGTGACCAGGTGATCCGGCACTCGTCGAACCCTTCGTTTCCTTCTTCTGACTTGACTCCATTTCGCTTAAGCCAACTCCTCCAACTTGGCCTCGTCCTTCTTGGCGTCGGCCTCCTCAACCTCCTCAAAGTTCTCGACGAGGTCGGGAACATCATCACCCTCGTCCTCAGCACCCTCGGCACCACCTTCCTTCTTCTCGGCGGCCTGTCGGGCGGTGAGGTTTTGGTAGGATTCGGCGAGCTTTCGGAGGGAAGCGAGCGAGTCGGGTCCGAGCTGGTTAAGGATACCGGGAACGAGCTCGGTGAGGTCCTTGTCCTGGCCGTTACCGTAGATGGCCATGGTGTTGGAGGGGAGGTCGGCGTGGACTGCAAACGAGGAAGATAAATTAGCATAGATTCAAGATCGGGTGCCAGCATCCGAGTCGGGGAGGGGAGACGGGGTTGATGATAGCGTGAGTCGATCCGACAGACCCAGCGGACTGGTAGGTGGTATGTAGCAGACATTGCTTGTGATGAAGCACGACTGCATTCGAAGTGTCGTCTTTCCAAGATTCCAGATAATCGGCTCTAGGTTTCCAAATGAATCTCGCAGTAAAAGTTGACGTCATCAGTCGCAGTGTCAACACCGCTGCAACTCTACCCCTCGAGCGGCCTTCGAATTTCCTCCCCAGGACCTCTTAGTCCCTCGCCGAGACAACCAATTCGTCGCTGATCCTTCATCCGCTTATTGTCCTTGACCAGGCCACGAGTCCCAACAAGTCCCGCGATACACCTGATTCGACTCTCATCGACTTACCCCTGGGAGCACCGAAGTGCAAGACGTTTCCGTCCTCCTTGAACATGTTGACCTCCTCAACTCCGGTTACGGGCTGAACGTTCATCTTGTGAAGAGCAGCCTGGAGCTTCCTGTCATCTCCGGCAGCAGAGGCTCCGGACTTTTTGACCTGCTTTCGTCGGGGAGTTCCCTTTCCACCTAAGCGGTCGATAAGCCCGTTGTTAACATTACATCCAGGGGTTTGAATAAAGAAGGAAAAGATCCATCAGCTTGTCTTGCGCGCGGAAAAAGTGACCATCTTGCTCCGACTGACCGATCCTGGCGGCTTGGAGCTTGGCGAGCTTGGAGGGGTCGAAAGCGGGAGTGCTCATTTTGATAATGGTTTGAGAAGGGAAGAGAGGAAAGGCTGGGCTAGCACGTATCGGCTATCGACCGTTCGATTCCAGCTTTCTGATGAGATCACTACCCCGAGGTCGCTTGCTGCTGTGACGAAGCCAGCGAACACGAGAGAGAGAGAAGCCTCGACAGCGAGCGAGTGCCGTGAGAAAGCGCGCGGGTCAAGTTGAGAAAATGTTAGGTCCAGGTGGAAGCGCGCGCTTGAGTCCAGCCCATGGGGTAGTAACGTTTCATCTAGGACATGTTACCTTCAATGATTCAAGCAGTTGGGATTGCGAGGCTGGACGATTGTAGAAAAGAACTGGAGAGCCTCACTCGCAGGCAACACGCAAAAGGGGCGAGACGCAATGATATTTGAACGACTAGACTAGGCGAACAAACACATCAATATATGCGTACTACAAAAAAAGCTGGTGAATGGATATGAAAAGGCGACAGACGTCTCGTATCGTTTCCCTCTTTCGAAAAGAAAAAAGAAAAAAAGCAAAGCTCTACTAATCCACCCTAACCCGACTCGATGACACCGTTTAAAGGGTGGTCGAGACGGTGCTCTGGCTGACACCGGCGGCCTTGGCCCTCTTTCGGAGCTTGGCGATCGACTTGTTGCCTCGGATACCACCACCCCAGTGCTTCCTGGCGTCCTCGTACTTGTCACCGAAGTTGGCCTTGGCGGCCTGGACGAGGGTGGAGAGGGCCTGGTTGTCCTCGGATCGGACGTCCTGGAGGGTAACAACGGCAGCGGTCTTCTTGTGAACGACCGTTCCGAGACGGGCCTTGTTCTTGACGATGACGTAAGGGACACCCATCTGACGTTGTTACAAGAACGGATCAGCAAATGTAATGCGAAACGACAAAACCTCTTGACCGACTCACCTTCCTGCAGAGAGCGGGCAAGAAGACGACGAGCTCGATAGGGTCGACGTCGTCGGCAATGACGACCAAAGAAGCCTTCTTGGCCTCGATGAGGGCGACACAGTGGTTCAAACCGTACTTGGCGAACAAGGGCTTCTTGGAGTCCTTGGTGGTGGACTTGTCACCCTCGGCAGTCTTGGCCTCGGCCTCCTTCAGGAGACGAGCCTTCTTCTCCTGCTTGGACTCGGGCTTGTACTTGTTCAAGAGCTGGAAGAGCTGGGTAGCGGTGTTCTTGTCCAAGGTGTTGCCGAACTGGGCAATGGCAGGGGGAACCTGATTTAAAACAGAGGGCAGTTCTATCAGTCGCTAGTACAGAGAACGACAGCCTCACTTTCGGACTCACCTTGAGCCTCTGGTTGAGGATGACCTTCTGCCTCTGGAGCCTGACGTACTCGGGCCACTTGACGAATCGGGTCAAGTCGGCCTTGGGGGGGAGATCGCCACCTGATAGGAACCCGAAGGGGTCAGATCGAGTGTCGATCGGATACAAGGTCGTGTTCACTCACCAATTCCGAAAGACTTGGACCTCTTCTCGAACAAGGGGTTCTGGGTAGCCTTCTTGGACTTGGCACCTCCGGCGGTGTCTACGGTACAGGTATCAAACAAACGTCAACAACTGATGTACCTTTGACCAGACGGACTCGACTCGACTCACAAGGGGCGGGGGCGACCTTCTTTCCTTTAGCGGCTTTAGGCTATTCCGATCCAAATGTATCCGTAGGGCAGAGAACAAACCGAAAAGGGAAACGAGTAACGAAGAGAACGACAATAGGGTAAAAAGGAATGGGATCATGGCACAGATCATTGAGCAGGAAAATGTAAGTAGAGCGAGAATCAAATGGGTTAGAGGTAGACGAAAGGGTGAGAGGGAAGATGAATGAGGAAGATGGAGGTTGCGAATGGTGGAGGAGTAGAGAGAGGTAGAGAACCAAGGTTAGACAGCGAGAGGGAAGAAAATGTGATCGTGATTCCGAGGTAGAAGAAAAAAGATAAGAAGTAAAGCCAAAGTGATTTTCCAACGAGTTTTGTGTTCCGGTAGTCATCGTTCCGACGAAGACCGAAAGCAGAATGAGAAGAAACCCCAGGTTGTCGGAAAGAGTCAGAGCGTCATCCAAACAGACCCGAAAGAGAAGACAAGATCCGTCCAGATGATTGGAGAAAGGAGCACGAGTTGTCAAAGAAAGCGAAAGAACCGAGAAGAAATCCAGACAAAGACGACGAGGCAGAGAAGAGAAATGAAAAAAACGTAGACAAAGCTGAAGATCAGCTTTCACGCTCTAAATTTCCCTCATGCCCCAACGCCAGCGTCAAGCGGACCCCTCTCAAGAACCCCCGTGATCGATCTTGTAGAAACCGCGCCCTCTCTGTCTCAAAACACCCGTCCGTCTCCCTGGATGTCATCCCTCTTTACGACGAGTCGTCCTTCTGAACTTGCCAGGCTTCTTTTCGCTCAACCTTTGATAACAAATCTCAACCACCGCCGATCGACGAGAAAAAGGAAACGAGGGAAGAAACGCGACGAGGGCAAGTTGCCTATACCCTCGACGCACGGAAACCCAAACCCCACTCATCCCTCAATCGGAACACGAACCCGCTCGCACGAGGAGAGCAAGCTCGCGAACACGATCGAAGAGAAAGAGGAAAACCAACTCGCAACTCTACCGCCTCTCTCCTCTCTCTTGTTCCCCCGAGCGAATCAAAGAAGATCTCATCCCCCATCCTCCCAGCCTTCCGAAACCCTGAAACTCTCGAACCCGATTCTTTCCCTGTTACACCAAACCCAAGCGACTCTCATGATCCACCATCCAAACCTTCCACACTCGGTAAGCCCTGACCTGAAAGGTCAAAGCTTTCCTTCCGACATCCTCCCCTGGGCGCGTGTATGTAATCGGTTCAAAGACTCTCGTCCAAGAATTTTCCCGATCCAAGGTACAACGACAACCCCCGCAACAAGCTCAAGAGAATTCTTCTTCCCGCCCTTCCTTCGGTCACCCTCCGAACCATCAAGCCCAAGTTGATCCGAAGACCAAGCTCGAACTCGACGAGTAGCGTCAGGTGAACCGAAGAAAGAAGAGGTGTTTCTTTTTCAGAAAGTGGAACTCGGTTGATCCTGATCTCTTAAGAAAGAAAAGCGCTTCGGTCTTTCTTCTTATTCCGAAAGAGCGTTGTTTGATTCATACTTTTTCCCGGGTCCTCTCGGGATCCGAAAATGCCATCGCCCTCCCGCTTGAGCACGTCCGCAACCAAGGTTATGGACGAGACTAAACGGAGGAAAAGAGCACTTCAGACCCGTCGTCGAGGAGCTCTAAGAGTATTCCTCTTGTCATCCACCCCTTTGGCGTAAACCTCGGAGCGACAACAAAGAGAGAAAACTCGGCCAACGAATAAATTGCACAGACGTATCAAAGAAAAGGCGAAAAGAAGAAAAAGAGAAAGGCACGACGTCGGGATCCCACGAACAGGGAAAAGAGTAGGCAAGTGCAGGGTGAAATTCGAACAAGGGAATGGAGGGGACGAATCACCGTAACCCCTGCCAAACCCAGCTCCGTCATCCCACACTCGCTCAACTCTCTCCCTCTCGTAGCTCCTCAACCTCCTTCTCGATGCCCCCTCCTCCCCTTTCCCTATCCTCCTCCCCAACACAATCTCTTCTTCTCTCTCTCGACCTCTCTCAATCTTCCTTCAACTCTAGACCTCCGAACCCGAAAGGGATATCTCGTCGCTAATGGTCTCACTCTCCGCATCATTCCCTCCCCAAATCTTCCCTTGGAGGACCGCTCGATCCATCTTATCTCATCATCGTCATCCCAACCACCGGCCTCCGCCTGCCCGAATGATATACGATGCCCCCTTCTAAACGCACACCTCGGCGTTCCCACCCCCCCTCCCATTTGTTCGACGAAATCCCAGATACCCCTCACAAGCCCATCGGAACCCAGAGCCAAGACGAAGCAATCAAGAGAGAAGGAAAGGGAAAAGAGAAGAGAATGCGTAGGAAAAGGAAGACGAGGGAAAGAAGAAGTGGAAGAGGATCCAAGCAGGGTGAAAAGAGAGTACGATCTCCAAGATCCTTATCCGTGTGTACCCCTTTCCCTTCAAATTCCTCCCAGCTCCAATCTCGTTCCGTCCATGACAATCAATCCGTCTACCTCAAGAGCTTTTTATTTTATCCCGTTTATAAGTCTGAACCCATCAACGTCTTCTTTCATCCCCACAAGAAGAAAGCCCGCGGGGCGGTTTTTTCTTTTTCGAGTTCAGAATCTTTGCCCGAGGACCACATTTCCCGGAAAAGAAACCCTTTCGCAAGATGAAGAACCCTCATGGTCGAGTGTTTGGGTGGCTGTGCCGTACTTGGATGCAGGTCGATTTCCATTTCGTGCCCAAGGAGACGATGCCAGAGTCGCCCGAGTGTAGAATGGTTGTTAAGATGAATGGACCGTGTGAGAGCCGTTTACGATTCGGTTGGTGATAGGGTCGAAGAATCAAGCCCAAGAGCCCAGCGGTTATCGGTCCAGGCCAAGAAGATAGGAGATCGAGATTGCCTTTAAATCCGACCCGGGCCAAACAAGAGCGAAGAGAGATCGGTAGAAAATGTCGACGAGCCGGTCCACCATCTCTGGACGAGCGAATGATCTAGGCTTCCGGTGTGGTGATTTCTTCCTCTGCGTTCCCCCCAATTCTCATCGTGATCGAGCTGTGATCGAGACAAGTGACCAAAGATCGAACAGGGAAAAGAAGACCCAAGCACGAGTCCATGAAGAATCGACCCATCGTATCAAGGCGAATCCATGCATAAGGAGGCGGACGAGTATCCCGGTCCAGAGAAGATCACGATCTGCGTCCCAAGATCGATCCTACGGTGATCCTTGTCGAGAGGTGCGGCGCTTGACGTCCGACGTAGAGGCGAGGTCGATGGGAGTACGTACCATTTTGTTGAAGATGTGTTTTTGGTTGTTTTTTTGGTGGTCGGTCGAGTAGTGAAGTCGGTGAACGAAAAGAGAAAGAGGGGCAGATAGGTACGTGCGATGTCTATCAAGCTGATGAACTTGTTAGTCTGACTTGAGATGAACGATGGCGAGCCGGGGTGATCGTGAGTCTCCCTCTGGTGTGGTTGTGAGAGCGGTCAGCGGCGAGTGAGAGCCGAGGGCGGGTCAGGCGAGTGCAAGAGGACTAGGGGGGAAAGATTTGTGAGAGCGTGGTGTTTATGGTCAACGAAGAGTCTCTGCCTTAACTCCGAGTAGACGCGTACTAAAGGGTCTTTCAGTCGCGGATGCACAACAGCCTTTCAAGGTCAAGTAAGCGCAACGCTGGGAATTGCGCTTCTATCCCATTCACTCCTCTCGACGCATTCGCGTCAAAGAGCGACGCGCCTTTGGCTTCGAGAGCGTGTGAGCGATTTCGACTCGAGCCAAGGTGGAGGTTCACGCTCCTAGCAACAGCTCGCTCGCTAGGGCAATACTCCCCCCTCACCATCCACCTAGTACTGCTACTGCTGCTAGTCGACTAGCGACCTACCTACCTAGCATCCAACCCTCGCCTAGCCAGCCACAGACCCCACTAGCAATCCCACACCACCTTCACCCACCATCGTACGCCAGGTAGGTCGATATCCGACGTCCAAATTCATCAACCTCGCTCATCAGATCTGTCGCACACCCACCCTTCCTTTTCTTCTTCTTCAAGGTAAAACTCGATCAAGGAAAAGAATCTTCAACCATGGTGCGTAACATACAATTATCCTTCGCGAGGGGAGCAAATGAAGAAACCAGGGGGAATACTGGTTCAAACATGTTCGAATGCTGATAATCGTATTCTCTCTTTGTTTTTGTGTTTCCTTTTCGCTTTTACTCTCTTTGGATGAATTTTACGGGTGGATGGATTATCATGGATCTTATGGGATCTGGATGGACGGATGGATGGATGGATGGATTGGGCTTATTGGGTTCATGGGTTGATTCTTCTTGCGGATGGGATTCGATGATGGAACCACCTCTCTCTATCTCTATCTTGAAATCTGGGAACCGCATTAAACCTCTTCCTACCACAATCAACCATCATCATCTTCCTCTTCCGTCGACCTAAATCTGGATTATTCATCTTGATCATCCTGGACGATCTGATCCCTCAATTGTGGACATCGGAACCACCAATGACATGCGGACTCGATGCCTTTCGTCGGTTGAACCTATAGCCCAAGCAAGTTACCGACATCAAGAAGTTCTTGGAGATCGCCAGGAGAAAGGACGCCAAGTGTGAGGCTCCACCCGCTTCTCCTCAAACCCTGTCCGCTCTACATCCCGAACCGACTCACTGAACCGTACCTCACCCCCTCTCTTCACTTGCACAGCCGCCAAGGTCAAGAAGACCACTCTCCACCCCACTCCTACTGCCCCCAACGCCATCCTCTCCAAAAAGGCCAAGGCCGCCGCCGCCCAAGGCAAAGTCGTCACCAAGTTCAAGATCAGGTGTTCCAGGTACTTGTACACTTTGGTCCTCGAGGATGGTGAGAAGGCTGAGAAGTTGAGGCAGAGCTTGCCACCTGGTGAGTGCAGCGTGCGGGGAGGGCGGGTCTTTATTCGGTGTGATCGGTGGACTGATAACTGTTCGATTTTGATTCTAGGTCTCGCCGTCGAGGACGTCGGTGCCAAGGTTGCCAAGAAGTAAACAACTCTCTTTCCACCCAACACACCTCACCTCTCGACACGCTTTCTGGATCCCCACCCTCACGCCCCACCTTCCCTTTTCTCTTCCTTCTCTTTCCTCCCATGCGTCCGTCTGAAGCAATAAAGGAACGCCGAGGACGACGTGTGTGGCGCGAACCCCACACAAGACGCACGATTACTTTTTTTTTGGATTTTTTTTGGACGCGATAAAGACGGGAAAAGAGGATGGATGAGATCGGGAATCTCTCTACTTCATTCGGTATCACTTGATGGACGGGATGCAGGGACGTGGGGGGTTACATGTGTGGCTCCTGGTTTTTGTATTGTCCTGCCTGTTTGTGAGAGGGAGGATGGGGGGATGACGATGATGACCATCTTTACGTTTTTTTCGTTGATAATTCGGTTGTGAGGGGCGGTCGGGTCTGGTCAATCTGGATGTGTGACGTGCGATGTTTGTTACACTTTGGCTTGCGATGGGTTCGAGATGAGTGCAGCAAACGAACACCTGGGTATGCTGAACGAGTCGTAATGTTGGAAAGACGAATCCTACCCTGCATCAGCCCCCCGCGACAAATTCACGTTGTGCCCGAGACTCGCGGGGATTGTCAAATCCTGCCCCTTCCTGGACGATAAAGTTAGTGTTCCAATGTTTCCTGTTCGACGTGCACGGGTCTATATCTAGGAAAACGTCAACTCGAGATATATTCTTGCTTGCCGTCGTCGGTGTCCACCATAACTATAGAGTACCCGTTATTCCGGTCAAATAGAATCCCCAAAATCAACAATATAAACCAGTACAACACCCCTCAACATGAGCAGATCATCGGCAGACAAGCGTGATATCTATTATCGGTTGTGTAAGTTGACATGCACGAATTCTGAGCGCTATTGACCCCGGTCCTGATTCGCGTTTGACGATTATCGGAACACAGGCAAGAGTGAAGGTTCGTAACAGCAGACAGGCAGGAATGGTTGGCACATGATGCTGGAGCTGAATGTGAGATCGGATTCGAGGGGAATAGGGTACCGAGCGAGGTCGGCCTATAAGCTACTTCATCTGGGTACGTCCTTGCTTGCTCTACTCGGCGTTTTCACTCCGGATATTTACGTTTTCGCCGACTGTAGATGAGGAGTTTGACCTGTTTAGGGGGGTCAAGGTCGCTTGCGATTTCTGTGCAGCACCGGGATCATGGAGTCAAGTCTTGTCGAGGAAACTGAGGTAGGGGTTCGAAGCGGACAAATTGATGAATGAATGCTTCAAGAGCGACTGTACTGATCACTATCGTGTGCCTTGATCGATAGACCAGCAGGCAAGAAAGACCCTGCCAAAATCGTCTCGATAGATCTGCAGCCCATGGTAAGTTCGCGGGTAGGTTTGGAAACCAAGGTCAAGCTAATCTTTGATCAATTTCGCTTCTTCAGGCTCCTCTACCAGGCGTGACCATCCTTCATGCGGATATCACAATACCCTCAACC
>Ga0308160_10003345_pt1 | contig 18165 bp, 16 predicted proteins | sample PhyFR1_FD_201036 | JGI IMG/M metagenome (GOLD analysis project Ga0308160, IMG submission 201036) | Phyllosphere microbial communities from UC Gill Tract Community Farm, Albany, California, United States - DLSLF.R1 | ecosystem: Host-associated > Plants > Phyllosphere > Unclassified | place: USA...
CGTTGCGGAGCGCGTCAGTGCATTGCGGCGGTGCTTGTCGAATTGATTTGGGTAATGGTTTGGTGAGGTAACGATCCAAACGAGAGGCCACATAATGACAGCCACATCAGATCTTGCCCCCCGCCGGCTTCGCGATATTTTTGGAACCTTTGCTAGCGGGCTGACGGTAATTACCAGCTCAACTCCGCAAGGGCCGGCGGGCTTTACCTGCCAGTCGTTCGCATCCCTGTCGCTGGAACCCGCGCTGGTCACGTTCAGCCCCGCCCGAACCTCCAGCACGTGGCCCGTCCTCCGGGACGCGGGCTCGTTCACGGTGAACATCCTGCCGGCCGAACACCAGCACCTCGCCGGACAGTTTGCCCGCTCCGGAACGGACAAGTTCGCCGGGGTCAGCCACACGTCCTCGCCCCTGGGCAACCCCATCCTTGATGATGCCCTCGCCTGGATCGATTGCGAACTCCACGCGGAGTACGACGGCGGCGACCACACCATTGTGGTGGCCAGCGTGAGGCACCTGAGTGCCCGGACGGACGCAGAGCCGCTGCTGTTCTTCAAAGGCCGTTACGCCGGACTTTCGCCGGTCCGCCTGCTCGAAGCGGCCAGCTGACCACCCACTTCCGCTTCGGGTTGACGACGCCGTTGGCGGCCGTCTCCGGCCGGGTCGCGGCGCTGTCCTGAACCGGTTCCCTGCAGGGTTCTTGCATCCGCACCGCCGAGTAGTAAGCTTGCTGAGCATTACCGTAAGCTTGCTGATTAGCGGACGAGGGAAGCAGGAACAATGGGCGCAGTATTCGGCGTTGCCTGGTCACTGATGCTCACTGCCTGTGGAGCAGCCGTTGCCGCGTCCGCCCCCTACGGCGATGCGGCACCGGGCGGACAGTACCTCGCTGGCCACGTGCTGCTGGGCGTGGGCATCGGGCAGCTGGCAGCGGTCCTGTTGCGCGCCACACTGCAGGTCGTGCTCCGTCGCCTCCGTGCTGCCACACGGCCCGGCCCGCAGGCAGTTGCCGGGGCGGATGCCGCTCCGCGCGATACCGCCGCAGCCCCTGTTCCGTCGCGGGTTTCCACCTTGCCGATGCGCCCGGCTGCGTCCCTGGCCCCACTCCGGGGCCGGCATGCTGCCTGAGCTGCTGCCCAGCGGGGAAGGCCGCGCCGCCGTTCCCGTTGCCCCGTCCTTGCCAGGACCACGCCCCCATCGACTCTCACGCTCCACGCTGCTCCGAAGCGGCATCGCCGTCCTGCTCGCTGCGGGACTCACGGCCGCCTCCCTGGCGGTCTACCAGGAGCAGCAGGCCGGCGACACCGATCAGGCCACCTTGCGGGGCTTCCAGATCCGGGTCCTGAGCATCAGCCAGGCGGCAGCGGAAAACAGGCTGGAAGGCGCACTGGCGGCACTGCAGGGGCTCGAGGACGACCTCGACCGTGCTGCCCTCGACGGCCGGATCACCGCCCCGAGGCTGCGCGGCATCGAGAGTGCCCTGGGCGCCGTGCGGGCCGACATCACCGGGCAGCTTGACTCCCGGGCCGCGGCGGCCGGTACCGCCGCTGCCGCCGGGACAGCACCCACAGCGGACACCACCACGTCCGCGGACGGCACGCCCACATCCGGTTCTGCGGGCGCCGGAGCCGTGCCGGCACCTTCCCCTGCGGCACCTGCTGCTGCCGTGCCGGCACCCGCACCCGCCGTGCAGCAGCAGCCCGGCCCTCCGCCCGGCGTCACAGCACCACAGGGCAAAGCCAAGGGCCACAACAAACCCTGACCCGTATGCCGGGACTCCGCTGCAGGGACTGCGCTGCAGGGACTGCGCTGCAGGGACTGCGCTGCAGGGACTGCGCGGGACGGTACTGGAGGCAGAATGGACACGTGAGTTTGTCCGCCGGTCCGTCCGCCACCCCTGATATCCAGCCCTTTGACCTCGCTGCCATCGGCGCGGACCTGGCGTTCGCACGGTCCCTCCCGGAACTCCGGAAGGCGCTCGACGCCGGCGGCCCGTCAGCCGCGGCCGTGGTCCAGGCCCCTCCCGGCACCGGCAAGACCACCATGCTGCCGCCGCTGATGGCCAACGTGGCCGGCGGAACGGGCCGCGTTGTAGTAACCCAGCCGCGCCGGGTGGCAGCCCGAGCCGCCGCACGGCGGCTTGCCGCCCTGGATGCCAGCCCGCTGGGCGGCAGGGTGGGCTACACCGTCCGCGGCGAGCGCCGGGCCGGAGCGGAAACCCTCGTCGAGTTCGTGACCCCCGGCATCCTGCTGCGCCGCATGCTGTCAGATCCCGGGTTGACGGGCGTGGCCGGCGTCGTGCTGGACGAAGTCCATGAACGGGGCCTGGAAACGGACCTGCTGGTGGGAATGCTTGCCGAGGTGCGGCAATTGCGCGGCGACCTGCAGGTGGTGGCCATGTCCGCAACGGTGGAGGCTGCGCGGTTCGCGGCGCTGCTGGGGGACCCCGGCGCCGAACGGCCTGCTCCCGTGGTGGACTCGCCGTCGGTCCTCCACCCCCTGGAGGTCCGCTGGCGTCCAGCCGCGGCTCCGCGGCTGGACGACCGCGGCGTGACGCGTGCCTTCCTTGACCACGTCGCCACCACCGCGGCAGAAGCCACGGTGCACGCCCTGCGTACGGAGCCCTCGTCCGATGCCCTGGTGTTTCTTCCCGGCGCCCGCGAGGTGGCCCACGTTGCGGCCGGCCTGCGGCACCGGCTGGGCGCCGCAGTGGACGTCCTCGAACTCCACGGCCAAGCCGGCCCTGCAGACCAGGACCGGGCAGTCTCGGGCCGCCTGCCGGGCGGTAAACCAAGGATCATCGTGTCCACGGACCTTGCCGAATCGTCGCTGACGGTACCCGGCGTCCGCCTGGTCATCGACTCCGGGCTGGCCAGGGAACCCCGGCGCGACGCTGCCCGCGGCATGGCCGGCCTGGTGACCGTGTCCTGCGCACGCGCCTCGGCGGAGCAGCGGGCGGGCCGTGCTGCGCGTCAGGGGCCCGGAACCGTGGTCCGCTGCTACAGCCAGCAGGCATTCGGTGCGGCGCCCGCACATGCGACCCCGGAAATCAGGGTGGCGGACCTGGCCGGTGCCGCCCTGACCCTGGCCTGCTGGGGTTCCCCCGGAGGCCACGGCCTGGCGCTGCCGGACGCGCCGCCGCGGCAGGCCATGGACGAGGCCATGGAAGTGTTGCGGGAGCTCGGCGCCGTAACGCCGGACGGCCATGCCACCGCCACGGGCCGGGTGCTCGCCGAGATCCCGGCAGATCCCCGGCTGGCCCGGGCACTGCTCGACGGCGCCGCGGAGGTGGGTGCCCAGGCGGCCGCCGAAGTGGTGGTGGCCATTGCCGGAGACCAGCGGGCGCCCGACGCCGACCTGCCGCGGCTGCTCGGCAGGTTGCGTACGGAGGCGGGGCCGGCCCAGCGGCGGTGGCAGGAGGAGACCCGGCGCCTGGAAGCACTGGCCCGCCGGCACGGGTCCAACGCCGCAGGACGCAACGCGGCCGGACGCACCGGGCCCGCCACCGTCGAGGCGCCGGGCGCCGTCGTCGCGCTGGCATACCCGGACCGCGTTGCACGCCTGGTGCCCGGAGACGGACCCGCCCGTTACCTGCTGAGCTCCGGGACCAGGGCCGGACTGCCGGCGGGCAGTTCACTGGGCGGCCATGAGTGGCTCGCGGTCGCGGAAGTGTCGCGGACCGGTGGACGGGACGCCGCGGGCACCGGGGCAGTGATCAGGTCTGCGGCGCCGCTCACCGCAGCGCAGGCCGAGTCCGCCGCCAGCCACCTCCTGGCCGAGGCCGTTGAGGCTGAGTTCCGTCAGGGGCGGGTCACGGCACGGAAGGTGCGGCGCCTGGGTGCCATCGTGCTGGCGGAGACTCCCGTCCGGCCCACGCCGGAGGCGGGCCGTGCGGCGGTCAGCGCGGCCTTGCGCCGGGAGGGGCTCGCCCTGCTGGAATGGTCGACGGCGGCACAGGACCTTCGCGGGCGCCTCGCCCTCCTGCACAGCGAACTGGGCGCACCGTGGCCGGATGTTTCGGACGGCGCGCTCCTGGAGCGCCTCGATGAATGGCTCGGACCGGAACTCCAGGCACTCGCGGAAGGGGCCGCCGTCGGGCGCGTCGACCTGGCCGGACCACTGCGGAACCTGCTCCCCTGGCCCGACGCTGCACGGTTCGATGAGCTGGCGCCCGAATGGCTTGAGGTCCCCAGCGGATCAAGGATCCGGGTGGCCTACCCGGTCCCCGGAGAGGAAACCACCCGGCCTGTGGTGGCTGTGAAGCTGCAGGAGTGCTTCGGGTTGGCCGAGTCACCGCGGCTGGCCGGCGGGCGTGTTCCGGTCCTGTTCCACCTGCTGTCCCCGGCACGCCGGCCGCTGGCCGTCACCGACGACCTCACCTCGTTCTGGTCCGGGCCGTATGCCCAGGTCCGGGCCGAGATGCGCGGCAGATATCCCCGGCATCCGTGGCCCGAGGACCCCTGGGCAGCTCCGGCCACCGCACGGACCAACCGGCGCAACTGAGGCGCGCACCGGCAGAACGCCACGGCGCACGGCTGGGCAGGCGGCTGCGTGAGAACAACGATACAAAGCCGAAACGTCCCGTCGACGTGCTGAAACATCCCTTGCCTAGGCTCTTTCCTACGCGGACAGCGTGGTCCGCACCACCTACGGAAGGACTCACCATGTTTCTCTTGACCAGCCTCAACCTCCTGCTGGATGGCCGCCGCAACGACGCCGGCGGATCCCGCAACACCGAGTCCGGCACGTTCCCGGCGGGCCGGCTGACCTCTGCAGCGTGGGAGGGCTGGTGGCACGAGGACGCCGCCTAGCCTGCACTAGGCTTTTGGCGTTTCAGCCGCGGGATTTGATGAAATCCGCCACCGGCGCCGCCACCGAGGCACCCACCTGGTCTGCGGGCCGTTTAGCCCCCGCCACCGCGAAGGAATGGTCACCGCCGTCCACCCACTGCAGGACCGCCGTCGGGCCGATCCTGGCCACCACGTCCTCAAGGAGGGCGGCAGTGGCAAAGGTGTCCCGGCTGCCCTGCAGGAACAGCATGGGAGTGGTCAGGCCGTACAGGTGTTCGTCGCGCAGCTTCTCCGGCTTGCCCGGCGGGTGCAGCGGGTAGCCAAGGTAGATGAGGCCGGCCGCCGGCATCCCCTCCGCCACGGCCATTGACGCCATCCGGCCGCCAAATGATTTACCGCAGGCCCACACGGTGCCCGTGTCACCGTGGACCGTTGCCTGCTCGGCGGCGGTATCCATCACGGCCCGCCAGGTGGCGATGGCCAGCGGAGGGCGGTCCGGAAACCGGCGCCCCGCTTCACGGTAGGGGAAGTTGAACCGGAGCGTGGCCAGGCCCAATTCGTTCAGGGCATCGGTGAACCCGCGCAGGAACGGGTGCTCCATCCCGGCACCTGCGCCGTGCGCCACCGCCACAGTGGCCACGGGGCCCGCCGGGTTGTCCGGGCGGGCGTAGATGGCGGAGACGACGGTATCGCCCACCGGGATGGACAGGTGCTGATCGGTTGCGGGCATGGGTCCATCATGCCGGACCTGGCAGGGCAAATGTGCTGCCGTTCGGAGCGCGGGGTGTACGTTGTCCCCATGGCGAGCGAACAGACCACCATCACCGTCCCGGGCCCCCACGGCGAGCGCGAGATGCGCATTTCCAGTCCCGGCAGGGTCCTGTTCCCGGACCTGGGCCTCACCAAACTGGATCTCGCCCGGTATATCTGCGACGTGGGGGAGGCATTCATCGCAGCGAACGGCGGCCGTCCGGTGTCCCTGCAGCGGTACTCCGACAACATTGACGGCGAGATGTTCTTCTCGAAGAACCCGCCCAGGGGTACCCCGGACTTTGTCCGGTCCGTCAAGGTGGTGTATCCGAGCGCGCGGTCCCATCCCCAGCTGGTGCTGGACGAACCGGCCGCCGCCGTCTGGGCCGTGCAGATGAACACCGTGGTGTTCCACCCCTGGCCGTCCCGGGCGGAGAACACGGACAACCCCGACCAGCTCCGCATCGACCTTGACCCGCAGCCCGGTACGGACTTCGACGACGCCATCCCGGCCGCCCAGGTGCTGCGGGACGTCCTGGCCGAAGCCGGACTCGAATCGTTCATCAAAACCTCAGGCAACCGTGGCCTGCATGTTTATGCACCCATCAAGCCGGAACGCGAATTCCTGGACGTCCGGCACGCCGTCATTGCCGCGGCCCGGGAGGTGGAACGGCGGATGCCGGACAAAGTGACCACGGCGTGGTGGAAGGAGGAGCGCGGTGAGCGGATTTTCCTGGACTTCAACCAGGCCAACCGGGACCGGACCATCGCCGGCGCCTACAGCCCCCGCGCCTTGCCGCACGCCCCGGTCTCCTGTCCCATCACGTGGGATGAACTGGAAACCACGGATCCCAAGAAGTTGACCGTCCTCACTGTCCCGGACCGGCTGAAAACGGTCGGCGACCCCTGGGCCGGGTTCGGTGACAAGCCCGGCAGCATCGGAACCCTGCTGGAGTGGTGGGACAGGGACGCCAAGGACGGGCTCGGTGAGATGCCGTTCCCGCCGGACTACCCCAAGATGCCCGGCGAACCGCCCCGGGTCCAGCCCAGCCGGGCGAAAAAGCAGACTGAGACTGCCAACGACTGACCTGAGCCCTCCAAAACAGGGCACTTTGGCACGGACACGCCGCCCGCCGTCGTCATTCACGACGGCGGGCGGCGGCAATGTGCCCCGGGACCGCAGGTGAGGCCGGGGATTACTCGAAGCGTGACGGGTCGCCCATGCCGCGCCGGACCACCTCGGCCACCCCGCTGGAAAAATCCACCACCGTAGTGGGTTCGGCGCCGCAGTCGCCGGCGTCGATCACCGCGTCCACCTGGTGGTCCAGCCGTTCCTTGATCTCCCAGCCCACGGTCAGGGGCTCGTCCTCGTCCGGCAGCAGCAGGGTACTGGACAGCAGCGGTTCACCCAGTTCGGCCAGCAGGGCCTGGACTACCCGGTTGTCGGGGATCCGCACGCCCACCGTCTTCTTCTTCGGGTGCAGCAGCCGCTTGGGGACCTCCTTGGTGGCCGGCAGGATGAACGTGTAGCTTCCGGGTGTCACGGACTTAATGCTCCGGAACACATCGTTGCCGATGTTCACGAACTGGCCCAGCTGGGCGAAGTCACGGCACACCAGGGTGAAGTGGTGCTTGTCATCCAGGTGGCGGATGGTCCGGATCCGGTCCAGTGCGTCCTTGTTGCCCATTTGTGCCCCCAGCGCATAGCAGGAGTCGGTGGGGTAGGCGATGAGCCCGCCGTCGCGGACGATGCTGACGGCCTGCGCAATGGCGCGGGGCTGGGGATCGTGCGGATGAACATCGAAGAATCTGGCCATCACCCGAGCCTACTTTCCTCCGGTGCGATAGGCACCACTTTTCATCCGGGTCAGCCGACGTGGACCCACGGGCGCTGAGTGACATCCGGTTCGGCCTCACGCAGGATTTCGCGGGTCACCGGGGCAATCTCGCCCTCGCCGAGCACCAGGAACCGCAGCAGGTTCGACACCGGGTTGCCTTCGGTCCAGCGGAAGTAGATGTGCGGCATCAGCCCCGTGACGTCCCGGATATGCAGGAGCACCGAGGCGATGGTGTTGGGAACCACCGGGCCGTGGACTTCCAGCACGGGGTAGCCGTGGCGGAGGACGCCGCGTACTTCCAGGGCCGTCTCAAAGTCCGAGGAGTCGTCCACCATCACTTCCAGGAACAGGGGAGTGGCATTGTCCGGGAAGTGGCTCGCTTCAGTGGCGGAGGCCAGCTTCCGGCGGTACGCCTCGGCGGACTGGCGCAGCGGCTCGTGGGCGATGATGCCGATGGGGCCGGCCACCGCGGAGGTGACGAACTGCAGCGCCTCTGTGTCCAGGCGGACGTGGGTGGCGTGCAGCTCGAAGGACCGCAGTACCCTGGACAGCAGGGAGATGGCCACGATCGCCAGGATGAAGAACCCGGCAATCCTGATGCCCTCGGGCCGCTCGAAGATGTTGGCCACTGTGGTGTACAGGAACAGCAACGCGATGACGGCGAAGCCGAAGCTCCTGCGCCGTTGCCGGAGCCGGCGCGCGGACAACGTCACGGCAACTGCGGCGGAGGTCATCAGCACCAGGACGCCGGTGGCGTAGGCACCGCCCTGGGCATCGACGTCGGCCTCGAACAGCACCGTGATGAGGACGCCCGTCAGCGTGAAGACCAGCACCAGGGGCCGGACCGCTTTGGCCCACTCCGGGGCCATGCCGTACCGGGGCAGGTACCGGGGTACGAGGTTCAGGAGCCCGGCCATCGCGGAGGCGCCCGCAAACCACAGGATGGCGATGGTGCTGATGTCGTACACCGTGCCGAACTCCGGGCCCAGGTAGGTGTGCGCCAGGAACGCCAGGGCGCGCCCATTCGCCTCGCCGCCGGGCTGGAACTGCTGCTCCGGAATCAGGACCACCGTGGCGAAACTGCTGGTGATCAGGAACGTGCTCATGATCAGGGCGGCAGTGGTCAGCATGCGGCGGGTGCCGCGGATCCGGCCAGCGGGGTTGGCCTCGGTGTCGCCTGCACTGCCCCGGATTTGCGGCATGACAGCCACCCCCGTCTCAAACCCGGAGAGGCCCAACGCCAGGCGGGGGAATACCAGCAGCGCCAGGGCCACCGCCATCAGGGGGTTTCCGTGGCTGGTGGTGAGGGCATCCCACCATCCGCTGACCGCCACCGGGTGGGTGGCCGCCTCGGCGAGCGCCCGGGCCACCACCACCACGTTCAGCGCCAGGTACACGGCCACCAGCACCACCGCGATGCCGATGGCCTCCTTGAAGCCCCGCAGGAACACTGCCGCGAGCAAGCCCAACAGCACCAGGGTGATTGCGACGTTCTGGCCGTGCAGCCAGCCGGGTGCGAACGGGTTCTCGATCAGGTGGGCGGTGGCATCGGCCGCGGACAGCGTCATGGTGATCATGAAGTCAGTCGCCGCGAAGCCGAGAAGAACCAGGACCAGAAGCTTCCCGCCCCAGCGCGGAAGGAGGCGTTCAAGCATGGCGATGGACCCCTCGCCGCGCGGGCTCTCCGCCGCCACGCGCCGGTACACGGGAAGCGCCCCGAACAGGGTGACCGCCACCAGCACCAAGGTGGCGAGCGGGGAGATGGCACCGGCGGCAAGGGCAGCGATAGCGGGCTGGTAGCCCAGGGTGGAGAAGTAGTCCACGCCCGTCAGGCACATCACCTGCCACCAGCGGTGCTTCCGGTGCCCGCTGGCAGCCACGCCGCCCGGACCCTGGTGCGTGCCCTTGGTGTCCTGCAGCCCGAACAGCAGCCAGTTCCTCATCGCCACGCCCCGGGGGAGCGGTGGGACCGAGGGATCAGCCGGGGGCCGGCTCATGGTGGTCATCGCCATGCCTTTCGATTCAAAGTCCCGGCACGCCGCCGGGCACAGCCGAACGTAGCACCGGGCGGGGGCAGCGGAGCCGCCAATGGGACGATCTTGATGCATCCTTAACGCCGTTGTGAGCGGACCCACACACCGCGGCCCCACAGCGCGTCCACCTGCCGCAACGGTGGAAGAATGTGCCTCATGGCAACCGAACGGATCGTCGCCGGCCTCAAGGGCGGGGACGACGACGAACTCCTGGTCAGGCGCGCCGCGCGCCTTGCGGGGCGCGGCGGCGGGGAATTGCTGGCGGTGCACGTGAGGACCCCGTCAGGGACCGGCGGAGATTCGCCACGCGCCCTCGAAGACCAGCGCCGCGCAGTGGCCGGCCTCGGCGGCGAGTACCACGCGCTCGCCGGAAACGACGTCGCGCAGGCCCTGCTGGTCTACGCACGGTCGGTGCAGGCGACCCACATCCTGGTGGGACAGTCACGGCGGCAGCGGATTGCGGGACTCTTCCGCGGCACCGTTGAAGCCCGGGTGGTGCGCGACGCCGGCGACATCGACGTCCAGGTGGTGCCCCGTGACCCGGCCGCCCGCCCGCCGCGGCGGGTACGGACGGAACTTGGCCGGGGCAGGACCCTGGCGGGGTTCGCGCTCGCGGCCATCCTTCCGGCCGGCCTTCAGCTGCTCCTGGCCGTGCTGGACCACAGCGTGGCCACGGCGGTGCTGGTCCAGCTGGCGGGGGCGGTGGCCGTCGCCCTGGTGGGCGGGCTGTGGCCGGCGGTGGCCGGTGCGCTCTGGAGCAGCTTGCTGGTCAACTACTTTTCCACGCCGCCCGTGGGGGACCTCGCCATCCACGACCCCCAGGACGTCCTGGCGCTGGGCGTCTTCGTGGGGGTGTCCGTTGCAGTGGCCGGCGTGGTGGACGGATCGGCGCGCCGCTCCAAGGAAGCGGCCCTCGCCCGGGCCGAAGCAGCAACCCTGGGTGACCTTGCCCTGGGGGCCTCCCGCTCCGAGGACTCGCTGCAGGCACTGCTCGCGGAGTCCCTCAGTGTCTTCGGGGTCTCCGGAGCGGCCGTGGTCACGGCTGCCGCCGACCCTCCGCAGCAGGGCTGGGACCTTGTGGCGGGAACGGGGGACATCCCGGGCTGGGAAAAGGGCCCGGAGGGTTCGGCGGCGCGGACTGCCGAGGAATTGGGCGGCCGCACGTGGCTGCTCCTGTTCGGGCGGGAGATTTCCCGTGCGGAGCGCCGGCTGGTGGATGCTTTCGGGGTTCATGTCCAAGCACTGCTGGAACGGCGGCAGCTGGCGGCGAGCAGGCTCGAGATTTCCCGCCTTGCCGAGGGTAACGCCATGCGGACCGCCATCCTCCGGGCAGTGTCCCACGATCTTCGGACACCGCTGGCGGGCATCAAGCTGGCGGCCGGGGGCCTGCTCCAGGACGGCGTCGGCTACGGTCCGGAGGAACGGAGGGAACTGCTGGAAACCATTGATGAATGCACGGACCGGCTGGACGGGCTGGTGGGCAACCTCCTGGACATGTCCAGGATTACGGCCCAGTCCGTTGAACCGCTGCTGGAGCCCGTGTGGTGGCGGGACGCCGTGGACCGCGCCCTCCGGACGTGCCCTGCCGGTGCCGTCACTGTGGCGCTTCCGGCCAACATGCCGGCTGTGGAAGCGGACCCCGGGCTGCTGGAGCGCGCCGTCGCCAACATCGTGGAGAATGCGCTGAAGTACGCCCCCGGGGCGGGCATCACCGTTTCCGGTACGCCGGTGCAACTGGCCGGCGCCGCCACGGGCGGCCACCCTGCCGGCGAGCTGCGCATCATCGACCACGGCCCGGGCGTTCCGGCCCGCAAGGTGGTGGAGATGTTCCAGCCGTTCCAGCGGCTGGGGGACGCGGACCAGGGAACCGGCATCGGGCTGGGACTGGCCGTGGCACAGGGTTTCGTGCAGGCGATGCGCGGAAGCCTGGACGCTGAAGAAACACCGGGCGGCGGTCTAACGATGGTCATCCGCCTGCCGCTGTCCACCGGGTCGCCCGTCACAGGATCTCCCGCTACCGGCAGTGCACTGACGGGACCCGGTGCCGGGCCGGCGGGAGGTGGGCGGGCATGACGCTGGCGAACCAGGATACGACGGCGGCCGGCGCTGCGGCGGCCCACGCCAGGGTGCTGGTGGTGGACGACGATCCCCATCTCCTGAAGGCATTGCGGATCACCCTTGCCGCCCACGGGTACGCGGTGGACGCCGCCGCCGACGGGGCCTCGGCTCTTGTCGCGGCCTCGCGGCATGCACCGGACCTGCTGATCCTGGACCTGGGACTGCCGGACATGGACGGCGTCGATGTGCTGCGCGACCTGCGGCGGTGGAGCACCTTACCCGTCCTGGTGCTGTCGGCGCGGCATGGCTCGGCGGACAAGGTGGGCGCCCTGGACGCCGGCGCCGACGACTACATCACCAAGCCCTTCGGCCTGGACGAACTCCTCGCACGCCTGCGGGCCCTGCAGCGCCGCGTCCCTGCCGCGGAAGCGGCGCCAGTGGTGGCCTCCGCGGCGTTCAGCGTGGATCTGGCGGCCCGCCGGGTGGACCGCGGCGGCATTGCGGTCCGGCTGACACCCACCGAGTGGAAGATCCTCGAAATCCTGGTCCTGAACCCCAACCGGCTCATCACACAGCAGCAGCTGCTGGCCCGGGTGTGGGGTCCCGGCTACGTCAAGGAGGCCAACTACCTGCGCGTTTACATGGCGCAGCTGCGGCGGAAGCTGGAGGCCGACGCCGGTAAGCCGCGGCACCTGCTCACTGAACCCGGCATCGGGTACCGGTTCGTGCCCTGACAACCCTGCCGCGGCGTCCGCCCGCAACCCCTACCCCCGCGGGCGCCCATGGTGCAGGATGTTGTCTGGTTCATGAGCACGACACCACGCGAAGGAGATCCAGTATGCCGACCATCCTCAACCCGTACATCAGCTTCCGGGACAACGCCCGGGAGGCCCTGAACTTCTACCAGTCAGTCTTCGGCGGCGACCTGAGGGTCAGCACGTTCGGCGAATACCAGATGGCCGAGGACCCGGCGGAAGCCGAGAAGGTCATGCACGGCATGCTGACCACGCCCAACGGGCTGGTGCTCATGGGCTCGGACACCCCCAACCACATGGAATTCAGCGAGGGCTCCGCCATCTCCATTTCCCTCAGCGGCGAGGACGAAACGGAGCTTCGCGGCTACTACGACAAGCTCAGCGGCGACGGGGGTGCCGTCACCGTCCCGATGGAGAAATCCCCGTGGGGTGACGTCTTCGGCATGTGCACGGACCGGTTCGGCGTCGCTTGGCTGGTCAACGCCAACGCGGGGGAGCGTGCCACGGACGCCCCCTGATCCGGCGGTCAAGTCAGCAAAGGGCACCCCGCGATCACTGCTGGGGTGCCCTTCCTGTTCCTGGCCGGGGCTACACCGACGCCACGAAGTACGCGTTGAAGGGGTCCTCCGCGAGGTCCAGCACCTCCACGTCACGGAAGCCGGCGTCCCGCAGCATGGCCTCGGCCCTCTGGACGCCCCAGACGGTGCCCAGGCCGTCGCCGTCCTGGGCCAGCGAAACGGACATGCAGTGCGTGGTGGAAATGGCGTAGAGGAACGCAGCCCAGGGGAGGTCCACATTGTCTTCCAGGGCGCTGGAGGCCTTAATGTCCACCATCAGGAAGGTCCCACCGTGTTTGAGGGCCCGCCGGATGTTCCGGAGCACTGCTGCAGGGTGGGCCTGGTCGTGCACGGCATCGAACACGGTGACGAGGTCCAGTTCCTCCCGAAGGTCCAGTGCGGCGGCGTCACAAAGCTCAAAGCGGACGTTGGACAGTCCCAGCCGCAGCGCCTCGTCCCGGCCTGCCTCCAGAGCTTCCGCCAGGAAGTCGTAACCTACGAATGTGCTGGCTGGAAACGCCTGCGCCATCAGGTTGACCGCATGGCCGGCGCCGCACCCCACATCGGCCACCCGGATTCCCGACCGCAGGTCCGCCACCCTCCCGGACAGCGGGAGGATCACGTCCACCAGCGAATAGTCGTGGACGGCGGCACTGTCAGCGGCCTGGATCTGGACGAAACCGGGGTACTCGCCGTAGTGCAGTCCGCCGCCGGTGCGGAACCTGGCAGCGACCTTCCCGGCCACCTCGCCCATGAGCGTTACGAAGGTCAGTGTCCTGGCAAGGTTGTCCACGCCTGTCCCGGTCATGGACGGCACGTAGGCCGGCTGCAGGACGTAAGCTTCCGACGCCGGCTCGTAGCCGATGATGCCTGCGGTCACCAGGCCGCCCAGCCACTCGCGCACATAGCGTTCGTTCAGCCCGGCAGCATCGGCGATCTGCAGGCTGGTGGCCGGCGGCAGGCCCGCCAGGACATTGAACAGCCCCGCCTGGTGGCCGATGCTGATGAGCACGGCGGCAGACCCGTCGTTCAGGATGCCCATGAGCCGTTCCGCTGCCGCTGCTTCCAGGGCCGCCGCCGGTTCGCTTCCCTTTTCCGCCTGGTAAGTGGTCATCGCCTGTCCTCTGTCTTGCCTGTCCCCGGCGTCGGTCCCTCCGGCCCGGGGTTATCCGGGCTCTCCGGATGCCACCACCGTAAGGCGGAGGAGCAGGCCGCCGCGTCGGGCGGATGATGCATTTCCAAGGACCCGGCGTGGTGCGGATGATGCAGGCGGGCACCCGCTTGGGACGTGCGACGGCGGGGCGCACCCAGGCGGGCCCGCGCCGGGTGTCCCTGCCGGCGTCGTCCCTCAGGCCACGTGGTTGTCCCGCGCCCAATCCGCCGCCGCCGTCCGCGAGGCCACGCCGATCTTGGCGAAGATGTTGGCCAGGTGCCGTCCCACCGTCTTCTCGCTGAGGACGAGGGCGGCCGCGACGTCCCGGTTGCTGGCACCGCGGCTCACCAGGGCAAGGACCTCAGTCTCGCGCGCCGTAAGTCCGCCGGGCAGCGGATCGTCCAGACGGCGGACATCAGGCTGCGCGCCGAGCCCGCGGTAGATCGCCAGGGCTGTGGCGCGGTCCGCTGCAGCGGCGCCCTGCTGCCCCAGGCCGTGCCGGCAGGCGGCCAGGAGTTCATGCACGGCGGCGATGCTGTAACGCGCATGCTGGTGGCGGTAGATCCTGATGGCGGTCTCCAAGGGCTCCAGCGCATCGGCGTGCCGGCCCGCAGCCAGGAGTACCCGCGCGCGGGCATGGGCCGCCCAGGCAAGGAAGCCGGGCGAGGCATAGCGGGTTGCGCTCTGTTCCAGCTCGGCGCAATAGGCTTCGGCGAGCGCCCGCTGCCCGGCAGCCAGCGCAGCTTCCGTGGCCGGCAGCAGGAGACGGGCCTTGTCCAGGGCGGTGCCCTCGCCCATCGAACGGCCCAGGAGTCCGAGGGCTTCGGTGTGCCGGCCGGACGCCAGCAGCAGCAGTGCCTCGCCCGGCTGCGGATCCACCCCGGCCCGCCGCGCCCTGGCGTACGCCGACCCGGCGCCCGCCCAGTCCCCGCGGAGCCGCAGGATGTCAGCCAGTTCGCAGAAGCCGGCGCCCGCCATCCACCCGTGAGCACCGGCCAGCGCTTCGCTCAGCGGGCCGATCTCCCTGAGCACTTCGGCCCAGGAGCCCTCGGTGCTGAGCAGCTGGAGCTCGTGGACCCGGGTCACCTGGGCATACACGAACGTGCCGGACATCCCGGCTGTCCACCGCTGCAGGGCATCGGTCCACGCCCGCATCCGTGCGTAGTCGCCCAAGGCGTGGCAGAGGTGCGTCACGGTGCAGTAGATGTCGCCGCTCCACTCCGCCGGGACCTCGCCGGCGAGCACGGGCAGCATCGCTTCATCGAGGTGCCGGAAGCCCGTTTCAACATCGCCGGCACGTACCAGGGCCAGGCCTGCCAGAACCCTTGAGAAGCACGCCAGGGCCGGGTCACTGCATGTGCGGGAGAGGTCTTCGAGTGCCGCAGCGGCGTCTGTGGCAGGTCCCGGGTCACCCTCGAAATCCATGGTCATGGTTGCCTCCAGGTATTGGAGGTAGCCGTAAGCGGGCAGCGTCTCGAGCCCGAGGAGTGTCCGCCGGGCCCGGCTGAGCCATCCGGACGCGAGGGCCAGGTCCCCGCGGGTGCCCCACCGCAGACTGAGTTCGATGGCCGTCATGGCAGCACCGGCACGGTCGCCGCTTTCCGCGAGGCGCCGGTACAGTTCCTCGGAGTTGGCCAGCGATGCCGCTATATCGCCCAGCCACCAGGCGGAGTCCGCCAGGGCTTCGAGGTCGCCGGCAGGCAGGGGCGCCAGCCCGGACGCTTCGCGGAGGTCCCGTTCGGCCGCAGTCCAGTCCCTCCGGGCGAACGCTTCCCGCCCGGACGCCAGCAACTGGTCCAGTTCCGTCATTGGTCCCTCCGGGACATCGTTTCCAGCGTACTGCTGCCGCCGTGGCCCGAACAGGCAGGCCTATTTTCCGCGAGGGCCCACGGCACTGCTGATGACCATGTCGAACAGCCGCCTTGAGGCAGCCCCTGCCGCCTGCGAGGATGGTGCAGTGGAGCCCCTCTTTGAATTCCTTTCCGATAAATGGTGGCTGGTCTTTCCGCTGACCGCTTTCGCCGGCCACTATGCCAATTCGTGGCGCAAGGCCAGCGAGCGGCGGCACCGGCGCAAGGTGGAACTGCTCACCTTGAAGAACCAGGCGCGGGAGGCCGGAAAGGCGTCGGTGGCGGACCTGGAGGCTCTGACCGCCACGCATGACGCCACCAACCGCCGGTGGCTCGACTACGAACTCGACGTGGGCAAGCTCATCGACTTTCCACTCATGACGGACGTGCGTGAACCCCTGACCGTCGCGTTCCTGCGGGCCAAGCGCGACGCCGACGGCCAGCGTCCCCACTCCGCCGCGGACCTGTCGCCGGCCCGGCTGGACGCCTACCGGACGGCAGTCAATGCCTTTGCCGTTGCCCTGGACGTGGCAGAGCGGGAAGCCTGTCGGATCCGCGACAGCAAGTTTTCCGGACCCGAGCGTGAGCGCCTCGCCACAGCCAGGAAGCTGCTGATGATTGCGGAGAACGCGGCCGCCACCCCGGCGGAGCGCCAGGCCGCCTACAAGCGGGCGCGGCGGGAACTGGACGGGCTGATCGTCCTGCCGGACGTGACCATCGCCGCGCTGGAGAGGCTCGCTGCGCCAGGCCTGGATGCCGGACGCAGGCCGTCGGACCAGCCAGGCTGATCCGCGCGGACCGGCACCGTGGCGCGCACGCTGTATATCGACGTCGACGGCGTCATCTGCCCTTTTGGGCCGGCCGGAACCACCGGCTGGGGTACTGCGTGGCGAAGGACCGACGCCGGGCTGCTGCCCGTGGCCTACGCCGCTGAGCTGGTTACCGGGCTCAACAACATCGCCCGCACCGAAGGCGTCCGCTGCGTCTGGCTCACCAGCTGGGAGGAACTTGCCCCCCAGTACCTGTGCCCGGCCATCGGCCTGGACGGCAGCGACTGGCCGTATCTCACCGCAGCCGGAGCGGGGACGGGCGAGGGGTGGTGGAAACTCCACGCCATCATGGACCACCTGGAATCCACCGGTCCGGAGGCCGCCGTGTGGATCGACGACCAGCTCGGCTACGAGGCCGAAGCGCAGTCATGGGTGCGGCTGCTGGGCCGCCGGATGCTAGCCGTTTCCCCCGATCCCCGGCGCGGAATCTCGCCCGCCGAGCTGGAGTCCATCCGGTCTTTCCTGGCCGGATCGCTGTTTTGACCTGCTGCGCCGGGCGCGTACGATCGATAGGGTTTCACGCCGGTTTGGTTAGCAGCACAGGACATTCCCCACGAACATCCGGTGAATTATGCTGTGCAGGGCAGCCGGGGTACGGAAACTGCTGAACACCAACTCTGCAGATTGGGCAACAGGTGGACATCACCTTCATGGTGGCGCTGGTCATTGCACTGGCTCTATTTTTCGACTTCACGAACGGCTTCCACGACACCGCGAACGCCATGGCAACACCCATCGCCACGGGTGCCATCAAGCCGAAGACCGCGGTGACGCTGGCCGCCCTCCTCAACCTGGTGGGTGCGTTCCTGTCCACTGAGGTGGCGAAGACAGTTTCCGGCGGCATCATCCGCGAAGGCACCGACGGCGTGCAGATCACCCCGGAGATCATTTTCGCGGGTTTGATGGGTGCCATCCTCTGGAACATGATCACGTGGCTCAAGGGACTGCCGTCCAGCTCCTCGCACGCCCTGTTCGGCGGCCTGATCGGCGCAGCTATCGCGGGCATCGGCTTCGGCTCCGTCAACCTCGAAACGCTCCTGCAGAAGGTCATCCTTCCTGCCATCTTCGCCCCCCTTATCGCCGGGCTGGTGGCCTATGTGTGCACCCGCCTCGCCTATGCCCTGACTTCCCGGCACGACCCCGAGACCGGCAGCAAGCTGACGCAAAAGCGTGGCGGCTTCCGCACGGGCCAGATCTTCACCTCCAGCCTCGTGGCGCTGGCGCACGGCACCAACGATGCCCAGAAGACCATGGGCATCATCACCCTGGTCCTGATCGCCGCCGGCACCCAGGCACCGGGCACCGGTCCCCAGTTCTGGGTTATCGCTGCCTGTGCACTGGCCATCGCCATCGGCACCTACTCCGGCGGCTGGCGCATCATCCGCACCATGGGATCCGGCCTCACCGAGGTCAAGCCGGCCCAGGGCTTCGCCGCCGAGACCAGCACAGCATCAGCCATCCTGGCTTCCTCCCACCTGGGCTTCGCACTGTCCACCACGCAGGTGGCCTCCGGCTCCGTCATCGGTTCCGGAATGGGCCGCAAGGGCACTACC
>Ga0308160_10003346_pt1 | contig 18164 bp, 24 predicted proteins | sample PhyFR1_FD_201036 | JGI IMG/M metagenome (GOLD analysis project Ga0308160, IMG submission 201036) | Phyllosphere microbial communities from UC Gill Tract Community Farm, Albany, California, United States - DLSLF.R1 | ecosystem: Host-associated > Plants > Phyllosphere > Unclassified | place: USA...
ACGGCGCCGAGGTCGTTAGGAGACGGTAGCCGGCCGTCCTGGCGCCCGTCAGGTGCAAGGTCTCGAGAGCGGCTCGCCAGGCGGCGCCATCCTCGTTGAGAAGGACGAACCGATCCTTGCCTCCGGTGTTTATCGGCTGAAGGCTGAGCTGTTTCATGAGAAGCGGCAGGGCGATGTCCTGCAGGAAATGGTTCGTCCGTTAGCAGTCAAGGTTGCTACAGGATCGCCATCTAGGAAAGAGTTGCCTCACCCTCCAGCTGGCATGCACGAGGCAGCAGGTCCTGAGCAATCTCTGGGCGATCCTCTGCTCGTTCTGCAGGACCGACGTCGCCAGGTTGAGAAACGGCAGAGAGACTCTCATTGGCTCGATCGCGGCGCGGATGATGAGCCGGTGGATGTCGTTCGGCAGAACAGCCGGGGTCCGTCTGCGTGTCGTGAAGCAAAGGCGAGTAAGTTCATCAGGAAGAGCTCAACATCAACCGCGAGGACGTGAAGGAGACGCACACAAAGGGCTCTCGCAGATGGTCCATGACCAAGCTCAGCTTGCGTTGCGGATGCCACCCCTCGAGCCCGTCGCCACGAGCGATCCAAAACGCAAGGCTCGCGCGTGCTTCCTCGCGCTCGGCCTCCAACCGCTTGAAGACGTGCTCGAGCCCGCGTGCGTGCGTGCGTTCGAGAGATGAGTGGAGGTCGAGAAGGCGGTAGGCGAGGGCGGTGTCGTCCAGTCTGTCCGGCAGGCGGCTGGCTGTGCTGGCTGAGGCCACGGCAGGCGTCTGCGAGTGGCCGGACCGCGTCGTGGTGGGCATGCCCAGGGAAGCTTGTACCGCAGCATGGGACTAGCGATCCAGCCACGAGTGCGTGATCAGTCACTCGGCATTTTGGGCGGCCCCAGCTCTTCAGAGGTCGTACCTTGCCTCCGGTCAGATCGAGCTCCCCGGCGAGAACGGCCAGAGATTCGGCCGCCTGCTCGTATGCTGCAAAGACCGCTGCATGTGCCGACTCAGTCTGATTACCAAGCAGCGGTCGGACCGAAGGCAAGGTCAGCGAGCGAGGAGGTGATGAGTCGTCTGCGCATGGCGGGAACGGGTGCACCTGGTCGACTTCCTCGCGCAGATGACGCGCGACGTCCTCCATCGTCTCTACCTTGACCGCTCGGCCGTTCCCAGCCTTGCCGGCGCCGAAGCCCTTCTCATCAAGGCTTGCGCGCAGCTCTTTCAGCTCGCGCACGTATTGCCCTTCGGCGGCCCGCCGTCGGTCGATCAGGAAGACCAGGTCGGCCAGGTCGGTTTGCAGAATCGAGCGACGGTGGGCTGTGCGACGGGCGACGACCATCGGGTCCTGGACGATAAGACGGCGAAGGCGGGCTAGAGTCAGCCACAGGAGCAAGCAAGACGGTGGCCTGCAGGCGAAGCCACGCACGACGAGCTGCCGGTCGTCCACCGTCTCTTGACGTTCGGCTCGCGTCGGGGTGCCGAGCGTCATCTTTGGCCAAGTCGGTTGTGGTCGTCGAAAGACCGAGCTGTTGTTGATCATCGTCGGTCCTCTTGCAGCCCTCCCTCCCGTTTTACCTTCCCACCCGCCCCTCTCTTGATAGGGAGCACTTGAAGGCTATCCGCGCGCAGCTCGGACGGCCCACCCCGGGGTTCCGAGCCTGTGGGTCGGCGGCCGGCTCAAAGGTGGGGACGGTATGAGTGCTTCTGAGCATCGAAGCGGGGTGTCAGCGAGCGACGTCGGCATGAGAGCGTGGCCCAGGCGAGAAGGTCGGTCCGAAGGTGAGCCTTGCGCCGCCTGCTGCTTGCTCCTCTAGGCGTTGTCTGCCTCGTCCTGGACAGCCGCCGGGTGACTAGCTCGGGATCGACCTCAGCTGAGAAGTAACCTGACGAGCGTCGTCAGCCGCCTGGGCTGTCAGCCAGTGATGTCTCCAGCAGCCGATGGTTGGGTGCAGCGGACCAAAGGATGGTCGAGAGCGGTCTGTGCGGTCGTCGTCGGTCACTGCAACGGCTATTACGATTCACGCGACGAGGCTGACAAAGCAGCGTGCACCCCGTACGACCGGCATTCCGGCTCGGCAGCCCGGGCCGGAAAACTCCGTCACTTGCGGCGCGCGAGCCGGAACGTCGCCGCGCGCAGAACCGCGTGCGGGCAGGACGGCGCCTCTACAAGAGCAGGCCATCCGAAAGGAGAGGCAACGTTCACCCCCCAACAGACTTCTCCATCGCTACACTCTTGCCCGGCTTCCTTTTCCCCTCCATCAAACAAACATGTCTTCCAGCTCGCTCCCCAAGGTCCTCGTCGTCGGTAAGCCCCCTCTCTTGCCGCTCGCCCCCGCGGACCGCCGCCGCCGTCCATAGCCGGACCCGCTCGCAATCTATCTTGCTGACGCTCTCGACCGCCTTCCTTTGCTTCAGGCGAGATTGTCTGGGCCCAGAAGGAGATGGCAGACGCGCTCGACTCGCTCGCCGAGGTCATCGTGCGTCCCTTTGCTTCTTCGCCTTCTCTTCGGCCGCAGCATCATCGCGCGGTCGTCGCTTCTCTTCGCGCCGTGTAGGAGGGGCTGACCAGCCCTCTCCGATGACCCCAACTCGGTTCTTCTGCCTTTCGCCCCACCCTCCAGTACACGACCGAGAAGACCAAGGACGAGTTCCTCGCCAAGTGCGCGGCCGGCAAGGAGTACGACGGCGCGATCGGCATCTACCGCTCAAACCAGTCGCTCGCGACCGTCGGAGGCGTGCGTCGTGCCGCATCCCCTACGTCAGCTGACTGGAGGACGACCGGCTGACACGCAACCTCTCGCTCTCTCGCTCAGTTCAACAAGGCTTTCCTCGAGGCTCTTCCCAAGTCGATCAAGTGGATCGCTCACAGTGCGTGGTGGCTACCGCGCTTGACCGGGCCTCCAGCAGCTGACCTTCTGAGCTCCCTTTCACGCGCAGACGGAGCCGGCTACGACCCGATCGATGTCCTCGCCGCCAAGGAGCTCGGCATCGCCGTCTCGCACACGCCGGGCTCGGTCGACAACGCGACGGCGACGACGGCGTGCTACCTGATCCTCGCCGCCCTCCGCCAGTACTGGAAGGCCGAGACCAACGTCCGGGCTGGTAAGTTTAAGCAGGGACTCGCGCCCGCGCTCGACCCGGAGGGCAAGACGCTCGGCATCGTCGGCATGGGCGGTATCGGCTCGGTCGTCGGCCACCGGATGGCTGCCGGCTGGGGGATGAAGGTCCTCTACCACAACCGCAACCCGATCAAACAGGGCGAGAAGGGCAGCGACTTTGAGTACTGCGCCAGCCTCGAGGAGATGCTCGGCCGGGCCGACGTCGTCTCGCTTAACCTCCCTGTGCGGCCCTCTTGACACCTCGCGACTTATTGCTCAGGAACTGACCTCTTCCTCAACCCGTTCTCCTCCCTGACAGCTCAACAAGAACACCGAGAAGTCGTTCGGCGCCAAGCAGCTTGGCTGGATGAAGGACGGCTCGGTCCTCGTCAACACAGCCCGCGGCGGCGTCGTCGACGAGCCCGCGCTGCTCGACGCCCTCAAGTCGGGCAAGCTCTACGCGGCTGGCCTCGACGTCTTCCCTGACGAGCCCAACGTCAACCCGGCCTTCTTTGAGATGAACAACGTCATCCTGCTCCCGCACATGGGCACCGAGACCAAGGACACGCAGAAGCTCATGGAGGAGCAGGTCATCGCCAACGCCAAGAGCGCGCTCGAGACGGGCAAGGTCAGTCTCCCTTCCCAAGCGCTCCCCTCTGCGCCTTTGTCGATCCTCACAAATTGACCCACCGTCCTCCCTCTTTCCAGGTGATCAACCTCGTCGCCGAGCACAAGTAGGAAAGCGCCCTTTTTTCCTCCTGCCTCTCTCTCTCCTCATCTTGGCCTCCTTCTTGTACGACCTCTTCCTGGTAGACGCAGCCGCTCCGTCGCTGCCCTGTATGCTCTCATGCTGCTTTACGATCACAGCTCGCTTTGAGAGAAGGACAGCACACGATCTCATCGAGGGGGCCGTCGCCCGGACCGTGCACTCGCTCGGCTGAAGTGCCTTGTCTGGCGACCTTGCTCGGTCACGCCCAAAGCGCCCGCGGATCCTCGACGCGAAGCATGCGCCGGATCTGCGCCGACTTGGCCTTGTTGATGTAGCGGGCGTTCGGGGCGCCATCAACTCGGTGCTCGGCCTGCAACGTGAGTAGTCGACGGTCAGGGGTGCAGCAGTGGAGGCGCGTGCGCAGGGCGGAACGGTCGACGGACGATCAGGTTGGCGAGCAACATATCGGCGGCCGCCTCGCTATCGGCCCGATCGTAGGCGTCCATCAGGCCGCGGAAGGTGCCAAATTCCTTGAGAACGGCTAGCGTCATGGCGGGCGTAACGCCCTTGACGGTGGCGAGCATCTTGCACAGCGTGTCGGATGGGCCGGCGCCCTTTGGGATCGCAGTGTCGGCGCAAAAGGGCAGGTGTGAGTACTCGATGAGCCTGGCAGAGAGGGCACAAAGGTAGAGAGGGGTGGTAGTCAGTTCGCTGCACGCGGCGCTGACATTAGACGAGGCGCGAGGATGTACTTGTAAGGCCGGTGCGCGACGTCGCCTGCAAAGGACAGGATGTAATCGACCATCTCCTTGTCTGTCTCGACTGGACCAGCAGAAGGGCGCAATGCGATCAAGCGGTCAGGCTGGGCAGACTCGCGCTCGAGAGCGCACACAGCGGCTCACCTCGGGTTATGAAGCTGCTGTCGACGACCTGGAGCTGGATCATGGCCTTCTCCATGGCGTCCTTACTAACCTGGCTCGCGGCCGCCGTCGCCGCTGCGGCAGCCGCCCTCCGCGCCGCCGCCGATCCAGCATCTGTCGAGGCCTGGCCCCGGACACGGGCGTCGTAGGCCTTGGCGGCCGCACTCTTCTCGACCTTGTAGTACTTCTGCAGGCCGTGACAGATGAGCACGACCTGGCCTTTGGCCGTCAGCCCTGCGGCCGCCCGCACGCGGGACGGGAGCGAAAGCCAGGTCTTTTCGCGAACGTGCGCCGCCATGTCTTCGGCTGAGAGCAGCACGATTGCTGTCGACTCCGGCTGGATGCGGGTAGGGACCGATCGGAACAGCCGTGACTGCTCGTCATACTCGGCCTTGAGCTCGCGCTTAAAGCGCAAGACGTTGGCAAGCGGTCCGAGATCATACTCGGTCAGCCGAACGCCCGAGTCCTCGAACCGGTCGACAAGCTCAGGCCGGATCCGAGCGACGATCGACCGCGAGTCGGCCGCCTGATGCGGCAGGTCGATGATGAGTTCTTGCATGGCCGTTGTCCGCGAGCGCAACCTGTTGGCCTCCTTGAAGACCTCCTTCTCGGCCTAGGTGTCCCGGAAGGAATGGGAAGGGTCAGCTTCCCACAAGCCGCCCGACCCTGCGAGACCAGAGCAGGACGCACCTTGCGACGCGCCGTTTCCTCGGCCTTGTCCTGGCGCGCCCGTGCTTTGACCGCGGCGTCGAAGGACTGCGAGGGCAGATATCAGCTTGGTGCTGCGAGGCAGGGCCTGGCGCTGCACATACGATCTCATCTGCCGTCTTGCGTTTGCGCTTCGGCGGCGGCGGCTCAACAGAGACGGCCCGCATCTCGCCATCGTCGCTTGCATCGACCGTGGCGCTCCGCTCCTTGCCCTTGCCCTTGACACGCTTGGGTTCTGCTAGCGTCTTAGCCCGCGCCTTCCCCGTCGCTGCCGCCCGTCGGGCCTGGAGGTAGGCCTCGTTGTCCTCTGGATCGGACGAATCGAGCGTGTATTTCTTGCGCTTGGCGCCGTTGTCGTTTGTTCGCGAGCCTTTGGCGTGCATGCTACCGCTGCCTGACCTCGACCGACGTGCCTCTGCTGCAGACGTCGCGGCTTCGATGTCGACAACCATGCGCTGAAGGTCGTCGTCGTCGTCGGAGCCATCCTCGCCTCCAAGCGCGAGTGCTTCCGGCGACCAGAGCCCGGCGACGGCCGAGTCGACTCGTATACTCGGGCCAGGGAGCGCTGCATCCGGAGAGCGCTGACCGCTGACTCCAGCTGAGGCGTCGCCCTGCGTCGTGAGCGGACGATGGAGGTCGAGCGGGTAGGCCGGCACCGAATGAGAGAACAGGCGGCTCGAGCTTGCGCGGGCATTCTGTTCGAACGATGGGTCATCGGAGTCAGTACGCTTGTCTCACTGGAGCAGTCTCGAGTCTCTGGAGCACACACGGGCTGGGTGGGTGGCGGGATCGTCGACGAGACGACCTCGATGAGCTCGTCGTCGAGGTCGATCACCGGCGCAATCCCGGCGGGGTCGCCGCCCTTCGCCTGAATCGTTGAGGTGACGACGCCGCAGACAACTATCTCGTCGTCCTCATCGCCCGACGGTGGCTTCCGGGAGCTCAGCCTGCTCCGGCGCTCCCTTGAGGAGGCCGGCGCCGGCCGGACCGGGGGAGAGGCTTGCTGAGGGACAGGGCCAGAGCGCGAAGGCCCGAGCCTCGGAGGGAAGGCTGCGAAGGCGTCGTCGTCGTCGTCATCAGAGAGATTTGGGATGGTCGGACGGCTCGAAGTTGAGGGCGTCTTCTGAGGCTTGGAAGCTACTACAGCAGGGAAAAGACTGGCGGCAGCAGGCCAGGATGGAAGACAGGTCAGGCTCGATGCGCAGGGACCTCGCCAGGAGGAAGGTCGAGCTCGCCGCACCTCGGCCCAGCCGGCGGAATGGGATGGAGGTCATCGTCCGAGTCGAGAAGGGAGATGACCTCGTGCATCGCGCTACGAGCGTGTCGAATCTGGTGCAGTAGGAGGCGGTGCTGGCTTGAGAGCTTTCGTCGGGAGGTCGACGTTGACGGGGAGGGACGCGTCGCGACGTCCCAGCCCCGAGGGCGGGCTCGCGACCTACAGCCGTCGCCCTTTGATGGAACGACTGCAGACATCCTTTCGCAAGCAGATCCGCAGAGTCTGGCCGCAGGAATTCTCTGACATGAGAAGAAACCCTGTCCATTAGCGCGCTCTTGTCGCGAGCACGGACGGGCCCCCTCCTAGCTGACTGAATGCACAGCGACGAGGGCCGCGCGCAGCACTCGTCGATCTCGGTCAACGAGTGCCTCGACAGATGGCGCCGAATTCAAGATCGCAAGACGTCTTCCGGTCTCAGGATGCTCCAAGAGCAGAAAGGAAGGTAGAATAGACTCGTATGACTAGGCGATACAACTGCGGAAAGGAGGAAGGATGGTGGGGAGGGCGTCCTAAGATCGGCCGGCGTTGCTGCTGCTCGAGGCTGAGACGGCGCTGCCCGACCCGTCGACGCCCTTCCCGTCAAGCTCGCCATGTTCGTGCTCGAGCTCGGTCTCGTCCTCGTCGGCCGCGAACGCCCGCGGGCCGATCGAGTTTTTGCGGTCCTTCTTGGCCTGCTCGTGCCGGACGATGACCTGCTCGACCTCAAAGTCGACGTCGGGCTTCTCGGACGGCGGGCCGTGGAAGAAGGTCTTGCCGCCGATGCCGGGCAGGAACCAATACGCCGTCGCAAAGACCCAGACGCCGGCGGCGACGACGGCGGCGTAGTTCATGCTAGCCGCGTCCGGATTGATGTCGGCCGGGAAGCAGAAGATGATGGAGGCAAAGACCATCCAGACGACCTGTTCAGGGCCGGCAAGTCAGCACAGACAGGCGACAGGCGACAGGAGAGAAGGGCGTCTCGCAAGCCGAAGGACTAACCGAAATCCAGGCCATCGGGCGCGACCAACGGCCGAGGTAGAAGGGCCCCGGGAAGAAGGGCTCGTTGAACAAGAGCCGGCAAGCGATGGGGATCATGTAAGCGACGTAAGGTCCCATGATTGCGAGGGCAAAGATGGCGCTGCAGGTAAGGCGGGACGGAAAGGAGACGGTCAGATTCGCCCAGCCAAGGCGCAGCTTCAGAAGATGAAACGCACTTGATGGCTGCTTCGTCAGCGAAACCGAGCGCGCCGAGCGGGATGCAGCATGCGACGATGAGCCAAACGGCTGCCGGTAAAGCGATGATAGAGAGGGTCAGTTTTTGACGGCGACTGACGAGAACCTCAAAGAGGAGGACGCACTGCGAGTGGGCGTTCCCGACCAGGTGTCAATCTTGTAGAGGTACTTTGAGAAGGGCAGAGCGCCGTCGCGGGCCATGGCAAACGCTTGACGAGACGCCGGAAAGAGGATCGAGGCGGTCATCATAAACTCTGCAAGGGAGGAGAGTATGCCCGTGTGTCAGCGGTTGATTGACAGTGGGGGTCCAAGGGAGACTCTGGACGCACCGGCGATGCACATGAAGACCCAGATGGCGGTCGCGCCATTCTTGCCGAACGCCATCAGGTAGATCTGGGCGAGCGGCTGATCCGTGTCGTTGAGCATGGCAAGGTCGGTGCCCATCGTCAGGCTGAGGATGATGAGAATGAGGGTGCCGAGCCCGCCGGCTGAGACGATGGCGCCAATGATGGCGTAGGGGACGGCGATCGCAGCGTTGCTGGCCTCCTCGCTGATCGAGACAGCACAGTCGAAGGAACAGATCGTCCAAACAGGTGAGAGAAAGCTGAGGATGAAGGCGAAGCCGGGGACGTAGCCGGTGAGGTTCTCGAATCCGCCGAAGGCTGCGCGAGCAAGGGAGGCAAGCGCGTCAGCTGAGGCCAAGGCTGCTCTCGGGACCCAGGAACGAAGACGAACTGTAGGCGGCGGTGTTGAGCTCGCCTCTGCGAGCGATGGGCAGTCCGATGATGGTGACGAGGGAGATGGCGATATTAAGACAGACTGAGGGCGTCTGGAGGCGGGCGAGCAAGGTCGTGCCGTACGCGCAGAGCGCGCCGCAAAGGCCGAGGATGCCGACAAAGAGACCGAACGTCGCGCCGCTGCTCGGTGAAAAGTCGGGGTGCTGGAGGGTGACCGCGGCGAAGAAGATGCCGGAGCAGGCCCAGGCGAGCGAGCATGTCGCCGCAACGTTGCCGAGGAACGAGTTGTAGGCGACAAACCAGGCGAGGAAGCGGCGGTATTTCGGCGGCGCCAGGCTACTCGTCCAGTAGAAGAGGCCTGTAGTCAATGCCAAGAGCCAGTGACGGCGGAGGAAGTCAGTGACGGCGACGGGTGTCAAGGTGTGGGTAGATGCGCACCTCCAGACGTCGGCATCGACGAGGCCAGGTCGGCCATCGCGAGACCGATGGTCGTGATGAACGCCGACGAGATCAACCAGCCCCAGATCATCGAGACGGGTCCTCCATAAGGGAGCGAGTAGACTAAGATGATGATAGAAAGGGTCAGCGACACAGAGTCATGTTTGGAGAGCGGGTTGGGGTTGGACGCACAGATAGTGGACGCGATGGATGGCAGGACGCCCCTAGAAAATTCGGGACGAGACCGTTCGTCAGCTCGGCTGCTCGGCCGGCGGGCAAGCGTCAGCCGAGGTCATGCAAGCTCACATGATGCTGCGAAGGTGATGCGGAGAGGCGGCGTCAGTCAATGGTCGCGCGCTCCGAGTCAAGGACGTCGGCCGCATTGGCGGTGACAAGCAAGCAGCGTACCTGAAGGCGACGCCAAACGTCTCGAACTTGCTAAAGTTGCGCTTAAGCTCCTGCTCGTAGCCGAGCCGCTCGAGTCGGGACTCGTCTTGGACGAGGTCGGCTCGCCGGCCAGGCGATTCGTCGGTCCTGACGATGGTCGACATGGAGGCCGGGGGCAGAGGGCTGATGGGGCGGGTACGACGGTTGTGCGAGCTGAGGCGGCTGAGCGTCCAATGGTGCGAGTGGATGGCGAGCTAGCTGGCCGGAGGAGCTGATGGGGAGAGAGGGGCAGGCCGCCCTCCATGAGCTGAGCTCTGTTAAGGGATGAGAGTGGGACGGAGGGCGGACGACACCCCTCGGTCGACGCCGCCCATGGATCTCGGGCTGCAAACAGCCGCCGCCGGTCAAGTGATCGAGGCAAGCTCCCCGCGGCGGCCGGTATCTCGATAGGATGAGAGCCGTCTTTGGCGGCGCCCTCCCGCCGTCGCTCCTAGAGGCCGAGCGGAGGGAGCCCATCCGACCGGGAAAGATGCGTACGGCACACAGCGAGGTCAGCCTCCTCACTCACCTCAGCATCGGGATCTGGCGACCCTGACCGATGGAGCAGGCAACCCAGCAGACGTCGAGCGCGCTGCATCGCGGCGCGATAGCGGGCGGTGTTTCGATTAGAGTCGGCGCGTTAAAGCTGACGGTTTAGGGCCCATGTTTAGGCGGCCTGCGTTGGAAGGGCCGGCAGGAGGCCGTTCTTGGTCCGGGAGGTGGTCCGGGCCCGAAGCGGGGCGCACCTATAACAGGTCAGCAGCCCAGGGGAGACGAAGAGGAGACGAGTACTGCATCGCACTCCCACTCACCGACCCGACCCCTCCCCTCTCTCCAGCCCCACCTCTCGCTCTCGTCCCACGACAACGATGGCGCCGTCAAATACATCCTTCGCCCATCCGCTCGACCCTCTCACCAAGGTCGAGATGTCAGTCGCCCCTTCCCTGCTTGCAACCGCTGGGTCAGAAGGGAGACGGGGTGCTTCGATGATGACGGTTGGCAGCGGAGGCGGACGAAAGGCGTCGCATCGCACGGGCTGACCTCGCTCCCTCCGAACGACAACGACCTCCCCCCAGTCATACCGCCGTCGGCGCCGTCCGCGAGCATGTCCAGGCCATGCCGGCCTCGGATCCTTCCAGACCGCAGCGGCTCAACTTTAACTCGCTCTCGCTCTACGAACCTCCAAAGGCGGCCGTCCTTCTATGGGCGGGTGTCCTGCCGCGCTCTGAGCTCCCGGCCGACATCCCGGCCCTCATCCGCCAGGCCGACGTGAGCAGTCCCTTTCTGGCTCGAGTGTTACGATCGATGCCGAGCGCTGACTGGCTACATCTCACCTGCTCAGGTCCACATCATCGACCCGATGACCGGCCGTTCTTTCGTCGCCATCGTCGACCTGCCGTCGAATCTCCGACCTGGCCCGCCGGCCAACGCCGCCGGCCGCGTCTCGACTTGGACGCTGCTCGAGGTCGACGTCCACCCATCGCTCCAGACCGAGGAGCTCCTCTGGGCCGAGGAAATCTGCCGCAAGGACCCCAAAGTCATCGCGAGCATGAAGGAGATTGGCATCGAGACCGAGAACGTCTTTGTTGATGGTGCGACGCCCTCCCCCGCTCATCGCCTGCGCCCGTGACCGCCCGTTGCTGACTGTTTTCCTCCTCGTCTGACCAGGCTGGTGCATCGGCTACGACGAGCGCTTCCCCGGCCGGCGCCTGCAGCAGTGCTTCCTGTTTGCCAAAGTGAGGCCCGGCGACAACCTCTATGCCCACCCGATCGACGCAATCCCGGTCATCGACTCCAACACGGGCGAGGTGCTCTCGATCGACTACCCGCCGACCAACGCCGCCTTGGCCTCGGACCCGCACCCGCCCTCGTCAGCCGAGGCCTACGAGAAGGCGCCGCCCCGCGAGCGCTACGCGCCGCCGACGCGGACGGACAACTACATGCACGAGCAGATGAAGCTCGACGATCCGTCGTTCAAGCTGCGCGAGGGCCTCAAGCCGCTTCACGTCGTTCAACCCGAGGGCGTCTCGTACCGGCTCGAGGGTCGCGTCCTGAAGTGGCAGAACTGGTCAATCCACACCGGCTTCAACTACCGCGAGGGCCTCGTCCTCTCCAACATCACGTACGACGACGGCCCGAATGGCACTCGCCCGCTCTTCTACCGGCTGTCGATCGCCGAAATGGTTGTCCCCTATGCCAAGACCATCTTCCCCCACCACCGCAAGTCGGCCTTCGACACGGGCGAGTACGGTCTCGGCGCGCTCGCTAACTCGCTCGAGCTCGGCAAGTGCTGCCTCGGCTCCATCTCGTACCTCGACTTTGACGGCGTCACCCGGAGCGGCGGCATCGCCTCGATCGAGAACGCCGTCTGCATCCACGAGGAGGACGCCGGCCTCCTCCACAAGCACACCGACTTCCGCAACAACGAGGTCCACTCGGCCCGGAACCGCAAGCTAATCATCAGCTTCATCTGCACCGTCGCCAACTGTCAGTCTTTCTGTCCCCCAGCCGTTGTTACGCCTCGCACCACCACTGACGCACGACTCTGCCGTCAAACCAGACGAGTACGGCATCTACTTCATGTTTGGGCTCGATGGCTCTATCGAGCTTGAGATCAAGGCAACCGGTATCCTCAATTCGTACTGCCTCGCCCCCGGCGAGAAGGCCGAGAAAACGCGCGAGGTCGAGGTTTCGCCTCGAGTGTCGGCTCAGCACCACCAGCACGTGAGTTGGCTCTGGCCATCCGTTGCAATCCCTTTCTCTCCCACGTCCTGACGACTGACCGATGTCTTTAACCGCACCACCGCAGCTCTTCTCCTTCCGGATCGACCCAATGATCGACGGCCTCAACAACCAGGTTGTCCAGGTCGACGCCGTGCCCGACACGGCCCCGGTCGGCTCGGCCTCCAACTACTACGGCAATGGTTTCATCTCGAAGAAAACGCTCTACAAGACGAGCAAGGGCAGCGTCAATGACTATGACGGCCGGACTTCGCGTACTTGGGCGATCGAGAACCCGGCCAAGACGCACTACTCGTCCGGCAACCCCGTATCGTACAAGTTTGTCTGCCGCGACATGCCACCGCTGCTCGCGCAGGAGGGCTCCATGGTCTGGAACAGGGCGCCATTTGCCCGCCAAAACGTGCGTCTCGCCGGCCTCCGCTGTTGTTGGCCGCCTGCTGACTTCCCCACCTCTACCGCTTTCAAAAGATGGTCGTCACGCCATACGGCGAGCAAGAGCTCTACCCGTCCGACATCCACATCAACCAGAACCCTGGCGGCCGCGACTTTGGCCTCCAGAAATGGATCGACCGCGACGCCAACGTGGAGAACACGGACATTGTCTTGTGGCCGAGCTTCGGTATGACGTGAGTCGCGCCTTCGAGAGCCTTTAGCCTCTCACTGTCAGCCGCTGACCTCCTCTTGTCTTCACCCGGCAGCCACTTCGCCCGGCCGGAAGACTGGCCAATCATGCCCGTTGAGATCGTCCGCGCACACCTCAAGCCCTCGGGCTTCTTCAGCCGGAATCCCGGTCTCGACGTCCCGAGCTCAAAGGATCCGAAGTCGAGGAATGCCGACGAGGCCGTCGCCGAGGCCAAGCCGGGCTGCTGTGCCAAGCTCTGAGCACTCTGTACGACTTCTACTTTACCTGTCGCATCATCACACCCCTGCCACTACCCTTTGTATCACTCTAGCATGCACGCCTCTGCTCTGCCTTGTCAAGACGACCCTCTTCTAAGCGACAAACTACTCGCGCCGAGTGCAAATCCGAGGTCAGCAGAGGGCAAGAGGTTTAGCGCTCCCGCCTGAACCGAAGTTTGTCGCCGCTGACGCGGCTCCCGCTTTGGCCTTCTGGCCGGCTGACGTGGACCAAACTCCTCGGTGATCGCTCGACATCTAATCGTCTTCGGTCAGCCCAAGCTGCCGCATCCGGAACTTGGACATCTTCTTGATGCTCCCGGGTGCTGGCGGGTCGTCGAGCGCCTTGAGCGGTGCGCCCGGGGCCGACGGCGGCTTGGGCGCCGCAGGCGTCGCCCGCTCGAAGGGCGTGCCGACGAGCTGCATCGGCTCGGCTGCGAGTGCGGCCGGCCCGATGGAAGGGGCCGGGAGTGTCGACGCTGGCGTCGGCTTGAGGATGGACTTGGGCTGCTTGACGGCCGATGCGGGCAGCGGGGCAGAGGTGGGAGCCTCGGTCGAAATTGAAGGCGCCTTGATGGCCGGCGAGGGAGAGGTCGAGGGCGCGGGCGCCGTTGTTCTCGTCGACGGAACCGACTCCGTTGCCATCACTTTGGGTGCGAGCTTGCCGGCTGACGCTCGAGCGGATGAGACGGGAGCGGACGATGCCTGGCCTCGAGGCGGAGGGAGAGCTTCCTGTGGCAGCTCTGGGGGCGGAGGCGACAAGGACTTGTTGCCGTCAGCGGCTTGCTCGTCGTCGTCGAGGTCTTCCGGCCGGACGACGACGCCGCCGACCATGCCCCACATGAGCGCCTGTTTCCCGGCCTGCTCGATCTCGTCGGGTGCGGCGCCTTCGGCCTCCTCCTCATCGTCGCTCTCGTCCCCTCCGACGACGAGCTGGCCGTTCTCGAGCCGACCGACGCGGATCGCATTGCGTAAAACGCCCGTTGCCGAGCCGCCGGGGACCAGCGTTGGAAGCGCGATTGACGACGACGGGCCGGCGTGAGCGTCGTTGTAGAAGCGCGAGTCGGCGAGCGTTTGCTCGGCCGGCGCGAGACGGACCTCGTCCAGGTCAGAGGCAAGCGTCGCATTGAGCGGGACAAACTGGCAGAGGACGGTCGACGCGAAGCAAGTCAGTGTAGCTCCGGATGTCGTGCGGACGAAGGCATCCGTAACGCACTTCTGGCTCGTCGCCGCCGCCCGCCTCGCCCATCCCACGAAGCAGACCCTCGAGCCCACCGCGCGAGTTGATTGCGCCTTTGAGCCGGTAGTACGAAACGGCCGCCTCGCGCATCAGCAGCTTTTCGTCCATGTCGAGCCCAAGGTCAGCTGGTCCGCTGTGGCCGGCTTCATCGTCGTCGGCGTCGTCGAACTCGACGTCCGACAGCTCGTACGAGCCCTCATCGTCGTCGTTGTCATCATCGTGTGCGTCGAGATCGGCCGTCGGGTCGAAGTCGTCCTGGTCACCGTCGGCCGAGATAGTCTCTTCGAGCACAGGCGGCGCCGGCGCCGTCATGGGCGTCGGCCGCTCGGCAATCTCTTTGACTAGTGGCTGCTTTGGCTTGGGCGCAGGAGCGGCAGCAGCGGTAGGAGTAGCGGCGACAGAGCCGGATTTCTGCTTCCCGTTGCCTTTCAGGTCGGCAGGGACCGTTGACGGCTTCAGTCTCGTGCCAGGCGGGACGACCGGCTGTGCGGGCCGCTCAACGACCTTGTCCTTGACGATCGGGCCTCTCGGAGCGGCCTTATCCTTGCCGTCCTCCTTGGTTGTCGCTGATGAAGAGGTTGAATGACCGATCGGCGAGTCCGACCCGCCAGCGGCAGCGACGGTCGGCGAGAGGACGATCGGGTCCCGAAGGTCAAACTCCTTGACCTGGTCGGCCTCTGCCCACTGCACCGACTTCCGACGTTCAACCTCGCCGTTGAGTCTCCGCTCCTCCTCCTCCACCTCGGCCCACATCCGATCCCTCTCTTCTCGCTTCCTCTGCTCCTCCTCCTCGCTCCTCGCCTCGCGCCTTCCTTCGAGCGGCTCGAGCCGTCCCCGACCGCCAGGCTGTTCATCGGAGAGGAGCGAGTCGACCGCCAGGCGGAGCTCGAAAAGCGGAAGGTCGTCCTCGGGCGCAAGCTGCGGCTCGCCTGAGGGGAGGAGGAGGGGGACGAGCTCGGTCCGCGGGGCAGGGGCGCTCTGGGCGGCGGCGGGGGGGTCCGACGCGGGAGGAGTGGTTTCTGGCGAAAGATTGGCGAGGGAGGGCGTCGACTGAGCGATAGCTGTGGTGGAGGCGGCAGGTGTCGGGGGACGGGACGAGTGACCGGTCTGCGTCGAAGGGTGAGAGAGGGAAGCTGGTGGTGACGACGATGACGCCGGTTGGCGAGCGGCTGTCGTGACGGGGGTGCTGCTACTGCTCGCCCTTGTCGACGTCGGCGCCGGCTGAATCGAGCGTCCTTCTAGCTCGGCTGGCCAACCGGAAGCGCCCTCCAAGTTCTGGAGCCTGAGTATCCGGAGCTTTTCCTCGACGCCTGGAGGGATGCGGGCGGATAGAAAGGAGGGAACGAGGCGGGTCAGCGTCGTCGAGCTCTTGCGGCGAGTGCGCTCTGTCAAGGACGAACCAGTCGCCTTGCGGCCAACAAAGTCTGCGGCCTCGCGCGCCGTCAGGTCGGCCCAGTAGCCTTCTCCAAGATGGACCTTGACGTCGTTCGTATGGATGATCTCGCCGGGGACTGCGTGAAGGAGGGAGACTGCATCAGCTCAGCTCGGGCCGGCAGCAGACCCGGGAGCGAGCGGACCTGAAGCGCGTGGGCCGAGGGCGACGTCGTGCTGCCAGCGGGTGCGGTCGGTCAGGCGGCTGAGTTTCGCGCCGAGTGCGGCGAGGCCAGCGAGCTCATGCTCAAGCAGATCGGTGGTCGACGTGGGTGAGGGCATGGCTGCTGGTGGGTGGCAAGGGAGCAGCAGCAGCAGCAGCGGTGAGAAATCGCCCCAGCCCGGGCTGCTGCGCGACGGTGCCTCCCCTGGCCTGCCCTCCGACTCGGCCATCTCCTGCTGCTTAGCCCAGCTACCCTCGACTCGAGCCTTTCCCCTCGGTCTTTCGCCCGGCATGCCGCCTTCCGGCCGCCAGCTCGATCTCGGCACGCTTAGCGCAAGCGGCACGCGCTACACGCTCTCGGGCTCGCACCTCTCATCCCTCGCCCGCATCTCGTCCGACGGCCGGCTCGTCGTCGACCTCGACCTCGTCGCCGACGCCCGCCTGCCCGACCTTGACCCGGCCGCCTACGCGAACGATGTCGCAGAGCCAGACGTCGAGCCAGAGCCGCCAGCAGCACCAGAGGGGACCTCCGAGGGACCTGCTGGCCAACAAACGAGCAGCAGGTGGGAAGGCGTCGTCCCCAAGCTTAACATCCTGATCCTCATCGTCGGCTCGCGAGGCTCGTCTCTCCCGGCCCCCACTCCTGCCTCCGCCGACTCAGCCCCGAGCTGATACCCTCCTTCTGGAATCCTTTTGGTAGGCGACGTCCAACCCTACTTGGCCCTTTCACTCGCCCTCGTCGCCTTTGGCCATCGCGTCCGGCTCGCGACCCATGGCGCCTTTCGCGACTTCGTCCACAGCGCCGGCCAGGACAAGGTCGAGTTTGCCGACATTGGCGGCGACCCGAAGGAGCTGCTCGCTTGGATGGTTAAGAGTCGGTCCTCCGTCGCCCGGCCTCGCTGTTCCAGGTCACAGCGGAGGACGCTGACGCAGAGCGCGATCGCCCGACAGACCCCGGCTTGATGCCAGGGTTCGAGAGCTTGACGAACGGCGACATCGGGCGCAAGCAGAAGCAGCTGGCCGAGGTGAGCCTTTGGTCCCCCTCCACTGACGGACGTGACCTACTGATGCTTATTGTCTTTCGCAGATCATGAACGGATGCTTTCGTGCAACGCACGAGCCCGATGAGCGCTCAGGCAGGCCCTTCGCGCCCGACGCCCTGTTCGCCAACGCGCCTGCTTTTGCCGGCATTCACCTCGCCGAGGCCCTTGGTAGTCAGTCCACCGCATGATACGCCTGTCACTGACCGAGCCTATCGTTTAGAGCTGACTCCACCTTCTTTCCTCGCCCTTCACTGTAGTCCCTCTTCAGCTGACCAACCCCTTCCCTTGGAGCCCAACGACGGCCTTCCCCCACCCGCTCGTCGACATCCAGTCGTCCAATCTCCCGAAGGGCCTCACCAACGTCCTCTCGTACGCCCTCAGCGAGAACTTCACCTGGCTCGGCCTTGGCGACATGATCAACACGTTTCGGACCGGTACGCTCGGCCTGGGCAAGCTCTCGTTCCGGTCAGGGCCATCCGTCCTTGACCGGCTCAAGGTTAGCTGCCACCTCGCTCGCCCCTGCTACTACCTGACTTCGACGCTGAGCGTCATCGCCTCGCTGTCTTCGCCTCCTTAGGTGCCCTGGACCTACGCGTGGTCGCCCTCGCTCCTGCCCAAACCTCAAGACTGGCGGAACCAGATCGACATTGCCGGCTTCTACTTTCTCGACCTCGCAACCAACTACTCACCGCCGTCGCCACTTGCCGATTTTCTTGCGAAAGCAGCCGAGGACAACCAGCCGGTCGTTTACATTGGCTTCGGCTCGGTGCCCGTCGAGGACCCGAAGGCTATGTCGGCTGCCGTTAGGGCCGCCGTGCGGAAGGCCAATGTCCGCGCCCTCGTCTCGGTCGGCTGGGCCGGTCTCTCGTCCTCTTCCGACAATAACGACGGCGACGACGACGCTGCCGAGCTCAAGCAAGCCGACGATGTTATCCTCATTGAGGACGTCCCACACGACTGGCTGTTTACGCAGGTCGCTGCCGCTGTCCATCACGGAGGGGCGGGCACGACAGCGATCGGCCTGCTCAAAGGTCTTCCGACCGGTTCGTCAGCTCAATCGTCGCCGTGCGGCGAGGCGCGCGTCGGGTACCCTCCCAGCCTGTAAGCGTTCCAATCTTTCCAGCTGACACT
>Ga0308160_10003347_pt1 | contig 18160 bp, 19 predicted proteins | sample PhyFR1_FD_201036 | JGI IMG/M metagenome (GOLD analysis project Ga0308160, IMG submission 201036) | Phyllosphere microbial communities from UC Gill Tract Community Farm, Albany, California, United States - DLSLF.R1 | ecosystem: Host-associated > Plants > Phyllosphere > Unclassified | place: USA...
TAGAGAGACGAAAGTGCGAACACCTCATCACCGAATTGGTCCATCAACGAGATGTGATCCGCTCTCTCATCTCCTCCGGTACTCGCAATGCCTCTGATTTCGCTTGGTTGTATCATATGCGATTCTACCTGAACGACAGTATTGAAGATCCTCTTCTTCGCCTCCAAGTCCGAATGGCCGATGCAGTCTTCCCTTACGGATACGAGTACCTCGGTATTCCGGATCGATTGGTCCAAACACCTCTCACCGATCGATGTTACCTCACCCTCACCCAGGCTTTGGATCACCAGCTTGGAGGTTCGCCTTTCGGTCCAGCAGGTACAGGAAAGACCGAGTCTGTCAAGGCGCTCGGTGTTCAGCTTGGTCGATTCGTACTTGTCTTTTGTTGTGACGAAACTTTCGATTTCCAAGCAATGGGCAGAATCTTTATCGGTCTATGTCAAGTTGGGGCTTGGGGATGCTTTGACGAGTTCAACAGACTGGAAGAGCGGATCCTGTCGGCGGTCTCGCAACAGGTGCAGAGCATCCAGCAAGGTCTTGCCACCGCAGCCTCTGATCCCAACGCAGAGGTCGAGCTGGTCGGCAAGAAGCTCAAGATCAACACGAGGACCGGAATTTTCATCACCATGAATCCTGGATACGCTGGTCGATCCAATTTACCCGACAATCTAAAGAAGCTATTCCGAAGCATGTCAATGACCCGACCCGACCAAGAACTTATCGCTCAAGTCTTGTTGTTCTCGAAGGGATTCCGAGCCGCCGAAACTTTGGCCTCCAAGATCGTTCCATTCTTCAACCTATGCGGCGAGCAGCTGTCGCCTCAGCCACATTACGATTTCGGTCTTCGTGCCCTCAAAGCTGTTCTTGCTTCAGCTGGTATCATCAAGAGGGATCGACATGCAGAGTCTGGCGATTTGAACGACGGTATCCTGGAGCAACAGGTCATGATCCAAAGTGTCACCGAGACGATCGTGCCGAAATTGGTAGCGGACGATGTCCCGTTGCTGAAAGCGTACGTAACCTCATATCTATACCAGAGCGTAGCTGACCTGCAGGCTACTGGAAGATGTCTTCCCTGGTATCCAATACGTCTCTGCCGATCTAGAGAAATTGACCACGGTGATGAAGGAGGTCTGCAAGGAGAAGCATCTGGTTGCTGGCGATAAATGGATCGATAAAGTCATTCAGCTCTATCAGATCCAGAATATATCGCATGGTCTTATGTTGGTAGGACCTTCGGGTACCGGTAAGACCCAAGCATGGCAGGTCTTGCTCGCCGCTCTCGAAAGGATAGACGGTATCGAAGGTATTCCATACATTATCGATCCCAAAGCCATTGATAAAGAATCACTTTACGGTACTCTCGACCCCACTACGCGAGAATGGAACGATGGTCTCTTTACCCACATCTTGCGAAAGATCGTGGATAATGTACGAGGTGAGACGACAAAGCGACATTGGATCATATTTGACGGAGACGTCGATCCTGAATGGGTCGAGAATCTCAACAGGTCAGTCATGTTTCTGCTGAAGATGTGTTTGGCTGATGTCCAGTGTGCTTGATGACAACAAGCTGTTGACTTTGCCTAATGGTGAACGACTCAACCTCCCTCCCAATGTACGAGTCATGTTTGAAGTCGAGCACCTGCGATATGCTACCCTGGCTACTGTCAGTCGATGTGGTATGATTTGGTTCTCTGAGGAAGTCATCGATACCTCCATGATATGCCGACACAACCTCGATCTGCTCGCTTCCGCGCCAATTGGCTCAGAAGACGACGACAGTCTCGATTACTCGTCTTCGGAGAGCGCAAGCATGGATGTCCAGCGACAGATTGCTACCAGTCTAGAGCCTCATTTCGCCCCTGATGGACTGGTACTGTCCGCCCTAGAATTTGCCAAGCAAGTTCAACACATCATGGATTTTACCGTCATCCGTGCCCTCAACACTCTGTTCTCATTGCTAAAAGGCACCATTCGAAATGTCCTCGATTACAACCTTCGTCACGCCGACTTCCCTCTTGCCGCCGACAAGGTCGAATCTTACGTGGTACGAAAGCTGCTCCTGAATGTAATCTGGTCATTCTGTGGTGACAGTCGTCTCCAGCTCCGGGCCGATCTCGGCGATCACCTTCGTGTCAAGACTGGAATCGAGATGCCACCGCTTGGACCGGGAGCATCACTCATAGACTACGATGTCGATATCAGCACTGCTTCTTGGGTCTCGTGGCAATCACGAGTACCTACGATCGAAGTCGAGACCCACGCCATTACCGCTGCGGATGTGGTCATTCCTACAGTCGATACCGTTCGACATGAAGAGGTCCTATACTCCTGGTTGGCCGAACACAAACCTCTTATCCTCTGCGGTCCACCTGGATCTGGCAAAACCATGACCTTGTTCAGCGCTTTACGGAAACTACCCAATCTCGAGGTTGTCGGGCTCAATTTCTCCAGCGCCACGACTCCAGAGCTTATACTCAAGACATTCGAGCAGTATTGTGAATACCGAAAGACACCCAACGGAGTCGTACTAGCGCCTCAGCAGATTGGTCGATGGCTTGTTGTTTTCTGCGACGAGATCAATTTACCTGCGACGGATCACTACGGTACACAGCGCGTCATTTCATTCCTCCGACAGCTCATGGAATGCAACGGTTTCTGGAGGACATCGGATCTATCGTGGGTGACCATGGAACGTATACAATTCGTTGGAGCCTGTAATCCGCCAACCGATCCGGGACGAGTACCGCTCAGTCATCGGTTCATGCGACATGCACCCGTCATCATGGTCGATTACCCAGGAGAAATCTCGCTCAAGCAAATCTACGGGACATTCAACCGGGCTCTACTTAAGGTTGTGCCCAACCTTCGAGGTCATGCCGATTCACTCACCGATGCCATGGTATCCTTCTACTCGGCTTCTTCTCAGCAATTCACCGCCGATACCCAAGCCCACTACATTTACAGTCCCCGAGAGCTTACACGATGGAGCCGTGGTATCTATGAAGCCATCAAGCCTCTGGAGACGCTCTCTCTCGAGAGTCTTGTACGAGTCTGGGCACATGAAGGTCTTCGCTTGTTCCAAGATCGACTAGTCGCAGAAAAAGAAAAGACCTGGACAGACGAGCTCGTCGATTCGACTGCCCTAGCTCACTTCCCGAGCGCCAACACCTCAGAGGCGCTCGTCCGGCCTATTTTGTTCTCCAACTGGACTTCGCGAAACTATCTACCGGTCGATCGAGACCAATTGCGTGACTTTACCAAAGCACGACTGAGGGTGTTCCACGAAGAGGAACTGGATGTACCGCTTGTATTATTCAACGATGTTCTGGACCACGTCCTCAGGATCGATCGAGTGTTCCGGCAAATTCAAGGTCATCTGCTGCTCATCGGTGTTAGTGGTGGTGGAAAGGTAAGCTCCCTGTGACTAAAGAAATTGGCTGACCCACAGACTACCTTGTCCCGCTTTGTGGCCTGGATGAATGGCCTCAGTGTCTTCCAGATCAAGGTCTCAAACAAGTACACTGCCGCCGACTTTGACGATGACCTCCGAACGGTCCTGCGACGGGCCGGATGCAAGGGCGAAAAGATTTGCTTCATCATGGACGAGTCCAATGTTCTCGATTCCGGTTTCCTCGAAAGGATGAACACGCTCCTTGCCAATGCCGAAGTACCCGGTCTTTTCGAAGGAGACGAGCATGCGGCTCTGATGACGGCTTGTAAAGAAGGATCTCAACGAGACGGCTTGATGCTCGACTCCCACGAAGAGCTGTACCGATGGTTCACTCAGCAAATTGCTCGAAATTTGCACGTCGTTTTCACCATGAACCCGCCTGCCAATGGTCTTGCTTCCCGAGCAGCCACCTCGCCTGCACTCTTCAACAGGTGTGTCCTCGACTGGTTCGGGGACTGGACGGATCAAGCTCTCTTCCAAGTTGGCTACGAATTCACCCAATCTCTTGATCTCGATGCGGCCTCCTTCGATGCAAGCTCTTCGTTCCCGATCGCTTATCGTGACTTGCCTATGCCACCCACCCATCGACAAGCTGTGGTCAACGCCATGGTCTTTGTCCACCAATCGATGCACCAGATCACCAACAAGCTGGCCAAGCGTCAAGGGAAATACAATCACATTACTCCACGACATTTCCTCGATTTCATCAGCCACTATGTCAAGCTGTTTAACGAAAAGAAGGAGGAGCTAGAAGAGCAACAACGACATCTGAACGTCGGACTGGACAAGCTGAAGGATACCGTCGATCAGGTCGAGGAACTACGAATCAGTCTTGCGACCAAGCGAACACAGCTCGAGACCAAGAACGCAGAAGCCAATCTCAAGCTCCGTCAAATGGTTGGTGATCAACAGGAAGCTGAAGCCAAAAAGGCAGCTTCCATCGAGATCCAAGCAGCTTTGGAAGAGCAGGACAAGTACATTCAGGAACGTCAGGCTATCGTCGGAGAGGATTTGGCTCAAGCCGAGCCCGCTGTCCTCGAGGCTCTCGCTGCTGTTGGCAACATCAAGAAACAACATCTTGCCGAAGTAAGGTCAATGGCCAATCCTCCCGAGGCCGTGAAACTCGCCATGGAATCTGCTTGTTCTGTTCTCGGTCACCAAATCGATAGCTGGAAGACGGTCCAATCGCTCATCAGGCGAGACGACTTTATCTCAAGTATCCAGAACTTTGACACGACAAAGATGCCGAAATCAGTCCGCGACAAGATGATGCGAGATTACATCAGCAAGCCTGCTTTCAACTACGAAGCAGTCAACCGCGCCAGTCGAGCCTGTGGTCCACTTGTACAATGGGTCATTGCCCAAGTGAGATTCTCCGAAATTCTCGACAAGGTCGCGCCCCTCCGTCAAGAGGTCGCTTCGCTCGAAAAGCAGGCCGATAATACGAAACACCAGGCTCTTGTGGTGGAGGAGACTGTTGCGGAATTGGAAGCCAGTATCGCAAGATACAAGGAAGAATACGCCCTTCTCATCAGCGAGACTCAGTCGATCAAGACCGAGATGGACCGAGTTCAGAGCAAGGTGGATCGAAGTATGACTTTGCTTCAATCCCTCTCGTCAGAACAGGAACGTTGGGACACTGGCAGCAAGACTTTCGAAACCGAGATGGCAACCATCGTTGGGGATGTCTTGATTTCGGCAGCCTTCCTCGCCTACAGCGGTTTCTTTGATCAGCACTACCGAGAGCTAATGCGACGAGAATGGACCGAGCATCTTTTGGCTGCTGGCATTGGTTTCAAGACCCAACTCTCGCTGTCCGAGTACCTCTCGACCGCCGATCAGCGACTACAATGGCACGACAACGCTCTCCCGGTCGACAACCTGTGTATCGAGAATGCAGTCATGCTCAAGCGATACAATCGATACCCACTCATTGTCGATCCCACCGGTCAGGCTGCTTCCTTCATCCAGAACGAGTACCGCGACCGCAAGATCACAGTGACCAGTTTCCTCGATGAAGCTTTCCTAAAGAACCTCGAAAGTGCTCTGCGATTCGGTAATCCGCTACTGGTACAGGACGTAGAAAGCCTTGACCCGATCTTGAACTCGGTTCTCAATCGCGAGCTGCGACGAACAGGAGGTCGAGTACTCATCCGAATAGGTAATCAGGATATCGACTTTTCGCCTTCCTTCACCATGTTCCTGTCGACTAGGGACCCGTCTATCGAGTTCCCTCCCGATATATGTAGTCGAGTCACGTTTGTCAACTTCACAATGACTCGATCGAGTTTACAGACTCAAGCCCTCGACAAGGTACTGAAGGCAGAGCGACCCGATGTCGATCAGAAACGAACAGATTTGGTAAGGTTACAGGGCGAATTCCGCGTCAGATTACGCCATCTCGAAAGATCCTTACTACAAGCTCTCAACGATTCAAGTGGTAGTATTCTAGAGGACGACAAGGTGATTGGGACTCTCGAAGTGCTCAAGAAGGAAGCTGCCGAAATCACGAGCAAAGTCGAAGATACGGATGTCGTGATGAAGGAGGTGGAAGCTGTGACGACCGAATACCAGCCTCTTGCCCAAGCTTGTTCAGGCATTTACTTTGTCTTGGAGCAGCTCTCGGCGATCAACCACTTTTACCAATTTTCACTCGACTACTTCCTCGAGATCTTTGATGACGTCCTGCTTCACAATCCGAACCTCAAGTCGATCTCGGACGCCCAAGCTCGAAAGTCGATATTGCACAACGATCTCTTCCTGGCAACCTACCAACGGACTTCTCGATCTCTACTCCATTGCGATCACCTCGTTCTAGCTACCACTCTAGCCAAGCTGCGAATCAGTGGCTCAGCTGGGCAAGATGTACGGGACGAGCTCGATGCGATCATGGAGGTCCCCGGTTCATCAGTTACAGGCGTTCCAGCATTGAGCGTAGAACAGCGACGATCTTTGATGGGTGTCTGGGATACCGAGACGGTCAAGGAGCTAGAGACAGAACTTTCGGAACAAGGTCCTGCCTGGCAAGCCTTCTTGACAGCAAACGAACCGGAGAAGCATGTACCCTGGCCATCAGGTCCATCACAAGGTAAGCATCAACCAAAGTCAAAGCTGATGGCAGACCTGCTTCTGGCTGCTCGACGAGTCACCCTCGTCAAGATGTTCCGATCCGACCGAATCATGCATGGGCTCGCCATCTTTTCCGATCTTGCATTTGGCGCCGATATGCCCTCTCTGTCCGACTACGACCTACAACGCGTCGTCAAGGAGGAAGTGGGTCCTACGCATCCCGTGGCTCTCGCCTCGGTAGCAGGATACGACGCAAGTTATCGAGTCGACAACCTAAGTCGGGATACCGGTACACCCTGCACCTCAATCGCCATGGGATCAGCAGAAGGGTTTACGTTGGCCGATCAGGCAATCGCAAATGCCGCTCGAACTGGTGTCTGGGTCTTGTTGAAGAATGTCCATCTGGCACCGACTTGGCTGGCCCATCTCGAAAAGCGTCTCCATTCGCTTTCGCCAGCTCCAGGGTTCCGACTATTCTTGACCATGGAGACGAATCCAGTCATACCCGTCAACATCCTTCGTCAATCTAGGATTATCATGAACGAGCCCCCACCTGGTGTCCGAGCCAATCTCCTTGATACGCTCCGCGGTATCTCACAAGCCCGGCTTCAAACCGGTCCGGCCGAAAAGGCCAGGCTCTACTTCCTCTTGTCCTGGTTCCATGCCGTTGTACAAGAGCGACTCCGATACTTACCAATTGGATGGAGCAAAGGCTACGAATTCAACGATTCCGATTTCGATACGGCCGTCAGCACCATCGATTCCTGGCTTGGTGGACTGGCCAAAGGAAAGGCGAATGTCGACCCCGCTCAAATCCCATGGAACGCTCTGCGAACATTGATCAAGCAAGCGGTCTATGGTGGTCGAGTGGATTCAGATTACGATCAACGAGTCGTCGATGCTTTCGTGGACCGGATCTTCTCCGCCAAAGCTTATGATCCCGACTTTGCCCTCGTCGAGTCTGGCGAAGAGACTCTTACAATTCCCGATGGAACTCAGATCTCGCACTTTGTCGACTGGACCCATGCCTTGCCTGAAAGAGAACCTCCTTCATGGCTCAGTCTGCCCAAGACTGCTGAAAGCTTAGTCGCTGCTGCAGAAGGTAAGTAGACTATCCATCGCTATCGACTGAGCTGACAATTCAGGTGACGCAGTGATCAGCAAATTGCGCAAGATGAGGACCACTGAAGATGACGAAGGCGATACCGGTCCTTCAACTTCCACCGAGTCGGCCAGACCAGCTTGGATGTCTACTCTCAAGATCCACGCCGAGGAATGGCTCAAATCACTCCCTACATCATTGAGCGAGCCGGCAGTCCGAGACTCGCCCTTGTCGAGGTTCTTTGCTCGAGAATGCCATACTGGAACCATGTTGCTTTCTAGAGTCAGGAAGGATCTGGAGGAATTGGTCGAAGTTTGTGGTGGAGCTCTCAAGCAGACAAACGAGACGAGGAGCCTCATGTCTGATTTGAATCAGAGTAAGCCTATTTCCGGCTTAACGCGTACGATGGCACTGACTTACAGGTGTCGTGCCCCGACATTGGTTAAAATTCAAGATTGCCAAGAACACCTCATTGGCTCAGTATATCGCCAATCTATCTGCCCGGCTCGCACAACTCGAGGATCTCGCCAAAGGGGCCGATGATCGAAAGAGCGTTTGGCTTGGTGGTCTGTTCCAACCCGAAGCTTATATCACCGCTACGAGGCAAACAGTCGCACACAAGAATGGCTGGTCACTTGAGCAATTGTCTCTCTCGGTCGCTCTCAACCAGACTAGCGATGTGGATGCTTTCTCGATTGAGGGTAATTTGAAATCGTCAATACCGAATGCAACAGCTGACGTGGCAGGTCTAAAACTTGAAGGAGCAGACTGGAGCGAATCGGGCTTGACGTTGAATGATGGCCGACCAGTCGCACTTGGTGCATCACAGTTGAGCTGGCGCAAGAGCGATACTGTCAATAGCGACAAGCAGACTGTTAATCTGCCTGTATACCTGAATGGCGATAGGGCGGATGTCTTGTTTGCGGTCGACTTGGTATCTGTGCTAGGACAAGATGCGGTTGCTCAAAGGGGAGTATGCTTGACTGCTGCCTAGTGCACCAGTAGTAGATGATTTGTAGTTGAAATGTAGATAGATGGTGCAGAGTATGCATGCACATAGCAACACGGACGCCTCTTCCTATCCTCTGACCCAGCGTATACCCCATTCGCCTTTCGCGAAACTAGTCTCGACAACCTTCCCATCTTGAACTGCTTCAACCTCTCTATCCTCTTCCACCCCCTGCGACCTGAATCCAAAATTTACCAGTCTCCTAGCCGCTCTTCTAGCTTCCTCCCGTGCATCCTGCTTCCCCTCTGGTATTGGTACCTCAGTCTCAACTTCGGAACATATAGCCACATGTCGATCTGGATTGCTGGTCAGGCGAGTATGGAAAGCTTTACTGAGCTGGAGGTGGTAATCCTTCAATGAGGGATCTTTGGCTCGGGATTTACATGAGGCCGAGCAGTATTTCCGGGGCGTTGTGTTTTCAGTCTGATTAGCTAGATCATTAGCGTTATCATATGAGGTAGGATGAGGCGTACAATTGCCAGAAGGCATCAATCGACCGCAGGACAGGCAATACGAGTTCCCCGGAATCGGTGCGGAAGGAGCATCATTTTTACCTCCCCTCTTACTTTTCGAGCTCATCGTTCGTACTGGGGATATTGAAATAGGCTGTCTGGCGATAATGGAGTATGTTCGAAGTATCTTTGCTTGAGCGAGTCGCATGTAATAACGTCCTATAATCGAATGAAGATCGCCCAAAAGTCGATTCGCGACTGATTTTACCATGTAAATTGTGAAATGACGTATGGATCGACAGCACCAAGACTTGTCCAGCAAGATGCATGCAATGCTAGTGTGTCTACTTCTATGGATCTACATATGATGATCATGACGCCAGCGTCAATCTAAACAACGGGAAGGGGTTTAGATGTACCCACGACCACCTGTGATGACTCCTGATTTTTTATGCTTGAGAACCGGTCCTTGAGCCATGCGCTGTTGACTACCGCCCAATTCATCTGCTAACCTTGACATCCCTAGCCATCTCAATTCCTCCTCAACTTTCTTGTGGAGTGACAGATCTCGATTGGAAGATAAGCTCGTGTTGACGAAGCTGCCAGCAATAAGCCGCTGGGCAATGATGTGGTAAGGCATCGAGTCGCGCAGTAGGAGGATATTGATCTCTGTGATTGTCCCACTTGGAGCTGTGACAGGTTTCACTTCGGCAGTTTTCATCTCGGCGGTGGTAGAAATTTTGAGCGTATGCCTGTTGTTCCTGGGTGCAGCCGGAGCAAGGAGGATGGGCAGGATCTGAGATCGAGCGGTATATGGCGAAGAGGGGGATGGAAACTTGTCCTGTTGGGCATACTGGTTTCGTTTTTGAGCTCTAGGCTTATTGGAGGATGGAATTGTGATGGAATAGCTATCGGGATGAGGAGGGGGAGGTGGGAAATGTTTGAGCAGATCCGGCGAGTCGGGCAGCATGAGAGACTGCAGGTATTCGTCACTGTCGATAAGTGAGTGTCTAGGTATAGCTGGGATCACTGACCGTAGTAAGGCTTCTAGCCCATACTCGGAATCCAGCTCGGAATCCTCGGACGATTCTCCATCCGTCAGATCTGGATTGCTCTTCTCACTCTCCAGACTCCCCCTTTGTTTTTGTGGGTTGACACCGAGCAATTTCTCGACCATTTCTGCTAAATGTCCACCTCCACGCCTCAACACCTCCCAAGTGAGCTTGACACTATCGTTCTTGCAGCTTTCGTCCGTCGAGAACGCAAAGTCTAGCCTGATGATGGTCGATGATTCGGCGCCGAGGGCAGGCCGGGTGGTATGGGAGATCAGGTGATGTGAGAATGGGGTGGGAGGCAGTTGAGATCTCGGTGCTGGCTTGATTGTCGACCTTTTATCAATCTCTTCCTGAGTTTTGGGTTTCGGCGATCTCAATGATGTATGACTTGTCTTTGTTCGTAGTGGGGCTGTTGCTGGTACGATCCTAGAACGCTCCCCTCGGTGATAAGGAAGTGAAGGTAACGGCGCGGTAGTCGGTTCAATCATCATCGTATCAAACTCCTTGCCCATGACTTCCATATCGGTCAACTCCATCGGCCCAGGCCCTACATTCCTACTCGGCCTATCGAGCTTCGCCCTCTGCTTCATCGTACGTGCTGCTTCGGAGGGTCGGCGAACGATCTCTGCTCCAGTACCTAGGCTGATGGAGTTTGTAGAACTGGAACGTACATGCGCCGGCATAGCCGGCAAAGGAGGGGGCGACTGGGTTGAGAATGCCCAAAATCGTCTAGGGGATTTAGAAGATAGGTCTCTTGATGGTGGAGGGGGTGTTGCAGTCGACTTAGGTCTTCGGGAAGGTTCAACAGTCTTGGATCCAAATGATGATGTGGAATCGCGATCTGAGGGAGGAGGAGGGGGATGAGGAGTGTATGTTGACTGTAATGTAGAACTCCTTTTATAATGATATATACGTCCTGTGTCGGGATTGGATTCTGATGAATTGGATCGCTGGATTGTCGAAGGGAATTGAAAGATCATTGCTCGCTGCTGTGTTGATATGCCGAAAAGACGCTAGTCCAGCTAGATCTATTGTGAGAAGATTAGGGGTGATAGAGAGTCGTTCAATCGAGATCAGCGAGGGGAGTATGAGAATGATAAGTAAATAGAGCTCAATCCCTGTTTCACTAATACTGATCCTGCTCATCATTCAGCTTTGACACTTCCGCATCCGACAATAGATAGTGAGTTGATGAAAGGAGTATCTCCAACGGAGACAAATGTTGTATCAAGGACTGCGTGATACAAGGGGAAACTCACTTTGATGGTACCTTTAGTATCGCATTTTAGTCAAAGGCAGTCTGATAAGGCGATGATGATGTGCACAGCTCCTGTCACTGGACCACTGTCGTCCTGACGATTGTTGATTCGTGCCCAAATATCCCTTTGAGCTTCTAATGCCAGGAACGGGGGTCTTGGCTGCTTCCGTTGTCTGCATTTGAGTCATGGACTGCATGGTCTTCACGTGAGATACGAATCATCTTCCATCAAGCCTAGACCTTCTTCTGCTTGGCAAGAGCCTCGAGGTCCATAGGGGGGAACTCGGTTCCTTCCTGAGGCTGGGGGTTCTTTCGATTGACCGGCGAAGCCATATCACTGTTTATCAGCTCTGGCCCATACGATCGAGTGTAAGGGACTGACCGCCTGAGCTCGACAAGTACAGTCTCGAGCGTAAAGTCTCGCTTCCAGTTGGAAAGGACGGGGATTCGAGCAAAGTTGACCTGATCATGAGCCGTTGCGTCAAAGGGGGAGAGGTGAGCGTACGAGACCGGTAGATTCGACACAAGGAAGGTTGATCCTGCTCTCAAACTTGACGAGAGGGGGTACGTCTATATATCAGTAGAGCTCAGATGACATAGAACGCGACATACCAGGGTACTTGTCACCGCAGTAGATGCTTAATGAGAAGATCCTGTTCTCGTAGGCGGAATGAGGGGGGCCAATGATAGTTCCATTCCATTCGTACATTGCCAACTCCTCAGAGTCCTGCTCATCAGATAAGCTACCCGGAGCGTAAACTGAGAAACACATACCCTTAGACCGTAACTGCAGCTTCCATCTCCGATACCCTTCTCTCCATGTTCGAGCTCGGACAAAAGTCTGAAACTTCTGGGTACTGTCTGTCAGCGCGAGGTTTCATTCAAGCCGGGGGTACAGTCTGAGGAGGACCGACTGGACACTGGCATCTCCATTGCACCAAAGTCGATGACAGCACTGGGCACGAGACCAGATGAATTGACTTGCCTTTTGCCATGTTGTCTAATTCGTCTTTCTCGTCGTATGTAATTAGGTTGATCTATGCTTGCTTGTATTATCTGATGCTCTAGATCCCTCTAGATAGTATACTGAAGAATACAGGTGTGAATGTGTAGTATAGATGGGATGTATGGTAAGAACGATAGTCTAGACTCTGTCTGTGTTCATGACGTTGAACTCAGCCAGGAACAATCGGATTCTATTAGTATTAGCATTAGTATTAGTATTAGTATTAGTATCCGTTTTACTAATACCATTAGAATTTACTCAAGGGGTATTAGGAATTGAATCCTAATCAACTATTCTGGCAACAACTTCTCGTGTTTAATCATTCAACATCAAACAACATGGACAGTCTAATAGAAGAAATCAACTCGAAACGAAAGGCTCTGACCGAGCTGGATGGCGGAGGCGAACCATCCAAAAAGTATATGCGTAGAGCGGATATTGAGCGTGCAAAGGAGGATGAGGAGAGGCGAAAGAAGTCCGAGATACTTGCCGCAGAGAAGGCTTTACGCGATGAGAAGCGCGCTGCCAAGATGAGCAAAGACGTGAGTTCATTCAAAGCGCTTGTTGCGAGGAAATTCACGCTGATACTCTAGGCTGAGAGTGCGCGTAAATCCTCGTTGCAACGCCTGGAAGCACCGTCAATCACGGCCGACGTACCCGAACCAATAGCCACTAGCGAAACCTTCAACATCTCCAACGAGGAATGCATTCGCCGCTTACGATCAAAAGGCCAACCCATCAGACTATTCGGTGAATCAGATAAAGAACGTAGATTACGTCTTCGAGCTCTCGAATTGCAAGAAAAGACCACAGGATCTAGTTCACAAGGATTCAACGATTTCAATAAACTTATGAAGGATATGGAGACGAATGCTGAGGCTAGGGAGGAAGAGAAAAAGGCTAGGCTTATACATAAGATGGCCGCAGAAAGGGAGTCGGGGAGTAGTACACCTGTGGATGATTCAAAGAGGGAGAGAGAGGAGCAGAGGAGAAAGGTTGCGAACGAGGTATTGGATCTGAGGTTGATCAAGGACGATCCACCAAAGTTGTATCCGATTATCTATTACGCGCTCAAGGTGAGTTTGCGTTATTCACTGTCAGAAGCATGACTGACCGAGTAGGGTGTTCTCAAAGAATGGGAGGAGTGGATTGAGGCTAGGCCAGGTCAGTCTTCTTGCACTCTATGAAGGACGGTGTACTGATCCAACAGAGGAAGTGAAGCGTTCAACACAAGGCAAGCTGGTGACAGCTACAGTGGTAGCCTCTGCTCAGAATCTCAAGCCTTTCTTCAAGCAACTCCGTCAACGTGTAAGACCTTTTCCTCTTCGAAAAACCTAGCTGACAATCAGGACACCCCACAAGACGTTCTACGAGCAATGGCCGAGATCGTTCACTACATGCAGATCCGATCCTATCAAAGAGCAAACGACGCATATCTACGACTCTCAATCGGTAATTCCGCATGGCCAATTGGAGTAACGTCCATTGGTCTACATGAGCGTTCGGCAGATCAGGGAATTTCGGAGGGTGTCGTTGCTCATGTTCTGAATGATGAGGTATCGAGAAAATGGATTCAAGCTGTCAAGCGGTAAGTCTCCCATTCTACATGTCTTGGGGATGATGCTGATGGTACAGTCTGTTGACGTTCTCGCAAACCGTCCGACCACCTGACGATCTGTCGCAGTTGATGGGCTAGATCGAGTCTTCTCTTGTTGTTTTCATAGTACCATAGCATGCATTTATCATCAATATCGGTGTCTCGTGAAGCAGATCAATCATGATGGAAGCATACAACTGATGCATATCCGACACTTCATAATACGAGCATTCCTCTTGGTCTCATTATTCCCCTCTCGTATTCTTGTTCTGTACATACTACTTATTATTTATCAATATTGTCTCTAAGGTCCCTCAGAATCCTCTCCAGTGCTCAAACCCGCCACTGATCTAGCAAAATAGTGCCCCGCAGCATAGTCCAGCTTTTGATAAGCGCCATCCTCGCATTACTAATAGTCTGCTCACCTAGAATCCCACCTCCGGCGGCAGCACCTGCTCCACCTCCCGGACGTCCTTGTTTGACATACATGGGTTGTTGTTGCCCATAATGTGCCGGTGGCGCACTACCAATCAGCTTTGTCTGCAGCTATTCAATTCGCAAACTCACCCATAGAACCCTCCAGCAGCCTGTTGGGAGAATATCCCACCGTAATTACCTGAGGGACGCTGTGGTTGTTTCTTCTGTTGTCCTCCATCTTGTGTTTGACCATTTGGCCCGGCGTACGATCCATCAGCAGCCTGCTGCCAGCCTTGTGGCATCCCTTGTTCTGGATGTCAGACCAACTATTGGGAAAGAGAAGAGACCTACTTGGGTACCACTTGCCGTCATTGGCTTGGTACATGTCGTTGTATGATTCATTGTTGATGTGTGAAATACCCGGACTGCTGACGCTTGACGATTTCGATTTCTACTCTGCGAGCTCTATGATAGACCGCTGCTCGATACAAGCAGATAAGAGATAGAATGCAACAAGTGATCCCCGTCAATGGAATACATATATATATATACAATGGTGTAAGCAGCCAAGCAGTGGCGTCGTTGTACCTTTCAGCTTTCAGCACCGCCTACAGCCTACAGCCAAGTCATGACAGCATGGGTCGTCTGGTGCGATCCAATGATCGTGCATCGCTATCTGATACGTGTATTCCCTTCTCTGCATATTATTTGTATTTGTATCCCACTAATATATCAACATTCGTCCATGCAATCCTTATGTCTCTTCATCATGCTCGTCCCCTCGAAGCTCTTAGCAGAACAGACACATGTCACAACATAATGCTCCGCAACATAGACCAGCTGTTGATCAGCGCCATCCTTACGTCACTAGAGGTTCACTCACCCAGAATACCACCTCCAGCAGCAGCACCAGCTCCACCTGCCGGACGGCCTTGCTTGATGTACATAGGTTGATTAGCGTACATCTGCTGAGGTGCACTATTAATCAGTTTGATCCGCATCGCCTAACATCTCGGACGTACCCCCAGTAGTTCCCCTGCTGTGCTCCTCCGTATTGCTGCTGTCCACCATAATTCGTCTGTCCATTGGGTCCTACATAACCTCCATTAGGTCCCTGCTGCCAACCTTGTGGCATCGCTTGCTCTATATTATCAGTACAATCACAAGGGAGAGACTGGGGCACGGGGACGCACTAGGGTACCACTTGCCATCGTTCGCCTGGTACATGTCATTGCCACCTTGATTCATCTTGATTTGTTGATGTTGATAGGGTATAAGTTATCCGGATTGCTGACGTTTGTTATTGCTTGGATTCACAAATCGATGTAAGAGACAGGTGATGCTTTGTTGGTCTAGTTCTAGATATTTATAGGCAACTACTCGATGCTATGATATACGATAAGAGTAACAGCAATGACGATAGGATGTATTCAAGTATAGCCAAGAAGTGGCGTCGTCGTACCTTTCAATAGCACAGCCCACCAGAGCCCGCAGCCTGACTAACTCAAGCATTCAATGACACAAGTGTTCATGCATCATATCCGGATGCAGTGCTTTGGAGGTTGAGGGAATATAGTTTGCTCGAAGATTCGTGCATCTGGACATGACTGGAAGACAGCACGACGGAACGGTATATGGGCTGAAACACGGGAAGGAACACCTCCGCTTATGATAGATATCGTCTTCGGTGCTCTGCTCAACAGATCACATTGGATCGACGGCCACGAAGACCATGGGTCGCTGGTCCGTGCGGATCGGGCCCTGGGGTTCATTAAAAGACAACATGCATGCGTTGACACGGCACATCTCCCTCATCTCGTCCTAGACCTGTCGTCTCCCTGGATCACACCACATCCAGATTCCCCCTCCACGAGCTTAAAATACAACTCCCTAGCGCGATAGTATGTCCAAAACCCGAGTCAAAGTCCCCCAACTCTCCCAACCCAATTCAGGAAATCAGAATACGGGGGACCTCCGGCTTATATCAAAGTTTGGCCTTTTTCATGTGCGAACATGAATCCAACCAATTCTCCTAGTTCGTAAAAGATTGGAAGATGGGCTTTTCTTTCCTTTCCTGTTACCGCTCTTCCATGGGGATAGGAAGGGCAGTGCACGAGACCGGTTTGGTCTCGGCTGGTAGGGATGTGTGTGGGTTGGGGGTTGTGAATGGTGATGAGAGTGGTCAGTCGAGAGGCGTGGACAGCGTTCCACCTGGTCTAATGCCATTTGAGCGTGCGGTTTGATTCGTGCCTGTCATATCAAGGCATACGGTCGATATGGAAGGATGAAGACAGAGCCAGGAGATGCATAACTGGTTTCTTGGGCGGCGGTGATATTTCAGCTATTCTCGGCGTTATGTGAATGTGGCAGGCGAACAATGCGATAAGAAGGTTCTGTGCCTGTAACCTTTGCCCTGAGTGTCCCATGTCTAATGCGGCGCAGGAGTGATCAGCAGACTCCTTCATCAACTATTCCTTCACAAACCAATCTATCCTCACCAACACTATATAGTCTCACATCACCTTCGATAATCTTCATTTCCCCCAACACACCCACATACAACCAAAATGATCGCATCTAGACCACATAAACAATCTATGGCGGAATTGAAACTGAGGAGGTTGACTGAACATAATTCGCGTCTTAGGGAGGATTTGGCCAGACCCAGGGCTAGGGTTAGTGAATCTGCATTAAAGTGAGTACAGATTTCGAAAAGTGTTCATGAGGTGTCCCTTTGAAACGAGCTAATGAGTAGCCTTATTCAATATACTGCTGGTACTAAAGATCCTATGGTACGTGAGATCTCTCCGTGAACCATCCTGAGGCGATCAACGAGATCGTCAAGGGCTTCTTGACAAGGAGTCCACTTCATGGGGAACGATTATGGACTACTGGCTGATATCCAGCTACCTAGTATCTGGGGTACACCATCCAAGGGGGAAGACCCATATGCTCCAGTCGAGCAGGGCTGTTGTTCAGGTCAGTATCCTCCATATCCTCAATCCCTCGAATGCTGACGAGCTAGTGATGTGAGGTGTCTCGTACCCGTCCCCCTCGACGACTCTTGACTGTGGTCCTCCCATGACCATCACATCCATTTTCATCTCTTCTGCATCCTTGGGCGCCTGTGGCATAGCTAGTGTTGTATTTCCCGCATAATCTCTCTACAATAGATTATCTGCATCAGTGTACTTTGATTTGGCGGTGGTGGAGCTGCCTCTGTAACTCGAATGGACTCTGATGCGCGGAGTGTACTGCGCCAAACACGATCTTATCTCCCCTGCCTCAGATCGCTGGAACTCGTGGTCCCCAACTCTGCCTTCTTCAGAGTAGAGTCGGCTTAGTGCTGTGTGAGTCATCGACTCTACATACCAACATCGAGTCAAATAAACCATCCCTCTACCAACATCGAGTCAATCAAATCATCCCACGACGTGATATCCGCGATGGCAATCCGGGCCGCCGACGGAGGTCGCTTCGGTATCGGTACCTTTTCCGGACCTCCGCTCTCTATCCCTTGATCAGCAGCTGACACCTCTTCTTATGCATTGTATCCAGGTCTAAGCGTCGGCCTTTTCGGAGAGTGTATGCATTGTACTACGCTGTAAACGGCGGAATGATGTTCCATGCATGTAATGGGGATATGCTTGAAATGAGTGTAATGGTCAAAAGGCCGGGTAGCCAATCAGGTAATTAGCGGGTCAAAGTAGTCTTAGTATGCCGGTCCGTTATCCGCCA